>Ga0214473_10011828_pt1 | contig 10246 bp, 9 predicted proteins | sample RVTome_7_FD_203509 | JGI IMG/M metagenome (GOLD analysis project Ga0214473, IMG submission 203509) | Soil microbial communities from uranium-contaminated site in the Upper Colorado River Basin, Wyoming, United States - RVT98D197 | ecosystem: Environmental > Terrestrial > Soil > Contaminated >... | reverse complement strand
ACAAGATCCCCTGCTTTTGACGTTGATCTAGCACGTCTAATTCCCCCGCCGTCAAAAACAGAAAAATCAATTCGTGTGGCACCGATGTCAATAATAATAAGCGGCCTCTCCTTAGGCATATAACTTTCCAGTGCAGCCATTGCAACTGGACCATATGTTACAATCTTTGGATCTATTCCTTCTACCCTACACATATCAAGAAGGTCTTTCATATGATCTTTTTCAAACATACACACCAATGCTTCTGCGTTGTTCCCCCTCTTGACGAGGTGATAGCCATGAACCTTATCATCTGGATCAAAAGTGGAGACATTTTCTAATTCGAATCCGTAGACTTGATCTATCTTTTTAGGTTCGACAAATGGGAATTGAATTACCTTAATCGAGATAGGCTCAAAGGGAATGGCAGTAGCTACTTCATTCGTTGGTAATGAATTTTCAGAAAAAGCACTTCTCAAGTTATGTATATTGTTCTGATTAAAGAATTCAGATTTAAGAGTTAGGGATTGAACTACCTCGAGATCCCTGAAGCCTCTCCTTATCAGAATAACTTTGGTAGTGTCTCTTCCTATATCTAGACCTATGAATTTCCCGTACATCGCTTAAGTAAATTACTTAATCTTTCACATTAAATCTAGGGCAAGTAACTTAAAAAGTCAAACTGAGAATCTAATTTATAGTTCGCATTAATGTCAAGACCTGCACTTTTATAGCACTGGATTTGAGAAGTACACGCGTGCATTCATTCAATGTAGAGCCAGTCGTGAATACATCATCCAATATTAAAATCGATTTCCTACTTACCCTGCCAGTATCCTCTACGATGAATGCACCCCTCACGTTTCTCCTCCTTTCAGTTTCATTACCCATTTCATACTGAGGCTTGGTATCCTTTACCTTCTTCAACACGAACGGGTTAAAAGGAACTTTTATACCCTTAGCTAAATCTTTTGCCATGACAATAGACTGGTTAAATTCTCTAGTTCTTAGTTTGCTTATATGAAGTGGGACTGTGACTATCAAATCTATGTCATCTAGGTCTTTTGGATAATGTTCTAGCAAAATCCTTGAGAGCACTCTTCCGAGACTTAACTTCCCATGGTATTTAAATTTGTGGAGAATCTCCCTTAGCCAACCTTCATACAACGCTACCGAACGAGCCCTGCGAAAATGATAACTCCCTGTGAGACACTTTCCGCAAAGATGTTCATCATAACGAATATCCTTTATTGAATTATCTAATCCAAATGGAAGACCGCACCTTGAGCATATTTTTCTCCCGCCGATTAACCTAATATTCGATAAGCAAAAGTCGCATATTATATTTTCTCTCGACGGGGAATTACAAGAGTAGCAGATTCGTGGAAATATTAGGTCTAATATCATTCTATGAGAGTGCCTTCTTTACTACTATATTATACTCTCATTGGCATGACAACGGACAGGTAATGTTCGTCGCCCATAGGTTTTATTACTGCCGGACTAAGTTCGTCGCTTAACCCGAATTCAACCTTTTCCTCCGATATGACTTCGAGAATGTCCATCAGGTATCTTGCGTTAAATCCGAGCTCAATCTCTTCACCTGAATAGTCAACAGATATTACCTCTTTTGCTTCTCCAACCTCCGGGGAGACAGAAAGCAATGTCATTTCATTCTTGTTAATGCTTAGCTTAACACTCTTTGTCTTTTCAGAGGATAGTATAGATACCCTCCTAAGAGCGTTCAAAAGCTCCTCTCGCCCTAATTCAAAATTTGTCTTTGTGGACTTGGGAATCACCTGGTTATAATCGGGAAAATCTGCGTCGACAAGCCTCACGATCAGACTTATACCGTCACCCATAGCTACAAAAAAGTTTTTTTCACACCCAATCTTAACCACTTCTCCGAGCTTAAGCACTTTTCTAAACTCGGATACTCCCTTTTTGGGGACCACCACATTTTTCTGAAGCTTTATCTCCGTGCTCAAGTCACTTTCTACGATAGAAAGCCTATGACCGTCGGTAGCAGCTAGTTTAAGATTGCTTTCACCATTTTTCTCAAAGTAAATTCCCGCCAGGTTACGTCTCAGGTCATCAGGCGACACTGCGAAAATTGTCTTTGAAATCATGTCCTCAATCTTAGAACTTTGTGCTGAGAAAAGATGATCAGACGAAAATTGAGGAATCACGGGAAAATCATCGCTTGGAAGACCCGCAATTTTAAACGTCGTCGACGGAGATCTAAGCTCGACCCAATGATTCCCAATCTCTTCGATTTCGATCACTCCCGACGGCAGTTCATGCACGATCTCGTACAACTTTCTGGCCGGAAGTGATAAACTACCCACTTTGGACACCTCTGCATCACAATGAGCGATCATTGTTGTTTCAAGATCCGTGACGGTTAGCTCCAAAGCCTCTTTTGAAGCATTAATAAGCACATGTGAAAGTACCGGCATGGTTGCGCGCCGTTCAGCAATTCCTTGAATTAGTGCAAGCTTCTCCGAGAGTTTCGATATATCAACCTTCAGTTTCATTATTATTACTCCTAGTAAGATTTATTTAATATAATAAGTTAACGTAGTAGTAATAGTAGGGCATGTTAAATTGTGGATAAGTAACTTAACCCCCTAGCTATAAATATATTTTACTGTTGATAACCCTGTTGAGTTTATTGCTAACTTATAAACATATATCCACAATCTTTTGGACAACTTAGGTTTCCACACGTCGTCCCACAGCTCTATCAACATATTATCCACTCCTAAGCGTTTCGATCTTCCTTGATACTGCATTAATGGTATTCTTGAGAGTCAAATCTTTCCCCATCAATGACTCTATTTTCCTGACGGCATGTATCACTGTCGAATGATCTTTCCCTCCAAACTTCTCACCAATTTCGGGGAAAGATGCACCAGTATATCTTCTGGCGAAAAACATTGCAATTTGCCTTGGCATAGCAATATTTTTTTGTTTCTTGACAGATTTAAGATCTTGTATCTTGACGCCAAAATAGTTGGCTACCTCCTTTTGAATGCTCTCGATACTTAGAATTCCCCTGTCATGTTCCTTTATTATATTTTTCAATACCTCTTTTACAAGATCCATTGTAATTTCAGAATTTAAGAGCTTTGCATACGCTATAATGTTGATGAGTGTTCCTTCGAGTTCTCTGATGTTAGAAATGATGTTTTGTGATATAAATATGGCTACTTCATTAGGAAGCACTACACCTTCGGATTCAGCTTTTTTCTTAACTATTGCGACTCTGGTTTCTGTCTCGGGCGGTTGTATGTCAGTAATTAGCCCCCATTCAAATCTAGATCTAAGTCGCTCTTCGAGATAAGACATATCCTTTGGTGATTTATCACTGGTAAGTACGATCTGCTTTTTTGACTCATATAGGGTATTAAATGTATGAAAAAACTCTTCCTGTGTGCTTTCTTTTCCTGCTATGAACTGGATATCGTCAATCAGCACTACATCACAACCAAACCTGTACTTGTTTCTAAACTCCTGCATTTTATTGGACTTAATGCTGTTTATTACTTCGTTCGTGAAGTGCTCCGCCGATATACAGCAAATCCTTGCCATATGTGATGTGTTTTTTAGAATATAATTACCGATCGCGTTGATCAGATGTGTTTTACCCAATCCCACACCGCCGTAAATGAAAAGTGGGTTGTAGGCTTCGGCAGGCTTGCTTGCGACGGCTGTTGAAGCAGCATGGGCAAACTGGTTGCTCGGCCCCACTATGAATTTTTCAAATGTGTACTTAGGGCTGAGAAAACCTGTATAAAGTGTGTCAATTCTGCTTGTTGGAATGTTTGAATCATCCTTCTTTTTGTCGACTGCCTTAGGAACGTCGGTTTCAGCTATGATTTGAACATCAAGTTTTTTCTCGTAGACCTCGTTTACAGTTTCAATGATGAAATCCTTATAATGTGTGATTATCCAGTCTCTTTCGAAGTCACTATTTGCCTTTAACGTTATGGTTGTCTGTGTTTCGGATATAAGTTTGAGTGGGGCAAACCAAAAAAATACCTGGGGATTAGATTTCTTGCGGATTCTTTCAAGTACATCTTGCCATGAAAATTTATCTATTTCCTCAGAGTTATCCAACGCTGTGTCTTGTGTTTGTGATTCCATGGCCTGGGATTCGGAAGCGTTTAAGGGTAATTCTATTCCACCGTGAGTAATATCATCATCTTGATAATTTATGAGAGATTTGAGGTTTCGCCCGAGGGTTTTAGCTTTTGCCAATATTCATCCTCCATGGCGGTGGGAAGACCGCCCTAAATTTCAACAAAAAGGCCACTCTAAACTGCAAAAATTTTAAGTTTTACCCCACCAAAGATAGTGTGAAGGTTATGCTAACAGAAACCCGAAATATTTGTCAAGGTTTTTTTAAAAATGTAATGATGCAAGTTAGTTACGAAGTCACTTTTTTAAAAATGGAGTTCTTTTTTTTTCTCTTCTGGGAGGACCTATGTAGGTGAAAGTCACCTAAGTCACAGGCTTCATTGAAGAAAAGCATGATGAGATTTTTTGTAAAAAAATAAAAGAGTGTGAAGGATCAATATCTAAAGCAAAATTTTCACTTTTTTGACCTTAAAAGCCTTATCCTTAACACCTCACAATATCGTCTAGGGATCAACTGGGCAAATCCAGTACACAGAATTTAGCGACTGTGAATCATCTTCTTTTTCTCTTGGGACTCATAGCTACTCCAATTCATGAGATGCAAATTAAGGGCAGGCCACTGAAGGGTTTTTCATTGAGATCAACTTCCTTCTAAGCAAGGCTTAGGATTTATTTATGACCTTTCAATTAGGTAAAGTAAATCAAATGAAAAAAACTTTCCTTTTAGGTTTTGAGTTGCTTTTACGTCCCACTAACCATAGATTGTTCACTTAAGGTAGGGGATAATCAAGAATCCTATGGAAGCAGGTAGCCAGAATGAGATGACACGGTAGGTAAGAATAACTGTAACACTTATGGGGTCTGGCACTCCAAGGCTGTCATACATAGCTGCCATTGAGCCTTCTACAATACCTACACCTCCAGGCAAGAAGGTTACTTTGCCTAAAAGTTGAGGCAACCCATAACCAAGTAATAATATGCCTGGCCCAACTGCATGACCGGCTGCGACAAAAAGGAAATAAAGTGTCAACATATCGAATGCGATGTTGAGAAATGCACCCAGAGAGGGACCTTGCCAACCGCCGACTCTTAAGACTTCGTATGCGCTAAATAGTTGTTTCATTGTGCGATTGATCCTCGAAGAATCAAATGGTCTGTGTCGAAAAGACGCCCAGGAATTAGCGATCCATGTAACAAGCTTTGTTATTCGCAGGCGATTATGTATGCCCCATAGCAATAACCCGATTATCAGACAAAATATCATCAATATTATACTAAAGCTAAGAGCAAGCCATGTCGAAAGCCTATGTACTATTAATAGGTAGAGCAGGCCAACAAATGAAACAAGTATCAAAGCAACATTGTTAAACATGGTCGGGAGCCATCCAGCCAAGATAGCACCCTCGGCACTGACACCATGACTGTGTACCCATCGATAAGTTGCTGCTGCGTTGCCTATTAACCCGCCAGCTACCAATCCAATGCTTGATGCGGCAGTAGCGATTAGTGTGCTAGATGAAATAGACATATGTTGACCTGCAACGGCAATTATTGATTTCAGGAGATATCCATTGCCTATGTAACTTAGGATTTGGGCTACAAGTGCTATTGCAACAGCCCACAATATAATATGTTTAACTACTTGGAACATTCTTTCGAGTGTTGTGAGTTGAGGTAGCATAAGATGTACAGCGAGCCCTAGTAAGAGGAGTGGTACGAGGTATCGCCACACGCGGACTGTCAATTCTGGCATTGAGAGAGATTTGGATAAGTCCTTTATTTTATTGTCTTTAATCTTTTATCCTCTTATAAAAAACCTTCTTTGCTATTTCCGCAGCAAAAATATACAACCCCACGATTAAACCCAAGACGAATAGAAATGATGGTGGCAGCGGCCGAAAATTAAAGATCCTTGCAAGTTGTGTATATGGCAAAATAAGTGTCGCAACAATTATCAAAAGGGTTACCAGAAAGAGATATTTACTGGGTTTACTCTTGAAAAATGGCTTGCGAGTGCGTACAACAAGTACAATCAGAGAAGCGGATATTACAGACTCTTGGAACCAGCCGGTCCTGAATTGATCTATGGAAGCGTTTAGGATTATGAGAAGCACTCCAAACGTTAAAAAATCGAATACTGAGCTTACAATTCCGAAGGTTGCCATAAAGTTTCTGATGAAGTTAATATTCCAGCGCCTTGGCTGATCAACCATTTCAGGGTCTACCATGTCCGTAGCTATAGTCATCTCCGGAAAATCTGTCATTAAATTTGTGAGAAGTATCTGCTTTGGAAGAAGTGGTAAAAAGGGTAGAAACAGAGATGCACCGGCCATACTGAACATGTTTCCAAAATTGGCACTCGTTGCCATGAAGACATACTTAAGTGTGTTCGCAAAAGTTGTTCTTCCCTCTCGAACTCCTTGTATCAGAACCCCTAAGTCCATGTCGAGCAACACTATATCAGCCGTTTCTTTAGCTACGTCAACGGCACTATCAACGGAAATACCAACGTCGGCTACATGAAGCGCCGAGGCATCGTTGATGCCATCCCCCATGTAACCGACTACGTTTCCAGCCTTTCTCAAAGCCAAAATGATCCGCTCTTTCTGATTCGGCTCGACCTCAGCGAATATGTCAACTGCATTTGCCGTTTTTAGAAGTGCTTCATCACTCATAGACCTCAGTTCAGAGCCAGTTATAGTTTGTGGGTTCGATAATCCTACTTGCTTACTCAGGCTTGCTGCGACCAGATGATTGTCCCCGGTTATTATCTTAAGCGAGACTCCTAGGTAGCGCAGTTGATTTATTGTCTCAATAGCTCCAGGCTTTGGAGGATCAAACAGAACAATAAAACCACAAAATGTCATGTCAATCTCGTCATCCTTGTTTATGCTTGTATTGGAACCCAAATTACGGTATGCGATGCCAAGGGTGCGAAATCCCTTGATACTCAATTCATCGAATCGTTCAAGTATCATTTCTCTAAACGTTTCTAAATCAGCGATTGTTCCATCGGATTTCTCTACATAAGAGCATGCCGATAGCACGTTCTTGAGGGCGCCCTTCGTCACCATAAGATTTAAGTTACCTTTAGAGAATGATATGCTCAGACGCTTTCTAGTAAAATCATAGGGCACTTCATCAAGCTTTTTGCAACCGGAGACATCAAACTGACAATGGTTGCGAATCGCTGCATCGATTGGGTTTGCAAAGCCGGTTTCGTACAATGCATTTACATATGCATAAAAGAGAACCTTTTCATTTTCATTACCCTCCGCATCAAGCGCGGAATGTAATTTGACAATCCCGCTGGTAAGGGTGCCGGTCTTATCGGAGCAGAGGACATTCATGCTGCCAAAGTTTTCAATCGAAGAAAGACGTTTTACAATCACCTTCTCTAAGGCCATTCGTTTTGCTCCATGGGCAAGGTTGATGCTAATGATCGCTGGTAGTAGTTGAGGGGTTAGTCCTACCGCAAGCGCAAGGGAAAATAGAAAAGACTCTATAACTGGACGTGCAAAATATACGTTTATTGCGAATATAGTCATTACGAGAGTAAGCGTAACTTCCATAAGAAGGTATCCAAACTGTCTTACCCCGTGCTCAAAATCTGTTTCTGGGTGTCTGAGTTTTAGTCGTTTAGATATGCGGCCGAATTCTGTCTCGGTGCCAGTGTGCACTACAAGTGCGTTAGAGGTACCACTTATTCCATTAGTTCCCATATAAAGCACATTTGTCCGACGGGCGAGAACAGTTTCTGGTGGTAATACACCAACAATTTTTTCAACTGGATAAGATTCTCCAGTCAACGTGGCCTCGTTTACAAAAAAGTCCTTAGATTCTAGGATAAGACAGTCACCGGGAATAATGTCCCCTGCTTTCAAGACCACGACGTCTCCAGGAACAATCTCCTCGGTTGAAATTTCTATTGGGTTTGAATCGCGGAGTATGGTCGATCTTATCTCCACAATGGACAGGAGATTTTTTACGGCGTTGACCGCCCCTCTTTCCTGCCAGAATCCCAGGAGACCGCTTGCAAGGATTATTATCAGTATGATGACGGCGTCTGTGGCGTCACCGAGAAAGATGGACAAAAACGATGCGAATATCAGAATCAGTATTATCGGACTCTTAAATTGTGAAATAAGAAGAGAGATTGCGTCTGAACGTCCTTTTACTTTTAAAAGGTTCGGACCAAACTTTGTAAGACGTTCTTTAGCTTCGTCACTAGTTAAACCGGACGGAGTTGTCTTGAGTTCTTCTACTAGCTTAGTGGCAGGAACGCTCCAGAATTCATTTTTGAGTTGGTTCAACGATTATCCTATCTCCGAGATCTTACAAAAGCTCTCTAAGTTCATATATTCAAAAATATTTATACAAGATAGGAAAATCATAGGGCACTGACGTTATGTGTCCTTTACTCTGATCTTACAATCGTCGTACACCTCTTTTGGATTTATCGTCAGGGCGATTAGGATGAGAGTTGGTACAGTGACCATATCATCGATGTGTCCGATTACGGGTATGAAATCAGGAATTATGTCGAAAGGAAAAAGTGCATAACCTATAGCGAGGCCGAGGAGTATTTTGGACAATTTAGGTGTACGAATGTCATTCAGCAATAATTTATATACTTTAATTTCGAACTTTAAATTTCTTGCAGTAAATTTAATTCTTTGAAACATGTAATCGGTCTTAGACTTGAGATTGACGGCCAATCCTTTCAGATATGCCCTCCCGAAATACTATAAATCAAAACTGTTAGCACTATCAGAGTAACGACGACGTAAATGCTATCGCGTTGTAGAGCAAATGCAAAGACAGAAAATATAACACGCACCACGGGGGTGGCGATCAAAAGGAGGAGTCCAATTTGAATAATTCCGACGCCGTCCAAAACCAGAAGTTCTTTCAGAATCCCTGATATGGTACGTAAACTCTTGGGCTCGCCTTTGAATACATGATACTCGGGTGAATTACTTCCATTTTGAATTAAGTACAATATCCCCCCAATAAAGACTATCACAGCAGCGACTATTACTGCGATTCTTAGGATATTGCCAATGATTTGATGTACCTCTTCATCTGTCAATTTACGCATATTATTGAATATCTTAAAGCCTTCCAGTCAAACCATTATAAAGCATCTCTATAGCCAACACAAAGATCACCACGCCAAACACTATTCGTAATAGTCTAGTTTTGGAAATTACCAATACATGGGTTCCAAGGAATGATCCAATCAAGACCCCAAGCATTACGGGCATGGATAGTCCTGGATCAACATATCCGCGGTTTAGGTAAACCCCTGCACTTGCCGCTGCAGTAACGCCTATCATGAAATTGCTTGTGGTAGTGGATACCTTGAAGGGGATACGCATAACTTGGTCCATTGCTATAACTTTCAGGGCACCTGAACCTATTCCTAGCAAACCCGAAAGTGTGCCTGCAATGAACATTATGCTGAATCCCGCTGGAATGGAACGGACATGATAATTCTGCTGTCCTGTAAATGAAGGATAACTTCCGTCCATCCTAAGCCGTGACGCCAGTGGATCTGGTTTCTCTGGGCTTGAACTTTCCCGGCTAGGAAAAACAGATTGATAAGCAGAGTATAGCAGCACAAGTCCAAAAATGACGGCAATCGTGGTGGTTGATACTCTAACTGCGAGAGAAGCTCCAGCAATTGCTCCGATTGTGGTTGCTATCTCGAGAAACATTCCTACTCTTAGATTGGCAAATCCCTTTTTAACATAAGCCGCGGCTGAGGCCGAAGACGTTGCGATAACAGATACTAGAGATGCTCCTATTGCATACCGGATGTCAATCCCAAAACCCAAAGTGAGTAATGGTATGATAACCACCCCTCCCCCTAGTCCTGTCAAAGCTCCTAAAAACCCTGCGAGAAAGGATCCCAGCCAAATAAGCAGTGAGAATTCCAATACGTCCATCGACACGCCTTCTCTTTAAACCCATTTACCCCGAATATTCAACTTTACTCACAGTATGATCAAGATATTACTAACTTATCATACGCGCTATAAAAAAAGCTGCACCTGCAGCCAGTCCCCCAACGAGTATTGTCTGAAGTGCGCCACGAATTGAGTTTATCCCAGTAAAACGC
>Ga0214473_10011827_pt1 | contig 10248 bp, 7 predicted proteins | sample RVTome_7_FD_203509 | JGI IMG/M metagenome (GOLD analysis project Ga0214473, IMG submission 203509) | Soil microbial communities from uranium-contaminated site in the Upper Colorado River Basin, Wyoming, United States - RVT98D197 | ecosystem: Environmental > Terrestrial > Soil > Contaminated >... | reverse complement strand
GTCAGAGTATCTTCAATTTTGGCCTCGATACAGAGCCAATAGATTGTCCCGCGCGTTTGTCGGAACCAGTCGAGCTGGGCAAGAGTGATGTCATATTGGAAGTACTCGTCGTGATCCGGGTGGACGAAAAATCCAGTGTTGGGCTCATACCAGCCCTCGGGCGTCAGCGGGCGGAAAACTGCGCAATTGAAAGTGGTAATATCCCTTTCCCAAAGCAGGTCGCCCGGATGACTAAACGGCACGACGGGCCCGGCGAGGACATCGGAAAAAATCTTGATGTTAAAGCCCAGGATTTGTCCCTGAAGACCCTGCTGCCAAGAACCCCAAAAATGAATGTCCTTGACCCAGCCGGTCTCGGAACACATCCAGTCGTCGCCGAGCACCACCGGTCGCGTGGCCCTGACATCCCATCCGGACTCATCCGGAAGCTGTGGGAAGTGCATTTTGTGCCTGTCACCCGGCCGCCACATATTGCCGCCCTGGCTCATGCGAATGGTGCCGGTGGTACTACCCGACATACCCGCAAACGGTCCGCCCGGCGCCCCAACAAAATCTATTCGGTATGTGATGTCGAAAAAACTCTCGACTGCCCAATTGACTGGCCCCGTACTGCGCAAAGTAGTGTGACCCGGGCTGGGCATGCCAAAAGCGGTCCCGGCGGTGATCCGCAGAAGATCAAAATCCGGATCGCCCGGTATGAGCTGGCTTTGCAACATTTGCCAATCAGTCGCGAATGACTGTACGGAGAGGCCGGGTGTCCGCGGGCCGGAATGCGTCTCTGCCTGTAGCGAGAGCGTGACGGATCGAACATAGCTGGCAAGGCCACCGGTGCCGGTCATCATGAGAGACAATTCCCCGTTGAAAGTCTGAATCTCACCACCCAGGGAACCGCCCGGAGCTCCGAAGACGTTAAAATAGCAGCACATTCGTGGCTCACATTCCACCTGAGTTCCCGCCGGAAGGCCGTCGATGATGTACATGGCCCCGCCCGGCGCCAAGTATTCACACGGTGCCGGCAGATCAGCCGTACCGGTGCCATTATCCGGGGCGGTACAGGCGGAACCACACTGGGCCATAAGGGCTGCGCCGGCCAGGGCGTCGGCGGAGTTCGACGGGATTTCCGCCAGCGAGCCATAGTGCGGCTGTTGATCGGCACAAGCCGAGGGAGTCGGCGCCAGCACAACGGCGGCAGCAACTATCAGCCCGCACCCAAATCCAAGCAAACGGTTATACATAAAACCTCCATACATATATTGTGTTATTCCTCTTCGAAATATTCTAAGCATGTGATTACAAACGCCGACCGGTTGACCGGCCGATGGGGCAACGATGATTTTGGCACGCACAACAAAACCTCCACTGAATGAATTATTGAAGACTTGTCGTACTTCAAAAAAACTGTTTTTCTTAATATCCTGGAATAAGAGACAATTTAGCAAATTACTAAATTGATGCAATAACTATTTTACGCCATTCCAAACGCAAAAAACCCCCGAAATAATCGGGGGCTTTCTTATAAACGACTAAGTTGGATTCCCTCTTTCGAGGGAATGACATATTATTAGTACATATCACCCATGCCGCCTTGGGGCATTTGGGGCATGTTCTTTTTATCTTCCGGTTTTTCGACAATGACGGCTTCGGTGGTCAGGAGTAATCCGGCTATCGAAGCGGCATTCTCAAGCGCCGTGCGAGTGACCTTGGTCGGGTCAATCACACCGGCTTTGAAGAGGTCTTCATAGACGCCGGTCATTGCATTGAAGCCAAACGCGTCGGCTAGTTCCAACACTTTGTTGACCACAACGGAGCTCTCCATTCCGGAGTTCTGGGCAATCATGCGAATCGGCTCTTCGAGCGCTTTACGCACGATGCGCACGCCAACCATTTCTTCTTCGTCACATTTCATTTTGTCCAAGCTCTTCATAGCGCGCAGAAGCGCCACGCCGCCGCCGGGCACGATACCCTCTTCGACAGCCGCACGAGTGGCGTGCAGAGCGTCTTCAACACGGGCTTTCTTTTCTTTCATTTCGGTTTCAGTGGCCGCACCGACATTGATAACCGCCACGCCGCCGGCCAGTTTGGCCAGACGTTCCTGCAGTTTCTCTTTGTCGTAATCAGAAGTAGTATCATCAATCTGCTTTCTGATTTGTTTGATGCGTCCCTGAATTTCGTCTTTCTTGCCGGCGCCTTCGACTATGGTAGTGTTGTCTTTGTCGATGGTCACTTTTTTGGCGTGACCGAGGTCGGCGAGGACAGTATTCTCCAGCTTAAAGCCGAGTTCTTCGGAGATAAGTTTGCCGCCGGTCAAAGTGGCGATATCCTCAAGCATCGATTTGCGTCTGTCGCCAAAGCCGGGGGCTTTGACTGCCGCAACTTTGATAGTGCCGCGCAGTTTATTGACTACGAGAGTAGCCAGCGCTTCACCTTCAACGTCTTCGGAAATTATTAACAGGGGACGGCCGGTCTGCACGACTTTTTCAAGCACGGGGAGAAGGTCTTTCATCGAGGAAACCTTCTTCTCAAATAGAAGAATGTACGGTTCTTCCAAAACGGCTTCCATTGCCTCCGGGTCGGTTACAAAATATGGCGAAAGATAACCGCGGTCGAACTGCATCCCCTCGACCACATCGAGAGTAGTTTCGGCGGTCTTGGCTTCTTCGACAGTGATAACGCCGTCTTTGCCGACTTTTTCCATCGCTTCGGCAATCAAGTCGCCGATTTGCTTATCGCTGTTGGCGGAAATTGTTCCGACCTGTGAAATCTCCTGTTTGCCGGAGACCGGGCGGGACATTTTCTTGACGGTCTCGTTGACCATGATGACGGCTTTGTCGATACCGCGCTTGATAGCCATCGGATTGTGACCGGCGGTAACGTTTTTGACGCCTTCGCGGAAAATTGCCTGCGCAATTAACGTGGCGGTGGTGGTGCCGTCACCGGCGTCGTCGGATGTTTTGGAAGCAACTTCCTTGACCATCTGCGCGCCGATATTTTCAAAATGATCTTCAAGCTCGATTTCTTTGGCGACAGTTACGCCGTCTTTAGTGATGGTGGGTGAGCCGTATTTCTTTTCGATAACGACATTACGCCCCTTGGGGCCGAGCGTTACCTTGACGGCATCCGCCAATTTATCCACGCCCATTTTGAGCTTGGCGCGGGCCGATGAATTATAATCTATGATTTTTGCCATAGTATTTTATTCTCCTGTTTTAGTTATTCTGAATTTTTTCTTACTTGTTGATTATGGCAAAAATATCGGACTCGCGCATAATCAGGTATTCTGTGTTGCCGACATTGACTTCGGTGCCGGAATACTTGCCATAAAGAATGCGGTCGCCCTTTTTGACTTCCAGCGCCATCTTTTTGCCGTCATCGGTCACGCGACCGGAACCGACTTCCATCACTTCGCCTTCCATCGGTTTTTCCTTGGCGGTGTCGGGAATGATAATTCCGCCCTTTTTGACTTCCGTCTCTTCGAACGGCTTGACCACTACGCGGTCGTACAGCGGTTTGATCTGCATTGTTTTTTTCTCCTACTTAATATGTTGATAGTTCGCTAATAAACATCATTAGCACTCATCTATGACGACTGCTAACAATAATATTAGACGTGGATATTGTCAAGAAGTTTCATAAAGTTTGTGATATTCTTCTTTAACTTTAACAGCTCAAAGAAATAATTTGACTATGTACTTGATTGAATAACAATGATTTATATAGAATACGAAGACAGGGAAAGTGACTATGTAGAGCTATTTAGTCGATTAAGATGACTTAATGTTCCGAAACGCCTTTTTACCCGGATAAACCGCCTTCTTGCCGACGGATTCTTCAATTCGGAGTAGCTGGTTGTATTTGGCGATGCGGTCGGTGCGGCAAAGGGAGCCGGTTTTGATCTGGCCGGCGCCGGTGCCGACTACGACATCGGCGATGGTGGCGTCTTCGGTCTCGCCGGAACGGTGCGAAACGACAGCAGTGAACTTGGCTTTATGGGCCATTTCTATGGCTTCCAAAGTTTCGGTCAATGTGCCAATTTGGTTTAGTTTTATCAGAATCGAATTCGATGCCTTTTCTTTTATTCCACGCAAGAGCCGTTTGGTGTTGGTGACATAGAGGTCATCGCCGACTAATTGAATTCTATCACCCAACGCTTTGGTCAACGCAATCCAACCCTCCCAGTCGTCCTCTGAGAGGCCGTCCTCGATTGAGACAATCGGATAAGCGTTGCAGAGTTCGGTGTAGAACTGAATCATTTCCTCCGATGACAGTATCCTGTTTTCAGCAGTGAGATTATACTTTTTGGTTTTGGCGTCATAGAATTCGGTCGAGGCCGGGTCTAGCGCAATACTGACCTGTTCGCCTGCTTTATATCCGGAATTCTCAATCGCCTGCATTATTAGGTCGAGCGCTTCGCGGTTGGATTTTAAATCGGGTGCAAACCCGCCTTCATCGCCGACAGCGGTGTTGTACTTTCTTTCTTGTAAGACCTTTTTGAGATGCCAGAAGACCTCGACGCCCATCCGAAGCGCTTCGGAGAAAGTTTTGGCGCCGACCGGCATTATCATGAATTCCTGCAAATCGACATTGTTGTCGGCGTGTTTGCCGCCATTGAGGATGTTCATCATCGGGACGGGGAGAGTCCATTTCTTTTGACTGCCGCCGATGTACTCAAAAAATTCTTTTCCCTTTGATGCGGCGCAGGCCTTGGCGGTAGCCAATGACACACCCAGAATGGCGTTGGCGCCGAGTTTGGATTTGTTTTCGGTGCCATCGAGCTGAATCAGGAATTTATCGACGGCTGCTTGCTTGAACGGATTTATTTTTGATTTGGTTATGGCATTGGCAATAGTTGTGTTGACATTACTGACTGCTTTCAGAACGCCTTTGCCGAGATATTTGGATTTGTCACCGTCGCGAAGTTCGACTGCTTCATAAGCTCCGGTCGATGCGCCCGATGGCACAGTGGCTCGACCGAACGAGCCGTCACTCAAAAGTACATCGACTTCGATAGTTGGTCCGCCGCGGCTGTCGAGAATTTGCCGGGCGTGGATTTTTTTATACTTAGCCATAAAGTCAGGAGCGGAAATTAAGAATTATTATTCAAAAGGGCAAGAGCAAGAGGGAAAATATTTAGATGAAATTAATCCTAAAAGAAACAATATATGTTTATTTCAATTAGGGCATATTGAAAACGAAGAACAATGGACCGGCGCCGATCCTCCCCTAAATATTCTATCAACAAGAAAAGTCAAATCAAGGATATTTACCGATGACCCGTCACCATTGGGGTCTCCTTCTTCAAGACAGATCGTAGGCTGGCCGCCCCGAAAGATCCTGTCAACAGCAAAGGTAAGGTCAAGAATATTAGCGTCGGCGCTGTCGCCATTAAGGTCACCCGCACTCCCGTTACAACAGGCACTCCAATAAGCTTCCATAAAGTAGGAGCATATTGTTTGCCACATAAAACCGTTTGAATCGTAGAGCGCTTCAGAGCCGGAGCCATCATCAAATAGAAAAAAGTGACTATGATCCTTTGAGGTAAACTCTGCCGAAATGTCCAATGGCTCATCGTTATGCAGGAGAATTGAGTCGAAGCAGAGAAAATCCAAGTAGAGGTCCAGCGAGACCATACCAGCTTTCAGGTTGCCTAAGCCGTCGACTGAATTTACCGTTATTGTGCCGCTCGACGGATAAGTCGTGCTTAGATTAATCGGTACGTCCCCATAGTTGTCAGTAATACCAATTGTCTCAAAACTCATTACATCAACCGGAATCACCTGGCTGGGTGTGTATGGCGGCGCCAGTAATCTTCTAACTAAAAAGTCGTTTTTAGATAGAAAGACGTTTACAAAATCTATTACTCCGTCACATAAGTAAAATTCACCGGCACCACAAATAGAGTCGCTTTTGGTATCAACGATCGATGCGCTTAACTTGGAAAGATGTTTTTCGAGAACTTGGTTGTTGTCAAGCTGCTGGTCGCTGGCAAAGCTGGATGCAGTTTGCACCAGAATAAATATTAACACGATTTTGACGAAGTTTTTCATATCGAATAACAGTCACGGTGTTTGACCGCCGCCAAGGATGTCGTTTACTAACTCGTTAGCCATTTAAACATATTATTTCAGAAGAGATTGTCAAGAAGTGTCTTATCCATAGGTGTTATTCTATTCAACTGTCGGGCGAGGGCGCCCGACAGCACTTAGAGCAAAAGGGACAGACGAGACGTCTGCCACCCACAGTAATCCCCGCAGGTGTGGTTCGCTGGAGAAGACGGTTCTCTCACACAAAAAAAGCCACCCCAGAATTACCGGGGTGGCTTTGCATTTCAGTTGTAATTCAGACTATGGACACGGCACCGGCGGCGGGCCGCCTCTGAATATGCGGTCAACAAAGTAGGTCAAATCAAGTATGTTAAGAGTATTGGCATCGCCGTTTGGATTACCTTCTTCAAAACATACCGCCGCAGGGCCGCCTCTGAATATTCGGTCAACCGCATAAGTCAAATCAAGAATATTGGATTCATTGCCGTCATTATTCGGGTCTCCACGCAGATTGACGCAACAGCCGCAAGTGATAACTCTGTGAACAGCGCTACACAAGAAACCTATCGGAGGGCCGGCAGGCGCCAGAAGCAACATTGATGGCGGCTGAGGAACCATTTGATAGGAGGTGCCCACAGGCGGTTTCAAGGCCGTTAATGATGAGTACATCCTAACTGGGTTGGGATTAAAGCCCGTGCCGGGGAGCGCGGGCAAGTCAACTTCGACAAATATATCGAAGAAGCTTTCCCCAAGTATCAGGTTGCCGCCACTGGTATTGGTAACATTAACGGAACCTAGAGAGGGCATGCTGGGGCTTTCCCTTAACCGGATTGGTCCCAATGTCGGATGAACTCCTTGTAAAGTCATTTGAATTAATTCGGTCTCTATTACCTGACCGGGTATATAAGGCGGTCCGGGTATACGGCGAACCACCGTAGGAAATCCCGGCACTGGAGTGAAAGTGAGCGCAGGTACCACCGGCGCGGCACAATTGACGTCCCCCGGATTTAAAGTCACTACAATATCAGCACTGGTACACAGGGTGTCGTAAAGCGTATCCGGGGTGCAATCGAGAGGACAAAGGGTACCGTCTCCCAAATATACGCCACCCTGAATTTGACAGCAAACTGGATCAGTTACGATACAACTTCCGTCCGGCAGACAACAGGCGCCTTCTATTGGCGTAACTTCCTGCGGAGGAAGGACGCCATGCTGGGCCAGCGCTTCCTGTTCCAAAGTCAGCACTTTGCCTTGGCAATAGGGGTCAAGCGGAGATGAAGGACTGCAGGGTAAAGTGCGCATGCCAGGTGTAAAACAGCTACTGGGGGGAATGGTAATTACCGGCGACAGCGGTGACAAGTCATTGTCCAATCTTACTAAACCCGGACTTGTTACAAGATCAAATGGCGATTTCACTTCATGGCTCCAATTGCCTCCGGTTGTCGAAAACATGATTGGCGGCGCAAAACCGCCCAGATCCAGTTCACGCTGGGCCAAATCGGATTGCCGGGTGAAAATAAATTTTGGTGTAACGGGGAGAGTTGAACTAAAAGTACCGCCATTACAGCAATCTTTGCGAATTGTCATTGTCCCTTGTTGCTGTGGCACATTACTGGACAAAGTCACTCGAACATCCCAGATTTCCGGAGTAAATCCGCCGAAATATGTCACAGTTATGGGACTACAGCTGGTCAGCGACAGCGCTATGATTTCTATGGGCACGACATCCGAGGAGCCGACTGTCGGTAAAGAAGCCGGGGCTAATCTGTTTATGATCGCATCCGTAGTGCCCAAAGCACTTGCGGGAATAGGCACTAGTGGGTCACCCAAAAAGCAGACCGAGCCCTGAAACGCATCGGAGCCGGGATCAAAGAAATCAAACGGAACAGGAAACACTGAAAAATGGTTATCGAAAGAAACATCGGGAGGAGTCGTCCACAAATCAACTCCCGGTTCGATGTCATAGGCGCACGGGTCACAAGTGTTCGCATCAGATGCATTTCCGTCAGACCACAGGCGCAAGTTCCCAGGGAAACCGACGGATGCAATTAAGTCTTCCCAATATCCGCGATAATTGTTGTAATTGGCACATTTACGGTTGGCCCCGAATGTGCCGCCGATGCCGGCAGTGTCAGTTAGTATGCCGAGTACTCCCGGTCCGAAAAAGTCAGGCGCCCAGACACCGGCAAAGTATGGTCCATAAACACAGCAAGTTATGGGCATGGTGATTTGAACCCCTCCCGCCGGAATATCTAGATTATATACCGGTCCATAACAGCATATTTCACCCGGTTTGGCACAGGCGGGGCTTAAAACTTCCGCTGTATAGATGAGCGGCTGCAAGTTGATATTCAACGGCGCCCCGGTGAGGTTGTTTACTTGCCAAATTACATTCTTAAGCTCGAATGGATATGTACCAGGTACTGGACAGCCGGTTTCAATGGGGTCCTGATAGATTGCATAATATTCCGTTCCGAAAAACCAAGCATTAAAAGATAAGGCGGTCGTACCTGTCCAGTTGCCGTTGCATATGGTGGCCCTCTCAGACGTTAGCGGCGATTCTCCTGCATTAATTTCAATTATAGGTGTTGCGCCAATCTGCTGAAAAGCCGGATTTGGTTTTCGTTCTTGGGGTCCCGATAATGGCGCCACCGCAGGGTTTTCTGCCAGTGCCAGCGCCAGGGCCGAAATTGCCAAAACGCAGACCATCAAACCGCCGATTAACTGCAGTTTCCTATGGATTGACATAAGTACCTCCGATTTTAAAATGAATCGTTCTTAAAATTATATTCTAAATATGAATTATCGTGACAAATGTTGGCGGAAATTAAACAGAATCCACCGCGGGATGCGTTTAAAAAAATTTCTGGACGTCTCTTCGTAGAGAACTCCGTTTAGCTTAGAAAATTAAGAATATGTTATGTAATTACGACAATTAAATATATTTACGACCAGGATTTCTGTCAAGCGGTCTTTTTGGGGGGCAGGATTATCAAAGTCGGAAAAATTTAGTGTGGTTTTCCGTATATCCCGAGGCCCAATAGCGACAGCAAGACAGTCTTTAAACCCATTGTACTCTTAAAATGATGTCAATTTCACAAGAGTATTCCAATTTCTGGTAGTGGCCGTAACCGCGAATTCCTTTTCAATAAATAAGTTGGGAAAGCCGCCTCTGCCTTTTACTTCGTGGCTCAAGCTGAAGAATTCACGACCTCTGACGGCAATAACTTCAACGTCCCTTCGAGTGGAAAACAGGGGCGCTTTTGGCTTCGGTCTAATCTCCTTCGACACAAAAGTCACGAACATTTTCGATTCGGCGTGAGTAGTTATTTTTTTGAATGGATTGCGCTTGGCTATGGTCTGAATTTCCTCCGTTGTCCTTATAAGGACCGCAATCTCATGACCAAATGAATTAGAAAGCCCCTGCTCAATCGTCTTGCAGAGTTTGGCAGTATTGGATTCCATTGATTCAAATACCACATTCCCGCTCTGGATGTAGGTACGGACGTATTTGAAACGCATCGACTCGAAGCACTTTCTCAAGTCTTCCATCTTAATGACTTTATGCCCGGCCATGTTGATGCCGCGGAGAAGCGCGATGTAGGTGGTCATTCAGATGACATAATGACTAAACTATCCCACCGCAAGCGGTGGACGACCAAATCCTATTTCTTTTTCTTCTGTTTCATGGTCTTTGTTCTGTGACTCGCCGCAACCGCCTTATCAACAAATAAGCCAAGCTTTTCTCTGTCTTCCTGTACTTCCGCCGGCAGAAGCCAGTAAGACATGGCAGTGGGTTTTTGTTCCCCTTGCTTGTAAACAAACGGCTGACTGCCTAATTTCTCAAAATCCGGACGGTTGGTTTCATCGGCTTTGAAAAACAGTTCTCCATCGAAAATTATGGCAAAGATGAGTTCATCTTTGTAGATGCCCCAGCCGCCAAACATAGCGCGGCTGGAGATGCCATCGATATCTGCCAACAGATCGCCGACCACGAAATCATGAAACGACTGGTCTTTTTTTGCCACGGGTTAAAATAATTGACAGGAGGCGTTAATGGTATCACTTTGTGATATGAACTTCTTCTCATCCAAATCCGCCGCGGAGCGATATGCCAAAGGGCGGCCAAATGTTCAGGCCGCGGCTATCAGGACTTTCAAAGAATTTGCAAAAATCGAATCGCCGTTCAAACTATGTCTGGATGTCG
>Ga0214473_10011825_pt1 | contig 10248 bp, 6 predicted proteins | sample RVTome_7_FD_203509 | JGI IMG/M metagenome (GOLD analysis project Ga0214473, IMG submission 203509) | Soil microbial communities from uranium-contaminated site in the Upper Colorado River Basin, Wyoming, United States - RVT98D197 | ecosystem: Environmental > Terrestrial > Soil > Contaminated >... | reverse complement strand
GGATAAAGGAAGTCCTGGGCAGCAGGATCAAACTCCTCGGTAAATGGGTGGCTGTCGTGGGAAGCGGACCGGCGGGCCTGTCCGCGGCCCACGACCTGGCGTTGATGGGTTACAGCGTTACAGTATTTGAGTCGCAGCCTGTGGCCGGGGGCATGTTCAGATTGGGCATCCCCGAATATCGATTGCCCCGCGAATTAATCAGGCTCGAAATCAACGCCATCTTGAACCTGGGAGTGGAATTGAAACTGGGCAAGGCGATCGGGCGGGATTTTAGCCTCGATGATTTGTTTGAAAGCGGTTATGGGGCTGTTTTTCTCGCTGTCGGGGCTCATCAGGGAAGAAATCTGAATATTCCCGGAGCGCATTTGGACGGCGTCTTTAAGGCGATCGATTTTTTATTGAACGTCAATCTCGGTTACAAAGTGGATCTCGGTGATAAAATAGTGGTCGTCGGGGGCGGCAACGTGGCTATTGATGCCGCCCGCATGGCCGCCAGGCAGGAACCGCCCTCCGGCGAAATGGCGACCGATATTTCGTCCGCCCTGGACGTGGCCCGCTCGGCGGTCCGCTTCGGCGTCCGCGAAGTCCATATGGTCAGCCTCGAATCACGCGATGAGATGCCGGCTTCCTTCGAGGAAATAGATGAAGCCGAAGAAGAGAGGATTATCTTCCATCATTCCAGGGGACCCAACAGAATACTCGGAGAAAACGGGAAAGTAACGGGATTGGAAACTGTAGACTGTATTTCGGTATTCGACGAAAAGGGCAGGTTTAACCCCAAATTCTCCGAAGGCACTCATGAGGTTATCCCGGCGGAAAGCGTAATTCTGGCTATCGGCCAATCCTCCGACTTGAGCTTCATCTCGCCGAACGACGGAATCGATATTAATCCTCAAAACACTATTAAGGTGGATCCCGTTTCTTTGGCTGCCTCACGGTTAGGGGTATTCGCGGGAGGAGACGTCGCTTTCGGTCCGAGGAACGTTATCGACGCCATAGCGGACGGCCGCAACGCCGCTCTGGCCATAAACCGCTATCTCGGTAACGCCGCTGGGAACTATCAGGAATTATTGATCGAAATTCTGGATACCGCCGGGTATGGCCATCCGTTATCATACGAAAGGACTCCCAGACAGAGTATCCCCGCCTTATCCATTGATAGAAGAATCGGCGTGGCCCAGGTGGAGTTGGGCTATACCGAAGAGTTGGCCGGAATCGAGGCCTCGAGATGCCTCTGGTGCTGGGAAAATACTGTTTTCGAGGGACAGGAAGAACGTGGGTCAGAATGTATCCTCTGCGGAGGTTGCGTGGATATATGCCCCGAAAACTGTATAGAGCTGGTTCCCATTTCGGCACTTTCCGTTGAATCTCAATTCGAGAACCCTCTTAATGAAGAGTTCTCATATCTCAACGCGCAACAGATCGATTTTAAAACCGACCACGGCGCGGTGATGATAAAAGACGAAGAAAAGTGTATTCGATGCGGTCTCTGCGCGAAGCGCTGCCCGGTCGGTTGCATCACCATGGAACGATTTATCAAAAGAGAGATGTCCCGGATTGGATAAAAAAGACGATAAAGAACCGAAATTCCATGATCGACGTGGTTTTCTGAGCGCCATAGGCGTCGGCTGTCTCGGTGCGGCATGCCTCGGGAGCGGGGTCCTATCGATCGAATACCTTTCACCGAATTCCGTCTTGGAACCTTCGCCGAGGTTCAACGCGGGATCTCTGGAGAAATATGCGCCCGGTTCGGTCACCGAGGATCTGGAACACGGGATCTACCTGGTCAGAAACCGGTCTGGGGCGATATACGCCATGTCGGCTGTCTGCACCCACCTGGGTTGTCTGACGTTTTATAAACAGCAGGAAAATATTATCGCCTGCCCCTGCCACGGAAGCAAATTCACAGGGGAAGGCGAAGTGATTCAAGGGCCGGCCCCGGCTCCTCTACCCAGATATTACGTAGAACTCAACGAACGGTCTCAGTTGATTGTGGATAAGAGTCAACTCGTAGATGATAGCTTCTTATTGAAGGTTTAAGTTTCAATGACAACGAATAGTATTTTAGAAAAACTCAAGACGTTGCAGCCGATAAGATCGATCTATCGGGGCGGCGGCTCCGCCAGCAATCTCGGTCGGTCGCTGACAATTTTCAACAATTTCTTTCTTCATGTTCTACCGGTGAAGGTCAGGCGGAAATCGATCGATTTCGGGGCCACGCTCTATCTTGGCTACGTCTCGTTTGTGCTTTTCGGCGTACTCGTGATTACCGGAATTCTATTGATGCTCTATTATCGTCCGGCCGTGCCCCATGCTTACCATGATATGAAGGATCTAACATTCGTGGTTTCCTCGGGCGCGTTCCTCAGGAATATGCATCGCTGGTCGGCGCATCTGATGGTGGTCGTCGTATTCTTGCATATGCTAAGAGTATTCTTCGCCGGAGCGTATAAGCCCCCCAGGGAATTCAACTGGGTAATCGGGACTCTTCTTCTGATAATGACATTGCTTTTGAGTTATACCGGCTATTTGCTTCCCTGGGACCAACTCGCCTATTGGGCCGTCAATGTCGGAGCCAATATGGTTAACGCCACTCCTTTCATGGGACCTAAACTGAAATTCGTTCTTCTGGGCGGACATGGCATCGGCGAGAACGCCCTGGTTCGATTTTATGTGTTGCATTGCGTCATAATTCCAATTTTTGCCGTGATCGCTATCGGCGTGCATTTCTGGCGCGTCCGAAAAGACGGCGGTATTCGACCGCTGTTCGGTCCCGACTCGGATAAAGTCGAATCCGAGGCAAACCAGAAAGAGGGCGATTAGATTCATGTCCGATTCGGAGCGCAAATTCAATATCGATACTGAAAAAAATCCTTTGATGACCCCCAAGCGGATAGCGTTCATTGTCAAACGCACGTCTGTCCAGGTCGACGCTCGGGACGAAGAGATGGTCATGACATTTCCCGAATTGGTCGTTAAAGGCCTTATTATCTTCGAGGTCGTTGTAATCGTCCTTACCATTATATCGCTTTTTTTCGACGCCCCTCTCGAGTGGATCGCCAACCCTAATCATACGCCGTCACCCGCGAAAGCTCCGTGGTATTTTCTGGGAATTCAGGAATTATTGCACTATTTTCCTCCAGTCGTGGCGGGCGTCCTGATTCCGGTTCTGGTTATTATAGCCCTGATTATAATTCCTTATTTCGAAATAAATATAAAGAAAAGGGAGCTCTGGGAAAGAAAACGCGGACGTACTCTCGTTCTATTGACGGTTTCGATGGCGCTAATCGATCTGTTGGCGGCCGCGTTCAAGGCCTGGGTCATAGCCGTTCCGACTTTATTATTATACTCGCTTATCCTGATACCGCTTTTTTCCAAATCCAATCAGGGCTTGGTTGGCTGGATAAGGCGGCGTTCTCTGACCGAATGGATAATGCTATGGTTTGTAATTATGGTTGTCGTCCTGACGATCGTGGGCACATTTTTCAGGGGTCCCGAATGGCGATGGACCTGGCCGTGGATCGACGGTATCTATTGATTGCAGCAAGAAAATGAAATTGGATTATTACAAGATTTTCGCCGCTTCGGGACTGTTATTTCTCGGCATACTGGCCGTTTCGCCTCTGAAAAACCGTTTCGCGGATTGGCGCCGATATCAGAAAGAATACAACAGGTTATTGGTTGAGCAGCCGGCAAAAACTCAAATAATCCCCATTGAAATAAGACAAATATGGGCGTCGGATCTGGATCGAGTCGACAGATGCGTCTCCTGCCACCTGGGGCTTTCCGAGGAGAAACTTGTCGATACGTATCAACCCTTCGAACGTCATCCGGCGATCTATCATGATTATGAGAAATTTGGATGCACAATCTGTCATGAAGGCCAGGGCGCGGCGACGGACGCGATAGAAGCCATGACCAGAACCGAATTCTGGGAAAACCCGATTTTGCCAAGGGAATACACGGAATCGTCCTGTGGCCGATGCCATCAGGAAAAGAACGTCCCCGGCGCCGAACGCCTGAACGAAGGCAGGAAACTGATCGAAGATCTCAATTGCGCCGGCTGTCATGTAATAGCCGGCCTGAAGAAAGGATTTGCGCCGTCTCTCGATGGTATCGGGGATAAAATAGATCGTCAATGGATGACCGAGTGGCTGAAAGATCCGCGGGCCTTAAAATGGAATTCGAGGATGCCTGATTTTCTATTTACAGAGGATGACGCGCGGGCACTGACGGATTTTCTGATGACTTTCAAAGAATATGGGAAAAAACTGGATCCCCTGCCCGATGAACTCCTGAGCGACACATTTTCAGACGAGATCGTCAGCCTGGGAAAAGCTCGTTTCCGCGAAGCCCGATGTATAAGCTGCCATACGGTTGACGAACGAGGAGGGGCCCTGGCATCGGAACTGGGCAAGATCGGCAACAAGGCCGACAAACGATGGCTATACAATTTCCTGAAAGACCCGCAGGGCATGCAACCGGGAATCCCCATGCCGCAATACGGTTTCAGCGAGGAGGAATTGATAGTTGTTACTTCTTACATGATGACCGAATTTATCGATTGGGAAAGGACCGAGACAGATACGACGGCGGCTTATATGGAGGTGGATCTTTTTGAAAGAGGTCTTCAGCTTTACAACGAATATAATTGCGCCGGTTGCCACGATCTGAATTACGCCAGGATCTCGAAAAATATGGGACCGGAATTGACATTTATCGGAAACAAACCGCTTTATGAGCTTCCCATCAAAGAGGAAACGGAGTCTCCGGTTTTATCGGCTTATATCTATGGCAAAATGGATGATCCCCGGCAATATGTGGGTAATCTAAGGATGCCCAAATATGATTTAAGCGAAAACCAGAAGATTAACCTGACTGTTGCGTTGCTGGCCCGCAAGAAAGAAATCTTGCCTGAAGAATATATGGTCAGGAGTCCCGCCGGTGATGGAAATAGGATCCAGGGGGCGGTTGGCGAAATCATCGAAAAATACTCTTGTCTTTCCTGCCACGTCATAAAAGGCAAGGGCTATCTTCTGGCAACAGATCTATCCACCGAGGGAAGCCTGGTCCAAAAGAAGTGGCTTGAGAATTACTTTCGGTTGCCCTATACGATCAGGCCGATATTGAAAGAACGGATGCCGAACCTGTTTCTAACGGATAACGAAATCAGGAAACTGGTTGAATATATGGAAATGGTTCTCGTAGATGATACCATATCGGGAATTGAAATCGGTACGGGTCAGGAAAAATTCATAAATATAGGCAGGGAGCTTTTCGAGATGAAATATGGCTGCCGTTCGTGCCATCAGGTCGGCGGATCGGGAGGCTATGTGGGGCCGCCTCTTGATCATGTCGGCTCCAGGCTGACGGCCGGATGGATCTTTTCCTGGATTTCAAATCCGCAGAAATATCGTCCCGATACAATAGAGCCAAATGCCGGTCTCGACGAAACTGAAGCGCGGGCTATCACAGATTATCTAATGAGCCTGAAATGAGGAAGATAAGATCATTATCGACTATGATTTTAAGCGCTTTGGCGATTTCCCCGGCCTGTCGGAACGCAGGCGGACCGGACGCCACGAATCGCTTATTCAACGACCCCAACCGGATGGCTGATTCCACGAGACGAGAATTTTACGTGAAGAGTTTTTCACAACGTTCAGGTGAAAAAATATTTCTAAAATATTGCGCGGTCTGTCACGGTGACAAAGGGCAAGGGGACGGTTTTAACTCATTTAATCTCGACCCTCGACCGCGCGATTTGACCGATATTAAATATATGGATGCTGTCTCGGATCAACGACTAAATGAGATAATTTCGCAAGGCGGTAGCGGAACCGGCAAATCAGTTTTGATGCCATCCTACGGCTCCACTCTTTCAGATGACCGGATAAGAGACCTGATAGAGTACATACGATATATCGGCAGACCGGCGGATAACGATATACCGATGTCGACTGATTCCAGCCCCTGATATATCCGGTTTCAAATGAAGGCGAATATAGCAGTCGAGCGACGAAACTTGGCGGGCCTGGATTTGAATTCGCCTTTGGCGAATTATGAGCCCGATCTTATCCTCAAATACTGCGCAATACCGGACAGTAAGGGACAACAAGGGCAATGAATTATGCCCCGTCTACTTTTTCCGGTGTTGTCCCGTTTTATTCCGTATTACGGTGTGTTCTGTGTTCGACGTCAGATAAATCTGGACATAGGGTGGTCTTGAGTTAGGGGATGGTTTTGATTAGCTTGTCGTAAAGGAGAGGCGCGATTTATCCTGCTTCCCGGCTTAAAGCCTCGAAATATGCCCGATTTTGTGGCTTATAGTAACAGAAAAGGCCCAAAAGGGCCGGAAATGTCATCAGAGTTATCAGTAGCGGCGCGCCGCTAGTTATATTGCAAGGAGTTACGGGGACTTATAAGAGACGCAATAATACCCGCACTAACCATAGGCTGACATTTCACGTAAGAAAAGACCGCCGAATGTTCGAACGGCCATCATTGGGAAAGACGTAGATCCCCAAACGGAAGCTTTCCCCTCACCTCATCCTTATGGGTATCTTGTTTGAAATTATCTGGACACATCCGCCAATGGAACATATCGGCAACGGGCGCCAAAGATCTGTTTGTCTAAGCGATCTTTTTCGGGGAGACCATATCTTCAGAGTCAGTGTTCGGACGCCGCGATTGGGTTATTCCACGCGCAGCGTGATTGTTGTCGAGCGGCCTTCGTCGTCGCTGCAAATGACTTTGTGTAAGCCGGCTCGCGGCAGATAGAAAAGCCGTTCACCGGGCTTAACCCTGCCGCATAAGTCGCCATCGACAAACCAGAAGATGTTTCGCGCGCCGGCCGCGACAGATGCTTCCAGCGTTATCTCCTGTTCTTCCAAAGGCACATGTTTTCTGATGACATAGACGACATCATTAACCGGCGAGACTATCACCGGACGGTCGCCCGCGTAGGCGCCGGTGCAGTCGGGATTATGCTCGGGAATCGGTGTAATGACTCGTCCCGCCTTGACCAGCCAGGTAGCCATCTTGGGCGGCCAGCATTCATAAACGCGAGTCACCGGATGCTTGCCCTCGGAGCAGAAACGACAAAGCCTGATACCGGAAAGCGAATCGGCCAGGACACCCCGATGAATTCCGCAGGGCCGCATGGGCGAGATCCCCGGGATATGAAGCTCCTCCACTGTCGACGGGCAGTATTCGCCGGCAGGCGCGCCGCTCACGTTGCAAACCAGCCGTGTGCTGACACTGGATGGCGGATCAAACCAGGCGGCGTTTCCGGGGCTGATCGCATTGAATATTTCGAAAAGCATCGGCGCGGCGGCATCGGCTCCGACCAGATAAGACGAGGGCTCGCCTCTGAAATTGCCGACCCAGACACCGACGGTATATTCGGAATTATAGCCGATCGACCAGGCGTCACGACGGCCATAGGAAGTGCCGGTCTTCCAGGCGACCCTGGGGATATTAGGCGAGTATTCCCAGCTCGACGGAAAATCGGGGCGTCGAACTTCACTCAGGATTTCCGAAATGATATAAGACGACCCTCGGGAGAAAATCTGCTCGGTTTTTCCGGCCGGTCGAGATAGTTCCGCCCGATGAGGAATATATCTGCCGCCCCTGCTGAAGGCGCTGTACAATGTGACCAGATCGATAAGCCGCACCTCGCAGGAACCAAGGACAATCGGCAGGCCGTATTCATAATCTTTCCGAAAGAGGGTTGAGAGCCCGCCTGTTCTAAGAAGCCTATAGAGATCCGGTTGTCCCACCTGCGAAAGCAGAGATACCGCGGGAACGTTAAGGGATAACCGCAGAGCATCCGCCGCTGAAACCGCGCCGCGGAATTTCCTGTCATAGTTTTCCGGTGAATATCCGGCGAAATAAACAGGCAGATCCTCCAGCATCGTGTTGGGCGATATCAAGCCCCCGTCCAGAGCCATGGCGTATAGAAACGGTTTAAGCGCCGAGCCGGGCGAGCGCGGAGCAGTAGCGCCGTTAACCTGCCCCTGATGAGCGCTATCGTCAAAATCGAGAGAGCCGACCATCGCCATGACCTCTCCCGTAGAATTCTCCAACACCACGATAGCCGCATTGGAGATACCTCGAGATGACAGATCGTCTTTGTATTTTGCGGCGACGCCACGACTTATATTTTGAATCCGGGAATCAAGAGTGGAAATTATTTCAGACTTTCCTTTATTGCTGATGGCCAGATCTCTGGCAAAATGCGGCGCGATACGAGAAGGAGCGATTTTGCACGAAATGATTTCTTCGTCAAGCGCCTCGCGATACATGGCTTCCGAAATAATGCCCCGCCTGCGCATCACGCCAAGAACCCTGTCGCGCGCCTTAATGCCGGATCCGGCGTTGATATCGGGTCTCAAAGCGTTAGGCGAGTTCGGCACCGAAGTCAAAAGCGCAGCCTGCGAGGCGCTGAGTTCCAAAGGCCTTTTCCCAAAATAGAAATGCGATGCGGTCCCGACGCCCTCGATATTGCCGCCATATGGCGCCATATTGAAATAGATTTCCAGAAGCTCTTTTTTCGAGTAATGCAGCTCGAGCTGGAACGAGCGCAAGATCTCGATCGTTTTGGTCATAACAGTCCTTCGTCTGGGTTCCATCATACGCGCCACCTGCATGGTGATGGTCGAGCCGCCTCTGACGATTCTACCGGCCTTGATATCATCTATCGCAGCGGAAATCAGGGAGATGACGTTAACCCCGGGATGATAATAGAACCAGCGGTCCTCGCAGGCCAAAACGCTTTTTTGAAGCAGCGGCGCGATATCTTTTAAGGCAACGGGCCTGCGCCAGTAATAATCGGACGAGATATATGCGCCCAGAAGGTTCTCATCGCGGCTGTAAACGAAGGTCGCGGACGGTCTGTGCAATCGATCGTCGGGCAACGGGAAGACATGGCGGTCAAGAAGGACAACCAGAATAGTAAATGACAGAATCAAGGTAATGATCCTCCTGATTATAAAGAAGCGCAACCGCCAGCGATTCATGCTCATTCTCCACCCAAAATCTTCATGGTTCTCGACGATGCCCTGCTGGCGATGGTGGGATCATACATGCATTCGCCGGCAATAGGAGGCACGTTAAACTCGCCCGTCGAGACAACACGTAAAGAATAGCAAAAGACAAACCCGTCTCTTACCTGAAGATTCGTGAAAAGAAGCAGCCTGTCGTCACGGATATCCATATAGGCGGGATAATATCTGCTCTGTGGAATCCAACTGAGCCTGCCGGTGGTCGCCAGTCTCGGATTTTCGATTTCAAGGCATGACGGCAATAGATCGCTTAGCACGACATTTTCCAGGGGCTTATCCAGCGCCGCGCCGGTTATCCTGGCCACGACCTGATCGCCAAGCCTGATATTCTCGAAATCAAGCGGATCGCCCGCGGCGTTCAGAAACTCTCTGCGTACCTGCATGCGATGATCGAACTCGTTTGTCTCCCTGGCGGCGCTGACGCCGCTTGCCTGCCAGTAGAAATAACAGACGCCCTGTCCGCTGACCGAGATCTCGATATCTTTCCCGCCGAGCGAGGGTTCCTTTATGCGCACGTCCTCGGTGCCAAACTGCCTGTACATCTCGCCGTCGATTGCCACAACGCCGGCGTATGATGGCTGTTCCTGGGCGTGGAGGAATTTGCCCAGGGCCATAAGCGCCCAGGCATTCCCCTGGGTGGTGTACCATTCGTCGATATACAATTTTTCGGAGATGTCTTTAACCAATTCGGGTATAGACGGATTGTCGGGGGCGATTTCGAGGAGGACGTCAAGCAGAATTGAATTGGCGCGAATATCGGAATTGAAAAATCCTCCGGTTTCAGGTTCGAATTTTTCGGGATGTATTTCGACCGGGATAAGCCAGAGGGCGTCATTAACCCCATTTGTCAGGGCTATGGCCGCGGCCAACTGGAATTTCGAATAGAGCGGGATTATCTCGAGATTGAGCATCTTGAGATTATTGATTACGCTCTTATCCAGCTTCCCCGTCTTGGCCAGGACGTAGGCGGCATAGATTCTGATAACTCCGCGATTATTCTCCAGCCTCTCGTCCCGCGAGATCCTCTGAAGATTATCGATCAACCGGTCGTATGCTTCGTCGGCGACATGATAGCCGGATTTGCGGGCTTCGACAAGAAAATGGGACGCGTAAACGCTGGCCCAGGCATGGGCCTCGCTCGCCCCCGGCCAATAGCTGAATCCTCCGTTGGGCAGCTGCATCC
>Ga0214473_10011824_pt1 | contig 10249 bp, 7 predicted proteins | sample RVTome_7_FD_203509 | JGI IMG/M metagenome (GOLD analysis project Ga0214473, IMG submission 203509) | Soil microbial communities from uranium-contaminated site in the Upper Colorado River Basin, Wyoming, United States - RVT98D197 | ecosystem: Environmental > Terrestrial > Soil > Contaminated >... | reverse complement strand
CGGCGTCGTACAGCATGGGCGTGGCCTCGCGCGTCGTGCGCAGGTACGAGATGCCGTCCAGGTCGCACATCGCCGTGACCAGCTTGACGGTGCTGGTTCCGTCGGCTGGGTACAGGACGGTCGATCCCTGGAGCGCGCGGAACATGGCCAGGTCCTCCAGGGCCATCTGCGACGGACCGTCCTCGCCGATCGAAACGCCGGCGTGCGAGCCGCACAGCCGCAGGTTGGCTCGGCTGATCACGCCCATGCGCACCTGGTCGTAGGCACGGGTCAGGAAGGCTCCGAACGACGCCGCGAACGCCGTCTTTCCCAGCGCCTGCAGACCCGTCTGCGCGCCGAGCATGCATTGCTCGGCGATGTACATCTGCAGGAACCGTTCGGGAGCGACCGCCTGGAAATCCTCGGTGTAGGTGGAGTTGCCGACCTCGCCATCCAGGACCACCAGGTCGGGGCGGTGCCCGGCCAACCACGCCAGCGTGTCGCCGAAGGCTTTGCGCGTCGCGACGGGACCATCGTAGGCGGGCGCCGGCGCCGGCCTCAGCGTTCCGAGCGGACTCGGCTTCCAGTCCGCGGGCGAGGGCGGCGTCACGCGTAGGTCGCGCGGACCGCCGAGCTCTGCGATGGCGTCGTCCAGCTGTTCGGCGGGGACAGCCTTGCCGTGCCAGCCGTTCCGGTCGGCCAGCCACGATACGCCGTGTCCCTTCTCCGTGCGGGCGACCACGAAGGTGGGGCGCTCGTCGGCCACCGCGTCGTGGAACGCGCGATCGATCGCGCCGACGTCGTGCCCGTCGACCTGGATCGAGGACCACCCGAAGGCCTCGGCCCGATCACGGAACACGTCGCCGTGCCACTCGTGCATCGTGGGCCCTCTCTGACCGAGTCGGTTGAGATCGAGGATCGCGGTCAGGTTGCCCACGCCGTGGAACGAAGCCGCCTCCATGGCCTCCCACACCGAGCCCTCGGCCATCTCTGAGTCGCCGAGCAGCACCCAAGCGTTCGCCGGCGAACCGTCGAGCCGCATCGCGAGCGCCATCCCCAGCCCCACGGCCAACCCTTGGCCGAGAGAGCCGCTCGCCACGTCGATCCAGGGGAGCTCGGGAACGGGGGCCGGGTGACCCTGCAGGGGGGACCCGAACGTGCGCAGCGACAGCAGCTCGTCGTCGTCGATGGCGCCGATCACCTTCAGTACCGCGTACAGCGCCGGGGCCGCATGCCCTTTCGACATCACGAACCGGTCGTTGGCCGGGCCGCGAGGATCGCGCACGTCCGTGCGCAGGTGATCGGCGAACAGCACCGCCAACAAGTGCGCACACGACATCGAGGACGTGGGATGGCCTGAGCCGGCCCGCGTGGTTGCGCGGATGCTGTCCACGGCGATCTGGGCGGCCAGCTCGTTCCAACGCTCCGTGCGGTCGTCCACCTGCGTTCCCCCATCCTTCGTGACGGCGCCCAGGGTACCGCCCGCGACCTTGACCCGAGTTCCCTCGGCCCCTACCGGGCACCCAGGGCCGTGGAGTAGCCTCGATCGCGATGACCAGCGAGACCAGGGAGTCCGCCGGGTCGGGCCCGGGCCCCTTCGGGCGCGATGCGAGTCCGGCGCCGCTCGGCCTGCGCGTGGCGGCGGCAACCGGCCCTCGGCCCGTGCTGCTCGGGCTGGCCGGCGACAGCGCCTCGGGCAAGAGCACGCTCTCGCACGGCATCGAGTACATCCTGGGCGTCGAGCGCGTTGGTCGGGTGTGCACGGACGACTACCACCGGTACGACCGGACCGCTCGCGCTGAGCTGGGCGTGACCCCGCTCGCCCCCGAAGCGAATCGTCTGGACCTGATGGCCGAGCATCTGCGCGCCCTGGCGGCCGGGGCACCCGTCACGAAGCCCACCTACGACCACCACACGGGCACCTTCGGTCCGGACGAGACCGTGGAGCCGGGCGAGATCGTGATCGTCGAGGGTCTGCTGCCGCTTGCGGACCGCGGAACCCGCGACGCGATCGACGTCGCGGTGTTCCTGGAGCCGGAAGAGGAACTGCGTCACCGCTGGAAGCTGGAGCGTGACGTCTTCGAGCGTGGCTACGCGCCCAAACAGGTGGTCGAAGAGTTGAAGCGTCGAGAGGCCGACGCGGGCCAGTACATCCGTCCGCAGCGCGACTACGCGGACGTGGTGGTGCGGTTCCACCGACGGACCGGTGCCGAGGACGACGAGCACCTGTCGGCTCGTCTGATCGTTCGCCCGACCCTGCCCTACCCGGGGCTCCGAGAGCTGCTCGGCGAGCTGCGCAAACGCGGCGTGGAGCCGATCCGCTGGTCCACCCGAACGGACCGGCGCGGGCCGATGAGCGTCCTCGAGATCGACGGCAACTGTCCGCCTCGGGTCGGGGCCGAGATCGAAGAGGTGCTGTGGGGCTACCTGCACCCGGACGATCGACTGCAGCGCGATCGGATCGGCGCGGTGCGCAAGCCGGGAGCGCCCGAAGCCAGGAGCGAGTCGCTAGCTTTGGCGCAGCTGCTGATCGTGTCGCAGCTGGTCGGCGCCTTCGACGGCGCGTTCGAGTTGTAGCCTGGTCGTACGTGACCGCTGAGAACCTCACCTTCCAACAGCTCGGCGTTTCCGCCGAAGTGATCGAAGCCCTGGCCGCCCGAGGCATCGTCGAACCGTTCCCGATCCAGGAGATGGTGATCCGGGACGCCGCCTCGGGACGCGACACGCTGGCCAAGTCGAAGACGGGGTCGGGCAAGACGCTGGGCTTCGGCATCCCGATCGTCGAGCAGGTGGATCCGCGCGCCGAGCGGCGTCCGGTAGCGCTGGTGCTGGTGCCCACGCGCGAGCTGGCCGTGCAGGTCAAGGACGACATCACCGAGATCGCCAAGGCCAAGCGCCTGAAGACCAAGGTCGTCTACGGCGGCACCAACGTCAAGGAACAGGGGCGCGGGGTGGCCGACGCCCACGTGCTGATCGCTACGCCCGGTCGGTTGCAGGACCTGGCGGATCGTGGGATCGCCGACCTGGGCGGCGTCCAGATCCTGGTGCTCGACGAAGCAGACCGCATGCTCGACATGGGCTTCCAGCCCCAGGTCGACCGCATCGTGCGGTTGATCCCGAAGGATCGCCAGACCATGTTCTTCTCGGCGACCCTGGACGGCGCGGTGGGGCGGATCGCTGAGGTCTACACCCGCGACCCGATCCGTCACGAGATCGAGGGCGAGGGTCGAACGGTGGAGGACGCCGACCATCGGTTCGTGCCGGTCGAGCGACACGAGAAGCTGGCCAAGCTCGTCGAGCTCGTCAACCTCGAACCCGGGTCGACGCTGGTGTTCGTCAACACCAAGCGGGCGGTGGACACACTCGCCCGACAGCTCCGCACCGAAGGCGTTCCCGCCGTCACCATGCATGGGGACATGACCCAGCAGGCTCGCGAGAGCGCGCTCCATCGGTTCGAGGAGCGGCATGTGGGGGTCCTGATCGCCACCGACGTCGCCGCGCGCGGCCTGGACTTGGAGCACATCATGCTCGTCGTCAACTACGATCCTCCGCTCGACGACAAGGGTTACGTGCACCGGGTCGGGCGCACGGCCCGGGCCGGGCGGGAGGGCACCAGCGTCACGCTGGTCACTCCCGACCAGCGGGGAGACGTCAGCCGCATGGCCGCGCGGCTGGACCTGCACGAGGAGTTCGAACAGGACGGGATGAAGGTGTCGCCGCCGCGCGTGCTGTTCAGCGGCAGCGCGGGCGGACGTCGGAGCGGCCTGCGCAGGCCCAAGCGACGCTAGGGTTCCTCAGACGGCCAGGCCGCCCTGGACAACCCGCAGGCCCCGGCGCCGCCAGCTCGCCAGGATCTCCTCGGCGGGCACCGGGCGAGAGAAGTAGTACCCCTGGCCGTACGGGCAGCCGCGGTCGGCCAGGAACCGCCACTCCTCTTCGGTCTCGATCCCTTCGGCCAGCGCCGACATGCCTAGGTTCGAGGCTAGCGCGACGATCGCCGAGACCATCGATGCGCTCTGCGGGTCCGCGTGCACTTCCCGCACGAAGGCCCGGTCGACCTTCAGGACGTCCACGGGCATCTCGCGCAACCGTGAGAGCGAGGAGTACCCGGTGCCGAAATCGTCGATCGCCAGTCGGAAGCCCGCGTCGTGCAGACCTCGCAAGATCTCGAGCGTGCGCTCGGGATCGGTCATGGCGGTGGACTCCGTGATCTCGACGGTGACGCGTGACGGGTCCATCCCGGTGTCGGTGACGCGCGAGACCACCCGGCCGACCAGGTCGGGTTGGAACAGTTGGCGCGGAGACAGGTTGAAGCCGATCTCGAGCTCGAGTCCCTGGGCCCGCCACTCGGCGTCCTGCCGGGCGATCTCCTCGATGACCCACTCGCCGATCGCCTCGATCAGCCCCATCTCCTCGGCCAGGGGGATGAACTCGCCGGGAGGGACCAGGCCGCCGCTGGGATCGGGCCAGCGGATCAATGCCTCCACGCCGAACATGTCGGTCGAGTCCAGGTCGATCAACGGTTGGTAGTGCAAGGTCCACGACTTCTGCTCGACGGCTTTCCGCAGCCGGGTCGAGAACGACAGCCGCGACATCGCGTCCGCCTCGTCGGCCGCGTGCAACACGTACCCGCCAGGGCCGGCGCTCTTGGCGCGGAACATCGCGCTGTCCGCATTCTTCAGCAGGTCCGTGGCCTCGAGGGCGTCGCTCGGGAAGACGCTGATCCCGACCGAAGCGGTCAGGTACAGCTCGGTCCCGTCCACCACGAACGGCTCTTCCAGGGCCCGCTGGATCCGGTTGGCCACCGATTCCGCCACGATCACGGCGCCGTCGCCGTCGCGCACGGGCGAGGTGCGGTCGAGATCCGACAGGAGCAGCATGAACTCGTCGCCTCCCTGGCGGGCGACCAGGTCGGTCTCGCGCGTGGCCTGGCTGAGACGTTCCGGCAGCATGCGGAGGAGCTCGTCGCCGCGCTCGTGCCCCAACGAGTCGTTGATGAGCTTGAAGTTGTCCACATCCACCGACAGCACGGCAAGGCCGAGCTCGTGCCGCCGGGCCCGAGCCAATGCGAGCTCGAGCAGCTCGTCGAACATCACCTTGTTGGGGAGACCGGTCAGACTGTCGTGGTAGGCCAGGTAGGTCAGCTGCTCCTCGGCCTCCTTCATGTCGGTGATGTCCAGCATCACCCCGTGGATCGCGGTCGGTTGCCCCTGTGCGTCCCGCAGGACGACGGCGGAGTCGCGGAACCACACGACGCGGCCATCGCGCGCGATCAGGCGGTACTCGTACGTGAGGGGCGTCCCGGACTCACGCGCGCGGACGTAGCTCTCCACCGCTCGCTGGCGGTCGTCCTGGTGCAGCATCTGCTCCCACAGGTGCGGGTCGTCGACGTACTCCTGGGCGGTGTAGCCGAGGATCTGCTCGATCTGCGGACTGACGTAAGTGGTCGCCATGGATTCGTCCGCGATGTCGATGTAGACGATCGCCGGGATCTGCTCGACCAAAGCGCCGTACTGGGCATTGGCGTGTTTGAGCTGCGTCCTTGCGTCCACGAGCTCAGAGACGTCGAGCATCAGTCCGAGCCAGTACAAGGGTTCGCCGCGATCGTCCGCGATCAGGACGCAATCCTCCCGGATCCACCGGACGGTGCCGTCGCGATGGATCGCACGGTACTCCATGCGGAAGGGTTCGCCAGTCTCGGCCGCTCGTTCGCTGGCCTGGATCACCCGCTCGATGTCCTCGGGATGGATCGTCTCGCGCCAGGTCTCGACCCCCGACAGCCATTCCTCGGGCGAGACGCCCAGCAGGGTCTCGATCGCCGGACTGACGTCGACCATCGCGTCGTCCGCTCCGACCCCGTCGATGTAGATGACGGCGGGCAGGCGGTCGATCAGGCCTCGATATCGCACCTGGAGGTCCGCCAGCCGTTCGTGCGTGTCGTCGGGCATGGGCGCGAAGAATCCCGCCGTGGCGGCGAGTTCGTCCTGCGTATGGTCGTGGGCGTCCGGCGTCACGCGGTCGCGGCTCCCCGGGCTCGGTTGATCCAGCGTTCTCGTATGAGTTGTCGGCAGCGGCGAGACCTGGCTTGAGCTGAGCGATCCGGGGTCGGTGCCTTGCGCTGCAACGCCAAGAAGCGGGAGCCCAGGGCCCGAAGGCCCGGGGCTCCAGTGCGAGGGCGATCCCCGCGGGCTACGTGACCGTAAGGGCGATGTGCATCCCGCCCGAGTAGTGATCGGGCAGGTTGCAGAGCAAGACGTAGTTGCCGGGATCAAGCGGCAGCGACAGCGACTCCGTCGCTCCGACCGCGATGTCCTCGACCTCGCCCTGGAGCTCCACGCCCTCGCCCTCCTCGTTGACGAGGCCCTCGGCGTCGGTCGGCATGGCGTCGGGTGCCAGGTCGGTCTTGAAGACCACGAACTCGTGCGTGATCGTCCCCGTGTTCGAGATGCTGAACGTGATCTCGGGGCCCGACGCACTGGCCGGGTCGATCGCGATCTCGAACTCCTTGAGGGTGGCGTTCACGGCGCCGACCTCGGGCGACTCGGCTGGCGTGCTTGCACTCGTGGTGGACGAGCAGCCGGCTCCGAACAGCCCGACGGCGAGCACGGCGCCGCACACGGCGAGCAGCCTGCGCGGTGATGACGACATCAGGTCCCCCTCTCCCGGTCGTCGGCCGGCGACCTACGGGCCGCCGGCGGCGGATATCAAGGCGGGACACTACCCCTTCGAGCCGCTCGATGGGAAGGGCTCAGCAGCCGGATTCGTCGGGTAGCAACGGCCGAAAGGCGATCGCGTGGCGCGCCCCGTTGCTGACCCAGGGGGTCAGCTGGTTGGCCGTGGACGCGAGGCCGCCCACCTGGTCCCAGTCCTGACCGTCGAGGACGCCGCAGCGAGTGTCTGCGCCCAGGGCAGGTGTGGCGGCGCCGAACACCGAGAGGGGGACGTCCAGGGGCCAGTCGACTGCCGTCTGGTGCAGCATGTCATCGGGGCGGTAGTCGGACACCAGCAGGCGGGCCGCGCTCGCTCGGTAGGCGGTCTCGTCGCCTACCGACCCGTCCGGAATCCAGGAGACGAGGGTTCCGAGATCCTGCTGGAAGGCACCGAGCGCCTGCCGCGCGGTCCACTCGTCGGGCGACATGCCGTCGGGCTGCTCGCCGCCGAGCTCTCCGAGGGCGTACACCTCGGTGCGGTAGGTGTGGTCGTTCACGGACAGCGTGAACACCGTCGTTGCCGCGTCGGCGACCATCACGTGGCCCATGTCCGTGTAACGCGCGTCGTGGTCCAGCCCGGCATCCAAGGCCGCACCCAGGATCGCCTGCACGCCGTCCTCATGGATCGAGGTGGCCGTGATGGCAGGGAGCGCGGGCCCCGGGTAGATCTCGATCTGGGCGCCGGGCGTGACCAACGTTCCGTCGCCGAACAGGCTGAACGTCGGGATCGTGAGCGCGGAGTAGCTCGGCGCGACGAAGCCCCCCTGATACTCGACCCGAAGGACCAGATCGGCGGCGCCGCTCGCGTGTGCGATCACCCCGCTGGGTGACGGCGTCGTGCTTCCGTCGCCCGGACCGGTGGCGTCGGCGCACGCGGTCAGGAGCACGCCGAGGACGACGATCGCGCACGCGATCCGAAGCTTCATCGGGTCGATCCTCCTGGGGGTCGAGGGCTCGTCCTAGGGACGCCGCGCGAGCCTCGCGAGGTTCCCTTGTCAACGTATACCCTGCCCACCAATGACCGGCGGAACGATGCGCGCACTCCGCAAGACGGCTCGATCCCCCGGTGCCGCGCTCGTGGAGATCCCCGTGCCGACACCGGGAGAGGACGAGGTGCTGGTCCGCGTCCATGCGGCGTCGATCTGCGGAACGGACCTGCACATCTACGACTGGAACGAATGGGCGCAGGGCAGGATCCCGGCCGTGCCCATGACGTTCGGCCACGAGGTGGCGGGGCACGTCGAGGCCGTCGGCTCGGACGTCCGGCACGTGCAGCCCGGCGCGTTCGTCGCGGCCGAGACACACATCGCGTGCGGACAATGCAGCACGTGTCGCACCGGCCGGGAGCACATCTGCGAGCGGCTCAAGATCCTGGGTGTCGACACCGACGGCGCTTTCGCCGAGCTGGTGGTCCTGCCCGCCCACAACGCGTGGGAGGTCGGCGCCGGCATCGATCCGGACGTCGCATCGATCATGGAGCCGTTCGGCAACGGGGTGCACGCAGCGTTCGGCACGGGGGGCGGTGAGGACATCGCGACCAACCCCGTGGTGGTGATCGGGTGCGGGCCGATCGGATTGTTCGCGGTGGGCATCACCCGTTCGCTCGGCGCGTGGAAGGTGATCGCGATCGAGCCCAACGCGTACCGGCGCGAGATGGCGTCCGCCATGGGGGCCGACCTGCTGATCGACCCCGCGGCCGAGGATCCGGTCGCCGCCGTGCACGCGGCGACCAACGGGCAGGGGGCCGAGGTCGTCCTGGAGATGAGCGGGAACGCGCGTGCGATCGACCAGGGCACGCGGATGCTGGCGCGAGGCGGCCGCATGTCGCTGCTCGGCCTGCCCGAAGGAGCCGTGTCGCTCGACCTGAACGATCAGGTGATCTTCAAGGAGGCGCGGCTACAGGGCATCACCGGGCGGGAGATGTTCCGCACGTGGCAGCAGACCACGACGTTGTTGTCCACCGGCCGGGTCGACGTCTCGCCGGTGATCACACATCGCTTCCCGCTGGAGCGCTTCGAGGAGGCGTTCGCGACGACGGCGAGCGGGCGCTCCGGCAAGGTGATCCTGTCGCCGGGGCTGGATGGCTAGGCCCTACAGGTATCCGCCCCCGCGGTACTCGGCGGCCGGCGCCTCGGGCCGCGTCTGGACCTCGAACGGAAGCCGGGCGCCCTCCAGCCCGTCGACGCCGATCGTGAACGTGTAGGCGCCCTCGCGGTCGAAGACGAGCCCGTCGAGGTTGAGCGCGAAGGTGGCCGTACGCTCACCCGTTCCGGGGACCTCGAAGGGCGCGTTGAGCACGGTGATATCGGACCCATCGGGACCGCGCCCCAACGCCCGCTCCTTCCCATCCTGATCGAGCAGGCGTAGCTCCAACCGATGCGCGGGCGCGTCGGGTCCGCTCAGGCGGACCAGCACGCCGAGGCCGACCCGATCGTGGCGAGCCGGCACCGCGCCGACGGATAGGACGCGCCAACCGATGCCGAAGGCCGAGAGCTTGCCGCCGGCCGACTGCACCGCGTCCGCCAGGAACGCGTCGACGTCCATGGCCGCATCCTACGGGTACCGTGTGAACACGACGGCAGGAGGTTCCGATGGGGGACGCGCTCGAGTACCTGAAGCACGAGCTCCGGCAGCTGGAGCAGCAGGGCCTGCTGCTGCACCCGCGAACGCTGGAGGGACCGACGGGCGCGCGATGTCGCTTCGACGGTCGCGACGTGATCAACCTTGCGTCCAACAACTACCTGGGGCTGGCCAACCACCCGCGCATGAACCGGGCCGCGTCCGAGGCAGCCCTGCGCCTGGGAGCCGGGAGCGGCGCCGTCCGAACGATCGCCGGACAGATGGACCTGCACCGCGAACTGGAGCGCCGGTTCGCCGCATTCAAGCGCGCCGATGCGGCGCTGATGTTCCAGTCCGGGTTCACCGCCAACGCCGGCACCGTCGCCGCCATCCTGGGTCCCGACGACGTGATCGTGTCCGACCGGCTGAACCACGCCTCGATCATCGACGGTGCCCGGCTGTCCAGAGCCGAGATCAAGGTGTACGAGCATCGCGACGCCGAGCACGCCGACCGCCTGTTGGACGAGACCGCCAGGCCGGGGCGCCATCAGCTGCTGATCACCGACGGCGTGTTCTCGATGGACGGGGACATCGCGCCGCTCCCCGAGCTGGTCGAGGTAGCGGAACGTCGCGACGCGATCATGATGGTCGACGACGCCCACGCCAGCGGCGTGCTCGGGACGGGTGGCGCCGGCACGGTCGATCACTTCGGCCTGCACGGACGCGTGGACGTCCAGGTGGGCACGCTGTCCAAGGCGATCGGCGTGCTCGGCGGGTTCATCGCCGGCCCGCCGCACCTGATCGAGTGGCTGCAGAACCGCGGACGCCCGTACCTGTTCTCGACGAGCGCGCCGCCGGCGGTGGTGGCAGCGTGCATCGAGGCCCTCGACATCCTGCGCGACGAGCCCGAGCGCCTGGAGCACCTGTGGGCGAACACGGCCTCGTTGAAGGAGGGGCTGCACGGCCTGGGCTTCGACACGGGAGCGTCGCAGACGCCGATC
>Ga0214473_10011823_pt1 | contig 10249 bp, 9 predicted proteins | sample RVTome_7_FD_203509 | JGI IMG/M metagenome (GOLD analysis project Ga0214473, IMG submission 203509) | Soil microbial communities from uranium-contaminated site in the Upper Colorado River Basin, Wyoming, United States - RVT98D197 | ecosystem: Environmental > Terrestrial > Soil > Contaminated >... | reverse complement strand
CGTCGCGATCAATGCCGTAGGAGGTCGTGTCCTGCGCGATGACGACCAGCTCCCGTACGCCCTGCGCGGCGAGCAGTTCCGCTTCGCGGACGATGTCGCCGGCGGGGCGGCTCACATGCTTTCCCCGCATGAGGGGGATGGAGCAGAACGAACAGGGGTTGTCGCATCCCTCGGAGATCTTCAGATAGGCGACATGCGAGGGGGTGGTGAGCATGCGTTCGCCGAGCAGCTCTGTCCTGAATTCCGCGCCGAGTTCCTTCACGACGGCCGGGAGCTGGTCGCTCCCGAAGAACCGGTCCACTTCCGGAATTTCCTTCCGGAGGGCTTCGCCGTACCGCTCGGTGAGGCAGCCCATCGCGTATACCTTCCGGAGCGAGCCGTCCGCTTTGCGGCGCACCTGTTCGATAATCGCGTCAACCGATTCCCGGCGGGCCGCGTCGATGAATCCGCACGTGTTGATCACCGCCACGTCGGCCTCGCCCGGGTCGGCGGTGAGCTCACAACCGCTCCGTCCGAGCTGGGCCATCAGTTTCTCGGAATCCACGGTGTTCTTGGCGCACCCCATGGAGATGACGTGGATTTTCTGCTTCTCCTTCACGCGGCCTGCTCCGTCGTCAGAAAAGGACAAAATCGAGATAGAGAAACATCAGCGGCGCAGCGAACATGAGACTGTCGAACCGGTCGAGCACGCCGCCATGGCCGGGGATGAGGTTCGATGAATCCTTGACCCCCGCGTCGCGTTTGAGGAGCGATTCCACGAGGTCGCCCGCCTGTCCGAAGACTCCCACGACCAGACCGCACACGATAGCGCCCGCAAGCGGGAGATACGGGAGCACAAGGATCCGTGCAAGGAGGAACGCCGCCACGGCCGCGACGCACCCGGCAGAGGCACCCTCCCAGGTTTTCTTCGGGCTGACCCGTTCGAACATCATGTGGCGTCCGAACGCCCTGCCGGCGAAATACGCGGCCGAGTCGCAGATCCAGATCGCCGCGAACAGGGCAATGACGGTCATACCCCCCCAGTGATGCAGCGTTGCGCCGGCGTCCGCGGCCGCAACCTGACCCGGCCCGCCGAAGTAGGCGTACACCGGAAAGTCCTCCGGGATGAACAGCTCCCGCAGGCCCACCAGCGACCCGAGGAACAGCCCCACGTAACCCGCCCCGAACAGCGTGACCGCGATGTTGGCCAGCGCGCCCGGCCTGTTCCTGAACAATTCAATCACCAGGACGGCCGGCACAAACAGCAGCGCGAGGATCAGAAACGCCTGCGCCATCGACGGAAACGGCACCTGGATCCCGCGGTCAAGCAGGCTGCCCACGATGAGCTGACGCAGCTTGAAATAGAGAAAGACGGAAACCACGAGGGCGCCAAGGAGCATCCCGGTGCCGGTCTGCGGGGAGAACCCCTTCCTCCTGGCCAGCGCGTAGAACTCGCGCATGCCGAGGAGGGCGACCGCGAGCACAAAACCATAAAAGTAAAAACCTCCTGCCGTCGTGACAAGGAGGATCAGCGGAATGCCGGCTGCCGCAACGAGTACCCGGGTTGTCAGATTGCTCACTGGCGCTGGCTCACAGCGGTTCGTCCCCGGGGTCGTCGTGGTCGGTTATCTTTAGAAAATACAAAGTCGCGAGTACAAAAACCACCGCGAATATGAGGAAATTCAACGCAACGAGCGAATTGGTGGGGCGGCTGCCGGGGTTGATCACGACGAAATTCTCGTCGAGCTGGAGGTACATTGCCGTGCAGGCCACAAAATTATTGAAGAAATGCGCCGACATCGCCAGGGTGATATTGTCGGCCCGGTACACGATGAATCCGAAATAGACGCCGAGGGCCACGAGGGGGACGAGGGCGAAGGGGTTCAGGTGGTATGCCCCGAAAATCACGCCGGCGATCACCGCGCCCCGGAAGCCGCCGGCGGCATCCTCGATATTGCGCTGCACGAGTCCGCGGAACAAGAGTTCCTCCGTGACGGCAGGGACGAACGCGACGATGAGCACAACGGTGAGGAACTCTCCCGGCGTATGGGCCGATACCAGCACCCGGTACATTTCTTCGACCATTTTCTTGAAGAGGTCGATGAATTTCTGCACGTCCTCCGGGACCGGGAGCGCTTCCTGCAGAATCATGTAGGTCTGCAGCATCTGCTGCAGCGCGAACACCGCGACCATGGTCACCGCGAGTTCGCGGACGCGCGGGAGGCGGATCCTGAGCGATGCGAAGACATTGCCGTGCCGGGCGCGGGCAAGGAGGATGGTCGGGACCAGGATGAAGACCAGCTGTCCGAAAAACGTTGACCAGCGGACGAGCCCGGCATTGTCGGCCGTCAGATTCCCCTTTGCGATGACCAGGGTGATGGTCCCGCCGACCACCTGGTAGAGGACAAATATAACCGCGAGGACAAGGAGGGCGAAGCTCACCGGGGGGAGCCGCTGGAGCCATCGCGCCTGCACCGGGGCCGGGGGGATTTCGGGTATTTCTGAGTTCACCGGTTATCGCATCCCGTTTTTGATCATGGCCGCAAGGAGCGGGATCATGATTTCGTGGTGCCCGATGACGTAGTAGCCCCGTCCTCCGTCCTGCGTGGGACGGACGCTGACGTTCATCATCGGACGATAGTGCGTGTGCATATCGAAGACCGCCGTGGTAAACGAACGCGACTTTGCCCCCAGATTCCGTGCAACCGTCAGGGCCTTCAGGAAGACTTCCGGCATGATCACGGCGGAGCCCACATTCAGGACGACGCCGCCGGCGGCCAGCCCCTTGCATACCTCGCAGAGCGTGCGAAAATCGCGGAAGGTCATCTCCCCCGTCGCCGCGCCGTCCATCGAGGGCTGCTGGTGGACGATATCGGTGCCGATCGCCGCATGGACGGTGGCGGGGACGTCCAGCTGGAGGCATGCCGCCAGAATGCTCATGCCGATGTTAGGGGCCTTCCGGGCGGCGAGCTGACGCGCCAGGGCTTCGCCATACCCGTCGTCGGTGGACCGGGCTCCCTCGGTGAGCGTTCCATTGATGAACTCCCCGGTCTCCCGCGACATGCCGAACCGCCCGTCCAGCATGCCGGCCGCCACGTCCTCCGAGGTGTGCCCCCACATCGCAGTTTCCACGTCATGGATCGCGGCGGCGCTGTTCATCGCGACGGCGGTGATCACCTTGTGTTGCAACAGGTCGATGATCACCGGCGAGAGGCCGACCTTGACGACGTGCGCTCCCATCATCAGAATGACCGGCCTGTTCTTCCGCCGCGATGCCACGATGTCCTCCACCAGAGCACGGAGATCCCTGGCCACGAGGACATCCGGAAACCCCTTCACGAAGTCGGAAAACGAATCGTTCACTTCGTCGAAGGGTCTGGCGAAATCGGCCGTGCTGATCTTGCTTTTCCTCGTCCTGATGGAGATCGTTTTGACCTTCTTCAGGTCCGCCCTTTTGTGCGCGCTCATGCGGCGTCCTTAACGGTTGAAGAATGGCGCTTACCGGATTCTGGCCCGCACCGGCCCGGCCGTCCCCGCGTATTCCCGCAACTCGGTGTCGATGGAGCCGATCACCACCTTCGTATTGACGCGAATGGGGATCTTCCGTTCGTCATCGGTCAGCCAGATGACAATCCGCCCCTCGCTTTTGAAGAGTCCGCCTTCCTTCACAAGGGGTTCCACGACGACCGTATTGAACGTCCCCGCGGCGACTTCCAGTTCCTGCCTGCCGAGCAGTTTGACTCCCAGCTCGTAGCTCTTGTCCTTGTAGAAATTCTGCAGCACCACAAGTTCGCCCGTCTTCATCGCGGAGAAGTCGATTGTCCTCGCGAAATAGAACGCCGACATGATGTCGTGGACGTACGGGGGGATCGGAAACTCCCCCTCGGTGGTCCGCGCGACGTGGTTGACCTGATCGAAATCGGCGATGAAGTCGCGCCGGAAGCTCCCCTCGCGTATATGCTGTTCGAACCTGAGGGGAGCAATGGTCTCAACGTCAATGAACGTCAGGTACCGGTCCTCGACCCTGTAGATCCACGAGAAGCTCGGGAGCGAGTTGACGCGGAATTCGACGCGGTAGCATTTCCTCCCCCCGATCGAATCGATCCCGGGGATCTCCATGACCGCCTCCCCCGCCGTGACGAAGCCGTAGGAGACGTCGAAGACCAGCCGCTCGCCGGCGCCGAACGCCGTGTTGATCACCTTCCTGAACCGGGCGGCTTTCAGTGAATCGGCGTTCCGCTGCGCCGCCAGGGAGTCGGCATACCGCTGCAGCGAGTCGGCCGCCGCCCGCGCGGCCACGCCGCGCAGGGAGTCGGCGCGTTGAACGGCGGCGATGCTGTCGGCGCGTGCCTTCGCCGCGGCTTTCGTTTTCGAGATCTTCTGTGCCTTTTTCGGCGCCGAGGACGGCGGCTTCGCCTGCCGGACCGTTTGACCGGTCAGGCCGGCGACGACCAGGAGGATCATCACGGCACGCAGGACGCTCCGTGTATGCGGCTTACGATCCATGGAGCGCCGGTTTGGCTGTTGGGGTTTCAAGGAGTTCCGCGGCGGCCGCGGCGGCGGTCTCCACGCTGATGCTTGCCATGCACGGGCAGGCCGATCCGCTCTTTCCTGTGCATTCTGAACAGTCAGCGGGCCTGTCGGGGACGAGCACCCGCGCCTTCGGGGTGTACGGCCCCCAGCGCCGGGGCCCCATGACCGGAATCTGCGGGTAAAATCCGAGGACAGGCGTGCCGACTGCCGCGGCGATGTGGAGCGGGCCGGTTGAATTCGACGCCAGGAGGGCAGCCCTGCGAAGGAGCGCGGCGAGCTCTTTCAGTCGGAGTTTTCCTGCGATCCCCGTCGCTTTCCTTCCGGAATGGCCGACAACGGCTTCCACGCGGGAGGCCTCCGCGGCGGTCCCGGTGACGAGCACCGGCATCGAACACCGGTCGGCAAGGAGCGCTGCGAGCCGCCCGAACGATTCCACGGGCCATTCACGGGCCGACCCGCCGCTCCCGGGATGCACAAGTGCGAACCGGTCCGCAGGCCCGACGCCCACCTGGCGGAGAAGGGCGCCGGCCATCTGGTCTGCCGCCTCCGGTATCGTTATCGTGAAATCGAGGGGCATGCCCGGCGGGAGTGTGCACCCGAGCGGTTCGAGCAGACCGCAATTGTACTCCGCTTCGTGACGTTCCGCCGTTTTCCGGTGCGTGTACACGCGCCTGTTAAAAAGCATACCGTACACTCTGTACCCTGTGCCGACCCGGACGGGAATCCCCGCCACGAACATCAGCCACGCAAGCCGGCCCGTCGGGTGGACGACCACGGCGGCATCGAACCGGCGATCACGGAGGGTGCGGCGCATCACGCCGAACGGAACAGGATTTTCCCCGTCGTCATACGCGATCAGCTCGTCGAGAAAGGGATTACCCTCGACAATCTCCCCCGCATACCGGCCCGTCAGCATCGCGATACGAGCATGGGGGAAACGGCGTCGAAGGATGGGAAGAAGCGGAAGGGTGAGAATAACGTCGCCAAGCCGGTCGGTTCTGACAACCAATATGCGCTTGAATTCTGGCAACAGGCGGCTTCTCCGGCATTCGATACAATACGTGCAATATACCGGGGGAGCCCTTCAATTGCAACGAAGGAGAAGGTCAGTGCCCTTCGTGGCCGCCGCCAATGAACGGGAGGGGGATGCCCGCACCCCGGAGGATCAGCGTCACGCCCATAATGATGATCGTCACCGCGGCCAGCCGGTTCGCCAGGAACCGGAGCTTGAGGCCTGCGTACGACGAGACCATTCCCGTCACGAACAGCGCGGGAACAATTCCGGCACCGAAGAGGAGCATGGTCAATGCTCCTTCCACGGCGCTGCCGCCTGCAGCCGCACGGAGGAGCATCGCATACAACAGGCCGCACGGCAGAAACGGCGTCAGGAGTCCGACATAGAATTTACTCTCGAGCGACTCGAGCCTCAGGAGGTTCGCGACCGAATGGAGGTGGAGCCTGCGTATCCAAGTGTTCTCCGCCCACGCACTCGGGTTGAGGCGGGGAATGGCGCCCAGCATCACCAGACCGGCCGCGGTCATGGCAATGCCCGCCGCCGGAGCCACCCAGACGCCGAGCCACCGGACCGACCCGACCAGTCCTCCGATCGCCCCCGCCGCAGCCCCGATCAGTCCGTAGGAGAGGACGCGCCCGCCGTTGTACACGAGGTGCGACGGGATAGTGGAGAGCACCGAAGGGCGGGGCGCGTCGAGCCCGCGTGCCGTCGAATACGCGACCACGATCGCGCCGCACATCCCGACGCAGTGGAGGCTCCCGAGCACGCCTGCAAGAAGGGTCAGACCGTAGTCCATCGCACCTGCGTCATGTTTACAGACCCGTTGAATCGTCTATGAGCCGGGTGGATTCAAGCTCCTTCCGTTCCTTCTCCAGGCGGAGGTTCTCTTCCATGAAGGGTGCAACGTCCTCTCCCTTCTGTTGCGCCTGCTTGAGGAGCCGGTAATTTTCCTCGATCAGCCTTCTGATCCCCAGTCCCCTCGCCCGGAGGACGCATTTCTCGGCAATCGTCCAGAGGTCGCCGGGTTTGATGTCGGCCCATCCCTTGCTGATGTCATACTTGCTCACCACGAGATCGGCAACGAATCTCCGCAGCGCGTCGTCGTCGAGGTCACTGGTGAGCGAGGTAACGTCCCAGGGCCTGCCGGCGGCGATGAACTTCTGCATCGCATCGACCGTTCGGAGCGCGAGGGGATGCGCGAACGTTTCCCGCGTGAGGTGGGAAAACACGAACTCGACCATCGGCGGCCCCGCTTCGAGCATGACCTTGAGGAGGTCCCGTTCGTGGGCGCTGAGCGGGGGCGCGGCGTCATCGGCGGCGGGGCCGGTCCGGACCGGGGGGAGTCCCTGTTCCCGTCCCCGCGCCAGGTTTGCCCGGCTCCGCTCGCGGCCGGTGATGTTCTCGATCTCGCGGAACAGGACCGATTCATAAATCCCGTATTTCTCCGCGATGCTCTGGACGTAGAAGTTTCTTTTGATTTCGTCCCGTACCCTGGCGATCGTCTCGACAATGGAGCGGACGGCGCGGGTTTTGCCTTCCGGCGTCGCGAGAAGACCCTGATCGCGGAAGGAGGAAGCCTTGAAATCGAGGAACGACACGGCGTTTTTGACGAGTGCCGCGAATGCCTCGCCGCCTTTCGTTCGAACGAACGAATCCGGGTCTTCGCCCTGGGGGAGGGCCGCCACGTTGACGTCGAGTCCGTTTTCGATGATGAGATCCACTCCCCGGAGCGCTGCCTTGGAGCCGGCGGAGTCCGCGTCATAGACGAGGGTCACCGATTGTGCGTACCGGCCGATTAACTGGATCTGTTCCTCGGTGAGCGCGGTGCCGCTCGAGGCGACGATGTTCCCGATGCCCGCCTGAAAAACGGTGATCAGGTCGGCGTACCCCTCCACCAGGATGGCGAATCCCTTATCGCGGATTGCCTCCTTCGACTGATAAAGCCCGTAGAGGGACCGGCTCTTGCTGTAAATCGGCGTTTCCGGAGAATTGATGTACTTGCCGAGGGGATCGTCGTCACGGAGTTTGCGCGCACCGAAGCCGATCGGGCGGCCCGACGGGGAGAAGATGGGAAACATCGCCCTGCCGCGGAAGCGGTCGTACCATGACCGGCCGTCGTCCCTCTTGAGGACGAGTCCCGCCTTCTCGAACTGCACGAGGTCAAGGTTCAGCTCTTCCGCGTGCCTTGTCAGGTCGTCCCATGCGTTCCTGGAATACCCGAGGCCGAACCTGCGGATCGTCGCTTCGCTGAACCCCCGGTGTTCGAAGTACGCACGGGCGATGTTCCCTTCGACGCCGGCCGCGAGGTTTTCATAAAAGCGCACGCCGGCGGTCTTGCACGCGGCATACAGTCCCTCGTTTTCCGTGGCCAGGGCGCGTTCGGCGGCAGTGTCCGGCAGTGCGATCCCGGCACGCTCCGCGAGCGTGCGGACGGCCTCGATGAACGAGACTTTTTCATGTTCCATGACAAACGTAAAGACATTCCCGCCCGCCCCGCAGCCGAAGCAGTGGTACATCTGCTTCTCGGGGCTCACATTGAACGATGGGGTTTTCTCCTGATGAAACGGGCAGCGGCCGACGTAATTTTTCCCCCGCTTCCTGAGCTGCACGGTGGATGCAATCACATCCACGATATCGGAGGCCCGCCGGACTTCCTCGATCTTTTCATCGGCAATGCGCATGGGTGGAAATTTACGGAAATCGCCCCCGAGAGGCAACGAGCGGGAACGCTTGACATCGAGCCGGGGATGGCGTATCTTTCCCGCAGAACGCAGGAACCATGGAGGGAAGGTGCAATGAGAATACTCGCGGTCGAGGACGAACCCGAATACCTCGAGATGCTGCAGGAGGTCATGACAGGTCTCGGCCATTCTATCACGATTGCGGTCAACGGACAGGACGCGCTGGACCTGCTGGAACGCCAGAAGATCGACGTCATCGTCTCTGACGTGAAGATGCCCGAAATGAACGGGCTGGAATTCCACCGTCTTCTGCGGGAGAAACCGGATTACCGCAACACGCCGTTCATCTTCCTGACGGGGGTGGACGACGTCACGCAGGTCAAGGCGGCGTGCAAGAAGGACTGCGATCTCCTGCTGCAAAAGCCGTTCCCCATCGACAAGCTTCTCCAGCTTTTTTCAGGCCAGCTGAAGTAACCGCCCGTCCCGCAGCAGGAAAGCCCCGCCGAAAGGCGGGGCTTTTTTTTACCCGACGCGGGGGGAGGACCGTTCACTTCAGGTCAGACCTGCACCTTATCCGGTTCATACTGCTTTTTTGACCTCTGCTTCTTCCGGGTAAACCGTTTCTCGACGGCCGGAGCGGGCGCCCCCGCGTCGTCTTCCACGTCCGGGTAGGTGAAGATGTCGTACTTGTAGTTGCGCAGGATGATCTGGTTGCCATTCCGCCCCAGCACGTACTGAGGGAGGAGGGGGATTTTGCCTCCGCCGCCCGGCGCGTCGATGACGAAGTACGGGATGGCAAGCCCGGAGGTATGGCCGCGGAGCTTATCCATGATCTCGAGTCCGACGTTGACCGGCGTCCTGAAATGGTTCGCCCCTTTGGTGATGTCGGCCTGATAGAGGTAATAGGGGCGCACACGCATGGTCAGGAGCTTGCGGACCAGTTCGAGCATGATATCCGGGTTGTCGTTGATGCCTTTCATGAGCACCGCCTGATTGCCGACCGGAATCCCGGCATCGGCGAGCATTTCGCACGCGCGCTTCGCCTCCTGCGTGCACTCCCAGGGGTGATTGAAATGCGTGTTCACGTAAATCGGGTGGTACTTCCGGAGCATCCGGGTGAGCTTCGGCGTGATCCGTTGCGGCAGGACGCACGGCATCTTGGTGCCGAGCCGGATGATCTCCACATGCGGGATCGCACGGAGGCCGGCGACGATCTTCTCGAGCATGAAGTCGGTCAGCATCAGGGGGTCGCCCCCGGAGAGGATGACGTCGCGGATTTCCGGATGGGCCGCGACATAGTCGATGCCGTCCTGGATGTACTTCATGTTAATCTTGGACGAATCGCCGACCTTGCGCTTCCGCGTGCAGAACCTGCAATACATCGAGCACTGGCTTGTCGTCAGGAACAGGACGCGGTCGGGGTAGCGGTGGACGATGCTCGGGACGGGGCTGTGGGAGTCCTCCGCCAGCGGGTCTTCCGGGAAGCCATCCTCTTCCAGTTCTTTCCCATCGGGAATGCACTGAAGCCAGATGGGGTCTCCCGGGTAACGGATCAGGCTGAGGTAATACGGGTTGATGCGGATATGGAAGAGCTTGTTAAGGCGGTCGGCCAGATCCTTGTCGAAACCGAACCGGTCCACGAGGTCTTTCCCGCTGTCAACGCTCTGCCGGAGCAACTCCTGCCATAGTTCCATTCGTACCTGTTTTCCTCCGCTATCGTGTCAGATATTTCCCGAAGACGACGAGGTCATCGCCGGGCCGGTAGTACTCCCTGATCCGGGCGAGTTCGGCGTACCCCCGGTGCAGATAAAATGCGCGCGTCCCGTCATAGGCGGGGCGGGAGGATGTTTCCGCGATGACCAGTCCTCCCCCCCTCTGCGTGATCAGCTCCACCGCGTGCCGGTCGAGCTGTGCACCGACCCCTTTCCCCTGCGCGACCGGATCGACCGCGATCCAGTAGAGGTCGAACGTTGCCTCGGTCGCCGGGGTGGGGCCCACGCAGTAATAGCCGAGCACCCTCCCTTCTTCCTCGAGCACCCGG
>Ga0214473_10011822_pt1 | contig 10253 bp, 12 predicted proteins | sample RVTome_7_FD_203509 | JGI IMG/M metagenome (GOLD analysis project Ga0214473, IMG submission 203509) | Soil microbial communities from uranium-contaminated site in the Upper Colorado River Basin, Wyoming, United States - RVT98D197 | ecosystem: Environmental > Terrestrial > Soil > Contaminated >... | reverse complement strand
GAGGGACCAATGATAGCCACGAACTCGCCGGCCTCTACCTGGAGCGAGAGGCCGTTCACCGCGCGCACCTGCTGGCCGCCTAAGTCATACGTTCGTGTCACATCCTGCATCGCTATTATCATGGTGATTCGACTCCTTTACCTACCGGTGGCGCCTGGGGGAAGACTCGACTGGGCCGCCGACGGTGGCACCGACGTTGGCCCAGGTGCGTCGCCCACGAGTACCCGCTCGTCCTGCTTCAGCCCGGAGAGGATCTCGGTGTAGTCGCTATCCTTCCAGCCCGTCTTGACCACGCGCCGAACCAGCGACCCATCCGGCGCGACGACATAGACCGCCTTGCCTTCTTCCTCCCGTTTGATCGCTTTGGTGGGGACGGAGAGGACGTTCTCCTTGGTGGCGACATTGATGGTCACGTTGGCGGTCATGTCGGGACGGAGCAGACCCCGCGGATTCGTGATGGTCACCACCACGTCGTAGTCCACCACATTCTGGTCGATGATGGCCTTCGGGTAGATCGCCGTCACTCTCCCGTCGAAGTCTTCTTCGGGAAACGAATCTACCGTGAACGTGGCGGTTTGGCTTACCTTCACCCGGCCAATATCAGTCTCATCCACCAGCGCGTCCACCTGCAGCCGGGAAAGGTCGATGATGGTCACGAACGTCGGCGCGGTAAGACCGGCCGCGATAGTCTCGCCCTCTTGAGTGGAGACGGAGGCGATCACCCCATCGATGGGAGAGACGATGCGAGTGTAGGATAGCTGGGTCTCGGCATAACGCAAGGCCGCCTGCGCCTGCGTCACTTGCGCCCGCGCAGTGCGGATCGCCTGCTCCTTCACGCGCACTTGGGCGGTGTTGGCTCGCGCCATGCGCAGGGCAGAGTCGGCTTGGTGTACCGCCTCTTGGGCCTGCGCGACATCTTGCTGTTTGAGCTGGGTCTGGGAGGCATTCGCGTTCGCCGCCTCGAGTACCGCCTGGGCATGTCGAACCTGGGAGGTGGTGACGTCATACTCAGTGCGGGCATTGTCCGCATCCTGTTGCGCCACAAAGTCTTGCGCCAGCAGATGCTGCATGCGGTCGTACTTCACCTTCGCATTCGCGCGAGTCGCTTCCGCCTGCTCGACCGCGGCTTTCGCCTGCTGGATTTGTGCTGTTACCTCTAGCGGGACCGTGCCGACAGTGGTGCGCGCTTGTTCCAACCGGGACCGGGCCGACGCCAGGTTCGCCTCTGCTCGCTCAACATCCGTGCGACTCTGGACGACTTGGGCCGCGTACCCCGCCTCAAGCTCGCCCAGTCTGGTCCTGGAGGCGGTGAGGTTTGCGCTCGCCTGATCTGCCTGGCTTCGGGTCTCCCGGTCATCCAATTCGGCGATCAGTTGGCCTTTGCGCACCACGCTCCCAATATTCACCGGAAGTCGCTTCACCACACCGGAGATGCGGGAGCCGACCTTCACCTCCGCACCCACAATGGCCTTGACGCTTCCGGTGGCAAGCACGGTGGCATTCAGCGTACGACGTGTCACCAGGGCCGTATCTCGGTTTGCCCTCGACTTCGCCGCGGAGGCACGCCGGTGGAGCACCAAACCGGCCACGCCCAAGGCGACCACCGCAAGGATGACAATGACGATGAGCTTACTTCTCACTGGTCGCTCCTGCTGGGCGGAAGCGGCTCCCTACCGCGAGATCAAGTTGGGCGCGAGTCACCTGGGCGTCATAGCGCGCTTGGGCGAAGGCGGTGCGGGCTGCGGTGAGCGCCGTCTCGGCGTCAACCACGTCGATCATGGGGCCGACCCCACCTGCGTAGCGGCCCTGGGCGATGCGGTAGTTCTCCTCCGCTTGCGCGACCAGCTTCTCGGCGGCGGTGATCCGCTGGTCGGCTTCCGAGACGTTCAGATAGGCCTGCTGAACCTCAAGTCCGACTTGCTGCTTCGCGCTGTCGTAGTCGGCCTGCGCGCTCTCCATCTCGAACCGCGTCTGACGGACCCGGGCGGCTGTGCCTCCGCCATCCCACAGCGGGAAGCTCAAGGCGAGTCCCGTGGTCCAGCCTGGGTCTGTAGTCGGCGGGTTACTCGCCCAGTCCGTGCCTACCACGGCGAAGAGTGCCGGCTTGGTGCCTGATCCCGCTACCGTTATCGCGGCGTGTGCCGCTTCGACAGTGGCCCGTGTGCGCGTGAGTTCCGGCCGGTCCTGATAGGCGGCCGCGAGAAGCGTCTCTAGGCCAGGTCGCGCGGCAGGTGTCGGCATCTCCTGGATAAGCGTCAATCGCGTCGCAGGCGGAAGGCCGAGCGCGTTGTTCAGCGTCGCATAAGCAAGGCCGACTCCGTTTTCCGCGCGGATCAGGTCGAGCTGCGCGTTGGCGAGTTCTACCTCGGCCTTGGTCACATCGGCCTTGGGGGCGACCCCCTCCTGGTATCGGGCCTGAGCTACCCTCAGGTTCAGCGCCGACAGTTCCTGGCCTTGGGCGCGTGCGAGGAGAACCTGCTCAGCCGACAGCACTCCGAAGTAAGCTTGGCGCGCGCCGAACACGACGACTTGCTCGACTTGGTCGCGAGTTGCTAAGGTTGCACTCGCTCCCGACTCGGCCTGGCGGATCAAGGCCGAAGTGCGGCCGCTGTCGAAGAGCAACTGTCGCACGCTCAGCGCCGCCGAGTATCCTTGCGGGGAAGAGCCCCCACCACCTGTCCCCACAGTGTCTCCGTTCTGGATATAGCCTCCAGTCACGCCGACTTGAGGGAGACCGGCCGCTCGCACCATCCCCACACCGGCCCGCGCACCCTCGACGTCATAGGTGGCCCCACGCAGCGCGGGATGATGCTCAAGCGCGAGCGCGATGCACTGCCCCAGGGCGAGTGGCGCGCTCCGTTCCGTCTCGCTCGCAGGTGCACTTGCTCCCGTAGCCGGGGCCGAAGCCAGCGCGGGTCCGGCAGAGAGCGCGACTAGAAGCAGGATAAGTTTCGTGAACTCATTCATGGCGGGCCACTCGCGCGGCTGATCTGCCACGCCCAAGAGAAAGCGTAGCAGCAAGAGTTCACGAAAGTATCAACAGGGGGTCAAGAAAGACTCAGCAGATCATGACGTGGCGCACACCGGGTCAGCGGTGAGCGAGCGGTAACGTGAAAGTGAACGTGCTACCCGCGCCCAGACGGCTCTCGGCGCTGACCTGGCCGCCCTGGCGCTCTACCAGGCTCTTCACGATGGCCAGCCCCAGCCCAGTGCCGTCCTTGTTGGTCTCTCCCGCGCGGTAGAAGCGGTCCCAGATGCGAGGGAGATGCTCCGGAGCAATCCCTGAACCCGTGTCGGTCACACCGATTAGGAGATGCTGGGACTCATCAGCGCGCGCCCACACCTTCACCTGGCCTTCGGGGGAAGTGTAGCGAAGCGCGTTCGCGAGCAGGTTCAGGAGCACTTGTTCTGTGTAGGATTCATCGGCCAGGGCCGGGGGCAAGTCGGCGGACGCCTCAACGGTGATCTCGGGCTGCCCCTCCGCGTCGCGGACGGAATCAACCACGCGGTGCAACAACGCTGGCACGGCCACCGGCTTGAGTGCGAGCTTTGCCTGCCCGGACTCGAGGTGCGAGAGGTCCAGCAGTTGCTCGATCAAACGGTTCAGGCGTCGGCAATCCCGCACGATGGAGGCGAGATAGCGAGTGCGGGTTGCGGCGTCTGGGGCCACCTCGTCCAGGAGCGCCTCCGCGTGGCCCTGCACCGCGGTGAGGGGCGAGCGCAACTGGTGGGAGGCGTCCGCCACGAACTGCCGGCGCATCTGCTCCACGCGCTGCAACTCGGTGACGTCCTGCACTACGCCGACCGCCCCCACGGTGCTGCCTTCGACCGCGGTCGGAGAGATGTGCACCTGGAGGACAGCGGTGCCATCGCGCCCAGGGAGGGAGATGGTCGCCTCTTTGCCCTCGCTCATGGCCTGATGGAAGGCCGCCGCCAGGGGCCCATCTGCAAGGGCCTGTCCCGTCAACGCGCCTTGCTGTCCGGCTAGCATCGCCTCCGCTTGAAGGTTTGCCATGAGCACGTGTCCGGCCCGGTCTACCGCGATCACCCCTTCGCCCATGGTGGCCACAATGTGGCTGAGCTTGCTTTGCTCTTCCGAAAGCGACTGAATGGTCTCGCGCAGACTCAACGACATCCGATTCAGCGCGGTGGCGAGCTGGCCTACCTCGTCGGTTCCCTTCTCCGGCACTCTCGTGCCGAAATCACCTGCTGCCATCTGGCCTGCGGCCCGGCTCATCCGTCGCAGCGGATCGGCGACGCTCCGCGCCAAGAAGTAGCCGAGGAGGGTCGAGAGGGCAATCGCGGCCAGTGCCAGGCCGAACACCAGCAGGCGCGTGTGCACGATGGTGTCCCTCAGCCCGAGCACGGGGGAGTGCATGATCACCGCCCCCACTACCGCGCCCTCACGGGTAATTGGTACGGCCGCGAAGAACGCGGACTCCCGAAATACCGGGCTGTAGCCGGTGCGCGTGACGACCTGGCCGTTCATCACCGCCATCAGCTCGGGGAGCTGCGCACAGACTGCGCAAGACGTCCGCCCGTCCGTCCCTGCCAGGGGTCGCCGCCCGATGGAGTGGACCAGCTGCCCCTGGCGGTCGACGATCAGCGCTCCGCCCGTGAGCATTCGGCCAGCCACGGCCAGATGCTGCTGTGCCTCTCTCTGGTCTGCTCCAGGCTGGAACAGCGGCCCAGCGAGTTCCGCAATGGTCGCGCCCTTGCTGACGAGTTCCTGTTGCTTCGCGGCGAAGAAGTAGTCTTGCAGGAGCCGGCTTAGCAGCACCCCGAGCATCCCGAGGGTGCCGATGACGATCAGGAGGTAGAAACCCAGGAGACGGCCGAAGAGGCCCCGAAACCTAAACATGGTCCGCGACCTCGAACTTGTAGCCCACGGCCCAGACGGTCACGATGTAGCGGGGTCCTCCGGCACGTTCGAGCTTGGTGCGCAGCCGGTTGATATGCACGTCCACCGTGTGCAGGTCGCCGAAGGCCTCTTCTCCCCACACCGCCTCGTAAAGCTGCTCTCGACGATAGGCCCGGCCGGGATTGCTGGCGAGTAGCCACAGCAAGTCAAACTCCCGAGGTGTCAGAGAGATCACCCGCCCGGTCGCCTCCACCTCGCGGCCCACCGGGTCGATCCGGAGGCCGCGGTAGGTGAGCACCTTCTGGGTCGAGGAGAGCTTGCCTTCGCCGGCGCGCCGCAGCACCGCCTTGATGCGCGCGAGCAACTCGCGCGGGCTGAACGGCTTGGTGACGTAGTCGTCGGCCCCCAACTCCAGACCCAACACGCGATCCATCTCGTCACTGCGGGAGGTCAGCATAACGATGGGCAGACGCTGAGTGGCCTCGCGCTCGCGCAGGCGACGACATACCGCCCAGCCGTCGAGTTTCGGGAGCATGACATCGAGCACGAGCAGGTCAGGGGCGGCCGTTTCGGCCAGCTCCAACGCGCTCTCGCCATCGGCAGCGGCCGCCACCTCGAAGCCCTCGCGCGTCAGGTAGACACGGACAAGGTCCATCACCTCCGCGTCATCTTCCGCGATCAGTATCTTCGTCTGAGTGGGCATCAATGCTCCAACAGGAAGCCAGTCAGGCCGGCCCCGATCACCACGTAGACGGCATCCACCTTGAATCTTACCAGAAGTACGAGCGCCGCGCACGCGAGGAGCAGCAATCGCCAATCGAACCACAGGGCGATCCGCCCGCCGGTGATCCCGGCCATGGTCGGCAGTGCCACAGACCGTCGGCCTGTCTGCTCAGCTCTAGATGGCTTGGTGGAACTCGATGCCAGCCTTAGCGGAACAATAGCGCGGAGATGATCGCGCCCGGCACTACCACCCATGGCACCTCGACCTTGAGCATCAGCGCGGCGAACGCCGCGCCAGCTAGCATGGCCGACAGCGGGGACCACGGAACGGCGAGGGCGAACTTGATCGTGACCGCCAGCAGCAACCCGACGAACGATGCCAGAATCCCCCTCATGGCGCGTCGGAAGTGCGGGTTGGCCTTCATCCGGTCGAAGTGCGGAACCACGAAGGCGAGGATCAGGAAAGATGGCAGGAAGACGGCAACCGTGGCCAATGTCGCCCCGACAAGACCAGCGACCTGGTAGCCGACAAAGGTAGCCGTGATCACGATCGGCCCGGGTGTCACCTGCCCCATCGCGATCCCGTCCATGAAGATCCGCGTGCTCATCCAGTGCTTCACACCGACGACTTCATGGAGCATAACTGGAACGGAGGCGAACCCGCCACCAAACGCGAGTGCGTCAACTCGCAGCATCACGACGGAAAGGTCGAACAGTTGCCGGTTCACCAGCAGCAGCGCGGCCAACCCGACGAGTGCAACCAGGGCGATCAGCAGCACCGGACGAGTGGTGGAGCGAAGCACCGGCCTCTCTTGGGCGCCGTCTGCCCCACCCGATTGCACTCTCCGGCAGAGGATGATACCTGCCACCGCGCCCGCCGCGATCCCCACTACCGGGTTTCCTCCACAGGCCAGGTAGGCCGCCGCCGCCAGGCCCACGACCGCATCTTCCCATCCCTTCACTGTGGTTCGCCCGAAGGAGAAGGTCGCTTTGGCGACGATGGCGACCACGATCACCTGAAGGCCCAGGAAGACCGCCAGATTGATTGGCGACTTGTTGGTGGCCGTGTGCACGATGGACAGCACAACCATCAGGACGAAGGCGGGCAGACCAAAGCCGATGTAGGCCGCCGCCGCGCCGCCCACCCCCCCAGCCCTGAGACCTACATAGGCCGCAACCTGCATCGCCGTTGCCCCGGGAATCGTCTGCGCGACGGCCACCCCTTCCTTGAACGATGGTCTGGTTAGCCATTGCCTTTTCGTGACCGCCATTTCTCCTATGTAAGCTATCATCGCGGGGCCGCCGAAAGCGGTGAGGCCAAGGCGAAGAAACGCCCAGAATACCCATGGTGCGGAAGGCTGGAAGGGCTGGGGGCCTTGTTGTCTTTCTTCTGTCATTGCTGCTGTCATCTGAACTCCAGAGATCCGGTAGGACAAACCGTCTGGGGGCTTCGCCGGGAGGGCACAGGCGGTCGCTTGCACCCTCCCGGCATAGATGCTACTTCTTCGCCGGCTTGCCGCCGCCCTCGCACGGATGACCCGCGACCTCCCCGTGGCACTCCTTGATCTGCTCGGGCGAGCAGGCCTTGGGGTCCTTGCCCTTCTCGCACTTCTCAGTCTTGCTGCACATGGCTGTCACCTCCCTATTGCAGATTTGGTGGACCGTGAACGATCCCGTTTGATGCATCCAGTACCATCCCCAGGCGCCTTGTCGGGTTGCGAGCAGAGTCCGCTCAACCATGCAGACACCTGCATAGAAGCCGCATTTGTCCGCTCCCGGTCTAGCGAGTAGTGAACCCAGTAGCCGCGCTTGTCTCCATTCACGAGCCCGGCCTCACGCAGAATCCGCAGGTGTTGGGAGACCGCGGAATGAGTGACGCCAAGCCGTCGCGCAAGCGCGCCTACACATAGATCCCCGGCCGCAAGATGCGTGACGATCTGCACCCGCGTGGGGTCTGACAATGCCTTGAACAGCCTGACGATCTCATCCATACTGCGTAAGCCTTTTAGCAAATACTAACAGACTGCCATCCAAATATCAAGGACGATTTCGAGGGACTTACGACTGGGCCGCAGTCATCTCTCCAGAACGATCGAGGCTATCGCTCGAGGACGCTACGTGGAGTCAGACGGTGACAACCTTGTCCGAGTCCCGGATGATCTCGTAATGGTCCTTCAGAGTCGAGAGCGGACAGATGTCCGACCCTTCGGACTCGCGCAGCTTGAGGCAGGTCCCGCAGGCAAGGAACTGACCGCCCGCGTCCAACACCTTGCGCGCCTGCCCCTTCACGTCGAACTTCGGGTCGTCAATCTGATCGATCTCGACGCCTTTCCCTGAAAGGAAGATGCGGGCTTCGTCGCCTTGCTCCAGGCTGTAGAGGGCCAGGCGCAAGGCGTTGAACACCGTCTCGGCATCAGCCTGTGTGATGATCATTCCCAGTTTCACGAATCGGCCTCCTCTCGTTCTGCTGACTTGGGGTGTGCGGAGATCGTGATCTCCATCTGCGGAGTGTGGCACAGCGTGTTGTGGACGGTGCACTGCTTCGCAACCTTCAGTAGCGCCGGCTTCCTCGCCTCCGGGAAGGTGGCCGGCATGGAAACCTCAACGCCCAGCACTGGGATGCAGTGGTTCTCCCGATCGTGCACGTAGTCCACCTTCACCTCCAACCCATCGCACGCAATCTGAGCTTCCTTGCACCAGCGAGCGATGTAGAAGGCGATACAGGTACCCAAGGAGCCCGCCAGTAGATCAACCGGGGTGGGGCCGCGGTCATCTCCGCCCATCTCCGGCGGAACATCCGACATGACCTTGTGGCCCCGCACGTTGATGCTTGAGCTCATTCCGCCTTCGTGTTTGACAACCAATGTTGGCATCTTGTTCTCCTGTCCAGTCCGTTCTCGATGTTTACTTCCGGCAGCAGCGCTTGGGATCGGAGCATCCTCCTTGCTCACCGCAACAGGGTAGGCCTTCACGCTTTGAGGAGCTACGAACGGGAGCGATTGTGGACAGATAGACTCGCTCCAGCCGGCGCTCCCCACATTGCTCGCAACGCAGGCCAGCAATGTCGCGTTGGGTTCTAATCAGGGTTTCCGTAACGTGACCGCAGTCCTGGCAGCGATACTCATAGATTGGCACGCTCCACCTTCCGATCACCGCCGGTGGCGGTTCCTGTCATTCGTTGATCCCGCAAGGGCCTACCCGCAGGAACTTGGCCCGGGCAGTAGCCACGGTCTCGCCGGCTAGGCTGGTAGCCTCAGCTTCTAGCTCCAGGAGGCGTTTCCGCTCACGCACCAGGCAGGCCGTCAACTTCAGCGCCTCACCCACGGTCACGGCCCGGCGCAGGCGTACTGTGATCTCACAGTCCAAAGCCTCGATACCATGCAGGTGCAGCAGCTTCGCCATCGCCTCGTCCAGCGCCAGTCCGATCAGGCCGCCGTGGATGATGCCGACGAACCCTTGATGCTCCCGAGCAGGCACAAAGGTCGCTTCAGTGCGGCCGTCAACAAGCTTGAAGTCCAGCTTCAGACCGATCGGATTCCCTGGACCGCAGGCGAAGCAATACCTGTCCTCTCGAACCCGGAGGGAATGACGCGCACCCAAGGTCTGTCTCATTACTCGTTCATCAACGTCGCCATTACCTGGTGCCACACTGCAGACACGGCCTGACTCGCTGGGCCGTGGCTGAACTCCACCAGCGGTACGCCTTGTTGAATTGCCCTCGTTACGGATTCATCGAAGGGAATGCTCGCGGTCACGGCCACCTGTGCTTGCGCACAGAAGGCGCGAATGTCATCGTCGAGCTCCGGGTTCAGATCGAACTTGTTCACACAGACCCGTGCCGACACCCTGAAGTGACGGCATAGGGCAAGCGCGCGTTCCAGGTCGTGCCGACCCGAAGGGGTGGGTTCGGTGACGACCAGCGCAAGGTCGGCATTCCCCAAGGTGGCGATGACCGGGCAGCCGATGCCAGGCGGGCCGTCGGTTAGCAGCAGGTCGATCCCGTCTCGCGCGGCCTGCGCTCGCGCCTCTCTGCGGACGAGCGAGACCAGCTTGCCGGAGTTCTCCTCGGCCGGGCGCAAGCGAGCATACACCATCAGGCCGTACTTCGTCTGCCCGCGGAACCAGTCGCCGGCCACCCTCTCCCGGAGCTCAATCGCCTCCGCCGGGCAGACCACGCGGCAGGCGCCGCACCCCTCGCAGTCGAGCGATTCGACGCAGAACTCAGGCGTGATCGCCTCGAAGCGGCAGACCTCGCGGCAGCGTCCGCAGCGGAGGCAGCGCTCCTGGTTGATGACCGCGAGCTGGCCCCCTCGGAACTCCTCCTGATGATTGATCTCGGGATGAAGAAGCAGGTAGAGATCCGGGGCGTCCACATCGCAGTCGGCCAATACGCTCCGGCCCGCTAGGGCAGCGAAAGAGGCAAGGATCGTCGTCTTGCCCGTGCCACCCTTACCACTGATGACCACCAGTTCCTTCATCGCTGCCCGCCTTGCGCGCAGTCAAGGGTGCGTTCGAGAATCCCCTCGAACTGGCGACCAAGTTCAGGCAGCGCGTAGACCGGGTGCTGACCGTGCGCGTACGCTTCAGCTACGCGGCGCTCAAAGGGAATGCGGCCCAACAAAGGCAGGCCCTTCGAGGCGCAGAAGGATTCTGTTGTTTCGTCCCCCTC
>Ga0214473_10011821_pt1 | contig 10253 bp, 8 predicted proteins | sample RVTome_7_FD_203509 | JGI IMG/M metagenome (GOLD analysis project Ga0214473, IMG submission 203509) | Soil microbial communities from uranium-contaminated site in the Upper Colorado River Basin, Wyoming, United States - RVT98D197 | ecosystem: Environmental > Terrestrial > Soil > Contaminated >... | reverse complement strand
CTCGATCTGGATCCTCGACGACCTGACGCCGCTGCGCGAGTGGTCCAAGGCAATCGAGGCGAAGCCGGCGCACCTCTTCTCGGCGCGTCCGGCGGTGCGCTGGCAACTCGAGCCCGCGGTCTCGTCGCACACGAAAGGGCCGGGCGAGAATCCGCCGGCGGGGGCGCTCGTCTACTACTGGCTGAAGGACGAGCCCCGTGAAGACGTGGTGCTCGAGGTGCTCGACGAAAAGGGCGCGCTCGTGCGCACGCTCAGCAGCCGGAAGCTACCGGTCCTGCCCGAGGACGATCCCGACCCTGAAGAGCCCGCGCCCAAGCCACTATCGAAGGAGGCCGGGCTGCAGCGGGCGGTCTGGGACCTGCGCTACGAGGGCGCCACGAAGATCAAGGGCGCCAAGATCGACGCGGGGGATCCCGGCACGGGCCCGCTGGTGCTTCCGGGGCGCTACACGCTGCGCCTGCGGGTGGGCGGCGAGTCGCTCACGACGCCGCTCGAGGTGCGCCTCGACCCGCGCGTGAGCGTGGCGCGTGGCGATCTCGAGGCGCAGCTCGCGATGGCGCTCGCCCTGCGCGACGACCTGACCCGGCTCGCGGCGAGCGTCCACACGCTGCGCGCGGTTCGCGAGCAGGTTGCTGCGCGCCTGGCGACCGTGCGCGGCCAGTCGGGCAGGGAGCCGCTCGTACTCCTGGCCGACGCGCTCGTCGCGAAGTGCGACGCACTCGAGGCCAGGCTCCACAACCCCAAGGCGGACGTCGCCTACGACATCCTGGCGATGCCCGGCGGCGCGCAGCTCTATTCGCGGCTCGGCCCGCTCTACAGCTGGGCGAGCGAGGGCGACGGCCCGCCGACCCAGGGCATGCGCGAAGTGTACGCCGAGCTGCGCCGCGAGCTCGACGGGCTCGTGGCCGAGTGGGCTGCGATCGTCGGAAGCGACCTCGCGGTCCTCAACCAGAAGGCGCGCGAGCTGGCGCCCGACTTCGTCACGCTACCCGCCCGCTGACGCCCCCGCCCAGCCCTGCACCAGGCGGGCGAGCTCCCAGAGCGGCACGGGCTTCGGCACGAACGCGTCGACACCGAGGCGGCGTGCCTCGGCCTCGGCCTCGGGGCTGAAATAGCCGGTCATCACGACCACCGGCGCCGCGGGATTGTGCGTGCGCGCGAGCTTGACGATGGACATCCCCTCGGCGCTCTGGGGGCCAGAGAAGCGCAGGTCCGTGATCACCGCGGAGTAGCCGCGCGTCTCGAGCAACTGGCGAGCTTCCTCCACGGTGCGGACGGCGTCGACCTCCCAGCCGCAGCAGCGGAGGTATTCCTTCACCACGAGGAGCGGGGCCTCCTCGTCGTCTGCCAGCAGAATGCGCACGCGTCCTTGGCTCACGGCTGCCCTCTCACGAGGGCCTATGACTGCAGTGAGCGTGCCAGCGGGCTACTCGGATCGTATGCGGCCGGAAATCATTTATCTACGGCCACATAGGCTTGTGGTGCCGGGGTCCATGAGGCGACGCCTTCCGTCCAGCAACGGGACGGCTTCGTCCAGCAGGGCGAGAGGACGATGCGCTATTTCAAGACCTGACCCCCGCGATGCCAGCGCGCCGCGCGGTTCGGGCCGCCTGGTACTGCGGGAGCGCGTGCGCGAGGATGCGCAGCGAGGCCTCGAGGTCTTCCCGGCAGAGCACATACGCGATTCGTACCTCGTCTCGGCCCAGCCCCGGTGTCGCGTAGAAGCCCTGCGCCGGAGCGACCATCACGGTCGCGCCCTCGTGGCTCCAGTCGCTGAGCAGCCAGGAGGCGAAGTCCTCGGCGTCGTCGACCGGCAGGCGCGCCACGAAGTAGAAGGCTCCCTCGGGCTTGCGCAAGAAGACGCCCGGCAGGTGCTTCAAGCCCTCGTAGAGCACGTCGCGGCGCGCCTGGTACTCGCGCACGATGCCCTGCGCGTAGTCCGGCGGCAGCTCGACCGCTCCGAGCGCCACGAGCTGCGCGAGCCCGGGAGGCGAGAGCCGGGCCTGCGCCATGCGCAGCACCGCGCCGTGGAGCTCGCGATTCCGCGTCGCCAGGCTGCCGAGGCGGATGCCGCAGGCACTGTAGCGCTTGGAGAAGCTGTCGACGACGATGCCGATCTCGTCGCATCCCGAAAGCGCCAGGATGCTCGTGGCCGTGCGCCCGTCGTACACGAACTCGCGGTACACCTCGTCGGCCACCAGGAACAACCCGTTGTCGCGGCAGAAGCCGGCCACCGCCTCGAGCTCGTCGCGCCGGTAGACGGTGCCGGTCGGGTTGCCCGGGTTGCACAGCAGCACGAGGCGCGTGCGCGGCGAAAGCGCCCGCGTCCACTCCTCGCGCGGAGGCAGGTGGAAGCCGTCCTCGCCGCGGGCCCGCAGCGGGCGCAGGCGCAAGCCGGCCATGGTCGCGAAGGCCATGTAGTTCGTGTAGAACGGCTCGACCACCAGGGCCTCGTCGCCCTCGCCGGCGCACGCGATGAGCGCGAACAGCAGCGCCTCGCTGCCCCCGGTCGTCACCACCAGCTCGTCCGCTGAAAGCGCGATGCCGAGCCGGCGGTAGTACTCGCAGAGCGCGGCGACGCACTCGGCGGTGCCGGCCGAGGGAGTGTAGGCGAAGACCTTGGGCGCGAGCGCCAGCTTCGCCCGCATCGGGGCTGGCGTCTCCAGGTCGGGCTGCCCGATGTTCAAGTGATAGACCTTCACCCCGCGGCGCTTCGCCGCGTCGGCGAGCGGCGTCAGCTTGCGGATCGGGGACGCGGGCACCAGCCGGCCGCGTGCGGAGACCTCTAGCGGCATCGAGCGCTCCCTTCAGTTTGCCCTGAGCCGGCTCGTCACCGTCTCGTTCTTGTCGGAGGTCACCATCGCCTCGAGCATCCACGCGCCCGGGGCGTTCCATACGCTGGAGTACTCGGCCACCAGGCCCCGCGACTGCGCCTTCACTTCCTTCAAGAGCGGCACCGCGGCCGCCGGCAGGCGCTGGCCGTCGACCACCGCCGCGAGCGCCAGGCCGCGGATCTTGACCGACTTGCGCCCGTCGTTGCGCAGGTGGATGCGCACCACGAATGGTTCGCCGGTGCGGACGGCGGGCGGCAGCACCTCGAACTCCATGCGGCCGCTGAACTGCGCGGCGCGGCCGGCGAGCTGGGCGCCGTCGAAGCCCGCGGGCCCGCCCTGCCCCAGCACGCTCACGGACGTGGCGTCGGGGGTGAAGCTGCGGGTGGGCGGCGGCGTGGGCGCGGGAGGCTCCGGGCCGGTGGCGACCGCGGTCGCCGCCGGCCGTGGGGCGCGCGCGGCGCGTCGCGCCGCCGCCTGTCGGCTGGCACGATCGAGCGCGTCGCGCGTCTCGAGGAACGTGCGCGTCGCTTCGGCGAACTCGCCTCGGCCGATCAGCTCGTCGCCCTGCTGCGCCGTCGCGTCGGCGGTCCGCAGCGCCTCCGCTGCGGCCCCCTCCCGCGCCGCCGCCTCGCGTGCCGCGCGCATCTCCGTGGCCGCCGCCTCCGCCTGCGCCTTGAACACGCTGTTGAGCCGGCCGGCGAGCTCGGTTGCACCCGGATGCCGCGGGTCGAGCTCCATGACGCGGCGGAGCTCGCGCGACGCGCCCTCGCTGTCGCCGGCCTCGACCAGGCGCTGCGCCTCCGCCACGGAGCGGTCGAGCTCGTCGAGCCGCTCGCGCGCCGCGCTGATCACGGCCTGCGCGTCGGGATGACCCACCGAAAGCTTGAGCACGCCCTCGGCTTCGGTGATCGCGACCCGGTAGTTCTTGTCGTCGAGCTCGGCCCTGGCCAGCCGCAGCTGCTTGCGCACCAGCTCCTGCGTGAGCGCGTCGGTCGCCATGGCCACGGGCACAGGCGGCACGGGCACGGCGCGCGCGCGCCACCACAGGCCGATCGCGACGGCCGCCAGCACGCACACGGCGACACCGGCCCCGAGCAGCAGCGGCCTCGCGTTCGTCCGGCGCGGCCGCGGGGGAGGCGCGAGCGAGCCGCTTGCGGACAGGGCCGCGCGCATCGCGCCGGAACGGGCGGGGGGTGCCGGTGTCGTTGCCTGCGACCACGACGGAGGCGCGGCGCCCGCGGGCAGCGGCGGGGGAAGAAGCCGCGGCCACGAGGCCTGTGGCGAGGGCACGGGCGGGGGAGTGGGCCGCGCCGGAGCGAGCCCTTCGCGGGCGATCGCCAGCGCCGCGCGCATGTCGCCCGCCGACGCGAAGCGTCGCTCGAGGTCCTTCTCGAGCGCCCGGTTCACGACCGCGACGATACCTCCCGGCAACTCGGGCGCCCAGCGCCGGAGCGGCGGCGGCTGCTTGTGCACCACCTGGAACAGCACGCTCGGCGTCGTGTCGGCCTCGAACGGCTTGTGCGACGTCAGCAGCTCGTAGAGCACCGCGCCCGTCGAGAAGATGTCGGAGCGGCCGTCGACCTTGTCGCCGAGCGCCTGCTCCGGCGACATGTAGTTCGGCGTCCCGAGCACGATCCCTTCCTGGGTCATCTCGGACGTGCTGACGCGTGCCAGGCCGAAGTCCATGATCTTGACGACACGGCTCTTGCCCAGGTGGATGTTGGCGGGCTTGATGTCGCGGTGCACGACGCCCTTCGCGTGCGCGTAGTCGAGCGCCGCGAGCACGCTGTCCATGATGTTCAGCTTCTCGTCGAGCGTCTTCAGCAGGTCGCTGTCGATCGCCTCGCGCAGGTCGATGCCCTCGAGCAACTCCATCGCCATGAAGAGCAGCCCTTTCTGCTCCCCGAAGTCGTGGACGGTCACGATGTTGGGGTGGTTCAGCAGGGCCGCCGCCTGGGCCTCGCGCTGGAAGCGCTGGAGTGTCTCGTTGTCGGGTCCCAGGCGGGCCGGGAGCGTCTTCAGGGCGACGAAGCGGTTCAGTACGGGGTCGTGGGCCTTGTAGACCTCGCCCATCGTGCCGCGGCCGAGCTCGCCGACGATCGTGTACTTGCCAATCCGCTCGCGATCCATGCGGTCATTTGCCGGCCTGCCGGGCCAACAGAGGATGGTAGCACGCTAGTTTCCCGTCACCTCGTCGCGGACGAGCGACACGGGGATCATGCCCGCGGCGTTCATCTCGTCCATGAAGCCTGCGAGCGTGAACCCCGCGCCGAGGCTCCGCGCGCGCTCGGCCAGGAGCGCCTCGATCATCGCCTTGCCGGTCAGGTAGCTGGTCCCGTAGCCGGGCTGCTCGAGGTAGAGCTGCTGCTCGCCCCAGACCGTGTCGCCCTCCGGCCGAAGCCAGCCGCGCGGCGTGCGCTGGCACGCGAAGCGCACGGCTTCCTCGACCGTCCACTCGTTCGAGTGCATGCGCAGGCCCGCGATCGCCCGCGCGGCGCGCTGGGCGATCATGACGTACACCAGCTCGCGGCTCCTGGGTCGGTCGGCGTAGAGTCCCGCGCTCATCGCCAGCTCCTCCATCCCGGTGGCGAGGCCCTCGGCGCGGCTCGCCCAGATGTTGTAGAGCAGCGGCACGCGACGGATCGGGCTTGGGTGCGGCTCGCGTTCCATGCGCGCGAGGTCGAACCAGTGGCTGCCGTGGCAGCGCAGCAGCAGCGGCTCGCGCGCGTCCACCTCGGAGAAGAAGTCGCGTTTCTCGGGCGGCACGAAGCCAGAGAGCCGAGCCCGCAGCGCCGGCTCCATGTAGTCCCGCACCGTCATCACCTGCGTCTCGCGCAGGAAGTGCATGTAGAACGCGAGCGCCGCGTCGGCGCGCCGCTGCCAATCGGCGGCCGTCGCGGCGGGCTCGAGCGGCGGCAGCGCGCGGTTCTTGTGTTCTTCGAGCGCCAGGTGCGCGAGCGAGCGGGCGAGCTCGCGCTCCATCAGCCGAAGCTCGTCCTGCCAGGTGTAGGGCAGCAGGTGGACGTTGCGCAGGTACCAGTCGTAGTTCTCGCGCCCGACGCCGGAGCGGCCGCACTTCGCCTGTAGCCCGGCCTCGAGCCACGCGCGGAACGCGTCTTCCGCCTCCCGGGCGCGATCGACGTCGGGCACGAGCTCCGGGTGGTGCGGGCGCAGCGCTTCGGCGAACGCGGCGAGCACTTCGACCTGCTTGCGGTGCGTGCGGATGCCGACCAGCCACAGATCGCGCGCGTCCTCGGTGAGCGTGGCCCGCGCCTGCGTCAGCAGCGTCGGGATCGCCCGCAGCCGCAGGCGCAGCGCCGCGACTTCCGCGGCCGGCAGCGGCAGCGCGAGCCGCCACAGCTCGATGGCGCCCTCGATCGTCGGCCCTTCGCGGAGGGGAGTGTCGCTCTCCGAGCCGATCGCCATCGCGTAGAAGGCCGGGTTGCGCGACCAGGGCCGCAGCACGCGCAGGTCGAAGTCGAGGCCGTTCATCTCGGCTTCGACCAGCCGGCGATCGATCCGCTGCGAGGGTGTGAGGCCCGAAGCCTCGATCGCCGCGAGCCGCGCCCGCATCGCGGCGAGCCTCCTGCCGAGGGCGGCGATCTCGCCCGGACCGTAATCGGGCACCCCCGCGACGACCTGCGGCTTCTGGGCCTGCCGCCACTCGGCGAAGAGCGCCACCAGGGCGGCGTAATCTCCTGGCTCGGCCCGGCTCGGCTGCGCGAGCGCGTGCCCGCCGAGTCCGAGAACCAGCAGCGCGACCGTCGTCTTTGTCATGGAGCCTCCTGGCGCGCGAGTCTAGCGCGCGACCGCCGCGGCCGCGACGTACAATGTGCGCCTGCATGACGACACGGGCGGCACGCGTGGTCGCACTACTCGGGCTTCTCGCCACGGCCGTCACCGGATGGACGGCGGGCGCCGCCGCTCCGGCGGAGACCTCCGTCACGGCGCGCTTCGGCGTGATCGCCGAGGAGCCGAACGAGCCCGATCGCATGTTTACCGCGTACTCGCCGCTGCTGGCGGAGCTGCGGCAGCGGCTCGCGCCCGCCGGGATCGCGGTCTCCGACCTGGTGATCGCGCGCGATCTCGACGACCTGTCGCAGCGCATCGCGCGCAAGCAGGTGGATTTCGTTCTGGAGAGCGTCTTCCCGATGCTCGCGCTGCGCGAGCGGAGCCGCAGCCTGGAGCCGGCGCTGCTCGTCGTGCGCCGCGGACGACGCGAGTACCGAAGCGTCTTCTTCACGCGCCAGGAGAGCCCGATCCGGAAGCTGGCAGACCTGCGCGGCCGGACGCTCGTGCTGCAGGCGATCCGCTCGACCTCCGCCTTCGCGCTGCCGCGTGCCGAGCTCCGGCGGGCGGGCCTCAGCCTGGTGGCCGCCGACGACGCCGCCGCCGACCCAAAGGCGGTGCGCTACGTGCTCGCGCTCGCCGAGGTGAACCAGGCCGTCTGGGTGCTGCACCAGAAGGGCGACGCCGGCGCCTTCAACGAGGGCGACTGGCAGGCGCTGCCCGAGAAGATCCGCGCGCGGCTGCGCATCTTCGAGCGCAGCCGCCCGATCCAGCGCGGCCTGATCGCGTTCCGCGGCGACCTCGCGCCGGCGACGCGGCGCGCGGTCGAAGCGGCCATGTTGGCGCTCCACCAGGACGGGGCCGGCCTCGCCGCGCTGACGCACGCCTCCGGCATCACGCGCTTCGAGCGCCTGACGCCCGCGGCGCGCGACGCGGTGCTCGACTGGGCCCCGGTCCTGCTGCCAAAGCACCCTCGCTGATGCGCAGGACCAGCATCGGCACGCGCTACGCGGCCTACGTCGCCGCCCTCGCGCTCGCGCTGGTGGCAGTGGCGCTGCTCGCCGCCGGCGCCATCGCGCTCAGCCAGATGCGCGTGGTGCAGGCGGAGCTGCGCGACGCCGTGGCCGGCGCGCGGGCGGCCGACGACGAGCGCGCGCTCGACGGCGCCGCGCGCTATCTCGGGCTGCACTTGTTCAACCCGCTCTACCAGCTCGACGTCGAGCGCCTGAACGAGACGATCCAGCAGACGCGGAGCTGGCTGCCGGTCGTGTCCTTCGTCGTCGTGGATCGAGACGGCCGGGTCCTCACCGACGGCACGCTCGCGAACTCGCGCTACGGCGAGGACGTGCCGGGGGCGCTTCCGCACGACGAAGATGGCGGGGTGACGATTGCACGCCGGAGCAGCGAGACCGAGCTGCGCTTTCGGGTCGCCGCCGGCGGCATGACGGCGGGCTGGGCGATCGTGACCCTGGCGGAGCCCCCGTGGCAGGCCTCGCTCAGGACCCTCGAGGAGAAGCGCACGGCCGAGCTGTGGAGCGGCCATCGCACCTCGCTCATCTCGCTCGGCGGGCTGGTGCTGGTCGCGACGCTCGGGCTCGCGCTGCTCACGAGCCTGCTCATCTCGCGGACGCTCGCTCGCCCGCTCACCGAGATGAGCCGGGCGGCGGAGCAGATCGCCGCGGGCAACCTCGACCATCCGCTCACGCTCGACTCGCCCGACGAGCTCGGCGACCTCGCCCGCTCGCTCAACCGCATGGCGTGTGACCTGCGCGCGCACGAGGAGGCGCTCCGCGCCGAGCGCGGCGACCTGGCGAGAAAGAACGCCGAGCTCGAGCGCTTCAACTACACGGTGTCGCACGACCTCAAGAGCCCGCTCGTCACGATCCGCGGCTTCGCGGGCCTGGCCGGGACCGACCTCGCGGCGGGACGCCACGACGCCGTGCGCAAGGACCTCGGCCGCATCGTCGCCGCGGCCGACAAGATGCACCGGCTGCTCGACGACCTGCTCGAGCTGTCGCGGATCGGGCGCGTGGTGCACCCGCCCGAGGACGTGTCGCTCGCCGATCTGGTCAAGGACGCGATCGAGCTGCTGAAGGGCAGCTTCGAGCCGAAGGGAGTCGCGGTTCACGTGGCCGCCGACCTGCCGATGGTGCACGCGGACCGGCGCCGGCTGCTCGAGGTGCTGCAGAACCTGCTCGAGAACGCCGCCAAGTTCATGGGCGCACAGGCGCAGCCGAAGGTCGAAGTCGGCTGGCGCCAGGACGGCACGGAGCGCGTCTTCTACGTGCGCGACAACGGCCGGGGCATCGAGCCGCGGTTCCTGGAGCGGGTGTTCGGCCTGTTCGAGAAGCTCGACCCGGCCTGCGACGGAACCGGCGTGGGTCTGGCGCTCGTGCGGCGCATCATCGAGGCGCACGGCGGGCGGGCGTGGGCCGAGTCCGAGGGCCCGGGCCGCGGCGCGACCTTCTGCTTCACCCTCCCGTCGGCGTCGCTGGCCGAGGCGGTGCCCGCAGCCGCGGCAAGCTAGACGGGGCCGCCTTCATCCCCGTCATTCCCGCCAGGTCGCTCGGTGGGGTACGGGGCTTGATTCGTTACACAGTCACACGTATCCTGTGTTGATGAAGAACGTGACCATCGCGCTCGACGACAAGACCCTGCGCGACGCCCGACGAATCGCCGCCGAGCGCTCGACCACGCTCAACGCCCTGATCCGGGACTTCCTCGAGCGGCTCACGCTGCGCGAGTCGCACTCCCGCTCGGCGCGCCGTCGCATCGCAGAGCTCAGTCGCGAAGCGAAAGCCGAAGTCGGAGAGCGTCGGTGGGCGCGCGACGAGCTGCATGAGCGTTGAGTGCTTCCTCGACACCAACGTACTCGTATACGCGGTCTCCTCGGCCGAACACGAGGCGGCCAAGAGCCGAAAGGCCCTCGAGCTCGTACAGACGTCCGATTTTGGGCTGTCGGCCCAGGTGCTCCAGGAGTTTTACGTGACGGTCACGCGCAAGATCAAGCGGCCGTTGGCGCCCGAGCTGGCGGTTGCGCTCATGGATCAGTACCGGGTGTTCCCGGTCGTCGCCACGGACTATCCCCTGATCGTGTCCGCCGTCGAGCTGTCGCTGCGATACGGCATCTCCTACTGGGACGGTGCGATCCTCGCGGCGGCGGAGGCGCTCGAGGCCCGGGTCCTGTACACCGAGGATCTGAGCCACGGCCAGCGCTACGGAACGGTTCGCGCCGTCAACCCCTTCCTCGAGGCTTGAGGGGGGACACAGTTGGCCTACGCGGCGCGGATCGCCTCGACCGGGTGCAGCCGCGAGGCGCGCAACGCCGGGTAGACGCCGGCGCCGAGGCCGATCACGACCGCGAAGCCCGCGGCGAGGCCGAGGCCGAGCGGCGAGACCGGCAGGCCGCTCTCGAAGGCCTGTCCGGCGAGGAGCGTGATGCCGTAGCCCAGCATCGCGCCGAGGCCGCCGCCCACGAGCGAGAGCGAGACCGACTCGATCAGGAACTGGCCGAAGATCTCGGGGTCGGTGGCGCCCATCGCCTTCCGAAGCCCGATCTCGTAGGTGCGCTCGCTGACCCCGATCTGCATCACCGAGAAGATGCCGATCCCGCCCACCAGCAGCGAGATG
>Ga0214473_10011820_pt1 | contig 10253 bp, 10 predicted proteins | sample RVTome_7_FD_203509 | JGI IMG/M metagenome (GOLD analysis project Ga0214473, IMG submission 203509) | Soil microbial communities from uranium-contaminated site in the Upper Colorado River Basin, Wyoming, United States - RVT98D197 | ecosystem: Environmental > Terrestrial > Soil > Contaminated >... | reverse complement strand
GTGCAGGTGTGGGCCGGTCGAATTGCCCGTCGACCCTGCCGAGCCGATGGATTGCCCCTGGCTGACGCTCTGGCCGCAGCTCACGCGGACCGAGCTCAAGTGGCCATAAACGGTCTGCCAGCCGGTACCGTGGTCGATCATGACCATGTAGCCGTAGCCTGTGGTGGCCCAGCCGGCAAACACCACCACGCCGGCGTCGGCGGCCCAGACGGAGTCGCCTACGCCCGCGGCGATGTCGATCCCGAGGTGGCCGGACCAGTAGTCGTTCCCCGAGACGTAATGGTTGTTGCTCGGCCAGACGAAGCCGCCGCCACCTACCGCGCCGCCGGAGAAATCCCCCGAGCAGCCGCCCGGGCCGAAAGCCATGCCCACGCCGGCGCGGCCGCGAGCAATCGTCGGGACAAACCATGTGGCGAAGGCGCGCTGGCCGTCAGGGACGACCAACCACGCCCCAGCCTCGACCACCGGGTCTTCGGGATCCAGGTTGTTGCTCGGCCAGTCGACGATGTTCGAGGCAGGGACGCCGAAGAAATCGGCGACGGACGACAGGCTGTCGCCCGGCTCCCACTTGTAGTACGTTCCGTCGACCGGCAGGATGTTGAGCTCCTGCCCCGGCCGGAGCATGTCGGGGTTGTCCTCGAGTGTCTCGAAGTTCCCCCACAGGACCGTCTCCGGCTTGATCTCGAAACGCTTGGCGATGCCGAAGATAGAGTCGCCGTTTTGCACGGTATAGCGCAGGACCTCGATGCGGGAACGCTGGCGGATCTCGGTGCGGGGCTCAGCGTGGCGAGGCACCACCGCCCCGGGGTCTCCGACCACGAAGGCGGGCAGTGCCACCTCCACCGAAGCCGCCGGGCGTTCAGCCGCGGCGGCCGGCGAGAACGGCTCGTCCGCGACGCGGACGTTCATCCACGCTCCCCAGGCTGCCGAAAGCAGACCGGCGACCGCGAGGATCGCCGGGGTCGACTGCTTGAGCCGGCCGCCCGCCAGGAGCTGGCGCACTCCCACCTAGGTGTTCTCCTGCAGTGTCTCGAGGAATTCCAGGTTGTTGTCGGTGCGGGCCATCTGCTGCAGGAGCGCCTCGGTGGCGTTGGTCACGTCGAGGCCGGCCCCGTTGGGCGGCGGCGAGACCATGTGCGAGAACATGCGGCGCATCAGCCACACACGCGGCGTGATGTCCGGCCCAAGGAGCAGCTCCTCGCGTCGGGTCGAGGAACGTTCGATGTCGAAGGCCGGGAAGATGCGGCGTTCCTGCAGCCGGCGGGAGAGGTGCAGCTCCATATTGCCGGTGCCCTTGAACTCCTCGTAGACGACGTCGTCCATGCGCGAACCGGTATCGACGAGGCACGTGGCAATGATCGTCAGCGAAGCCCCATCCTCGATGTTGCGCGCGGCGCCGAAGAAACGCTTCGGCGGGTAGAGGGCCGCCGGGTCGAGGCCGCCCGAGAGCGTCCGCCCCGAAGGGGTGACCATCAGGTTGTAGGCGCGGGCCAGGCGCGTCAGCGAATCCATCAGGATGACGACGTCGCGATTGACCTCGACCAGGCGCTTGGCACGTTCCAGAGCCATCTCGGCCACGCGCACGTGTGAGGCGACCGGCTCGTCGAAAGTCGAGGAGATCACTTCGGCGTCGACCGAACGGTCCATGTCGGTGACCTCTTCCGGCCGCTCGCCGATCAGGGCCACCATGAGGTGCACCTGGGGGTACTTCGAGGAGATGGAATTGGCGATCTGCTTCAACACGGTGGTCTTGCCGGCCTTGGGGGGCGAGACGATCATGCCCCGCTGGCCCTTGCCGATCGGAGCGACCAGGTTGAGCATGCGCGTCGCCAGGGTGTGGCGGTCGGTCTCGAGATCGAAGCGCTCCTCCGGGAAGATCGGGGTCAGGTCCTCGAACTTGGGCCGGTCCTTGGCCTCTTCGGGATCCATCCCGTTGATCGACTCGACCCGCAGGAGCCCGTAGTACTTCTCCGACTCCTTCGGCGGCCGGATCTGCCCGATGACCATGTCGCCCGTCCGCAGCCCGAAGCGGCGGATCTGGGACTGAGAAACGTAAATGTCGTTGGGGCCGGGCAGGTAGTGATCGGCCCGCAGGAAGCCCATCCCTTCGCCCATGATCTCGAGGATGCCGCCGCGCAGCTCCAGCCCGCGGCGCTCCGCGTCGGTCTGCATGATCCTCAAGATCAGGTCGTCTTTCTTCATGCGGGTGGCGCCCTGGATCTCCAGATCGCGCGACATGACCCGCAGGTCCGGAAGGTTCATTGCCTCAAGCTGGGCGATGTTCATGCATGGACTCCATGAGAGGGGAGCGGGTCCGGCGCGGGCGCGCCAACCGGAGGGACCTCCGACGTGTCAATACGCGCGGTCAGGTGGACTCAAGTGTCGCAAGGCGCCGTGTAAACTGAGACTCGGCAGGGGAAGTGCCTGGGGACTACCGTTCTCTTAGCTGGTCGGGATTATAGCATGGCGTCCTCCAGCGCGCAAGGCGGCTCCCGGGGGTGGCTCGGCCGCGCCCAGGACCTCGGTCCTGGTCCCCCAGGCCGCCGGCCTTCCTACCGCACGAAGAGTCCAACCACGTAGTAGCCGAGGACGCCGGCCCACAACCACGAGTCGAGGCGGTCCAACGCCCCGCCATGCCCGGGGAGGAGATTCCCCGAGTCCTTGATCTGCACCTCACGCTTGATCATGCTGATTCCCAGGTCTCCCAAGGGCGTCACGATTCCCAGGATCAGACCCAAGATCAGGCCGCGGGAGGCGGTCAAGGAGGCCGTGGGCCCGGCCGCTACGGCCCACAAGGCGGCGAATCCGGCTCCCGCCCCCGCCGCCCCGGCGATGCCGGCCAGGTAGCCCTCCCAGGACTTCTTCGGGCTCAAGCGCGGCGCCAGCCGGTGCCGACCCACGGCTCGGCCCACGAAGTAGGCGGCCGAGTCACCGACCCACACCGCCGGCAAGGCCGTCAGCAGCCACCACAGGCCGTCCGGAAGCGACCGCAGGGACACCAGGTAGGCCCCGATCCATCCGACGTAGGCGACGCCGGCAAGGCTCACAGCGAAGTCCGTGCCTGAGCGCGAGGCCCCCCGCTCGTAGTCGACCAGGTGCCAGGTCATCGAGCCCAGGCCGACGGCGGCCAGAAGGACGGCCGCGCTGCCAAATCCGTCCGCCTGGCGGCCGAGGACCAGGCCGGCTACTCCCGCGGCCACGAAAGCTGCCGCTGGCCGGAGCCCCTGAGCGCGAAAGAGGGAGACGTATTCGAGGGCGGCCAGGCCTAACACCAGGGCGACCGCCACGGCGAAGATCCAGCCGCCGGCGGCGATGATGGCGAACGCCGTCGGCAGCAGGATGACGACGACGACCATGCGTTCGTTGAGCATCTCAGGAAGGAGGGACGGGCTGCGCAACCCGGCCGAAACGGCGCTCGCGCCGGGCGAACTCCCATAGAGCCTCGAGCAGCTCGTCTCTCCCAAAGTCGGGCCAGTACGTGGAGGTGACGTACCACTCGGCGTAGGCGCCCTGCCAGATGAGAAAGTTCGAGACGCGCAGCTCGCCCGAGGTGCGAATGATCAGATCCGGGTCGGGCGACCCGGCCGTGAACAGGTATCGATGGACCAAATCCTCATCGACGTCGTCGGGCGCGATACCGTCCGCCAGCATGTGCCGGATGGCGTGGACGATCTCGTCGCGACCGCCGTAGTTCCAGGCGATGTTGAGCACCAGGCGGGTGTTGTTCCGCGTGAGCTCGACGGCGGACTGGACCTTGGCCTGCAGCGCCGGGGCGAGCCCCTCCAGCCGGCCGATGTGGCGCAGCTGGACCCCGTTGGCGTGCAGGTCCTTGAGCTCGCGGTCGATCACGTCCTCGAGGATGTTCATCAACCCCCGAACCTCGTCCGGCGGGCGTCCCCAGTTCTCGGTCGAGAACGCGTAGATCGTCAGGTAGCGTACGCCGAACTCGGCGCAGGCCTCCAGCACTCGCCGCAGGTTGTCCACGCCGGCGCGGTGCCCCGCCAGGCGGGGCAGCCCGCGGGCCCGCGCCCAACGGCCGTTGCCGTCCATGATGATGGCGACGTGCTGCGGGACTTTGGCGGGGATTTCACTCGTCGTAGCCACGACTGTTCCGAGGCGAAGGCGCTTCAGACCTCGAGGACCTCGCTCTCTTTGCGCTCGGCGGCCTTGGTGATGTTCTCGATGTGCTCGTCGGTGACCTTCTGCAGCTCCTGCTCGCCGCGCTTGAGGTCGTCCTCCGAGATGACCTTTTCGCGTTCGAACTCCCGCAGGTCGTTGTGGACATCGCGGCGCACGTTGCGCACGGCCACGCGCGCTTCTTCGGAACGGCTGCGCACGACCTTGACGAGCTCGTGGCGCCGCTCTTCGGTCAGGGGCGGGATGACCAACCGAATCAGCTTGCCGTCGTTGCCCGGGGTCAGTCCGAGTTCGGAAGCCTGGATCGCCCGCTCGATGTCCTTCAGCGTCGACTGGTCGAAGGGCCGGATGGTCAACAGCCGGGGTTCGGGCGCCGAGATCGTCGCCAACTGCATCAGCGGCGTTTGGGTCCCGTAGTACTCCACCAGCAGCCGCTCGACCAGGGCCGGCGAGGCTCGGCCCGTCCGGATGGTCGCCAGGTCGTCTTCCAGCGACCGGACGGCCCCCTTCATTCGCGCCACGGCTTCCGACAAGGCCTCGTTGACCATGGGAAACGTCTCCTGCTCGGGATGCTCCGCCCGAGGGGATCCTGGGGCCCCTAGGATAGCCCAAAACGGCCGATTTGCGTAGCGGGGGGCGGTGGCCGGAGCTCAGGCGCCGATCTTGGTCCCGACCGCCTCGCCCTGGACGGCGCGCACCAGGCTCTCCGCCTGCCACAGGTCGAGCACTACGATCGGCAGCTCGTTGTCCATACACAGGGAGATGGCCGTGCTGTCCATGAACTGCAGGCGGCGATTGAGCGCCTCGATGTAGGTTAGGTGGTCGAAACGCTTTGCCTTGGGGTCCTTCTTGGGGTCGGACTCGTAGACGCCGTCGACCTTGGTGGCCTTGATCACCACCTTGGCGTCGATTTCCATCGCCCGCAAGGCGGCGGCGGTGTCGGTCGAGAAGTAGGGATTGCCCGTCCCACCGCCGAGGATCACGACGCGCCCCTTCTCCAGGTGGCGAATGGCGCGCCGGCGGATGTAGGGCTCGGCAATCGCGCGCATCTCGATGGCCGTCATCACCCGGGTGATGATCGAGGCGCGTTCCAGGGCGTCCTGGAGCGCCAGGGAGTTCATGACCGTGCCGACCATCCCCATGTAGTCGGCGGTCGCCCGCTCCATGCCGCGCTGGATGCCCTCGCGCCCGCGCCACAGGTTCCCGGCGCCGATGACGACGGCGACCTGGACCCCCAGGCCGGTGACTTCCTGAATCTTGGCGGCGACTTCGTCGGCGCGGGAGGGATCGATCCCGAAACCCTGCGGCCCGGCCAACGCCTCGCCGCCGAGCTTGAGCAGGATGCGCGGGTAGACGGGTTCGGGCATGCTCCCCTGGCCTTCCGGCGGATGAACGAGCGACTAGGCTTCTTCCCCAACGGTCCAGCGGACGAAACGGCGGACGGTGATGTTCTCGCCCGTCGTGGCAATCATCGCTTGCAACATGTCGCCCAACGTGCGTGTTTCGTCGCGAATGTACGCTTGACGGAGCAAGCAGCTCTCGGCGTAGAACTTCTCCAATCGACCGGCGATGATCTGGTCGACGATGGCGGGGGGCTTGCCGTCGGCCTGCGCCAGCCGGCGGGCCTCAGCGCGCTCCTCCTCCAAAGCCTCTGCCGGCACATCCTCCGGGTTCACCCAGCGTGGCGACGCGGCCGCCACCTGCAGGGCGACCTCGTGAGCGAACGAGCGGAACTCTTTGGTCCGCGCCACGAAGTCTGTTTCGCAGTTGACCTCGACCATGACGCCGACCCGGCCGTCACCATGGCTGTAGATGTCGAGCACGCCGTTGCGTGTTTCTCGACCGGAGCGCTTGGCTGCGGCTGCCAGGCCGCGCTCGCGCAGCTGGGCGGCAGCGATCTCCAGATCGCCCCCGCTGGCCTCCAGAGCATCCCGGCAATCCTTGACGCCGGCCCCGGTCGCTTCTCGCAACTGCTTGACCAGTTCGGTCGAGACCGCCATCAGCTGCCCTCAGCCGCCGGAACGTCCGGCGTTTCGGGCGCCTTCTCGGGCGCGGCGCCTTCCACCGCGCCGGCCGCCTTCTCGGCTTCCGAAGCTTCCACCAGGCCTGCGGCCTTGGCCCAATCGGCGACGAGGTCTTCGTCGAAGGCTCCGCTCTGCAGCTTGGCCAGGGTCGCTTCGCCCAACAACTCCTCGTCGGTCTTTTCCGGTTCTTCGGCGGCCTCGCGGCGCTTTGCTTCGTCGGAGGGCAGTCCTTCGCCCTCCTCCTCGGGAAGGTCCTTGCGCAGCGCCTTGCCCTCCAGGACGGCGTCGGCGATCTTCGCCGTCAGCAGTTTGATCGCCCGAATCGCATCATCGTTGGAGGGGATGACGTAGTCGACCCCGGCCGGGTCGCAGTTCGTGTCCACCAGAGCCAGCACCGGAATCTTGAGCAGGTTGGCTTCGTGGATGGCCGTCTCCTCGCGGCGGACGTCGACGACGAAGATCAGTCCGGGCAGGGAGCGCATGGTTCGCAGGCCCCCGAGACGGGAGGCCAGGCGCTCGATCTTGCGCGTGCGGCCCAGAGCTTCCTTCTTCGTCAGCTTCTCGAATTCGCCCGCCTCGCGCGCCTTCTCGAGGTTGGCGAGCTCTTCGATCCGGCTGTAGATCGTGCGCCAGTTGGTCAGCGTTCCGCCCAGCCAGCGGCTGTTGACGTAGGCCATCCCGCAGCGCACGGCCTCGGCTTCGATCGTCTCCTGGGCCTGGCGCTTGGTCCCGACGAACAACACGCCGCTGCCGCTCTCCACCGTGTCGCGCACCAGCGCGAAGCCCCGGTCGAGGGCTTCGACGGTTTGCTGCAGATCGATGATGTGGATTCCGTTGCGCTCGGTGAAGATGTAGGGTTTCATCGCCGGGTTCCACTTGCGGGTGCGGTGACCGAAGTGGACGCCGGTCTCGAGCAGCGCTTTCATGCTGATGACAGCCATGGGGGGTCGAACCTCCTCGCGTTGGGCCTCCGCTTCCGTCATCCCCGGCCGGAACCCCCTTTCGAGGGCACGCCCGAGCGGGTCGGGAAGCGTGTGGGATAACCCCGTTACCGGGGTAGCCCCGTTTCCGGGGCAGAATCATTCCCGCCAAGCAACGATCCCCTGGCGGGAGCGTGCGGCAAGTCTACCACGTCGATCCCGATGCGTAAAGGCCTCAAGACCCTGCCGGGGATCGCGCCTAGCATCCTGGAGAGGACTTGAAGCAAAGTCCGCATTCCTGGGTCCGTTGGGCGCGAGGGTCCCGCGCAACATGAGATCCCTCAACCACCCCCTCGCCCCCGAGCCGTAGGGGCGAAGCACCGTTCGTGCCGCGAAGCCCGACGGCACGCCGGTGCGAGACGGCATGCTTCGCCCCTACACCACCAGTTCTCTTCGTCTCCCTAGCGGATTGGCCAACGTAGAAAGGAAAAGGAGGTTGGTGGCTTGGGGGGTGAGGGCCCCTACCCCGCCTTCGCCTCGACCCGGCGCATGAACCGGCCGAGGTCGATCACCACGCGGCGGTGTTCCGCTTCGCCGACCTTCTCGACGTCGTCCCACACTTCAACCCGGAAATCAACCGCCGGACCTTCAACGCCGACGACCTCGGCGCGGATCCGAAGGCTCCGGCCCAAAGGCGTCGGCGCCAGATGTCGCACCCGGATGTCGACGCCGACTGTGGATTCGCCTTCCGGAAGGCCTTCCTCCACCATCTTCCGGCAGGTCCGCTCCACCAGGAGCGCCATCGCCGGCGTGGCGAGGACGCGTAGGCTACCGCTCCCCAGGTGAGAGGCAACCAGATCCGAGGTGACTTCCTGGGAGGCCTCGGCCGACTGCCCCACCCGGACCGGCGGCGGGGTCACCCCCATGCCCTCCACAGCCCTGAGAATCGAGGCATGGGGGTCATAGCTCCCGCCCGTATCCGACAGCGATGGCCAGGGCGTGCTCGTGAGTATGGCTCATGCTGACCGCCCAGACCTCCACGCCCAGGTCACCGGCCAGCTCGCGGGCGCGACCGTAGAGCCGCAGGACCGGCTCGCGTTTGGGGCCGTTGACGATCTCGATGTCCTTCCAGCCGATCTCTCCGATCCCTGTGCCCAGGGCCTTGGAAACCGCTTCTTTGGCAGCGAACCGGGCGGCCAGGGCCGGGGTGTAGCCGGCGGCATCGATCAGTTCCTGGGGTGTGAAGAAGCGGTCGAAGAAGCGATGGCCGTGGCGCAGGATCGCCTGGTCGATCCGTTCGACCTCGATCAGGTCGACGCCCGAGCGCATCACCCCGACGCGTTCCTTTCCTCCGGCGAATGAGGCGTCGGGGTCACCCCCATGCCTTCCTTAGCCCTGAGAAACGAGGCATGGGGGTCACCCCTGCGCCTCCTTTAGCTCCAGGGGGGTCACCCCTGCACCTTCCCTGCAGCTAGGAAACGAGGTGTAGAGGTCATCCCCCGTCGCCTAAGAGGGCGGGCCCGGCCACGGCGATCGCCAGACGGTCGGGTGACAGGAACCGCCTTGCCGTCTCCAGTACGCCTTCGCGCGTGACGGCGGAGACACGCTCCGCGTAGCGTACGTAGTAGTCGAGGCCCAGGTGGTAGCGCTCCATGTTGATCAGCGCCCCGGCGACGCCTTCATTGGACTCGAGCTGCAGGGGCAGGCGGCCGATGAAGTTGGCCTGGTTCTCCCGCAGCTCGACCGCTGTCACCTTGCGTCCGACGAATCGACCGATTTCGGCACGGATCAACTCGATGGCGCGCTCGACGTTCGACGGATTGACCCCCGCCAGCACCGACCACGGCCCCGGGCCCGGCCCGCCCGTCAGCGCGGAGTAGGCGTAGTACGCCAGGCCGGCGTCCTCGCGCACGGCGTCACCAATCCTCCCGTACATGCCGAAGCGGCCGAGGATGTTGTTGCCTAAAGCAGCCGCCAGGTAATCGGGGTCGAACCGGCTGGGGCCGGGCACCCCCAGCACCAGGTCACATTGGATCTTCCCCGGCAGAGTCCGGTCCCGACGGGCGACCCCAGATAGCGGGCGCAACGGTGGAAGCTCGGGCTCGGCGGGCTGGGATGGGTGGCTCCAATCACCAAGAGCTGCCTCGACGGCTTCAACGGCTGCCTTGACTCGAACGGCACCCACAACGGCCACAACCATCCCGCGCGGCCCGTAGGTCCTGCGGTGGAACGCGGCAACGTCCCCAGCCTTCAACCGTCCGACCGTCTCACGCATGCCCTCGGACGGAAGTCGGTAGGGGTGGCCCTCATAGGCCAGCTGGTCGAATTCCAGCCCGGCCACAGCCCCGGTGTCCTGGTCCCGAATGGCTAACGAAGTCAGCTTCTCGGCGCGCACTCGGTCCACCTCCCGCGCCGGGAACGCGGGTTGGCGAAGCACGTCCGAAAGGATGCTCAACAGGTGCGCCAGGTCCTCTGCCAACCCCTTGCCGTGAAAGGTGGTCGTATGTTTGCCGGCCGAGAACGAAAGCGAAGCGCCGATCGACTCGATCGACTCGTAGATCTCCTGGAACGAGCGGCGGCGCGTGCCCCTCATCAGGGAGGCGGCCGTCAAGTGAGCCAGGCCGGCCTGAGCGTCGGGTTCGTGCAGCGCGCCGGCTCGCAGGTAGCCGCTCACGACGACGGAGGGGCTGGAGAAGTTCTCACGCGCCAGCACCACCAGCCCGTTGCCGATCTCGCGGCGGAGAATCGTGTCGGGGCCGGGAAGGGACCGCGCCTCCAGTCGGGGAAGAGCAGGAGCAGCCTTAGGCATGTTCCGCCGCCGCGGTCGGGCGGTAGAGTCCCACGACGCGTGCCGACGGACGCAGGTAGGTGCGGGCCACGCGCAGCACGTCCTCGGCGGTGACAGCCGACACGCGCTTCACGTAGCCCTCGAACCAGGCGTAGTCGGCGAACATTTCGCTATACCCCAGCCAGAAAGCCTGATTGGTGATGCTCTCGCTTCCATAGGCAAACAGCGCCCGCGCTTGCTTGGAGGCTTTGGCGACTTCCTCGGCGCTCACCGGCGCGTCGATCACGCGCTGAACCTCCTGGTCCAACCGATCCATCACCTGCTCCGGCCGCCGATCGGGGCGCACCGTCGCCCGGATCGAATACAGATATGGATCGATCGTCG
>Ga0214473_10011819_pt1 | contig 10253 bp, 12 predicted proteins | sample RVTome_7_FD_203509 | JGI IMG/M metagenome (GOLD analysis project Ga0214473, IMG submission 203509) | Soil microbial communities from uranium-contaminated site in the Upper Colorado River Basin, Wyoming, United States - RVT98D197 | ecosystem: Environmental > Terrestrial > Soil > Contaminated >... | reverse complement strand
TTCCGCGCCATTCTAAGACAGGCCGGATCGAGGCAGAGATAGACTCCGCGGCCCGGGAGGATCTTCTTTCCGTCCAGGACTGCCACTCCCTCAGACATCTGAATCAACCGGACCATCTCCTCTTTCTTCCTTCTTCGCCGGCACCCCGTGCACATGCGCAGAGGAACATGTCCTCTTTTACTCATTCCCCTTTCCTTCCGCATAATGCTGGGCGGATTGAATCAGTTTCTCCGCTTTCTTTACCCCGATTCCCGGAAGGTCGGAAAGTTTTTCTACCTCTGCGGTCAAGAGATCTTGTACTGTTTTGAACCCATGGGTTTCCAGTATTTCCGCTGTCTTCTTTCCTACTCCCTCGATCCGCTCCACGGGATCAAGCGCTGGCCCTCCGGCGCTCCCCTTCGCCTCTTCCTCCTTCGGCGTTCCCTCTTCGCCTCGGATCATTTTCGAGGCCGCCTCTACCACCTCCATACCCTTCGCTTTCTCGATTCCTAAAATCCTGGACAGTTCTTCTGGATCCACCTCCGCCACTTCCTTGATTGAGCGGAAACCTTCATTGTAGAGGATACGGCTCGCCACATCTCCGATCTGAGGGAGACCTTTAAACTGTTCCAGGATTTCACCCGAGATCTTCTCCATCTTCGATTCGCTCTTGATATCGATCTTCCATCCAGTCAATTTCGAACCCAACCGGACGTTCTGGCCTTTCTTCCCAATCGCCAGAGAGAGCTGGTCATCGGCCACCACCACCTCCATGTGACGGTTCTCCTCATCAATATAAACCCTCGAAATTTTAGACGGGGCGAGGGCACTGCAAACATACTTCGCATGATCTTGATTCCAGGGGATGATGTCGATCCTCTCTCCCCTTAGCTCTTGCACGACGCTTTGAACCCGCGACCCCTTCATCCCGACACAGGCTCCCACAGGATCAACATCCCGGCTGGTACTGTAGACCGAGATCTTTGCTCTCTCCCCGGGCTCCCGGGCGGCATTGATGATCTTAATGATTCCTTCTGAAATTTCGGGCACCTCCATCTCAAACAACTTGGTCAAGAAACCAGGGTGGGTTCTGGAAAGAAAGATCTGGGGCCCCTTCGCATTCTTCTGAACATCGAGGATGTACGCCCGGATCCGCTCTCCCTGACGATAGACTTCGCCCGGAATCTGTTCCTTCTGCTGGAGGGCACCCTCCGCCCTGCCGATGCTGACGTAAATATTTCCCTTCTCCATCCTTTGAACCGTTCCGCTGATGAGATCCCCCTTCCGGTCCTTAAACTCATTAAACACATGCTCCCGCTCAGCATCCCGCACCTTCTGGATGATCACCTGCTTTGCCGTCTGTGCCCCGATGCGGCCAAAATCGGTATTGAGCTTCACCCCTAAACTGTCTCCGATCTGAGCCTCGCTGTCCAGATTCCTTCCCTCTTCGAGGGAGATTTCCGTCGCTGGGTTCACTACCTCCTCGACCACCTGTTTGAACTGAAAGAGCTCCACCTCGCCCGCCTCTTCATTGTAGCGGACTTCGATCTCTCCCTGATGACCGTATTTTTTTCTCGAGGCGGTGAGAACGGCCTGTTCCAAAGCCTCGATGATCACCTTGCGGTCAATTCCTTTATCTTTTCCTACCTGATCGATCACAAAGCTGAGATTGGACGGCATACGCGATCTCTCCCTTTCTAATCTTCCACCTTTGGTGCTTCCGTCAGATCCTTCGACGACGCTCAGGACAGATCCTTCGACTGCGCTTCGGCCGAGGCTTCAGCGAGCTCCTCGACTTGAGCTCGGGTCGAAAGCTCAGTCGAGCCCCTCAGACCGAGGGCTCACGCCGGAGTCTTTGCATCCCCGAAGGGATCGATCTCCAAATTGGCCCTGGCCACATTGGCGAGCGGAATCTGATAGACTCCCTGGTCGATTTGGATCTCAAGCTGGTTATTCGAAATTCCTAAAAGCTTTCCCTTGAACTCACGCCGGTTCTCAACAGGGCTAAAGGTCTTCACTCGGATGAGATGATCCCGGTATTTAAGATAGTCCCTCTCGGTTTTTAAAGGACGGTTCAATCCGGGAGACGAAACCTCCAAGGTGTAGGGAGTTGAAATAAGATCCTCCACATCCAAATTCCGGCTCACCTCCCGGCTGACGAGGGCACAATCATCAAGGTTCACTCCACCCTCCTTATCAATCATGAGGCGAAGAACCCAGCCCCTCGCTTCCCTGCGATATTGGATCTCTACCATTTCCATTCCAACGCTTGACAGAATTGGATCGACCAAAGATTGGACACGCTCGATGATCTCCTTCGACATGATCTCTGCCTGGCGTTTTAAAAAAAAAGCGGGCAGCCTAGCCCGCTTTTTCAGCAGACCTATTATTTCAATTTAAATATACCACAAAAGAAACCCGAAGGCAAGAGAATTTTTGAGGGCGTCGTACCGCCTCATAGAAGTTACGATAGGGTGCGATGAGTTCAGTGGGCGGCCGATTCCTTCCTCGTGGTGTTGCACATATGCCCTATCATGCTTGTAGTTTTTACACGCGCGATCCATCTATGGTAACTCCTCTTTTAAAGATAGCCCTATTTTTGTGCTGCACCACTCGCGTTTCAGCACAGCGATTTTATTTGAGAGCTCTGAAAGATTACTTCACGCTCTCTTAATTAGAGATTTCTAGATTTTTCAGAAATCTCTTTGACAGGACTGGACCACTCGCCGGGGTATATTCCAAAAATCACTCTAAGACATAGGCAACGCAGACGGCTGTTCAACAGGAAAAGGATCCGCCGCTTTACCGCAATTGGGCCGCCGGAGTTTGACGGTAAGACGTTCGGCCCTGCCTTCGTCCCGCCAAGGCGGGACTACGCGCAGGCAAGTCCAAAGTTCTCCAAGAGAACCATCCTTGCGGGCCGGGTCTTACATTTTTAGTTTTTCACACCTTCTAAGGAATTACAGGATGTCCAACCTTCTTACCCTCCTACGCATTCATCCACGGTCTTTGAGACCGTGGATGAATGCGTAGGAGGTACCCTACGAAGCTCAAACGAGCGTAGTGGGGTAAGCTTCGGAGGGTTCCGCCCCTACGAAGCATGTGGAGGAGCCACGCTTGCGTGCCGAAACGCACTTCGGCGTGCAGGCACGGGCTTCAGCCCGTGGGGGCTCCACTTATTCAACGAAAGAAGGCCGATCATTTCCGGATGGACGGAGGGACCGGATTTCCTGTTCTAATTGCTTAACGGTTCGCTGGTTTTCACGAAGGGTTCTTTTGAGCTTAAAATATCGATAAAGATCGGCCACTCCCCCCATCAGCACCCCTAAGAAAATGGAACAGAGGATAACCAGAAAGAGCGGGACTCGCGAAATCTGGAACCATTGGATGTTTTGAATGGAATATCGGAGAGTGACCTCATCCTGATTCTGAACGGAAAAATGGATGGCAAAGAAAAAGGCGGCCATCCAGATCAGGGTCCGGATCCATTTCATCTCTTCTGTCTCCCTTTCTGACCTCTCTTTTTCCGAAGAATAGCTGTGAAGGTCTCTTGCAGTTTCTGGTAGGTCTTCTCCACATACTCGGGAACGACCTTCGTCTCTGTAAGAACGGGCATGAAATTGGTATCTCCAGACCAGCGGGGGACGATGTGGAAATGGAGATGTTCTTCACCCGCCCCCCCCGCCCTTCCAAGATTGATCCCGATGTTGAACCCGTGAGGATGAAGGCTTATCTTCAAGACCTGAGTGGACACTTTTAAGAGATAGGATAGCTCATGGAACTCTTCCTCCCTTAGCCGGTCCAGATCAAGACAGTGGCGGTTTGGAACCACCATCAGATGGCCATTATTATAGGGATACTTGTTCATCATCACAAAGGCGTACGGACCCTGATGGAGGATGAGATTCTTCTTGTCTCCCTTCCCCATCGGTTTTTTACAGAAAATGCACCCTTTCCGTTTTTTGGCTAAGATATACTCCATTCTCCATGGGGACCAGAGATAGTTCATGCTTTCCCCTTTAGATCAATCTCTTTCCAAGAATTGGGATGAAACCGCAAGGCATGGATAATAGATGTGAGAACGGTTCACTCATGACGAAAATTATGAAACCAATTCCGAATTCAGGTAGAGGTAGTTCTTCCAGGGAGCGGGAGTCTCTTCGATCCCGAGGCTCAGGTTAAGCAGAGGAATCCAGATGGGAGCTTTCGGCCTTCGGATCAGGAACATCCCCGCCTCTTCGGGTGTCCTTCCACCCTTCTTGAGATTGCAAGGGGTGCAACAGCTGACCACATTCGTCCAATCCGTCTGACCGCCCCTGGAACGGGGAAGCACATGGTCGTAGGTCAGATCCTTATGCTCAAAAGAAGCTCCACAATACTGGCATTTCCCTCGATCACGAATATAGAGGTTCTGGCGGGAGAATTTAACAACAGGTGTCCTCCTCCTGATAAATCGATTCAACCGAATGACGGCTGGGAGTTTGATGGAAAACCGGACGCCCCTGATAGAACGTTCGTACTCCTCTACCACCTCCACCTTTCCGAGGATGACCATAACGACTGCCTTCTTCCAGGCCAGGACCTTTAATGGTTCAAAGGTCGCATTAAGAAGTAATGTCCACTCCATACCCGAAAATCGGTCCTTGGGCTTTCCTCTCGTCCTAACTCAGGCCGCCTTTTAGCCTGCCAGCCGTCTACCGTCTCAGGGTCAGGCTTCTGTCCTGTACCATGTTAGGTTCAGGGCTCGTCCCGGGCAGAAATTAACCGTTAAAGGCACTTCCATTTTCCCTAGGGATGAAGTTTTCCGCGTCGAAGTACCTAAATTTTCCTTTGAAATTTAGGCATATATATCGATTTTTAAAGCTGTTGTCAAGCATTTTTTCGGAGATTTCTGAAGGAGTTCAGCAATCATCTTTGGAGTGCGGCGTTTCCAAGAGACTGCAGCCTATCCGTTGAACGGTCTGCCTTTTATTGGCTATCGTTCCGAGAAAGAGACCACTGGCGAGGGAACCTTTCAGCTCCTTGGCCTGATTCTTCGACTGCGCTCAGGACAGGAGGCTGGGGCTTGCCTTCGACCCAAGCCCCTCGATTGAACTAAGGGCCTTGAACCTGTCGAAAGGCTCAGGCCGAGGGGCTCGAAGTTCACCCTGCACTTCCATTGACTCAGTGTCCTGAGCCTCTCGTAGGAAGCCTCACCATTCATCCCGTCAAAGACAGGTTTCGCGTGGACGAACGGGTGAAAAATTTTCATCCAAATGACAATCTATGTCACTTTAAGAAAATGATCTCGAGAAGTCATTTACCGGTCTGACGCCATTGACTATGATTTTCAAAGGGTTTTCGGTTCTCTCCTCTAAGGCCCATCCGTTTGGCAATAAAATTGCACATACCCTATAACATGATTCGGTCTCCATCTCTTCTATCTCACATTTCCTCTCATTTTCTCTTCCTCCTCCTCCTTTCCTTTTTTTTTAATTCAATCCCCTTGGCCATTTGGCCAGGGGGTATTTGTTTTTGGGCATCACAAAGATGATGAAGCGGACGAAAGAAGAAGCCTTGGCCAATCTCTATTTGATGAGAATCCATCTGACCATCCTGAAATTATTCATCCTCAAAGAGATTACGGCCTGGGTCGTCAGGATTTTCCATTAGGATTCCGTCTCTTCTAAAGAGATTTCTCAAGAATCGAGAAATCTCTGATTACACAGATTTCAAGAAATGATTACACCGATTTCTTCATCTCAAACGCATTTCATATCTGTGGAATAGGTTCATAATCTATGTCATCTGAGATCTCTGGACTTTTTCGGATAGCTTCTTTTTAAAGAAATTGACAACTTATTCCCATTCTGATATAGTGTGATCAGGATCAATCGTTAAGGAGGAAGAAGTCATGAAAGGAACAAGAAAGGTTTTCGTCCTGTCTTTGGTCTTTTCACTGGCCGTCGGTCTCTGCGTTTCGGAAGGATGGACGGAAGATCGATGGTACAGAGATAAACCGGCGGTACCGGATCTATATGCCTTCGCTGATTTAGCCGTTGCTAGACCTCTAGCCGTGGCTGCGGGGATTGTCGGGGCCGGGGTCTTTGTCGTCACCCTCCCTTTCACCCTTCCCACGAAGAGCACGAACGCGGCGGCAAAAATCTTCATTGTCAAGCCGTTTCAGTTTTCTTTTGTGAGGGATTTCCCGGACGAGAATTTTTAGGGTCGATTCGGAAGTGTTGCGATCACAAGAATAAGATGGATCTCGAGAGGGGAGGAGCGTTTCCGCTTCTCCCCTCTTTTTTTTACCAGATCTCCTTCTCGCGACTCTCCCCCTTCAGTTTCCGATGACAGAAGGGGCAGGGTTTTCCTTCCTGAATCAGCACTTCCTTCATCATCTCGACGAGTTCGCTATCCTCTAAAATCTGTTTCACGATGTGAGGATGCGGCTTCCGATCAAATTTCCGGTATGGAAAACTGCTCTTCCCGCTCATCTTCTCACTCCTTCGGCTTCAATTATAATGCTCCCTTTTCTTTTTGACAAGAGATTAATTGCGGAGCTCTGAAAATTATTCCTCGCTTCGCTGATTACACGGATTAGAAAAAACGATTACACAGATTCTCATCATCTGTCTCTTCAGAGATGAATATACGTTGTCAAAATCTCTATGAGGAACGAGAGAGGGTGAGAAAGGAGAGTGTGGTTTCGATGAGATTGAAAAAGAAGACGCGCAAGATCCTTGTTCCGGGAATTAACTATTGAGGAACTCCTCCAGCCGATACTTTCCACTGAGGAGTTGTTTCAACTTAAAATGATCCTTCTCCATGATCTGAATGAATTTAAGTCCGTATTGATATCCCTCCCAATCCTCTTCCCAGTGAAGATCCTTCCAGATAATCTCAGCCATCACTTCTAAATCCGTCAATTCAAATCCTTTGGGGAAGAGGACAGCGATCTTTAATCTGGTCCCCACCGGCATATTCTTGACCGAATTGATGAGAAGTCCCACTTCACTGGCATTGACCACTATTCCTCCGTGAGCATACGGGGCGTTCATGATCCGGTATTCCAGCGGGAGGTCCACCATCAAGCGGGGGGACCTCCTTCTATCTTTTGGATTGTTTAATTTCTCCATTCCTAACCTCCCACCGATATCGACTGCCCGCTTCTCATGCCCTTGACCGACGGATTGAAATGGAGATACAGCCTCGGGCAAAAGGTCCCGAAGAGACAATCCTCGCAATGGGGTTGAACAGGATGACAATGCCCTTCCTCTTCCTTTGATCCCTCCCAGGTCATAGGCTCTTCGACCTTTAAGGGGTACTGAGGAAAGGCGGCCATGGCGAAGGATTGGATCTTCATCTCCCCCATCGAATTCTTTCCTCCATAAGGATCGAAATAGGGATCGACGACCCCTAACCGGGAGGCTACCCGATAGAGGCTTTCCCCCACGAGGATCGGCGTATTCGCGAAATCGATTTCCACAATATCCGGGATCAAATGGTTAATCCAGCGGATCCCTTTTCGGCTGTTCTTCTCACTCATGTGAGGAATGATCTGGATCAACCGTTCCAAGTTGAGCGCATTCCATTGCTTTCGTTCAAGGATGTTTTTTGAAACCTGTTGGAGTTTGGGGATAGCGCGGTGAAGGAGGTCCCTCCAGTTTTCTCCGGAGAAGAATTGGGTTCCCTCGAGAGGAGGAATCTCCTCGAGTTTGAGGTAAGGCTGGTGAAGGATCTTGAAGACCCTGGCGGTGTTTTCCAGAGCATTTTGCGATTGACTCATTTGATCGAATCGGGAGTGAACCAGAATGGTTAAGAGAGAATGGAAGGAATCAGAAAGTCCATTCTCCTTCCGTTCGGATTCAAACCAGGAGGAAAAAATATCCCGGGGTTCTTTATGATAGGTTTCAACCGCCTTCCTGAAGTTCTCGATCCAGAGAAAAGAAGCGTGTCCCTCCTTTTTTGTTTCGGTCGTTTCGGAATTCTCTCTCGTGTCTTGGGGTGTTTCTTGAACATCCGAGGCTTCGAAAGACGATCTTTCCGAAACGGACGCTGGGAAAGAAGCATCTCCCTTCTCCTGCGAAAGGGCCTCTCCTGCTTTTTCCGCTTCCGACACGGAAGGAGTGCCGGAGGGCTCATGATCCTCTTCAAGGAGAATCTTCCATTCCTCCTCTCGCTCGTTCTCCATCTCCAGAACCTCCGAAGGGAGGTGGAGCCCACTTCCGGAAGCTCCGAACGCCTTCCATAAAGAGCCTTCAAAATTCAAAAGGAAAGACTCCTCATCCTTTTCTTCATCCCTCCGCTCTTCCTCCATGGTCTGTTGCGGGTCTTCCTCTTCGAGAGGGGGGAGAGGATTCTCTCGACCGTCCAGGTCTTCCTCGAAAAGAATCTTCGGGGGCAGTTCAATGCCCTGGGAGGAAAACGTGCCTTGTTGATCCCCGGGGGGCGGAAGCAGAGAAGGAGGAACTTCCGTTTGCTCCTCGAGTTCGACCTCTACCCATTCTCTTTTGTTCCTTCTATCCAAGACCGCGAGCGGTGCTCCCGAGACACGCTTGAAACCGATGGAAACTTTCTTGATGGACAGGTCTCCCTCCACGTCCGTCCTGAAGGGAGAGGCAGCTCCCGGAGGCAGGGGTTCAACGGGAAGAGGAACTTCTTCGAACGTAACGAGCTCTTCAAAACCATCGAAGAGCTGGATAAGGACCCTGGTATCCTGGAGACTTTCCCTTGAAATATTCCTTACCCTCCCCGTGATGTTCAGCGTCCTCGATGGTGTTTTCCGGAAAGAGGAGGATTCCAGGGCCAGCTGGGGGAGTCCCATCCCTTCAAATTCGAGAGAGATGTTAGAAACCTCCCTTTTCTCTTCGACGAAGACCGTTCCCCCGAAAGACCGAAGAGCCTTCGCCAGGGTCTCTGCCGTTTTAAACGAAAGATCTCTCTTAAGAACGATCGGACACCGATCTACAATTTTTCTTAGGAGGGAGAAAGAAATAGGATAATTCTCGGAGACCTTTTTGCAGAAGGTCTCCCGTTTTTCTTCGGTGTGATCACCGATCCCGGTGAGAAGGACTCGAAATCTCCCTTCTTCTTGATTCCTTCGATTCATGGTGAACTCTTCAAAGCGCGCTCCCCCCCGATTTCAACTCCGAGGGCGACAGAGACCCCCCCCACCAGGAGACAAAGGAACAGCCTCCTCCGAGCCTCCCAGGGTAGAAAATAAACGATTTTTTCTATTTAATCAATTCTCGGAATCTACGAATGAAGCTCCCCGCAGCAAGCTGCGGGGTATCTTGAGCGAAATTGCGCCGAAGCCCTACCCCCCTTCGCTCTCACGAGCTACGGCGCGGTCGCTTCGCCATTCCTCTCTGCAGTCCCGCCAAAGCGGGACAGAGTATCCTGGCGAAGGCGAATGAAGTTTAAAAGGATTTGAAGGCAGCCTCTCATCTGAAATAGATTCAGGCTTCCCTTAATATCATTTTCAAGCGACCAAAGTCGTTCTCTTCAATATTCTGGAATTGCAGCCCGTATCGGTGCTCTCCCCAATTCTCCATATTGGTCAAATCGGACCACACCACCCTTGCCGTGGCCTTGATCGTATCGAGCTCCAATCCCCTTACATAAATAATCTCAATCTTCAGCAGGGCCCCCACTTCAATTCTCTCAGGCAAGTAGACCAGGACCCCTCCTTCGCTTGCATTCGCGACAATCCCTCCGTATGTCTCTTCCCCTTCGGTCCGGGAGTAATCGAGGGGAAGCTCCACATTAAAGCGGGCATGCTTCCTCTTGTCAACGGCCAAAAGCCCCTTTCGGGTCTGCAAATCGGATTGATTGTTCCCGGTCAATTTCTCCATAGAGACAGCTCCAAATACTGGAGAAATATGCATTTTTAGTGCCAGACAACGATTCTTAACTCCCAGCCAATCAGGCATCATCTGCACCGTTTTCTCATTCCAATCCAGGTTTAATGTGATTATAACTATTTGTAATTACGTGATTTTAATGCCTTATAAGAAACGTATAAAATATCCCTTTTAAGGACGGATTCTATTGGAAATGACGCATCTCTTAAATCAGCGGAGCATCCAAAAACCCTTGAAAAGACGAAAAGGGGCACAATCCATGATCAAGTTTTTATCAGTTATCCTTTAGCAAAAAATGGATCGAGAAGTTTAAATTTCCTTTTGAAAAAGGTAGGTTACGCTTATTTTAGTGCGTTTCTTGGCAGGAAATAACTTTTTTAAAATCTATGAAATATTTTCAATCATTTTATCCATTCCGGCTTTGCCTTA
>Ga0214473_10011818_pt1 | contig 10253 bp, 6 predicted proteins | sample RVTome_7_FD_203509 | JGI IMG/M metagenome (GOLD analysis project Ga0214473, IMG submission 203509) | Soil microbial communities from uranium-contaminated site in the Upper Colorado River Basin, Wyoming, United States - RVT98D197 | ecosystem: Environmental > Terrestrial > Soil > Contaminated >... | reverse complement strand
TTCCTCACCCGCTTCCCGCTCGACGTGCTCAAGATCGACCGCTCCATTGCATCCGCGGTCGAGGTCGACCCGGCCGCCGCCAGCATCGTCGAGGCGGTGGTGACGATGGGCCGCCGACTGGGACTTCGAATCGTGGCGGAAGGGGTCGACAGCATGGGGCAAGCCCTCCGGATCCGCGAGCTCGGCTGCGACGAGCTCCAGGGGTTCCTGATCAGCCCGGCGCTGGCCGCGGAGGAGCTGAACGACTTCTACCTCGAGTGGCGAGGGATCGAGCACCTGGCAGAAGCCCAGCCCTGAGAAGGCGGAAGGCCTCCGCCGCCCGGTTTGCGGGGCCCACCCACGCAGATACACTCCGGGCATTCTCGACCTCGCTGGCGTGGCGCGCCGCCCCGTCGCGGAGCGACGGAAAGGGACCCGATGGCCGACACCGAGACCGACAGCGCAGAGAGCTACAAGGTGAACGTCCCCGCACCGAGCCGGCCCTTCTTTCTCAAGGGATCGGACAATCTGGACTGGGGGATGAAGAACCGCCTCTCGAACATCTTCCGTCCCGAGTCGGGGCGAACCGTGATGCTCGCCTTCGACCACGGCTACTTCCTGGGCCCGACCAGCGGCCTCGAGAGGGTCGACCTCGACATCGTGCCGCTCACGCCCTTCGCCGACACGCTGATGCTCACCCGCGGCATCCTGCGAAGCTGCATCCCTCCCACCTACACCGGAGGAATCGTGCTTCGCGCGAGCGGTGGCCCCAGCATCTTGAAGGAGCTCTCCGACGAGCAGATCGCCATCAGCATCGACGAGGCGGTGCGGCTCAACGTTGCGGCGTTGGCGGTTCAGGTCTTCATCGGCGGCGAGAGGGAGACCCAGTCGGTCCACAACATGACGCGGCTGGTGGACATGGGGAATCGCCATGGCATCCCCACCCTGGGCGTGACGGCGGTCGGCAAGGACATGGTCCGCGACGCCAGGTACATGCGGCTGGCGACGCGCATCTGCGCGGAGCTCGGCGCATCCTACGTCAAGACCTACTACGTGGAGGACGGCTTCGACACCGTGACCGCCTCCTGCCCGGTTCCCATCGTGATCGCCGGTGGCAAGAAGCTGCCCGAGGCCGACGCCCTGCATCTCGCTCACAGCGCGATTCAGGAGGGCGCCGCCGGAGTGGACATGGGTCGCAACATCTTCCAGGCCGAGAGTCCCCTCGCCATGATCCAGGCGATCCGCAAGGTGGTCCACGAGGGCTTCAAGCCGCACGAGGCCCACCAGTACTACCAGACGCTCGAGCGCGAGCAGCCGGAGTCCCCTGCCCGCCCGCCGGTATGACCGGCGTCATTGACAGCTTCTGAATCGGCGACCAAGCTTCGCGGCCATCATGTTCTACGGCTGGCGAATCGTCTCGGTCGTCTTCCTGACGCACTTCATCTCCGTCGGGCTCGTCTTCTACTCCTACGGCGTCTTCTTCAAGGCTCTGGTCTCCGACTTCGGAGGCTCTCGCCTCGGCGTCGCCACCGGTCTCGCAGTCATGAACCTGGCGATCGCCGCGGTCTCGCCGTCCCTCGGGCGACTGGTGGATCACGGCTCGATCCGCCGGCTCATGTCCGGCGGCGCCTGGCTGATGGCGATCGGATTCCTCGCCGCCTCCAGGATCGACGCGCTCTGGCAGTTCTACCTGATCATGGGAACGCTCCTGGCGATGGGCTCCGTCATGCTGGGGGCGCTTCCCGGCTCGACTCTGGTCGCCAACTGGTTCAGCGAGCGACGCGGAATCGCGCTCGGCGTGTCCGGCATGGGGATCTCCCTCTCGGGCTTGGCGATGGCTCCCGTGGCGACCGGCCTGATCGAGTGGATCGGCTGGAGGAACACCTTCGTCGTCTATGCGGCGGTCACCATCGTCACCGTGGTTCCCGCCGTGTGGTGGGTGATCGTGAACCGTCCCGAGGAGATGGGACTCGCCCCGAACGGCGGCCCGCCTGCCTCCGCGGCGCCGGAGCTCGCGAAGCCGGCTCCTCCGCGCGGCTCGGCCGGGACGCCGCAGTCCCTCCCCGCCTGGTCGGCGCGGGAGGCGCTCCGTGAGCCCAACTTCTGGGTGATCGCGATCTACGTGGGGCTCAACTTCTTCGCCAACGGCGCGGTGCTGACCCACGTCATCCCACACGCGACCGACATCGGCTTCGAACCCCTGGCGGCAGCCTGGGTGCTCTCCACGATGGCGGGGCTGGGAGTGATCGGGAAGGTGCTCTTCGGGTGGCTCGTCGATTGGATTCCCAAGCGAGTCGCTCTCGGGCTCGCAAGCAGCCTCCAAGGGCTCGGCGTCGCGCTCGTCTACTCCGTCTCGGAGTATCCTTCCCTGCTGCTCGCCGGTGCGGTCTTCGGACTCGGAATGGGAGGAATCATCCCGCTCTGGGGAGCCGCGATCGGCGCGGGCTTCGGGCGGCGCGCCTTCGGGCGCGTGATGGGCTGGATGACGCCGGTGATGGTCCCGATCCACATCTTCGGGATCCCCTACGCCGGTTGGATCTACGACCGCACCGGCAGCTACGACGCAGCCTTCCTCACCTTCCTGGGGGCCTACGCGCTGGCGATCGCCGCGAGCCTCTGCCTGCGTCTTCCCGAGGTGGAGCCCGGATCGGCGCCGGCGTCCGAGCCGACCCTGGACGACTCCGCTGCCCGCCTCTCCGCCTCCGACGCCTGCCGTACCGGCGACGCTCTCTAGCCCGCGCCTTCTCCGGCGCAATCCAGCGGGTCGCCCCGAGTCACCGGCGGCGCAGCCGGATGCATCCCTGCTCGAGCAGCGCCGATAGCGCCTTGTAGACCTCGGCATCGCCCTCGGCGATCACGTCGGCGATCGCCTCGACGTTGAACCCCTCGACGGCGTAGTCGAGCACCTCCCTCTCCAGAGGGGAGAGCGAATCCCGCAGCTCCGCCGCCCGCTCGGAGAGGGTCTCGAAGCTGTCGGTCGGCTCGAGGATCCCGGCACCGATTCGCCCCATCTCGTCCATCTGCACCGAGGCGCTCATCATCGCCGCCTGGAGAGGCTGCGGAGCGTCGAGGTCGGCGCCGAGCTGGAGCTCGTGATGGAACTCGAAGCGCCCCCTCTCCCAGCGGAACATTCGTGAAAGCGCCTTCACACCCGAGACGATCCCCAGCGTGCAGTGGAGGACCTGGTTTTCCGAGAAGACGATCTTGCCTTCCTCCCGGCCGCGCGAGACGATCACGGTTCCCGACGGAGCCGTGTGGACGAGCATCTCCAGGATCGCGCCCAGCCCCGACTCGCCGATATCACCCGAGATGACCGCCCGGCGCCGGGTGCGATCGAACGCCTGCAGAAAATCGATGAAGCTCGTGACTTCGTCGATCCGATCGGCGGGATAGTGAAACTGGATGCCGTGCGCGACCATCCCGTCGTGGCAGGGTGTCCGGTGGAGGATCTTCCCGTCCACGGAGAGCTCGAGCTCCACCCTCGGGCTCGAGAGGACGGTTCGCACCGCGGTACCGACCGGAATCTCGGATCGCCACAGCAGCACCAGCGCGCCCGCGTAGGAGATGTTCGCGGTGACGCCCGAGAACCGGCCTTCGCGGGTCTCGATGCGAACGTCGGCGCCCAACCGGCTGCGCGCCGCCAGGCGTCGCTGCCCGACCCCGGAAGGGGCCCGCTCCCCGAGGGAGAGACCGGAAAGCTCCTCCAGCGTGCTTCGCAGGCGCGAAGCATCCTCGAGGAGGCGAAGCGAGACACCGGCGGATGTCCCTCCCGCCTCCGCGAGCGGCGGGTCGATCACGCTCGCGACCTCTCCGGAGACCGAGATCGATTTCCCGGAGAAGCCGAGATCGAGGACGAGGTCGATCTTCTCGCGGGGGGCATGGGGACCATCGCTGGGGACGAAGAGCACCCCCCTCGCGATGTTCTGGTGATACTCCTTCCGGAAGCGTTCCGCGCTCTCGAAGCGCATGCGGAGCGCCTTCCGTGCGCCCGGCTTCGGGGCCGATTGCTCCGGCGTCGAGGGCTGCGCCATATCCGGGTAGACTCCCCTCGCCGGTCTATCGGGCGCACCCGCCGGGGAAATGAGGCCCGAAGAGCTCCGCTTCCTGCGCACCTTTCCAGAACCCTGGGACAGACGGGCGAGCGGAGCTCCGCTGCGTCCCGCGGGGAACGAGCGCCGTGAGAGCCTTCGCCCCGCCTACTGGAGCCGGTTCGCTCGATTCGCTAGCACGCCCGCGAAGGCGAGACCGGACCCGTACCGGGACCGCGGTCGAACCCCGAGCCGGGAGAGCCGATGCGATTCGCCCTTGCCGCCGCCACCACCGCCATCCTCCTCGTCGCTCTGGCGGGAGGCTACGCGCTCCTCCGCCCCAATCGCGCCCGGCCAGCTCCCGAGCTCGAGATCGAGAGCTGGGACGTGGTCGCGGACGGCGAGCACAACTCCAACACCGACATGATCTTCTGGCACGACCAGTTCTGGTTGGTCCACGCGGCGTCCCCCTATCACATGGGAAGCTCGCGATCCCGCCTGGTCGTCCGCCGCTCCCGCGACGCCCGCAGCTGGACGATCGCTGCGACCCTCCGAGCGGCGGGGAAGGACATCCGCGATCCGAAGTTCGCCCCGATCGGGGATCGCCTCTTCCTCTATGCGATGACCAATTCGGGTTTCTTCGCAACGCCCGAGGGCAGCGTCGTCTCCACCAGCCAGGACGGCACGAGCTGGAGCGAGCTCCAGCCCGTGGGGCCGAGCGGCTGGCTCTTCTGGCGACCCAAGTCATCGGATGGGAAGACCTGGTACGTGCCCGCGTACTGGTGGGAACACGGGAGATCGATCCTGCTTCGCTCCCGCGACGGCCTCGAGTGGCAGCAGGTCTCGACGATCTACCTAGGCGAGGGAAACGACGAGACGGCGATCGAGTTCCTCCCCGACGGGCGACTGCTCGCCACCGCCCGTCTCGAGGTGACTCCCGACACCCTCACCGGGAACCGGGACGCCTCGACGCTGCTCGCCCTGGCCGAGCCTCCCTTCGAGCGCTGGAGCTACCACAAGAGCCAGGTCACGCGCCTGGACGGCCCGGTGCTCTTCTCCGATGCCGGACGGGTCTTCGCGGTGGGACGCCACCAGGACGGCAAGCGCGGGCCGCTCACCCAGCTCGGAGGGGCGTGGAGTCGCAAGCGTACAGCCCTCTACGAGGTGTCGGCGGAGCGGCTCACTCATCTCTCGGATCTCCCGAGCGCGGGCGACACCTCCTACGCGGGGGTGGTGCTGCGCGACGGATTTGCGTACGTCGACTACTACACCAGCGCGATTCACCGAGACTATCCCTGGCTGCTGGGCATGTTCCTCCCCACCGAGATCCGGATGGCGCGCGTCCCTCTTCGCGCGCTGGTCGCTCTGGCGGACCAGAAGCAGGCGGGCGAAGGCGCGCCGTGAGGAAGTGGCGACCACCCCGTCGAGAGCTGCTGCCGAGGCTCACTCCCCTCTTCCGATGACGGTGAGATGGAGGACGGCCTCGCGCTGGCCGTCGAAGCCCAGGAGTTGATTGAGCTCGTCGTCGAGAAACGCCGAGAGGTTCCGGGCCGCGAGTCCCATCGCCTCGGCCGCCAGGTAGATCCTCTGACCGATCTCCCCGGACTCGACCAGCAGCCGCCGGTAGCCTCGCTCGCCCGACGCCGCGACCGCATCGGCGAGGCGCCCGACCATGAAGAGGGCCGCCCCCGCCTTCCCCGCCTTCTCCTGGCCCAGGCAGGCGCGGACCATCGCGGCGCGAAGATCCCTGGACCGCACCCGCGCGAGGCTCCGCTGCCGCGGTCGGTACTGGTAGAAGCCGGGCGCGATTCCCTCGACGCGGTGAGCGGCGAGGAAGACCTCCACGCCAATCGAGCGCTCGAAAGCCCCCGGGCCCTGCGCCATCTCCAGCGCGAAGGCCAGCTCCTCCAGCCGCACCGGTCTCTCCTGGAAGCTGCTGGCAGAGCGACGCTCCTGGATCGCCTCCTCCACGGTCGATTCGGGTCTCGGCGAGAGCATCGGGAGTGCGACCTCCGGCCCCATCGCCGGCCGCTCGCGAAGCGGCGGCACCTTCGACTCTTCCCGAACCGGGGCGGGGACCAGCTTCGAGGCCTCGTGGTAGCGGGCCGGAGCCGGTCCGGATCGCGGCATCTTCTCGGGCTCGGCCAAGACCTTCAGCGTCAGCGGGCGCACGGTGCGCGAGCTCGACTCTCCGGCGCTGGTCACGGGACCGATCGCGTGGAGGGCGCAGACCGCCTCGCCGCGTCCATCCACCTCGAGGAGCGCGTTCAGCGCATCGTCGTGGAAACGCCACTCCCGGATCCAGCCGAGCCCCGCCGACCGGGCGGCGAGCCGGAGATTCTCCCCGATGTGCCCGGAGTCGATCAGCGCGTAGCGATAGCCGCGGTTCGCGTAGTTCCATGCGTAGCGCGCGAAGACATTGGTCAACAGGATCGCCGCCGCTGCGCCTTCGATCGCCCCCGGCTCCGCCACGGCTCCCACCACCTCCTCGAGCCGCGAACCCGAGCGGACCGCGATCAGCTCGTGCTCCTTGACCGCATAGTAGTAGACGCCCGGTCCGAGCCCTCGCACGCGCTCCGCCACCAGGTAGACCTCTCCGGCGTAGAGCGCCCCGGCCGAGGGAGCCGCCCGAAGCCCGGGAAGCCGGGAGTCGCTCGCGAGCCGCCTGGTGACGCCGTTCGTGAAGTGGAGGATCCGGGAGAGGCGATCGATCGGAATCGACTCCGCCTCGAAGCGCTCGGGGCCGCTCGACGCCGCCACGGCCTCGGGGAGCGGCAGGCCGGGCTTCGAGCCGAAGGGGGGGAGAGCCACGCGATCGAACCCCGGATAGCGCTTGAAGGGCAGCGGGGGGCCGCCGAGCTTCGGCAGTCGCGCTCCCACCGCGCCGAGCAGGGTGTTGCGCGTTGCGCGGTGGATGGCGAGGGACCCTTCCCTCTCGGCGGCGCTCGAGCGACCGCCCGAGAGCAGTGCGATGGTGCCGCCGAGGAGGCGGAAGAAGTCGCGCCGATCGGCCCTCAAGAGGAGGCCCTTGCCAAGGCGCGCCGACCGGAGAGCCCACCCTTGGGACTTGCGCGACCCCAGTCGCGCGTCTCGCATCCCTCAGTCGACGCCGCCGGGATCATAGCCGAGGCCGCGCAGCCGCCGTCGCGCGACCGCGCGAAGCTCGGCCACCACCGCGTGGGCTCGGTCGCGCAGCGCGGTTCGGTCGTCGAGCGTGAGGCCGTCGATGGGAATCGGCTCACCCACCTCGATCGCGACGGTGCCCCGGCGCACGCGCAGCTTCCCCTTCGGCCAGATCGGGCGGGTGCCGGCGATCGCGACGGGAAGGATCGGAAGTGCGAAGCCGATCGCGGTGGCGAAGGCGCCCTTCTTGAACTCGTGGAGAGCCCCGTCGCGCGAGCGCGTGCCCTCGGCGAAGAAGAGCACCGAGACCTCCCTCGCGCGCTTCGCCATTCCGCTCCGGATCCGCTCGATGTCGCGTGCGGTCTGGGTGCGAACCACCCGCACGCACCCGGTGAGCCGGAGCGCCTGTCCGAAGATCGGAATGCGCATGATCTCCTTCTTGACGACGTAGCGCACGATCAGCCGCGACAACCCCGCCGCGAGCGCGGGGAGATCCCAGTTGCTCTCGTGGTTCGAGACGATCAGGTAGGGTCGGCCGAGGTCGAGTCGGTCGAGACCGTTCACCACCAGCCGAGTCGCACCGATGCGGAGACAGAGGCGTGCGAATCCCACGTAGGCGATGTGGACGCGACTCTGGGGTGCGCCGGCGAGCGCCAGCACCATGCCGAGCAGGCTGTAGAGGACCAGGGCGGGCGGAAGCACCAGGAGGCAGACGGCGGTGCGCAGCGGAGTATCGAGAGCTTCCGGGGGACGCACCTCGACATCCTAACCCAGGCCCAGCCGGCCGCCAAAGCGGCTTCCATCTAGCGGAGGGCGGTCGCGCCGGACCCGCCCTCCTCGGTCTCGAGCCCCACCGCGGGCGGGATCGTCGTGAGCCCGATCCGCTCCGCGACCCTGGTGACACCATGGTAGACGACGGGGATGACGACGAGCGTGAAGACCGTCGAGAAGAGCAGGCCGGCGACGATGGCGGTGCCGATCGGGCGGCGGCTCTCGGCGCCCGCGCCGACCGCCGCGGCGAGCGGAACCGCCCCGAAGATGGAGGTCAGGCTGGTCATCACGATCGGGCGAAACCGGATCCTGCCGGCCGCGCGGAGCGCCTCGAGGAGCGGCGCTCCCCGCGCCCGCTCCTGGTTGGCGAAGTCCACCAGCAGGATCGAGTTCTTGGTCACCAGTCCCACCAGCAGGATCAGTCCGATCTGGCTGTAGAGGTTCATGGTGTTGCCGGCGAGCACGAGACCGCCGAGCGCGCCGAGCAACGCCAGCGGCACGCTCAACATCACCGTGAGGGGGTGGACGAAGCTCTCGAACTGGGCGGCCAGCACCAGGTAGATCACGATCAGCGCGATTCCGAAGGTCGCGTAGACCGCGCCCGATGACTCCACGAACTCCCGCGAGATGCCCCCGAGCGCCGTCGAGAAGCCGTCCGGCAGCTCCCCCTCGACGATCCCCAGCACCCGAGGCAGCGCCTCGCCGAGGGTCGCCCCCGGCGCCAGGTTCGCGGTGATGGTGGCGGAGCGCTGAAGGTCGTAGTGGTGGAGGCTGGCGGGGCCGATCACCGGCACCGCCTCGACCAGCGTCGTCATCGGAACCATCGAGCCGTCTCGCGCGCGCAGGTGGATCTCGCCGAGCTGATCGGGAACGCTGCGGTAGCGGCTGGCCAGAGCCGTCACCACGTCGTACTGCTTGCTTCTCAGGACGAAGTCGTCCGCGGGCCCCTGCGAGACCAGCAGGCGCAGGCTCTCCGCCACCGAGCTCACCGGCACGCCGATGTCGGCAGCGCGCTCGCGGTCGAAGCGGAGGTCGATCTGCGGATTCTCGAGCCGCAGGTCGCTGTCGACGTTGACCAGGTTGGGGATCTGCCGCACCCGCGCCAGGATCGCCTCCGTCGCCAAGCGGAAGTCCTCGAGGGTCGCGGAGGGGCTCTTCACGACGACGTGGATGTCACTGCTCCGGCCCTGCCCCAGCGATGGCGGGTTGATCGGAAACACCAGCGCCTGGGGAATCGCGGCGAAGCGCGGGAAGAGAGCGCCCACGATCTCCTGCTGGCTCCGCCGCCGCTTCTCCCAGGGGTGCAGACGGGAGAAGACGATCCCGTCCGCCGAGTCGGCAACGCCCCCCATCCCCAGGCCGATCGCGGCGAAGAAGCCCGCGACCTCGGGGGTCTCGGCGAGCGCGGCCTCCACCTGCCGCAACGCCTGATCGGTATAGGCTGAGGTGGAGCCCTGGGGCGCACGGATCACGGTGAGGATGGTGCCGCGGTCCTCGATCGGCACCAGCGTCGAGGGGAGGATCGCCAGGAGGAGAGGGATCAGAACCACGATCGCGAGCAGAGCGATGGCGACCGCCGGGCGATGCGCGAGGCTCCAGTCGAGCGCGCGGCGGTAGCCGCTGACCGAGCCGGCCAGCACGCGCTCGATGGCCCGGAAGGCGCGACCGTGCTCTCTCCGGAGCCTCAGAAACTGCGAGCAGAGCATCGGAACCAGGCTCAGCGAGACGAAGGCCGAGATGCAGAGCGCGATCGCCATGCTGATCGCGAACTCGCGAAACAGCCGGCCCATGTTCCCGGTCATGGTCGAGAGCGGAATCAGGACCGCCACCACCGCCGTGGTGGTGGCGATCACCGGGAAGGCCACTTCCCGCGAGCCGTTGCGCGCAGCGAGCAGCGGGGACTCTCCGAGCTCCTGACGCCGGTAGATGTTCTCCAGCACCACGATCGAGTCGTCCACCAGGAGCCCGATCACCAGGACCAGAGCGAGCAGGGTGAGAAAGTTGATCGAGAACCCCACCACCTCCATGAAGGCGAAGGTGCCGATCAGGGAGACCGGAATCGCCACCGAGGTGATGGCCGTCGTCGTCGCCGAGCGCAGGAACACCAGGTTCACCAGGAGCACCAGGGCGAAGGCGATGCCCAGGGTCACCCAGACCTCCCTGAGCGCGGCCTCGACGAAGAGGGTGTTGTCGACGGCGAGGTCGAGCTCCACGCCTTCGGGCAGGGACTTGCGGATCTCCGGGAGCTCCTCCCGCACCGCCCGGGAGACCGCCAGCTCGTTGGCTCGCGATTGACGGACGATACCGACCCCTATGGTGGGATTGCCGCTGAAGCGGGTGATCACCTGGTAG
>Ga0214473_10011817_pt1 | contig 10254 bp, 8 predicted proteins | sample RVTome_7_FD_203509 | JGI IMG/M metagenome (GOLD analysis project Ga0214473, IMG submission 203509) | Soil microbial communities from uranium-contaminated site in the Upper Colorado River Basin, Wyoming, United States - RVT98D197 | ecosystem: Environmental > Terrestrial > Soil > Contaminated >... | reverse complement strand
CGAGGGTCACCGGAGGGCCCACGGCGGCCGGGCGTTCATTACGAGAAACGACGCTTCTACCCGAGCAGGGCCAAGGCGTTCTGTGGCGTCGCGTTGGCGATCTGCAGCACCGTGGTGGACGAGTTGACCAGAATCTGGGCCCGGGTGAGGTTGGAGGTCTCCACCGCGAAGTCGGCGTCCCGGATGGCGCTCTCCGCGGCGGTGACGTTCTCGAACGCGACCCGCAACGCATTGATCGTGGTCTGCACGGTGTCCTTCTGGAACGATCCAAGCCGGCCGCGGAGGCTGGCGACCTCGTCGATCGCGGAGCGGACGATGCGCTGGGCGGTGACGAAGTTGCCGGTGGAAAGATCGTTGGCCAGGCCCGATCCCAGTGACGCGAGGAACCCGACGGCGTTGTTTCCGAGTTGGGCGGCGGTGATCTCTCCGATGCCGATGGACTCCAGGCCGGCCAGGCCGACGGTGGGCGAGATCGAGAACACCGCTCCGCCGCCGAGAATGTCAAAGGTGGAGGTGCCCCCGTCCACGCTGCCAAACGCCCGGGACAGCGTCAGGTCGAGCGAGAGGCCGCCGCTGCGGACCGAGGCATCCAGCCCCTGGACAATCGCGTTGGCCCCGTTGATGGTCACGACTCCGTCTTCGCCGTAGTCCTGTTGTTCCCCGCTCGCCAGGGAGAGCGTGGCCGGATTGTCCAGCACGTCCACGGAGACAAAGGCGTCGGAGCCGAAGGTCGTGCTGGAGAAGATGATGGCATACGGCGATCCCGCGGTCCCCGCACCGGACAACACCGCGGAGACGCCGGTCAACTGGGACGAGGAGTTGATCGCCGTGACCACGTCCTGTGCGGTCGTGCCCGAGGCGAAGCTCAGCAGGTCGCTGCCGTAGTTGCCGGTCACTTGGAGCGTGGTGGCGCTGACGGCCGCGCCGGTTCCGGCGGCACCGCCCGTGCCCACGGCGCTGACATAGGCAAACTGGGACGCCTGCACCACGTTCACCGTGACCTGGCGGGTGGCTCCGTTGGGGATTTTCGCGGCGTTGATCTGCACGCGATCCAGATGGTCAACGGCCGTGCCGGTGCCGGTGTCGATGTTGATGCCCGAGGTGGTGAATTCGAAGTTCCCGTTGAGCAGCTTAACGTCGCCAAACGCGGCGGAATCGGCGATACGGTTGATCGATTGGAGGATGGAGTCGATCTGGCTCTGATTGGCCTTGACCTCCGCATCGGTCAGGCCGGCTTCGTTGGCGCTTTGATCGACCAGCGACTCCAGGTCTAGGAGCAGGGCGCTGATTTCCTGAAGGCCGCCTTCGGCGACGGAGACGATGGTGTCGGCGCGGACCGCGTTGTCGATGGCGGTGGAGATGGCCCGCATGTTCGACCGGAGCGTCTCCGAGGCGATGAGCCCGGCGGGATCGTCTTTCCCGGAGTTGATCCGCAGCCCGGTGCTGAGACGCGAGAGCGCCTGATTCAACGTTGCGTTGTTGATGCCAAGGGCACGTCGTGCGATCAGCGATTCAACATTGGTATTGATCCGAGTCATGCTGGTTCGTGCCTCCAAGCGTGCCGCGGTGGCCGTTTAAGCGAACCGGACGTCTCTCAACGCGTACGGCGGACCCCACGGAACCGGGCTGTCGGCCCTCTTTCTGCGGACAACGGGCTCGTTCTCAACTGTTGCAGCCAATCCCGGGCACGCCGACCGGGCCTTGATCGCCATGCCACGACCACCATCCGATGCGACCCCGCGAAACGGCCGGGGCGTTGCGGCGTTCGCCCGGCCAGGGCGTCGAGGAGGCGGCCCAATAACCGGCCGCTTCACAATCCAAACAATCGTCGCGCCGATAAACCGGCTTTAGTACATTCGGACTACACATTCGGACCGGGCGCCCTTGCCGGCCGCTTCGCCCGGCGCGGGGGATCCGATCCGACGACTGCCGGGCGCCGCCGCCCGATTCACCACGAAGTTACCGGACACATCTCTGAAGAGTGCAATCCTGCACGAAAGAGGGTTTTCGGCGTTCTCACGCGGTGGGCTGATGAGGCAGACCGATTGGCGCCGCGCCGCAGGTCATCCCGGCAGGGGCCCAGTTTCGCGCCGAGCGCCCGGGCGGTACGCCGAATCCTCAGCCCTCGGCTCGGGGGTCACTTGAATCATGGCGAGGGGTCGGGTCGGCATTGACGCTGAATGTGGCGCCGTGGCGGGAGTCAGGTTTGGACCGGTGAGCTGCTTCATGCGTCGGGTGGTTCGGCGTACCGTGGGCGGCTTGACGACTTGCCGGTTGCCAATCAACTCTGCCCGGCTCGCTAACGCCTGCGGTCCTGATGACGGCGACGTTTGCCAGCCAGTACCGAGACCGTCAGAGAGCGGCGGGTGTCGCGAGCGCCGGGGAGAGGCGACAAGCCGTCAGGTAGACCCCGTCCCAGCAGGAGCCATCCACCGCCGAGACGCCGATGCCAGAAGGGTCTGGTCGTATGGGCTCTTAGCACGCGGGGGCTTCGGCGGCCAGCCGTTCCTGCACCGTTCTAGCGATCACCGCGTAGACGCTGCCGGGGATCACGTCGATACGCAGTACCGACGCCAGCTCCTCGATGTCGCTCTCGATGCTCGGCAGGATCTTCAGGAGACGACCCGCGTCGATGCCCGCGAAGGCGGTCGCCTCGGAGCATACCGCCACGACTTCGTCGGGGTCCGGCACCTTGCACAACAGCCGGGCGAACCGGTCGGAGGCGTGGAGAATACGGGCCATGACCGCAACCTCGCCCTGACCCGGGTCCGAGGACTGCTGCAGATTGACCGCCGTGGTGACGGTCTCCGGAAGCGTCCAGTGAGCAAGCACCATCGCGGAGACCTGGGCGTGGGTGGCCTCGACGGCCTCCAGTTCCTGCTCCGGTGTGATCGCCGCGCCGTGCGGGGTGTACTGCTTCAGGATCGGCCGGTACTGCTTGGGCAGTGCTTCCGCCAGGATGGGCACGCCAATATCGGCGAGCAGCGCGGCAATGAAGACTTCGTCGTGGTGTTCGGCGAGGATCTCGTCCGCGATGCGCGCCGCCACCACCGAGCTGGCCAGGGAGCGGCGCCAGAAGTAGCTCATATCCAGCCCCTCCACCTGCTTTCGGGACATGGCATCGACCAGGTAGCGCCCCAGGAGCAGCGAGCGTGTCCGCTTGGGGCCGAGCAGGGTGAGCGCCTGGCGGAGCGAGACGATCTTCTGGCGGACGCCGAACAGGGCGGAGTTCACCAATCGGAGAATCTCGCTGACCGTGCCGGCGTCGGTCGAGAGCACCGACACGAGGTCGCGGTAGTCGAAGTCCGGATCCTGCATGATCTCCAGGAACCGGGTGACCACTTGCGGCATCGAGGGAACGGCGGCGGATCGCTTGATCGCTTCCAGGACACTGGCCTTCATGGGTCGGCATCTCCTCTGTCGAGCGCGCCGTGCCTCTCGACCGGCAGACGAGGGCGGGGCGAGGCCCACTGCCGCCGGACGGACGGCGTACCGGTGGTCGATGGGATAACATCGGCGAATGTCCGTCCGGGGCTTAGCAGGGCGCGTCCTAAAAAAACACGGCGCCCAACGAATCTGAGGGACGTCCCGATGGGGCGCCGCTGCGCTCGCCTTCCCGTTGCCGGTCCGGCCCCTCAGGATTATGCTGACCGTCGTTAGCCGGTTTCGCGGGTGGAGGACGACTGGAGATGATGCGCTGGAGACTCTTGTCGGGCGTCGCGTGGACGATGGCCGCCGCGACGTCTTCCGTGTTGGCTCAGGCCGAGGGGGGTGACGCCGGGGCGAACCGCGCGCCGCCTCGGACCGAATCACAGCCGGCGGAGCAGCCGCCCAAGCAGGCGGAACCCCGGGGGGCACCGGACGGCGCCCCCCAGCCGGCGGACGCAGCCACACCCGCGCGGCCCGAGGCGCCCGCCGGTGAGGGCGTGCCAACACCGGCCACGGAGAAGACCCAGAAGCCCGAAGCAGGACCGGCGAGACCACCCGCTCCACCGGTGAAGTCGTCGCAGTTTTTCAAAGAGACACAGCCGCGGCACTTCCTGGTTCGTTTCCACGGGGAGGTTATCGGGCGCATGCTCTGGCACGAGTCGCGGTCTTCCGGCGCCAACGTGTGGCTCGAGCGGGCCGAGCGAGATCTCTTCGTGCTTGACCGGGACAAGCAGCAGTTCCGGTTCAACTGCACCGAACGGCAGTCGAGCCGTGAGCAAGTACCGGACGGCCTGTGGGGAACGATTCGGGACGCCGGCTTTGGCGGACACTTTCAAATCCGGGGGACGGGTGCCGATGCTACCATTCGGGCCGGCGGCGCGGTCCAGACCATTGGGGACGAGGCGTTCCCCGCACCGCCGAATTACGACGTCTTCGCCAAGGTTGCAGGATGGTGCGCCAAGTATCGCGACAGCAGAAGCGAGTCGCGCGCGTTCAGCCGCCCGTATTGGTTTGAGCCCTCGAGAGAATGGGTGGACATGGCCATCACGGCGCTGGGCCCGGAACCGGCAGAGGCGGAAGGCGGGGCCCGGATTGGGGCCTGGCGCTACCGCCTCCATCTGGCCGGGGCGCCGCAGGTGCATGCTCTGCTCTGGCTCGATGAGAAAGGCAAACCGGTCCGCCGTGAGCTGCCCTTCTGCGGGCTGAGCTTCAGCGCCTGCGACGAGAGCGCTTACGGCGACCTCTCTCGGATCATGACCTGGAATGCCGCCAAGGAGAGATGGGGTCTTCTCGACGATCAAACCATGGCGGGCGTGCTCACCTTCGCCCACGAAGGCCTCGTCCGGGCCGAGGCCGCCAGGAAGGGGGGAAGCGAGGCCGACCCGCCGGCTGCGCTCGTTCCCGAGGCTGCTCCCGACTCCGACGTCGACGAAGCGGCGCGGGCCAAGCTTATGCTCTTCTTTTTCTTCCTGTGACCTGACCTTGTGCCGGTGACCGGGGATGCCGTGGCCATGCCCGGCCGAGCTTCACGCCGGCGCCGAAGCCCGCGTCGTCTCAGGGCGGCGGGCTGGCTCAGACCTCGGCGTCCTCCGGCTCGAGGTCCGGTGCCGACGCGGGAGGTGCGGCCTGGCGCGGCCCGGACCGCTGAATCCCCAACAAGGTCAGGGCATCGCGCTCCACCACCCCGCGAAGCTGCTCCCGGGGGATGGTCGGCAGGTTGGTGCCGTGCACCAAGTGGCAGATCCCGTAGAGTTCCTCGATGCAGTGGGAGGCCGAGTCCTGGGGAAAGCCGCTGCCGAACAGCAGCTTGTCGGTCACGCCGTGGTGGTAGGCGCTGAGCAGCGCCTGGTATGCCTGCCATGGCTGGCCGAGCAGCCAACTGATCTCGGCGAAGACGTTGGGGTGCTTGGCCAGCAGGACGATGGTCTCCTCCACCCAGGGGTGGCCCATGTGGGCGACGATGATCTTGAGGTCGGGCAGCTCGCGGGCGACCTCGTCGAGCAGGAACGGTCGGGCGTAATCGAGCTTGGTGGCCGCAGTCACGTGCACCCCGGTGTGGAACAGGACGGGCAGGCCCCTGGCGGCGATCTCCCCGTAAACTCGCATAGCTCGGCTGTCGGTCGGATGGAAGTCCTGGGCGGCGGGGGTGATCGCGACCCCCCGCATGGATAGCTCCTCGATTGCCCGGGCGAGTTCCGAGGTGGCTTCGTCCGGATCGCTGGGATCGAGGCCGGCAAAACCGATGAGGCGATCGGGATGCCGGGCTACCAAGGCGGCGACCTCGTCGTTGGGGATCTCCGCCCCCAGGTAATGGCTCTTGAAGCCGAGGACAATGGTGGTATCGACGGGCTCGGCAGCGGCGAAATGGCGGGCGGCCCCGGTGCGCGCAGGGTCAGCGAAGTCAGACGTTGGCGGGGTGTGCCTGCGGCTGTCCGGCACGCATCGCCCGAGCTGCTGCACGGAGCTCCAGGTATGTGTGTAACAATCGACGATCATTTAGGTTAAGTCGTGTCTTCATCGGCCGGGCTCGCCCATTCCGGCGGCGGGATTCTACGCCGGCTCGGTGCGCTGCTCAAGATCCGCCTGTTCTGCCAGGGGACTCGTTGGGGTCGGCTTCGCCCCAGCGCGCTGGTCACAGGGTCCTGGCCGCCGGGGCGATGAGCCCTTCCTCCTGGGAAGAAGCGGTCGCGTAGCGCTTGCGGGGGATGCGGCCGGAGAGAAAGGCCAGCCGACCCGCCTGAACCGCATGGGCCATCGCCGCGGCCATGGTGACCGGATCCCGGGCGCCGGCGATGCCGGTGTTGAGCAGGACGCCGTCCGCGCCCAACTCCATGGCGATGGTCACGTCGGAGGCGGTGCCCACCCCCGCGTCCACGATCACCGGGTAGGCGGGGTCGTCCTCTTTGAGGTACTCAAGGCAGAGGCGGATGTTCCCGGGGTTGAGGATGCCCTGTCCGCTGCCAATGGGGGAGCCGAGCGGCATGACGCTGGCGGCCCCTGCGTCCTTCAGGCGACGCGCCAGGATCGGGTCGTCGTTGGTGTAGGCCATGACCTCGAACCCTGCCTCGACCAACTCCTTCGTTGCTTCAAGCGTGCCGACCGGGTCGGGGAGGAGCGTCTTCCTGTCGGCCAGCACCTCGATCTTGACCCACCGGGCCCCGGGATTGCCGAGCCCTTCGAGCAACTCCCGGCTGAGCTTGGCCGAGCGCACGGCGTCTTTCGCGGTGAAACAGCCCGCGGTGTTGGGAAGAATGGTCCACCGTTTCAGGTCGAGGTGGTCGAGGATGTTGTCCGGTTTGGTCCGCCCGTCATCGGCCAGGACGTCGCGTCGCACCGCCACGGTGACCACTTCGCATTCGGAGGCGGCCAAGGCCGCCTTCATGACCGTGAAATCGGCGTACTTGCCCGTTCCAACGAACAGCCGGGAAGTGAACTCGTACGACGCTACCTGGTAGCGATCCAGCTTCATCATCCACCTCCCACGAAGGTAACGATCTCGACGCGGTCACCGGGGCGAATCGTGGTGTCGGCGAAGGCCTGGCGCGTGACCAGGTCTTCGTTGATCTCCACGGCGACACGGATCGGGTCGAGCTTGAGTCGCCGCAGCAACTGGGCGACCGTGGTTGCGTCGTCCAGCGATTCCGGCTTGCCGTTGACGGTGACCTGCATAGCTGCCAGCGCGGGCGTGCACCACCCCTGGGCTCGACCGTTGCGGGGATTGTATGGGGATCAACGAACCCGTTCAATCGACGGGGGCGAGCTTCTCCGATCCGACGATCAGGGCATAGACGATCGCCGCCGCGGCCAGGGCAAACACCATGGCGACCTTGGCCTGCAAGCGCCGGCCTTGCAGCCCTCGGTCTGAGACATCGTCTTCTCGATGTGCCCAGAGCGTGAGGATCGCCAGGCAAAGCGCCCCGGGGGCGCCGAAGTAAAGCACCAGGGTGACGGCGACATCGGTCATGGCCGGGCGGTACACCAGCATCGCGGTGGCGAGCAGCAGCGCCGCCAGAGCAAGCCACACGCTCGCGAGTGCCGCCATATCTCAGCTCCGCCACCACACCGACCGCGGGCGGGTACCTTAGCACGACCGCGCAAGCATTGGGACCGATGCCGAGACAGGCTTTTCGCAGTCCCGGGCGCTTCGACGGGCTTCTCCCTTGGCGAACCGGAAGAACTCAGCGTTGCAGTCATAGTCACCGGCGGCGCGATTGAGCAAGCTCCGGCCCTCGGATAGTCTTGCCCGGACTAGGGAGCCGTCCGGGCGAGACCTTCGAGTTATGCCGATGATCGACGTTGATGAGGCTGGTGACATCCTCATGCGGCACGTGCGACCGGGGCCGACGGTGGTGCTGCCGTTGGACCGGGCCCTGCACCGAACGCTGGCCGCCCCGATCCAGTGCGACATCGACTGCCCGCCGTTCGACCGATCAGTGATGGACGGCTACGCGGTCCGTGCGGAAGACGTTTCCGCGGCTCCGGTCGTCCTCAAGGTCGTTGGGCAGGTCGCCGCGGGGGTGGTCACGTTGCGGGTGTTGGGGCCCGGAGAGGCCGTGCAGATTAACACCGGCGCGTCCATTCCTCCGGCTGCGGATGCGGTGGTGCGCGTCGAGGAAACGGAGCTCCGGGACGAAGAAAGCGCGGTGCTCATCCGGACGGCGGTGGACCGCGGCCAGTTCATCACCTGCCGGGGGGCCTACAAAGCCGCGGGAGAGGTGGTTCTTCGTCCGGGCGACGTGCTCACCCCGGTTAACGTCGGCGTAGCGGCAACCGTGGGGGCCAGCCGGGTGACCGTCTATCGCCCGCCGCGCGTCGCGGTGATCGCCAGCGGCGACGAACTGATCGGCATCGACGCCGTGCCTGCCGGCGCCCAGGTGAGGAACTCGAACCAGTACGTGCTGGCGGCCCTGGTCGCGTCGGCGCACGCGGACCCGGTTGTGCTGGGGACGGTCGGTGACGATCGCGCGGCCTTGACCGAGCGGATCGAGGTGGGCTTGGCATCCGATGTGCTGTGCATCACCGGCGGTGTTTCGATGGGGGCTTTCGATCTCGTTCCGGAGGTTCTGGAGCAGGTCGGCGCCCAGTTCCACGTTCGCAAGATGGCGATCAAGCCGGGGCGGCCGACGCTGTTCGCCACAACCGCCGCCGGCACGCTGATTTTCGCCCTGCCGGGTAACCCTATAAGCGCGTTTGTGGGGTTCGAGTTGCTCGTGCGCCCGGCGCTGGCGGCGCTGCAGGGGCGGCCCCGGGCGTTTCCGCCGATGGTTCGGGCCACTCTTCACGGTCGCTTGGAGGCTACGGGGGAACGGCGAAGCTACCGGCCCGGGCGGGCCTGGGTGAGCGAGGATGGCGGCTGGGCGGCGGAGCCGCTATCCTGGCACGGGTCGGGAGACGCGCTGGGCACCGCGACGGCGACCGCGCTGCTGATGCGCCCGCCGCGGGCTCCACAGGCGCTTTCCGGTGATTCCGTCGCGATCCTTCTGCTCGACCGGGAGTGAGGGCGACAGGCGCCGGCATTCCTCCTTTCCATGGATGGACGCCCCTTGAAACGATCGAGCCGTCCCGCGGAGCCAGCCGCGGCCAAGCCGACGCCCTCCACTGATCCGGGGTTTGTCCTCGAGAGCCACCGGGCGTATCTTCTCCTGGCCTGTCTGACGGTGCTGCTGAAGAGCCTCATCTTCGCGCCGATCTCGCTGTGGCCGTTGTCCTTTGTGTGCCTGGTGCCGTGGCTCATCCTGATCGGAGGCGCCCGGCAGGCGCCGCGGGTGTACTTCTACAGCTACCTGCTGGGGCTCAGCTTTTTTCTGCTGAACATGCGCTGGCTCGTGCCGGTGACCATTCCGGGCTACGTGGCCCTCTCGGCGTATCAGGCGGCGTATTTCCCGTTCGTGGCCTGCGCCGTGCGCCACGCCGTCCGCCGGCGCCGCTGGTCGCTGGCCGCCGTCCTGCCCTTCGTGTGGGTGGGCAGCGAGTTGCTCCGCGCCGTGGTGCTCTCGGGGTTTCCCTGGTTTTTTCTCTCCCATAGCCTGTATCGTGTGCTGACGCTCATTCAGGTGAGCGACCTGGTGGGGGCGTACGGGGTGAGCTTCGTCGTGGCGGCGGTCAATGGAGCGGTCGCCGACGCGATCATTGCCCGCCTCTCGGCTCGGCGCGGCGCTACCCTGGGTCTGCAGCCCGGGCGGGTACGGCGGAGCATTGCCTGGGCGGTCGTGCTGATGCTCGCCACGGGGGTGTACGGTCAGGTGCAGTTGCGCCGTGAGACCACCACGCCGGGTCCCAAGGTGGCGGTGCTGCAAGGCGATTTTCTCAGCACGGTGTTCAAAGAGGACCTCACCGACGCGGAGAAGCAGCACATCTACTTCGAGATGATGGACGCCGCCGCGAAGCACAAGCCCGACTTGTATCTACTTCCCGAGACCCCGTGGATCATGTACCTCAATCCGGAGGCGCGGGACTTCCTTCCCTTTTGGCGCGACAGCTTCGCCTCGTTTCACCGCCGGGCGGTGCAGGAATCAGCCTACATCGTCACCGGCAGTGCCTCCCTCGTCCGGACCCCCAACGATCTCCGCGCCGCGGAACGCCGGTATAACACGGCGATGGTGTTCCGCCCTGACGGGTCCGAGCCGGGTCGCTACGACAAGGTGCATCTGGTCTATTTCGGCGAGGTGGTTCCGTTCCGCTTCGGGCGTCTGCGTCCGCTGTATTTCTGGCTTAACTCTCTCGTGCCGTTCAGCGGGTTGGACGGGACCTATGAATACTCGCTGTTTCCCGGCGGGGAGTTCGCCGTGTTCACCATGGAGCCGTCGTCCCAGCGGAACCGAGTGT
>Ga0214473_10011816_pt1 | contig 10254 bp, 10 predicted proteins | sample RVTome_7_FD_203509 | JGI IMG/M metagenome (GOLD analysis project Ga0214473, IMG submission 203509) | Soil microbial communities from uranium-contaminated site in the Upper Colorado River Basin, Wyoming, United States - RVT98D197 | ecosystem: Environmental > Terrestrial > Soil > Contaminated >... | reverse complement strand
GACCAACGCCAGCCGGTCCATGAAGTCCGGCAGGCTCAGGTCGACCTCCGTCTGCCGCCGATCGATGCGGGCCGCAAGCCAAACGCCCGGCCCGAACCATCCCACACCCACGATCACAGCGCCCAGGAAGACGCCAACCAGATCCCAGTCGCGGGCGAGCGCCAGAACCACTGCGGCGATCACGCTCAGCCAAAGCGACACCCACCGCAGCGCGGCGAAATCCCTCGCCTCCCAAGATAAGCCGGCGTGCTTGAGTTGATCCAGAACGCCGATCACGGCCCATCGGTCCCGAACCCAATCCGGCGGGGTGACGGCGCGCAGAGTCGAAGTGGTCCACTCCATACGCGATCGACGGCGAGCTGCCTCGGGGAGCCTGCGGCGTGCGCTTTCGCTGAACAGCGCGAAGGCGCCCAAGCCGACTAGCGCCCCAACCGTGAGACTGACACCTAGCATGCTCGCGTACACATCGCCCTCAATACCGGATTCGCACCATGCGAGAGATGATCGCCCAACCGGCGAGCTGCAGGATCATCACCAGCACCAGCAGGATCTGACCGATAAGTGAATCGAACAACACGTCGACGTACCGCGGATTGAAGACGAGCAGAATCCCCGCCGAGACCGGTACGAGCGCAGCGATGATCCAACCCGAGAGGCGGCCCTGCGCCGTGACAGCCCGCACCTCCTGCTCGAGCTCGAGTCGCTCGCGCAACAGTGCCGCGGTCTGACCGAACATCTCGACCAAGTCGCCGCCAAACTGCCGCTGCAAGACGATCCCGTCCACGACCAGGGCAATGGACTCCTCGGGTTGCTCCGCCTCCAGTCTTCGCAATGCAGTCTCGACCGGCCGGCCGAGCTGGATCCTTCGATCCAACCGCTTCATGGCTCCAGCCGCCGGCTCGGGCAGTTCTTCGGCCGAGTAGCGGATCGCCTGTTGGAAGGAAAGGCCGGCGGATAACCCCGATGCCAGGGCGTCGAGCGTTTGCGGCAACTGTTCGCCGAACCTGCGACGTCCGGTCTCGGCCCGGCTCTTGACGATCTGGCGCGGCACGATTGGGAGCAGGGACGCCGCCCCGATGCCGAGCACGCCGCCTGCGATCCGGTCGCCGAGCACGAACCCCGTCAGAGCTGTGCCCGCCAGGAGGGCAAGGTAGCGCGACGGCTTGGCGCCGAGCCCCGCATCCCGCCATTCGGCGGCCAGCCGGAGGCCGATTCGTGTCCGTAGCAGGGGTGAAAGGATGAACTCCAGCGGATCGGGGATGCCTCGAATGAGGCGCTCGACCGGGGATGGCTGCGCCAGACTCGAGATCCCGCTCACCCGCGCCGTGTGGCCGAGCCACCACCGCCGGAGCGCGGCGTACTCGAGCCACAGGCTCCCGGCCAGGGCTGCCCACGCGACCAACAGCCCTACAGAGGTTCCCAAGATCGCGGCAGGATGCCGGCGGACGAACGCATTGAGAGGGTACCGGCCCGCCCATGCGGCGCTTGTGACAAGGGCGATGGTCAGCGCGCCGGGCAACAGATAGGGGCCGATCAGCCTGCTCCGCAGGCTGCTCAGCATCACCCTGGTTTCACCGCGCAGCGTGTTCGGGGCCATGTCCCTCGGGGTCGGATTGGATCCGACGCGCGCCAGGTCGGAGCTATGGGTTCTGGGCCGCGTGGTGCTCGCGTTTCGAGTCGTCGTATACGAAGAGCGGATCAAGCCGCATCCGCTGCTCCTCGTCGCGCGCCAGGCGGTGAACCGCCGTCACCACCCGCCTCCCGTCGCTCATCCGATCCTGCTGGACGACGATTTCGATCGCCCCGCCGATCATGCGGCGGATGGCCGCAACGGGCATATCCAGCCCGGCCATCAGGACCATCGACTCAAGCCGGATCATGGCGTCGGCCGGGGAATTGGCATGCAGTGTGGTCAGCGAACCGCGATGACCGGTGTTCATCGCCTGGAGCATGTCGAAGGCCTCGCCGCCGCGCACCTCGCCGACGATGATTCGATCCGGGCGCATGCGCAGCGCGTTGCGGACCAGCGTTCGAATGGTGATCTCGCCCTTCTCCTCGATGTTGGGCGGGCGCGCTTCGAGCGAGACGAGATGAGAATGGTTAAGCTGCAACTCCGCGGCATCTTCGATGGTTACCAGCCGCTCAGTCCGAGGCACGCACAGGCCGAGGGCGTTCAGCGTGGAGGTCTTGCCGGATCCGGTGCCGCCCGAGATGATGATGCTCACTCGGTCGCGCACGCTTTGCGTCAGTAAGTCAGCGACTTCATGATTCACCGTTCCCAACGCGATCAACCTCTCCAGGCTGAACGGTTCAACCGAGAATTTGCGGATGGTCAGCGCCGGACCATAGAGCGCCAGCGGCGGGATGATGGCGTTCACCCGCGAACCGTCGGCCAGCCGGGCGTCAACCAGCGGGCTGCTTTCGTCGATCCGGCGGCCGATCGGCGCTACGATCCGATCGATAACATGCCGCAGATGGGCTTCGTCGCGGAAGGCCACATCCACTTGCTCGAGCCGGCCGTCGCGTTCAATGAACACGTGATCGGGGTCGTTGACCATGATCTCGGTGATCGTCGGGTCTCGAAGCAGGGGCTCCAACGGGCCAAGCCCGACGACCCGATCGACGACCGCCCCGACAAGCGCCTCTTGCTGCGCCCGCGCGAGAATGAGCGGCTCGCGGTCGAGCATCCGCTCCATGCGCTGGCTCAGACGCTGACGGTCTGGCACGCCTTCGAGTTCGCCGGCCTGGATCGCTTCCTCCAATTCGAGGCACAACCGCTCATGCAATCTGTCTTCCAGATCATCCATCTTGATCTTGGCGGCGTTCTCGACATCTTCCTGGATCATCAGGCGACCTCGAATGGCGTGTAGTGCGTACTGTTGGAAGAGGGCCGCGCCTTCGAGGCGGCGGCCCGGACCACTTGACCGGCCATCCGGACGATCGCCCTCCCGAAGGCGCTGCGGTTGTCGAGGGCGCACACCTGGCCGAAGTTGACCTGGTAGCCTACGGCGCGCGGATCAGGAGGCAGCGCCGCCAACAGTGTTGCGCCGATGGCGGCGGCAATAGCCGAAGGATCCGCCGGATGCCGCCCTCCGATCTGGTTCACGACAAGGCCCGTCTGCGCCTGGGTTTCCACCGGCAGCGATTGATACAGACGGCGGACGGCGCGCAGAGAAGCCGGATCGGCAGTTGTGACGAGGAGCACGGCGTCACTCATGCCGAGCGCGGTTCGCGAGAGATTGTCTAGACCCGCCGGAGGATCGAGCACCAGCCAGGCGACGTTTTCGGAGAGCGCACGCAGCAATTTGTCAAGACGGGCTTCGTCCACCAGGGTCGTTGGGTCAGTCGGCGCGCACAGGAGTTTTAATCCGGATGAATGGTTGGCCTCGGCCAGCGCCAACTGTTGTGCGCGCAGTTCGCCCGCCACCGGCAGAAGGTCGGCCCACGAGCGCTCGCACATCAGGTCGAGCAGGACATCGTCGTATCCCAGCCCGGGGTGAAGGTCGACCAGAAGCGTTTCTTCGCGTCGGGCAAGCACGACGGCCAGATTGGTGGCGATGAGAGAAGCGCCGCTGCCCCCTTTGGCCGAGAGCAGGCTGACGACGGTCATGGCGCAGGCCCCGCCGGCCGCAGCAGGCCGAGCAGGCTGAAGCCGTTGACGCGCGCATAGAGGACCGTGCGCGCTTGATCGAGGTCGACAGCCAGGGTAAGACGCTCTGGGTTCCCCGACGTGCCGCTGATCGCCAGGACCTCGACGGCAGTGACGATCACACCGACCTGGTCCGCCGACTGACCGGCCTGGTAGGCCATGATCTCCAAGCGGTCGCCCTCGACCAACTCGGGGGTGCCGCTCACCAGCCAGCCCACCGGGAGGATCATAGCCCAACGGCCGTCCGGCAGACGCCCGGAGAGCCCTTCCCCGCCGCCACCGACGAAACGGCTGGGGAGCAGCACCTCTCGAGCGCTGATCGGTATCGCCGCGACCCGGCCGATCGCCTGCGATACATCGGTGAGGGCACCAGCGGGCAGGGCCGCATCCGGGAGCAGCTTGAGCTCGACCATGGTCTCATCGACGGCCGCGCCAGGAGGGATGTCAACCAGAGCGACCACAGCGGGATTGGACGGCAGACTGGCGGCGCGCAGACGGTCGAGGTAAACGAACGTCAGGATTCCGGCCAATATGGCCAGCAGGATGGCTGCGAAGAGGTAGAAGATCAGCCGCCGGCGAGCGCTGGCGGCCCAGTTGGGGGATGTCTCGGGAAGCGGCGAGGCCGGGCCGGTCACGGATCAGCCTTCCGGACGACTACAGCCAAACCGGGGAGAGAAATGCAGACAGCGGCTGGATCTGCCGCTGATCGAATTCCCCGTGGATTCCCCATTCTTGCATCCCCCACATCGGGCTTAACTCGTAGGCAGAATGTAGCACAGTTGAGGAGGCGGAGTCAACGAAGACGGTAGAGAAGAACCGATCGGCGGCGGGACAATGTGAGAAGCATGCGATACATCTGCTGCCTCCACCTGCTCAATCGGCGGTATTCTCAGTCGGCTCACGCGCTCAAGCAAGCCCGCACAGAATGAACTGGCTCGATGCGTGTCGGGGTGTGTTTGGACCTTCTGCCGAACCCCGGGGGCCCACAGCGCTCGGGCACTCCTAGGTGCGAATTCCCCGGCTCGATCGAGGTGTGGGTGACTCGTTGCGGAGGTAAAGGGCACAGAGGGTGCCCTTCCCTTTCATGTGACGATTGCCCAGAGAGGAATGAGAGGAATTAGCGCGGTCCTCGCCGTCGTAGATACCGCGCGATGAGCATCCCCAAATACGCGGCCAGGGTTCCCGCCGCGACCATCAACGCAAACTGCGACAGACTCATCGAACGCCGTTCTTCAAGCTAGAATCAACGGACTGCGCCCATGGCCGCTTGGGCCAGACCTGCTGGGCGAATGCTTGAGCACCTCCTACGGCTACGGCCGAAGTGAGCACGGCCAAGACAAGCATCACCACACTGCCCTCGCCGAAGCGTGAGCCATACATCCCCACGCTCGCACCGAGTGCGCCGCCGGCCGGTCCCACGACAAGGAACAGGGTCAGGCATCCCCGGCCCCAGCGCGTTTCAGGCGCGAACTGCTCCCGCAGCAACCGCGCCGAGAGCTTCGGGCTGATGGCCGGAAAAGCCCAGGCCAGCACATACGCAGCGACAAGTGGCACCAACCAGACCCAGACTTGAGGGATGATGTTGGCCCAGGCGCGCATTGCCATTCCTAGCATGAGGAATAACCAACTGTTGACAAATGCGATGGCCGCCCACCAATTGGGCCGCGTAACCGACCACACCCCAGCGACAGTGCCGGCCACAGTCAGCCCAGTGGCCACCTTCAAGGCGTTAGAGGAGTAGGGTGGCACAAACGCAAGTGCGGCGCCAAAAACGCCCAACCCGACCGGCGCAAGGATCGCGGCTTTCCACCATGGCCAGGACGATGATGATGATGGACGGTCCCGGCGCCCTTGCTTCGCCATGCCGTCTATCGGCCCCCAAGCTTGGGCCACGAGATCTTCGGTGCAGAGACCTTCGGCAAGCTCACCTTCGGCAGCGTGATCTTCGGGGACGGGGGGCGGTCTTGGGCAACTCCCACGCCAATGGAGAAACCGCACCGGCCGGGAGAGCGTGGAGCGACGCGGCAGCGACAGGCGGTCGAGTTGAACCCGTTTCGATAGCAGCGATGGTAGGGAGGCGAAGGGCTACTGCGATCCGCGCCTCCGCAGATAGCGCGCAATGAGCATCCCCAAATACGCGGCTAGGGTCCCCGCCGCGACCATCAAACCGAACTGTGTCAGGCTCATGGAGCAACGTCCTTCAAGCCTGGATCGGTGGCTTGTGCCCATGGCCGCTTGGGCCAGACCTGCTGGGCGAACGCCTGAGCAAATCCTACGCCAACGGCTGAACCGAGCACGGCCATCACAAGCATCACCGCACTGCTTTGGCCAAACCTTGTGCCGTACATTCCCACGCTCGCTCCGAGTGCTCCGGCGGCCGGGCCCACAACGAGGAACAGGGTCAAGCAGCCCCGACCCCAGCGGGTCTCAGGCGCGAACTGTTCCCGCAGCAACCGTGCCGAGAGCTTCGGGCTGATGGCCGGAAGAGCCCAGGCCAGCAGGTAGGCAGCGACAAGCGGCACCAACCAGACCCAGACTTGGGGGATGAGGCTTGCCCATGCCCGAATCGCCAGGCCAAGGATCAAGAGCAACCACGAGTTGAAGAAGACAACGCCTGCCCACCAATTAGCCTTCGTTATCCCCCACGCTCCAGCGATTGTGCCGATTAGAGTCGCCCCAACCGCGGCTAGCAAGGCACTGGGGGAGTAGGTTGGCACAACCGCGAGGAGGGCGCCGAAGATGCCCAATCCAAACGGGAGAAGGAGCGCGGCTTGCCACCAGGGCCAGGATGGTGAACGTGGTCGCCGCCCAACTGTCGGCATGCTGCCTAGCGACCCCCGGGCTTGGGCCATGAGATCTTCGGTGTGGAAGCTTTGGGCAGGTTCACCTTGGGCAGCGTGATCTTCGGAGGGGTGATCTTCAGCAAGATCAGTTTGGGTAGAGAGAAAGATGCCTTGTGCACAGTCGGCGTCAGGCGGTCGAATTGGACCCGTTTCGTCGCTCGTGGTGCTGGCAGGAAGGTGATGATCTACCGCGGGCGACGCCTCCGCAGATAGCGCGCGATGAGCATCCCCAAATACGCGGCTATGGTTCCAGCGGCGACCATCAACGCAAACTGCGACAGACTCATCGAGCGGCGTCCTTCAGGCCGGAATCACTGTGCTGCGCCCATGGTCGCTTGGGCCAGGATTGCTCAGCGACTGCCTGGGCGAATCCCACAGAGACGGCAGAAAACAGCACGGCAATGACTATTATCACCGCAGTACCCTGGCCGAAACGTGACCCGTACATCCCCACGCTCGCCCCGAGTGCGCCGGCCGCCGGGCCCACAACGAGGAACAGGGTCAGGCATCCCCGGCCCCAGCGCGTTTTAGGCGCGAACTGCTCCCGCAGCAACCGCGCCGAGAGCTTCGGGCTGATGGCCGGAAGAGCCCAGGCCACCACATAGGCAGCAACAAGCGGCACCAGCCAGACCCAGACTTGAGGGATGATGTTTGCCCAGGCGCGCATTGCCGTTCCGAGCATGAGGAATAACCAACTGTTGATAAAGGCAATGGCTGCCCACCAATTGGGCCGCGTAACCGACCACACCGCAGCGACAGTGCCTGCCAGAATCAGCCCAATGGCCACCTTCAAGGCGGTAGAGGAGTAGGGTGGCACAAACGCAAATACGGCGCCAAAAACGCCCAACCCGACCGGCGCAAGGGTTGCGGCTTTCCACCATGGCCAGGACGATGATGATGGACGGTTCCGACGCCCCTGCTTCGCCATGTTGTCTATCGACCGCTAAGCTTGGGCCACGAGATCTTCGGTGCGGAAACCTTTGGCAGGCTGACCTTGGGCAACGAGATCTTCGGAAGACTGATCTTCGGCAAGCTCACCTTCGGCAGCGTGATCTTCGGAAGGCTTACTTTCGGTAGGCTCACCTTCGGTAGCGTGATCTTCGGAAGGCTGACCTTCGGCAAGCTCACCTTCGGTAGCTTGGAGATAACGGAGCCTTTCAAACGCTCGACAGAGTCCTTTGCCTTCCCGAGAACACCACCAACGAATCCCGTGACCGCTTTCCCCACGCCTTGGGCGGTCTTGACAACTGTATCCCCTGCCCGCCTGACGAGTGACTTCGCATCACTCGCTACTTTCCGAACCCCGCTCGTTACGCTCGCAGCTAGTCCACCAACAAATCCCCCCAGTGCCTTGCCCGCGTCCTGTGCCTTTGCGACGATCGCGTCACGTGACTGGCGCAGCGCACTGGTCGCCCGTTCGGCCATGACACCACCGATCACTTTCACGTTGTTACTAATCCCTCCCCAAGCTTTGAACCCGTCGACGACTTTGGCCTTCAGACTATCGCCGACACCGAAGTGATCCAGAGCCAGCCCGATCACCAGACCTACAGCCGCCGTCGCGCCAACGGCTAGCCAAAGCGGCGCCGTAAAGGTCGCTCCTAAGGCTACAAGTCCAGCCGTTGCAAGTCCACCCACAATGGCGACCCCCCCAGCCGCCAGGAGCCCTGCCCCAGCCGCAAGCCCGTAATCCACCATAGTCGACGCGGCAAACTCCGGGCTCAGGATCCCCTTGTCTTTGTTCTTCCCCAGCCCGTAGTCCAAGAGATTGGCCGCCAAGGATGTCACGGCGGAGATCCCTAGGGGTCCTTTCGAGAGGGCACCCCTGAGAAGGCCTCTGCCCGTGATACTCCCGATAGTCGACGGATTGTAGCGAGTCCCAGCAAACCCATAGGGCGTGCGGAAAGCGATTTTTGAGCCGCTGGCTACAGCCGGGCCGACTCGTACTCCGACTTTGCCGGACTCCAGAGCGACAAACTGAATGGCCGAGGCGGTCACCGCATTACTCACACTGCGGACAAATTTCACTCCTCTACCCAGCCAGCCTATCGTCTTCCCGGAGACCTCTGGAGGTACAGGAGCAACATATCCCGGGGGCTCCGGAGGCGTCGGCGTCACGACTGGGGTGATCGTGCCCTGGGCCGGGCTCGGCGTTGAACTCGCCGTTGGCGTCACACCGGGCGGCGTAGGAGTTTCGCTCGGCTCCGGCTTCGGTGTAGGCGGAGGCGGCGCATACAGCGACTTCCCCGCCCCTCCCCAACCCGAGCTTACGGTACTCGATCCCGGCAACCAGTCCGCGCGCGGCAACAGGCGATCTTCGCGGTTCCGCCGCGAGCCGCCCCCACCGGCCGACCCACCGCGCCCATATCCGCCAAGGCGGGCCCCACGCCCCGCCGATCCCGCGCCGGAACGACCCGAGGACGACCACCTTCCCAGCCCCGACGACAGTCGGCTCATCCCCTGGGAGGCCGTCGCCGCCACGCCGGTGACGGCCAATCCGGCCATCGCCAGCGCCTGCGCCGCCCCCCACGGGCCGCCTTGCCCGCCTTCGACCCCCGCCGCGGCCGCCGGATCACCGCCCGACCCACGGTCCCCCGAGCCGCCCCCGGCATCCAAGGCCCCATCAGCGTAAGGCCCATACACGGAACCCCACGCCGACGACCCGCCGAATTGCCCTTGCGCCATCGGATCGACAAACCCCGGCGCCGGCATCGGAACAACCACTTCCACCGGGGCCAGCGCGCCCGAAGCGGGGACTTCGATCGCCGTGCCATCTGCGTTCAGCGGATGCGGGTTGACTTGCACGGACTGAGGAGCCGCTAACGTACAGAGGAGTGTACCGGGGTCGCACGGATCGGGGTCTGCCTCTGATCCGGCCAGGGCGGGAAGAACACAAACGGCGGCCAATGTCGCCGCCAATGCCAGTGCACGCAGTGCCCTCATCGGAAACCCCCATATCGTGCGAAGATTTGTGTTGAGACAGTAGCACACGCTAGGAACGCTTGTCAATCATTAGTTTGCCATGGCACATCCTCTCTTCTTTTCCCGTTTGACTCAACTTCGAAATGCGCTATATTTAGACTAATCGACGGGTCTGGAGGGGGAACGCGCATGACCCGCCCTGCGGCCCGACGGGTTCTATTCGTCGGGTTTCTCGTTTCCCTGGGGCTTGTAAGCCTTTCCTTTGGCGCCTCAAGATCGGCAGCGAAGGATCTTGCGTCCGCAGTCCTGGTCGCCGAGGCGGCGATGGTTCGCGTCGAGGTCGCGACCGACACGGCCACCCCCACGACCGAGGACAGCCCAACACCCGAAGTCCCTGCCACGCCAAGCGCTACATCGACATGGACCCCCGAGACGCCGCCGTCCGAGACGCCCACCGCCTCCGAATCGAGCAGCGCCACCCCATCCCAAACCGCGTCTGCCGATCCCTCCCCCACGCCAACATCTGAAGTGTCCTCCACCCCGGTCCCTGCCAGTCACACACCTACAGTATCTTCGACCCCAGGCCCTCCGCCCTCGTCGACGCCCGAGCCGTCCGCTCTCGTTCTCATCAACGAAATCGCCTGGGCCGGGACGCTTGCTTCCGCCAACGATGAATGGATCGAACTCGCCAACTTCGGATCTGAGCCAGTCGACTTGACCGGATGGCGGCTTACCGACAACGGCGACATCGACATCGCCCTCTCGGGATTCCTCCCGGCGCACACGTACTTCCTGCTCGAGCGCACCGATGACTCAACCGTCATCGACATCGCTGCCGAT
>Ga0214473_10011815_pt1 | contig 10254 bp, 19 predicted proteins | sample RVTome_7_FD_203509 | JGI IMG/M metagenome (GOLD analysis project Ga0214473, IMG submission 203509) | Soil microbial communities from uranium-contaminated site in the Upper Colorado River Basin, Wyoming, United States - RVT98D197 | ecosystem: Environmental > Terrestrial > Soil > Contaminated >... | reverse complement strand
TGCTGAGCACCTCGTCCGAGGCCACTTGGAAGAGCACGAGCTCGACGCCGGCCCCCGGGATGATCGTCCCGCGCAGAAGGCAGGTCAGCATCAGACCACGAAGACCCGTCACGGTCGTCGCGATCGCGCCGACGATGCACTCGGACGCGACGTAGGAGCTCGTGGCCCCCGTCAGGTCGCCGCGCAGCCCGATGCGCGTGAAGATGCAGTCGCCGACGTCCGACGCCGCCACGAACGTGAGAAGATCCGTCTCCGGGTCCCGGCCCGTGAACGAGAACCCCGAGACGTCCTGCGTGATCCCAGCGAGGGCGCCGTGGAGATCGAAGACGCGCGGGAGACTGAACGCCGCTCGGATCGTCAGCGCGTCGGCGAGGTTGCTGACCGGGTCCTCCGGCGTCCCGCGCGGAAACGCGGTGCCCGCCGCGCCGTTGATCGTGTCGATCGTCACCCGACCGTTGAACCGCTGGATCGCGCTCTCGTCGGGGTACCCTCCGACCGACCACTTGCCCTCGCGCACCTCGCCCGAAATCGTATCGGTGATGGTGTACGAGTAGAACTTCAACGTGGTCGGCTGCGTCGTCAGGTTCGACGAGAACCAGCGATAGAGGCTGGTCGCGTTGCCGCCCGTGCCGACGGTGGTGGCTGCGAGCTCGACACAATCATCGTCGGTGAGCGTTTCAGCAGTCCCCGCGGCCAGGTCCACGATCTTGATGGTCACCTGCCCGAGCGTTCGCCCTGCCTTGAGCCGACCGACGAGCGGGACGGTTTCGCCGAACTGGCTGGTTGTGTATCTCACAGCGAGCTCACCTCGTTCTCCAGGTTGTCCGCCAAGAGCTGAACCCCCACGTCCGACGTGATGAATTGGGCGAGGTCGAACTTCCGGTTGCTCATCCGGTATCCCGGACCCCGCGCGATGATCCGCACGATGAAGTCGACCACAATGTCACCCGCGCCGATGCTCTGCCGGATGAAGGTCACGCCGGCGCCCGAGTTGAGCCGCCCGGCCGCGTTAGTGAGCCCCGAGAAGATCAGCGCCTCGCCGCCGTCCAGCGACCACACCTCAACGAGCAGGTTCTCGATCGGATCCGTCGTGGTCCCGAAGGGGCTCGCGGTCACGTACCGTGGGTTGAACTGGTACCGCTTGAATCCGTTCGCAGACCCGCCGGAGATGGTGAAGAAGTCGGTGATGTCGCGATCCGCGCCCGGGTTATCCGCGTTCACGCTCGAGACGCCGGCGAGCACCAGGAGGGGCAGCGTCACGGCCGCGCCGAGGAGCAAGCCGCCGATCGAGGCGGTGCCGACCAGGAATCCGGTCGCGGCCGAGCTCCCGATCGTGACGTTCTGCGAGGCGACGAACCCAAACGTCGGGATCAGCGCCGCGGTGATCTTGTCCGCCAAGAGCACGTTCCGAATCGTGCCGCCGCCGCCGGAGAACACGCCCTTGTAGAGCATCCCCAGGAGGTTCCCGTTGCCGAACTCGAAAGTCACGCCGTCGCCTGGATCCACCATCGAACCGTAGTTGGACACCTTGAGACGTCCCGCTGTGACGTCCGAGATCAGGGTGGTGAAGCCCCACCAGCACGCGCCCTCGCCGAAGGAGAGGTCGTCCGTCTGCCCCTTGCGGCTGCCGAAGACCACCTCGGAGAGCGCGCTCGGCGTCGGCGCATCGATCCGATTGTTGACCACGCCCGTCCCCGTCGCGGGGAGCTTGCCCGGGGCGACGATCTCATCAACGGACGTGAACACCGTGGCAAGCGCGCCCGACGTCTGACCCAGCACGAGCCGGCTTAGGCCGTGCAAGATCGTCCGGAAACGTTGCTGCCCAACCGTCGCCGTGACCACGTTGCGCCGCTCGAGGACCGTCGGATCACCAACGATGCCCGCGCCCTGGGCAAGCGTCGCCACCGTCAGGATCTCCGACCAGTCGAGCGCGGCCTCGTCGGTGCTGACGATCCGATGGAGCCCGGCCCGGACGGCCACCGTCTCCGTCGTGATCGCGCCGACGGCCCAGGCAGCGCCGCCCACGGTGTCGATGGCGAGGAGCGTCGGACTCAACACCGCCCGCACGTAGACCGCGCCCTGATTCTGACCGCCTCCCGCGATGATGACGCGATCGCCTCGACGGACGCCGGAGGTGACGAAATTCTGGGCGCCACCGCCAGTGATCAAATTCGTGGCACCGACGGTCGAGAAAGCAGCCGGCGCCAGCGCCGCGTAGAGCACGTTGGCCCGGTTGAGGCGACGTGCCGAGCCCGACGCGCCCTGGTTCGCGGGCGCTGGCGAGAGCTGGACCTGGGTATTCGCGACCACGATGGCGGTCACGGTGAAGAAACTGTTGTTGGCGACGGTGGAGCTACCGAAGATTTCGATGATATCGCCGATGGCCGGCGAGGTGAGGCCCGTCGTGCATACGAGCAAGCCCGCCGTGATCGAAGTGATCGTTCCACCGCCGGCGGTACGCGAGCCTTCGTCCTGCGTAATGGCGATGGTCACGGATTACATAGCCGCGAGCGCCGTCAGGCGATCCCGTTCCGATTGTGTCGAGTCGCGGAGCCGCTGCCAGAATGTCCGGCCGCGCTGCGCCGCTTCGAGGGTGTCATCGCGGACCGGGCCCGGCGATGTGTTCGCGACCACAAAGGCGATCCCCTGGTCTACGTTCGCCAGGCGCGCGTCCTGGGCGGCAAGCAGATCGTCGAGGATCTGCGCGACGTTCAAAGACTGGATCGGCGACAGATCGCGTCCCGTGACAAGGTGTCGGAACACCATCCGAATCCGCTCGGTCGCGATCTCGATCGTCACCCCTGAGCGCATGGCGGCCAGGGCCGCGTAGGTGCCTGTAACGATGAGCCCGAGCCGCACGCAAGCGATGATGAGAGCATCGAGCCACTGTGTCAGCAGCGGCTCCGTGAAGCCTTGCGCCGCCGCTAGGCTCAAGAGCTCGGCCTTTGTGCCGCCCGCAGGACGAATGGCCCAGTAGGCGACTAGTCCGTCGATCGCGTCGTCGAGGGTTTTCGCCATCTCAGGTGCCTCGCAGGAAGTCGCCGGGGTTGGCAGCGTCGAAGAGGAGCTCGGGCACCGATCCGTCGGTCGGCGTCGCGAAGATCGGGTAGTAGGAGAGCAGCGTGCTGGTCGCATCCACGCCGGTGTTCACGAAGACCACCGCGCCCGCGATCGTCTGGCCGGTGGCGATCGCCGCGAATGTCACCTTTGCCGCCTGCGCGCGGCCGCGGTCGCCTGCATCGTCCTCGAGGAAGGCGACGCCCGTGAGCGTCTGGCGCGCGTAGCCGCCGCCCGCGAGCTCGGCGGTCACTTGCGACACGAAGTCCTGATCAGGATTGAAGGTGTAGAGCGATCCCACTAGGAGCGCGCGCAGCGTAACGGATCCGAGCTGGAGCTCGCCCGAAAGGATCTGTTTCTTCGCGCGGTTGTAGACGTTCGCCACTACCAGGGCGCCTCGAACATCTGCCGTTGGAGCGCGTCCGTCTGGTACCGGAGCTCGGCGGCCGCGGCGGCCGTCGCCTCGGCTTTCACGCCTCGAGCGGTCCGCTTCCGGGCGCGCGCCTCGTGGAGCCGGCGACCCGCGCGCAGCCGCGCGAGCCGTTCCTTCGCCTGCACGATCGCCCGCTGGTCCACATCGCCCCCGCCCGGCGCATACTACTACACGGGCGCGCGCCGCGTCTGCCGCTCGCGCCTCGAGATGAGCTGCTCGAGCCGTTCCTCGAGCTTCGAGAGGCCGAGCTCGCCGGAGACGGGGACCGCTGCACCGTCCGGCCCGCTCACCTCGATCGATTTCCGGTCCACGTGCCCGAGCCATTGTTTCGAGAGCCAGACCTGGACGCCCGCGTTGCCCTCGGCCGCGTTTTTCGCCATGGCGGCGAGGAGCCACTCGTTCCGCTGGGCTTCGCCAAGCTCGCGCGCCTTCCGGGCGGCGGGGTCGCGCTCGAGGACCTCGTAGAGCGTGTCCCGGGAGATGTCCATGAGCGCGGCCGTACTCTCGAGCGAGAGGCCGAGCTTGACGCACTCCTGGAGCTTCAAAGCGTCGATCTCGACGAGGGGCTTGCCGCCGTGTCTGCGCGGTTTCCCCTTGCGCCACTTGCCCTTGCGATCGCGGCCAGGTCGCACGCGGGCGGCTTGCAGCCCACCGCCCTTCGTCGCCTGCTGCCGATCGCGCGAGGTCGCCACGCGGGCGAGGGTACGGCCCCTCAGTCGGCGCGCGCAAGCTCGCGCGGCCGGTTCACTCCTCGGCCTGCGGGTCCGTCGTGTCCTGGTCCGGCTCGAGCGCCTCCTCGGCCAGCGGCTCGGGGTTCGGGTCCGGTTCGTCCTCGAGCTCGGCCATCGACGCCTCGCGCACCGCCTTTTCCGGGCGCGACGCGGCCTCGTCGCCGGGACGCTCGCCGAAATCGAAGCCCAGCTGCAGCTCCTCGAAACTCAGGGGCCGCTGGCGCACCACTTCGCCCGTGTCCAGCCGGATCCACTCGAGGGCCTTCGTCTGGAAATTGGCGACGGCGTGCACGGTCACGTCGCGGTAGACGGTCCGCGCGCGTACTTCGCTCGCGAGCTGGGCGAGCCGGAGCTCGAGGCGCCCAATCGTATCCTTGGCTTCCTTCGACGCGGCCGCGCGTTCGGCCTCGAGGTCATCCCGTTCGCCGACCATCCGGGCGAGCTCTTCGCCGCGCTGCCGGAGCTCGTCCTCGGAAAGCAAGCAGGGCAGCTTTTCGATCGCGTCTTCCTGGATCACGTGGCCCCCTTTGGCGCCCTTCGGCGCCCGCCTGAGAATCGGTTCGGGTCCGTGCACGTCGCGAAGTGCGAAACGAGCACGGGGGACACGTTGCGTCCGGTGACCGCAAGGTCGCGCGTGACGAGCTCGGCGCGGAGCTCCCCGGGCGGCGCTGCATCGCGCCGGACCCAGTAGACCTGCGGGCTGGGGTCGAGCGGCACCCTCTTCCCGTCCGGGAGCAGCGCCCAGACGATCGGGCGCCCGCACGCAAGGCAGGGCGAAACGTCTGTCACGGCTGCGGCGCCAGGCCCGCGGCCTCGAGGACATGTCGCAGCACGAGCTCGCCGACGGCCTGCACCTCGGCCGGATCGCCGACCTCCGCGAGCACGCACCAGCGGCGCTCGGGCGGGATCCGCTGCATCTCCAGCTCGAAGGCGAGCACCTGGGGGTTGAGCGCGGCGGGGCCCGGCGCGTACCAGTTCCCCTCGAGGACCACGCCGAGGCGCCGGCACTCCCGATCCCACGCGATGCCCACCACGCCGGCGCCGGTGGAGTGCAGGCGGCCACCGGCCCAGAAGAGGCACTCCGTCGGCCGGATCAGCGACCAGAGCGGCGGCGTCACGCGGCACCCCTCGAGGCCAAGGCCTCGGCCTCGGCGATGCGAGCGGCGTGGAGTTTCAGGCATCCCTCGGCGCCGCAGGTGGCGTGGTAGGCGGGGTAGAGCAGGACGCGGCACGTCACGCACTGGCCGAAGGGGCCCAGCGACCCGCCACGGCGCAGCCGCTCGAGGAGCGAGCCCATCGGCCAGAGGGCCCAGCGCATGACGCCGAGCGAGCGCTCGCGGGTCCCCTTGGCCGTGGCGTGCTGCATCCGCGCGCGGAAGGCCTCGACGCCGATCCAACCGATGAGCAGGACGTCGGAGCCCACGACGTAAGCCAGGGCGAGCCGGTCCACGGTGAGCTTCGAGCCGATCGGCACGGAGAGCGCGCCGGCCGGGTCGGACGTCACGCGGAGGCCCAGGCTGGTCCCGTCGCTCAGGTGGAGGACGCTCGCCCCAGGCTCCGGCGGCATCGTTGAGAGCACGCGCGCGGCGCCGAGCTCGGCGACGGCCAGGGCCGAGCGTTCGGGGCGAGCCGCGGCCCGCGCCTGGGCCTCTGCCGCCTTGAGCCGGCAGACCACGTGCCAGGTGCCCTGCGGGGGCCTCGGATCCGCCTCGAGCGTGGCGCGGGCGTAGGGCGGCGAGTAGCGGCGAGGCGCGTCCATGGCGATCAGCCCGCGAGGCCCTGCGCGCCGTGACGCGGCCGGACCTCGCGGGCCTTTTCTCCCACCCTGGGATCCTTCCGGGCGCTCCGTGAGCGTCGTCGCCTCATCGCGCCCGAGCCCGGCGAGTCTACATCGGGCGGCGCGTCGATTGGAAGCGGATTCAGTGGGCGACGGAGGACACGCGGCGCAGGAAGCAGCCGGCGTCGAAGATGGCCAGGGCGTCGAGGATCGCGCTCTGCGCGTAGCCGTCGAAGTGCACGAGGGCCAGGGCGAGCCCGGCGACGTCCGGCAGGTGCCCCTCGTCGAACCAGACGCGGAGCGTGGCCCGGTGGGAGGTTGCGAGGTCAGCGGCCTCGGCCTCCGTGAGCGCGGCCGCGCGCTCGGCCATCTCCAGGGCCAGCAGCGTCCAACCGAGAAAGCCGTCGGGCGTCGAGATCATGGTTGACCTATCGGCCCGGGGCGCCCGCGCCTTGAGCGCCGTGCGTGGGCCGCTCCAGGTAGAATTCGAGCACCTCCTCGGATTCGACCTGCTCGAGGTCGAACACGGCGCCCAGGGCCGCGATCACGAAGCGGCGCAGATAGCCGGGGCGTGAGGTCCGCGCGCCGAAGTCCTCGATTCGACCTGCCCAGCGGTCGAGCTCGAGCAGGATCTCGCACCGGCGGGCCGGCGTCAGAAACTCGAGGCGTCGGTCCGCCGGCCGGAGGCCCAGGAGCTCGCGCCGCGCCTGGGCGACGTAGAACCGCTGGCGATCGAGCCGCGCCTCGCCTTGCTCGAGGAGCGCGTTCGTCGAGTCCACCAGGGCGCGCGTGCGGTCCATCGGATCACCTCGGCGTCGGCGGCGCGTAGCGGTAGCGGGCCTCTTGCTCGGCGAGCTCGCGAGAGTCGGCCAGCGAGAGCCCGGTGAGCCGGCACACGGCCTCGAGCTCGATCTGGTGCGGTCGGCCGTGGCTCAGTGCCTCGACGAGCCGGGTCATGGCGTCGGCCACGGCCACCTCCTCGACGCGCCGTGCGAGGGTGGCTCGGTCCTGGGGGGTCATCCCTGGATCCAGAGGGGCTCGTCCGAGCCGACGCGCGCCCACTCGCGAGAGTCGGGCATCGGGCCGTTCGCGACCGTGACCGAAAGCCCGCCAGAGCTCAGGCGCGCGACGCGGATCACGCGGGCCATGCGGCCGCGCAGCACGATGAACAGGCCATCGTCGACCCGCGCCTCGCCGCGCTTCTTCGGCGCCACTTCTTCGACCGTTCGACCTTCCCGGGTGTACGCTGCCATGTTCTCGCCCCCTTGTTCTGGGGTATCTATCGGCACGGGCCTGGGCCTACTTGAGCGGATTCAGACGTCGAAGGCGTTCCGGATCGCGTCGCGCTGGGCGAGCCGCTGGAGCTCGAAGAAGAGGCTCGCGAGGTCCTGGCGCTCCGTGATCGGTGTGAACACCTCGGCGCCGCCGGAGGCGTAGGCCTGGAGGACCACGGCCACGCCCCCGAGGGAATAGTATGCCCACTCGTCTCCCGCGCCCGTGCTCCAGGCCTGGAGCAGACGCGCGCCCAGGGCCTCGAGGCGGCCCCGGATCTCGGCCGCCGTCTCGTTGCGCGGCCGGCGATCCGTCACCGGCACGTTAGAACCCTCCCCAGTGGGCGTCCTGGGCCCACTCATCGGCCGCCCGGTTGAATTCTGCGGCGATGCGGCGGTAGTCCACCAGGAAGGCCTCGCGGGCCGCGGCGGCCGCGCGTGAGGCGAAGCAACCCAGGTCCTCGAGGGTGTAGAGCTCGCCCGCGTGCTCGAGCGAGGCGACGCCATCGAGCGTCACCCCGAGGCCGTCGTGGCAGAGCGCGAGCTCCGCTTCGAGCTCGAGCTCCTGGCCATCGACGTCCTCGAGGTAGATGGTCACGGCGTAGGCCACGGCTACAGGCCCGCCATCGTCGCGACGTTCAGGAGGCCGAAGAGGACCGCACCAGCCAGGCCGAGGATCAGTGCCGCGCGCGCCATGTTTTCTCCTTCACCGTTCCCCCTTCTTCTCGGCAGGATCGGCGAACGGCTTGAGCCCTGTTTCGTTCGACGCGTCGCTTTCCCGGGGGGCGTTTCCACGGAGCCCGCCACGGAGCCAGGCCGCTCGCTGGAGCATGGTCGTGGAGGCATGGCACGTCCGGAGCGCCAGGCTCACTTCCTCGGCTGCGTCCAGGAAGCGGGAGGCGGCCGCGAGCTCGAGGGCCCAGGCGTCCAGGTAGCGGGCGTCAGGCACCGGCAGGTCCACAGCAGCCAGGTCTCGGAGGACGACGGCCGCCTCCGCGAGCAGCAGGCGCGCCCGCTCGATCTGCCGCCAGTCGGGGAAGGGCGGCCGCGGCGGTCGAAGGGTGCCGCTCACGCCGGATCCTCGGGGAAGTCGGCATGCTGGGGGGAGGGCGCGGCAGCCTCCGCCCGCCGCACGAGCTCCCGGATGGTGTCCTGGCGCTCGCGGCCGGCGCCCCACGTCGGGAGGGCTTCGTCGATGGCGCGGAGGTGCCGATCCAGACGCGCCACCTGCTCCGCGAGATCCGTCCCCTCTGGCATCACGATAGCCAGAACACGATCGACCAGGGCTTCGAGCTCGAGAGCGATCGCGTCCAGGACCTCCCGCTCGCGGGGGCTTTCCGCGAACGCGCGCACTGCCCAGCAGTCGAGCGAGGCGCCTTGGATCCGCTCGGCCAGTCCGTCGAAGCCAGCGATCCGCTTGAGTCTTTCGGTCCGTGTCATCACCGTCGGTCCTCCACCGCGCGCCGGAGGCGCCGGAGCTCGCGCGCCTGGCCGTGCTGGGCGCGCCTGATTTCGCGTAGGTCGCGCGCGGCCATGTCCGCCTGATCGCGGACGCGGACGCACTCGAGATATGAGCCGCCGGCGCAGCCTGACGGGCGACGCACCGTGCGCGGCGCGTGGCCGCTCGAGGCGCAGGCCTCGAGGGCCAGGACCAGCAGCGCCACCAGGGCCCGCTTCATCGGCCACCTCCGCCGGCGAGCCGGATCACCTCGGAGCGGGTGCTCGTCTCGCCGTTGTAGAGCCACGCCATCCCCGAGCCGGCCGCCTCGGAGTAGAAGGCGCGCTCGGCACGCTTCTTGTGGCCGCCGCAGAGGAGGACGCGACCGATGCCCACGTGCCAGGCGCCGCGCCGCGTGCAGCCGTGGATCTCGCACCGGGGCTCGGCCGCGAGCTGCGCCTTCCGGCGCAGGTTCCCCGCCTCGATCCGGCGGCCGATGCAGTCCACGCACCGGGCCACGTCCTCAAGGCCTTCCGCCCAGAACGGGTGCTGGGGCTGAACGTAGTGGGAGGAGCCCACCTTGCCGCAGTCGGCGCAGGTGCGGTTGCCCGTGGGCTGCGCGGCGTACCAGGCGGAGAGCGCCCGGTTCGTCGGAGGCCGTCGAGTTTCGTTGTCCATGGCCTACTCTTCGGCCTTCCCCTCCGGAGCTTGAGGGGATTCGCTCGAGCCCCGGTCGGCTGGCCTCGAGTGGGTGGCCGCGAGACGGGCGAGCGTGCCGCCCAGGTCGGCGACGGGCGGTCCGCTTATCTCGACGCGCCGTTCGCCGAGCTCGAGGAGCATGGCCGCGCCCACCGCGTAGACGCCCGCGGCGAGCTTGAGGACGGCGGCCTCGAGCCCGGCCGTAGCGTCGATGCCAGGGGCGAGCAGCCGCTCGGCGGCCTCGGCCTCCAGCTCGGCCGCGCGGGCGCGAAAGGCCTGGACGGTCGGCGTCATCGGCCGCGACTCGCTAGCCGCAGGGCCTCGCGGGCCACGGCCAGGCGGGCCCGGCTCTGCCGGGTGCTCGGACGGCGGCCGGCGAGGCGTGCCACGCGCTCGGCAGCGGCGACGCGGCACGTTCGGCAGGCGGCCAGAGTGTTCCCCGTGGCACGTTTTCTCCCCTGGGGGCTTGTCACGCCTTCGGGACCTTCACGACTGCCAGAGCCTCCGTCACGTGGTACAGGACGCGCTCTAGGTCGCCCGGGTAGCCCCAGCTCGTCTTGCCCTGGGCCGTGAAGCGGGCCTCATGAGCGTTGAGCGCGTTGCGCAGGTCCATGAGCGTCTGTCCGATCCGCTGTCGACGGCGCCCGTAGAGGCCGGCCGCCGTCCGCTGCTCGATCGTCTCGCCCTTCTTCGCGGTTCGCTTCGCCATCGTGGTCCCCTTCCCTTCGTGGTCATGTTCTACTCCTCGGCAGGTTGCCCGGGGACCTTGAGCCCTTTCTGGGGGCTGCCGCAGAGGCGGCGCACCGTGCGCGAGATGGGCTCGCCCGGGAGCCGGTGATCCATGATGC
>Ga0214473_10011814_pt1 | contig 10255 bp, 10 predicted proteins | sample RVTome_7_FD_203509 | JGI IMG/M metagenome (GOLD analysis project Ga0214473, IMG submission 203509) | Soil microbial communities from uranium-contaminated site in the Upper Colorado River Basin, Wyoming, United States - RVT98D197 | ecosystem: Environmental > Terrestrial > Soil > Contaminated >... | reverse complement strand
GCCGGCCTTCTGCCCGGTTTCATGAATCACTTAAGGTGCACGGGCTAAATAGGCCGGCATTGACCGCCCGGAAGAGGATTCGCCGGTGAAGATCCCGCAGCAAGTGGTCCGCTTGGGAGCCGTCTTCTCCGTGGCCATCGCGGCGCTGATTGTGGTCCGGGCATTGCTGGTGCCGGAGACCTTCGGCGACCTGGGCCACTACCGAGCGGCCGCGATCGACTCGATCGCGGCGCACCCCAAGAAGTACGCGGGCCACCAGGAGTGCGCGGCCTGCCACGATGACGTGGCGTCCAAGCGCGCGGCCGGCAATCATCGCGGCGTGGCCTGCGAGGTGTGCCACGGTCCCCAGCAGGCGCACGTGGACGCCCCGCTGGACGTGAAGCCGCCGGCGCCCCGCGACCGTGGGTTCTGCCCGCTGTGCCACGCCTACAATCCATCCAGGCCCACGGGGTTCCCCCAGATCGACCCGGTGGCGCACAACCCGCTCCAGCCGTGCATCACCTGCCATGACCCGCACGCGCCGGTGCCCCCCGCGGTTCCGGAGGAGTGCGGGGCCTGCCACGGCCAGATCGAGCGGCAAAAGGCCCTGTCGCACCACGCCAATCTGTCCTGCGTGACCTGTCATCAGGTGCCCCAGCAGCACAAGGTGACGCCCCGGGTCGTCCGCCCGACCAAACCCACGGACCGCGCCTTCTGCGGCCGTTGTCACGCCGAGGGCGCCTCGGGTCGCGCGGAGGCCCCGCGCATCGACCTCGCGGAGCACAACCCGCGCTACTTGTGCTGGCAGTGCCACTACCCTCACGACCCCAAGACGCAATGAATCCCGACGACGATCGCTCGGGCGCGCCGCTCCCTTCGGGTCCCCAGCCCGCGGTGGATCGCCGCCGCTTCGTGGAGAACGCGCTTAAGGCCTGCGCCGCGGGGTGCCCGTTGATCCTGGCGGCGATCCGGCTTCCCGCGGCGGTCGCCCAGGGGCCGGCCGGCCAAGCCGGCTACGATCCCACCGAGCACCTCTACGGCATGGGGATCGACATCCAGAGGTGCATCGGCTGCGGCCGGTGCGTGGCGGCCTGCAAAGCGGAAAACGACGTTCCGCTGGACGATCATCACTTCAACACCTGGGTGGAGCGCTACGTCATCGACGACAACGGTGAAGTGACCGTGGACAGCCCCAACGGCGGGTTCGACGGCTTCCCGCAGCCGGACACCGAGAGCGAGATCCGGCGCACGTTCTTCGTGCCGAAGCTGTGCAACCACTGCGCCAATCCGCCCTGCGTCCAGGTATGCCCCGTGGGCGCCACCTTCATCACGCCGGACGGCGTGGTGTTGGTGGACGACACGTACTGCATCGGGTGCCGTTACTGCATCCAGGCGTGCCCCTACGGCGCCCGGTGGTTTCACCCCACCAAGCACGTGGCGGCCAAATGCACCCTCTGCTACCACCGGCTGGTGAAGGGGCTGGTGCCCGCCTGCGTAGAGGTGTGCCCCACCGGCGCGCGCACCTTTGGCGAAGTGGAGCATCGTCCCACACCGTTAGCGCGGTTCATGCGCATGAACGAGGTGCAGGTGCTGAAGCCGCACCTCAACACCAGACCCAAAGTTTACTACGCCAACCTCGACGGCGAGGTACGGTAGCGTGCAGGGCTACATCTACCCCAACGAGTTCGAGCTCCAGTGGAGCTTGCTGATCGTGCTGTACCCCTACATCACGGGCCTGGTCGCGGGCGCGTTCATCCTGGCGTCGCTGGAGCGGGTGTTCAACGTCAAGGAGGTGCAGCCCACCTACCGGCTGGCCCTGCTCACGGCGCTGGCCTTCCTGCTGGTGGCCCCGCTGCCGCTGCAAGGGCACCTGGGGCACCCCGAGCGTTCCTACGAGATCTTCCTCACGCCGAACCGTCAGTCGGCCATGGCCATGTTCGGCTTCGTGTACGCCTGGTACCTCGCGGTGGTGCTGTTGCTGGAGATCTGGTTCGATTACCGGCAGGACATGGTGCGGTGGGCGCAGGAGGCGCACGGGGCACGCCGCTGGCTGTATCGGGTGCTCACGCTGGGCGCCACGGACGTTTCCCCGGGGGCGCTCAAGTTCGACGACGCCGCGGGGCGCTGGATCACGATCATCGGCATTCCATCGGCCTTCCTGCTCCACGGGTACGTGGGGTTCATCTTCGGGTCGGTCAAGGCCAACCCGTGGTGGAGCAGCGTGCTGATGCCGGTGGTGTTCCTCTTTTCCGCCATCGTCTCCGGTATCGCCCTCGTCCTAATCATTTATATGGTGACCAGCCTGTTCCGGTCCCGCCCGGTGGACATGCGTTGCCTGGACAAGCTGGCCAGCTTTCTGTTTTACGCCATGATCGTGGACGTCTCGCTGGAAATGCTGGACTTCGTTCATCGCCTCTACGAGTCCGAGGAGTCCATCACCATCCTGTCGCAGATGATCGAGAGCCGCCTCTTCATCAGCCTGATCGTGCTGCAGCTCGTGGTGGGGACCTTGATCCCGCTGGGGTTCCTGGGCGCGTTCTCGCCCGCCCTGCACCGGGGCCTGGCGCGCGGATCGGACGAGCTGAGGCGGTTGATCTACTTGACGTCCGCCGTCCTGGTGGAGATCGGCATCTTCAGCATCCGCTGGAACGTGGTGATCGGCGGGCAACTGTTCTCGAAGAGCCTGCGAGGACTCACGGTCTACAAGGTGGAGCTGTTAGGTCTCGAAGGCCTGGCCATGACGATCGCCATCATGGCGCTTCCCTTCCTGATCCTCTGGATCCTCGTCCGGGTCCTCCCGCCATGGAACGTGGCGGCGCAGGACGCGCGATAAGCGGCGTCGCGAGACCCTCCGCTCACCGCCGGGCCAGCGCCGAGAGGTACGCGGCCAGGTCCCGCATTTCGTCGCCCTCGAACCGAGGCCACTCGACTCGCTGGGACTGGGTGACGTCGAACATCTCCGGCGCGTGGTTCCACATGGCCGTGGCCAGGCCCAGGGGCGTCCTGGTCACCAGCGATTGCGCCAGATCCGGCCCGATCGCGGTGCCGCTCGACGCCGCATGGCAGACAACGCAGCCCTTGCTCTCGAAGACCCGCCGGCCCGCCTGCGCGTCGCCATTCGCCTCATAGAATCGCAGGTAGTAGAGGAAGGCGATGACGTCGGCCATCTCGGCCCCTTGAAACTGCGGAAACGTGAACCCGCGGGCGCGAATCGCCTCCGACATCTGGAAGGAGTGATTCCACAGCACGCCCGCGATCTCGGATACGCGCAGCCGGGAGGTGGCCATGCGGAGGTCCGGGCCAAAGTCGCTTCCGCGCCCCGATGGCCCGTGGCACCGGCTGCACCCTTTGGAGGTGAACAACCGCTCGCCGTTCCGTGGATTAGGCGCCTGAAAGAAGACGATGCCGCGGTCCCGAAGCGTTGACGCGCGCCGGATGTAGGCCTGGATGTCGGCCATTTCGCGACCCACGAACGTGGGGATGGGAACGCCCCCCGCCGTCTGGCGGGCCTGCATCGCCGGACCGTGGTTCCACATGCCCTCCGCGAGCATGAACGGAGCGATGTAGCGGGCATAGCCGTCCAGCGGCGGCCCGACGCGCCCCCCGGCCCCGCCCACGGAGTGGCACTGCGCGCAGCGCTTGTCGCCGAACCAGCGCTCGCCCAGCCCGGGGTCACCCGGCTCGTCGAACAACTTCACGTAATAGACGTAGCTGATGAGGTGCGCCAGCTCGGCCTCGGTGAAGGTCGGCCACTCGAAGCCGCGCGATCGCACCGTCTCAATCATCCGGGGCGTGTGATTCCAGAACAGCCCGGCCAGCTGCTGCATGCTGCGCCCCGCCCCCACGATCGCGAAATCCGGCCCCAGCGTGCCGCCGTTGCCCCAGATGGAGTGGCAGCGCAAACAGCCGCGTTCCTCAAAGAGGCGACGGCCGGCCGCTGGATCTCCGGGCAATGGCAGGGGTGACTGGGCCCACAGCCCCGGGACCCAGGCCAGGAAGCCGAGCAACCCCAGCACCCCTGCCGCCCGACCGGTGCGCGCGTACCCGCGGCGTCGCACCTCAGTCCCCCGCCGGCGCCGGCGCGTGCTCGGGAAGGTACCCGGCCACCCGCTCGGCGACCTCGTGTACCGACTGCTCACGGCCCTCCTTGATCTCCCAGATCGAGACGATGGGGAAGAACTTGGTCGCCAGCATGTAGAGCAGGATGAAGCCCGCGAACGTTCCGGCCATGATGGAGAGCTCCACCCACGAGGGGAAGTAGTAACCCCCGGCCTCCATCTCCCACCGCGGGTTGACCGAGGTCGGGACCACGATATTGAACCGCTCGAGCCACATGCCGATGACCACGGAGATGCCGGCGATCATGGTGCCGCGAGGCGTGCGCATGGAGCGGCGGCACATCAGGGCCAGGGGAATCACGAAGCACGTGGCCACCATGGTCCAGAAGGGGATCGCGAAGGGTCCCGACACCTTCGCCCAGAAGGTGCGCATTTCCGAAGGCTCGCCGCCGTAGAACGCGGTCAGATATTCGGCGAACGTGAAGTAGAACCACAGCAGGCTGAACACCAGCAGCAGCCGCCCCATGTAATCGAAATGGATGTCCTTGAAGTACTGCTCCAGGCGGTAGGCCCGGCGCAGAATGGTCATCGCGATCAGGATGGCGGCGATGCCCGAGTAGATAGCGCCCATGACGAAGTACGGGCCGAAGATGGTGCTGTGCCACATGGGCCGCAGGGTCATCGCGAAGATCCACCCGATGATCGTGTGGACCGAGATCGCGATGGGAATCACGACGATCGCCAGCACCCCGATCACCCGTTCCAGCCGCGCCCGCTGCGTCGGCGTGTCCCGGTAGCCGGCCGCTAGAACACGGTAGAACCACGGCGCCTTGATCCCGCTGTCCCGGATGATGGCGAGGTCGGGGAGCATGGGGATGTAGAGGTAGATCGTACTTGCCGTGAAGTAGCACCCGATGCTCAGCACGTCCCACAGGAGCGGTGAGCGCAGTTGGGCGTGGAAGAACACGTTGAGGAGCCGGTCCGGCCGTCCCAGGTCCACGATGGGTTGAATCGCGCCGAACCCCAGGACCAGCACCGTGATGAACTCCGCCGAGCGCGTGATGGCCCGCCTCCATTCCGCTTTGCTGACCCGGAGGATGGCCGAGATCAGGGTGCCGGCGTGGCTGATCCCGATGAAGAACACGAAATCAATGATGTAGATGCCCCAGTACTCGGGGCGATTGAGGCCGGTGCGTCCCAGGCCGTAGCGGACCTGGAGGTAGTAGGCGAAGAACCCCCACAGCGCGATGACGCCGAGCCCGCCCGCCGCGAGGTAGAATCCCCGGCTGGTTTCGACCAGCGGCCGCAACAGCCGTTGCTCGTCGGCGCCCAACCCCGCCAGCCTCGCCGCCACTTCGTCCCGCATCGGTCAGATCCTCGGCTGGAGGTAGTACACCTTGGGCTCGGTCCCCAGGTCTTCCAGCATCCGGGTGGCGCGCGCGTCGTGCCGCAGCTGGCTCACGCGGTGCGCGGCATTGTCCAGGTCCCCGAAGACGATGGCCCCCGTGGGGCAGATCTCGACGCACGCCGGCTGGTAGTCCTCCTCCCGCAGCTCACGACCAGCGGCCCGGGCCTCCTCCCGCGCCGTTTGCAGGCGGTGGTGACAGAACGTGCACTTCTCGATCACCCCTTTGGGCCGGACCGACACGTCGGGATTCAGGTAGGCACGCTCCGACTCGGGCCACTTCGGGGGGAACCAGTTGAAGTACTTCACGGTGTAGGGACACGCGTTGGCGCAGTACCGGCAGCCGATGCACCGGGGGTAGATCTGGCCGACGATGCCCTCATCGTTGATGTAGGTCGCGGCCACGGGACAGACCCGGACACACGGCGGATTGTCGCAGTGCATGCAGGGACGCGGCACGAAGCGCATGCTGGTGTTGGGAAACTCGCCCTCGACCTCCGTCATCACCTTCATCCAGGCCAGCGTGCGCCCCATGTCGGATTGATCCGGCGGCACGGTAGCCACGTTGTTCTCGCTCTTGCAAGCCACCTCGCACGCTCCGCAGCCCGTGCAGCGATCCAGGTCGATGACCATGCCCCAGCGCGTCATGACACCTCAGGCGGGCTCGAGCCGCACGAACGTGGTGAACCAGGCGCTCAGACCCGTCAGGGGATCGGCGCCGCCATCGAGGAGGTGCAGCGGATTGGCGGGGTCCCCGCCCGGGTGGCGCAGCCCATACGGCGCGTTGACGTTTTCCCTGGCGACGCCCAGGAAGACCTTGACCCGGGCCCGATACCGCCCACGGGCGGACACCACCCACACCGTGGCCCGGTCAGCGAGGCCCATGGCGTCGGCTGTCGCCGGGTGCACTTCCACCCACGGCACCCAATGCTGGTCGGGAAGCACGGTGGGTTGTTCCCACAGCCAGGGTTGGAGCCATACGCCGCCCGAGGCAATCCCGGCGACGCGGTAGGGCACCAGCCGCAGCGGGAACTCCGTGGCCGGCCGGGGCGCGGGCTCCGCCGGCCGAGCGTAGAGCGGGTGCCCCGGCCCCTCGGCCGCGACCGCCTGGACCAGCCTGGGCGGCAACAAGGCGATCCGGCCGTCGGGAGTGCGCGCCAGCTTGGCCGGATCGGTGTCATCGTAGAATTGGTCGGTCCACCCGCCCCGTTCGAGCGCGTCGGCCCAGAAGCCTTCGAAGTCCGTGTGTTCCGGAAGCCACCAGCCACGTTCTTCCATCTGGCGATAGTGCGTCCGGTTGAACTCATCGCCGAACAGCAGGCCCCGTTTGGCGGCGAACAGCCCGCGCGCCCGGACCTTCAACAGCGTCTCCATGTCATCGTAGGGCAGGCTGCGGGCCACCGATCCCCCCAACGCCCTGGCGAGCTGCAGCACCGTGTCGCCCGCCGCCACGCCGGCGTGCCGCGGCGCCACCAGCGGCTGCACGATGCTCCAGGTGGGGTAGGCATAGGTGGTTGGGCCCACGCCGTCCTGCCAGCGCTCGTACGGCAGCAGGTCGGGCAGCACCAGGTCCGCCCGCCGGCTGGTGCCGTCGAGGAAGGGCGAGAAGCTCACGACGTAGGGGATGCGCTCGAGCACCTGCTCCCACAGGTCGCCGCGAACCGAGGATTCCACCGGATTCGCGTAATAGAGCAGGAGCACCTCGGGCGGCTCCGCCCGGCCGCTGGCGATGCTCTCCGCGAACTGCCGAGCGCCGTCGCCCGTGCCGAACGGCGGCCCGGCGGCCGGCGGCCGGGCCAGACCCGCAACCGCCACGCGATCCAGGACCGGCTCGGCGAGGGGAGCGAGCGGCGGGTCGTCTCCCACCAGCACCCCGCCGGGCCGGTTGATGGATCCCATCAGGACGTTCAGGCTATGGACGGCGACACCTTGCAGCAGGCCGTCCGGCGCGAGCATGACGTCGGCCCCACAGACGGCCACCACGGGCCGGCGCTCCGCGATCGCCTTGGCCAGCGCCACGACACGCTCGACCGGCGCGCCGGTGATCGCGGAGACTTCCTCGGTGCGGTAGTGCCGCAGCACCACGGACCGATAGCCCTCGCGCACCGCGCCGGACGCGTCGGTGGCGTCCTCGAACCCCGACACGTGCCTGGCAAGAAACGCCGCGTCGACCAGTTCCTCCTTGAGGAGCACGTAGGCGATGCCCAGCGCCAGGACGCCGTGCGTTCCGGGCCGGATGCCCACCCACTCGTGCGCCCGGGCCGCCGTCCGCGAGAACCGGGTATCCACCTGGATGAAATGGGGGCGTGTCGCCGACCGGGCGTTTCCGCTCGCCGGCCGGCCGAACGCGACGTACGCCTGCAATGGGGACCACCAGGCGTCGAACAGCGGCGCACCGAACGAGAGCACCACGCCGCTCCGCTCGAGATCGTACGCGGGGCGACGGGCGATCCCGTGCATGAGCGCCATAATGGTGTCGGTGCCGTCGTTGCAGTCGTCGGTCACGTAGTTGGGAGAACCGAAGGCGCGCAGGAACTGCCGCCACACGGCCTCCATGGTGCCGCGACTGTAGCCGCTGACCACGGCCAGCCGGTCCGGTCGTCCGGCCGCCCGGAGCGCACGAAGCCGCGACCCGAGCTGCTCCAGGGCCTGCTCGTACGCCAGCGGTTTCAACTCACCGTCGCCAACCCGCTCCAGAGGTGAGGCCAACCGATCCGGGTGATACAGCAGCTGAACCCCGGCGATGCCGCGAGGACAGACCCCGCCCTGGCTCAAGGGATGGGACGGATTGCCCAGGATTCGCACGAGGCGACCATCAACCATCCGCCCGCGGATGCCGCAGCGCGAAGGGCACAACAGGCAGGTACTGTTCCGCAGAGCCTCGAGTCCGGGCGCCCACCCGGCCGCCTCCACCTGCTGGGGCGTCCAGGTGACGTCGGGGAGGCCCTGCGCGGCAAGCGCGGCGGCCGCGCCGCCGGCCGTCCAAAGGAACTCGCGACGCGTCGGCATGCTCCGTCTCCCTAGCGATGACACGCCACGCAGTCCAGCGACTGCTCGCTGGCCCGGTGACAGTCAAGGCAGAAGGCCATGGTGATCTTCACCAGGGGACGAGCCGGGGGCCGTTCCGTGTCCGCGATGCCGCCGTGGCACTGCTGGCATTCCAGCTTGGCGATCCCCACATGCCGGCGATGCGAGTACTTCACGTGTGACGCGAGCTTGAAGAGCTTCTTGAACTGCAGCGAGTCCCCCCGCGACAGGATCTCCGTGAGCCGGGCCGCTTCCGTGGACTCGCCCAGGGGCGCGCTATGGCACATCGAGCAAGTGGCGTTGCCGGGGAGACCGGGGTGAGCCCCCGACGTCACGTACGGGTGACAGAACTCGCAGGTGAGCTGCAGGTCCTGGGTATGCTTCCGGTGATTGAAGGCCACCGGCTGCGGGACCGCCGGGCTCCGCCGCGCCAGGCCGACCACGGCAACCGCCACGACCGGCAGCCCCACCAGCAGCATGCGACGCCAGGTCACTACTTCGCCTGCGCGCCCAACTGCCGGATGTACGCCACTAACTCCGTAACCTGGGCCGCTGAAAGCTGCTTGCCAAAGGGCGGCATCGGCGGCTTGCCATTCGCGATGGCCGCCGTGAGTTGCGCGTCGGTCCGCTCCGCCTGGAACTTGGGGTCGGCAAAGCTCATGGGCGGAGGCTTGAGGGCCTTCGCCGCCACCCCATCACCCAGCCCCAGCGCCCCGTGGCACGCCGCGCAGCGCCGGTCAAAGAGCGCCTTCCCGCCGTTCTCTTGGGCCCACGCGGTGCGACTCGCCAGCACGACCAGCACCAGCAACGCCAAGGTCCTCATGCGCACCTCCTCCATCGTGACGATCCACTTCACGCCAATGGCGACAGTAACGATCTTCTTCTTATTGAAACGACAATGAAGAAAGACGGTTAGCTCGGGACTGAAGGACCCGTGAAGGGGCCTTTACGAGAAACGGCCTGATGCGCCGACGGCGGCGCTGGAGACCCAACGCCGCCGTCGACTCCCAGCCACGGAACACCGAGGCTGGCCGATGACCCAGCGCTCAGACTAGCGCCGCGGCCGCATCTCCTCGTGGCAGTCGAAGCATTGGAAGATGACCTGCATGAACTGGTAGTAGCTCGCGTGGAGGTTGCCGTCCCGCGCGAACTTCGCCAGCATCGCGGCGCGCCGCTGGAACTCGGCTTCGTTCACGGCCGCTTCGCGTGCCCGCGGGGCCACGCTCCAGTTCGCTTGAGCCGCGATTTGCACCAGCTCGTCCGCGGCCTTTTGCACCGTGTTCAGATCACCTTGCGAGAGGCCACGCAGGATGATCTCCGCCCGATGCACTTTCTCCGCCATCAACCGCCTCAGCTGCGCCCTCGTCGTGTCCTGCGCAGCCGTAGCCGCGCTGGCACCCGCGGTGGCTGGGCCCTGATACAGCGCGGCGGCCGTCGCGACCACAACCGTCGCCGCCAGCACGATGAAACCAAGCTTCCGGTTCATTGTCCGGCCTCCTGCGTGGTTCCGTTGGGTCGCGGCAGCCGCCTCGCGCGGGCCGCTCCCAGCCTGCCGCTGCTTAGGCCGGCTTGGGCTGGTGGCACATCTGGCACTGCTTGTCCGTCCGACCCGTGTGATCGGCCGGCACATCCGGCACCGCCGGCAGCACGCCCACTTTGTGGCACATCATACAGGCCGCACGCCCCTGCAGCGTGTGCGCAATGACGGGCACCGGCTTGGTCTGCACGGCCGCATCCTTCGCGTGACACCAGCTGCACGTGTCGTCCGTGCGGTCCTTGTGCGTCG
>Ga0214473_10011813_pt1 | contig 10256 bp, 4 predicted proteins | sample RVTome_7_FD_203509 | JGI IMG/M metagenome (GOLD analysis project Ga0214473, IMG submission 203509) | Soil microbial communities from uranium-contaminated site in the Upper Colorado River Basin, Wyoming, United States - RVT98D197 | ecosystem: Environmental > Terrestrial > Soil > Contaminated >... | reverse complement strand
CAGCGAGGCGTCCTTCTGCTCCGGCTGGGTCAGCTTGCCCGCCCCGAAGATTTTCATGCCAACGATGACCTTGCCGCCGGCCCGGGCCTGCTTGAGGACCGGCGTCACCTCCTCGACCGATGCATCCATCGCCGCGTCCTTGCCCGAGTTGTTGATGCGGGCCAGCACGACATCCGTCCACGGGTGCGTGCATGCGACCTTCAAGGCCCCGAAGTCGTGACAGGAAACGCCGACGGCCCGGACCGCCCCCTTGTCCTTCAGCTCGGACAGCTCGTCGCGGACTCGCTTGTACTCCTCGGGCCACTTGTCGTTGGTCATGCAGTGGATCAGGCAGATGTCGATGACCTCGGACCGCAGTTCCTTGCGGAAGCGATCCACCTCCGCCTTGGCCCCGCCGGATGCGGAGTTCCAATACTCAGTCCGCGGCCAGAGCTTGCTCAGCAGGACGTACTTCTCCCGCGGCACGCCGGCCAGCGCCGTGCGGAGATACGGATGCGAGCCGTACAGGTCGGCGCAGTCAAAGAACGCGATGCCTCGCTCCTCGCCGTGACGGATCAACTCGTTAAAGGCCTTCTCGCCCAGCCGCGTATGGGCCGAGGACCGTCCCCCGCCGTTCCAGCCCGTGCCCTGGGCCAGCCGCGTGGTCTTGATCCCCGTGCGCCCCAGCGTCACGATCTCCGTGGCCGGACTCGCCCCGGCAGGCTTGCTCGCCTCCGCCGCCGAAAGCGACCGCCCCCCAACAGCGAGAGCCCCCGCGCCAGCCAACGCCGCAATGAATTGCCTCCGATTGAAGTCCCGCGTCATATCTCTCGAACCACCCATCTGCTTCTGCATGAGAATCACCCCTTTCAGAATCTACCAATCGACAAGCCGGCATCCCAGCCTGCTGAGTTACTATTGTAACCCTACTCCGAATACGATTCAAGCTTGCCCCGGTTCTGGGTGCCATGCTTACGCGAGCCTAGGCATGCTCCCTTGTGGACCTTGGCAGCCACATGGCCTCGATTTCTCTTGTCCCGCACCGATTCCTCGGTATATTCACAGGGCATGAAGGACGAGGCCCGGGAGAGACCGGCTGTGAATGTGTCCCTTTCGCACAGCGACACCCCCCGCCGGCCGCGTGTGCCCTCGCCTGCGAAAGATGGAAGACTGGGATTATCCATATGCCTGCAAAACCCTATTCCAAGAAGGCCAAGCAAACCACTGGTGGCCAACCTGGAATTCGCGGTTATCTTATCCAGACGCTCATTGCTCTGCTTGAGGAATTGGCACCTGAGCAGACCTTCGATAGGCTCACCCTTGAACCAAACCACACCTCGGAGAAATTTGATCTGCTGTGGAAAGACGCGAAACAAACCCGTGCTGTTCAAGTGAAATCTTCCTCCAATCCATTCACCAAAGCTGATGTCCACCGATGGGCCGCAGAGATGGAAGCCTCCGCTCACGCAGACGAATATCGCCTCTGCCTAGTCGGACTCCCCAGCCCCGCGGTCGCCAAGCTTAGGCAGGTAGGTAAGGTGATACTAGAGGTAAGGAATCTGGATCTGGCTGCGTTCTACGAGCAGGCGGCCCACCGACTCGAACGGTTCCTCCGTGCTGAAGGACTACATCCGGGCACTCCTGACGATCGGGAAATGCTCGCGCACGCGCTTGCAGGGCGATTAGGGGACTACTCGACAACAGGTGAGCCTTTGAGTCGGGCTGTCCTCATCAAGCTCCTCAAGACTTGGGTCACAGCAGCGCCGACCAGAGAGCCGCGAATCGCCCCGACTCGCCTTAGGGTCACGGGCAAGGAGTTCGTTGGCCGCGAGAGGGAAATGCTGTTGCTTGACACAGCCTTTGATCCTTCCAGCGACCGCAAGATCAATATTGTCTCGCTCATTGGCCAGGGCGGTGAGGGCAAGACAGCGATCGTGCTCAACTGGTATGCACGGCGTGCCCGACGCGGATGGCAGAACGCCCGGCGGATCTTCGATTGGAGCTTCTATAGCCAAGGAACCAGTGCCCAGAGCGCCGCCAGCGCGGATGAGTTTTTCGGCAAAGCCTTCGAATGGTTCGGACACGTGGGCGAGGTGCCGCGCGACCCCTGGGCCAAGGGCGAGAAGCTGGCCGAGCTCATCGCCGCCGAGCGCACCCTGCTTGTGCTCGACGGCTTGGAACCGCTCCAGCAGCCGCCGGGCGATTACGGCGGCGAGTTCAAGGACCCGGCCATGAAGGCACTGCTCCGAGCACTGGCCATGCGCAACCCAGGCCTGTGCATCTTGACCAGCCGCACCGATATCACCGATCTCAAGGACTTCGAGCATGAGGGCGGCTGCTGTCTCCGTCACCCACTGCACCGGATGGACACGGAAGCTGCACGCAGCCTGCTTCGCAGGCTCGGAGTCAAAGGCCCGGACAAGGACCTTGACGAAGCCATCACATGGTTCCATGGCCACGCCTACGACCTGAACCTCCTGGGTAATTACTTAGCCAAATGCACAGATGACCACGACATTCGCCGCTGGAAGGAAGTCCTCCTGCTCAAAGAGGACGAACATGTGCGCCCCAAACCCGATGCAAGCGGGAAAAAAGAAGGTCATGGGCGGCGCATGTTGCGCGCCTACGAACGATGGCTTGGCCCCGGCACGCCGGCCGTAGCCATCCTGCATCTGCTTGGTCTATTCGACCGCCCGGTCCGCTCCGACCTGCTCGACGAACTCCGCGCCAAGCCAGCTATCCCCGGCCTGACAGGGACCCTCGTGGATTTGCCCGAGGACGAATGGTTCCGCGCCCTCGACCACCTCCAGCAGTTGGGATTAGTCGCGCGAGAGCAGTTGAAGGAATCGGCAAAGCCCGCGAGCCTGCTGAAGGCCATACGCGCCGCTCGCTCCGTGCGCTATACAGTGGACACTCACCCACTTCTGCGTGAGCACTTCGCCGTAGAGCTGCCCAGCGACAACGTGGAGGCTTGGCGTACAGCCCACCGCCGGCTCTACGAGTACCTCCGGGACAGCACGCCGGACCTGCCGCAACCCACCCTTGATGACCTCCAACCGCTCTACCAAGCCGTCGCCCACGGGTGCAGGGCGGGGCTGCAACAAGAAGTCTGTGACAAGATCTACCGCGACCGCATACTGCGCGGTGAAGAACAATACAGCATGTACAGACTTGGGGCCTTTGGTTCTGAGATGGGGGCCATTGCCTGCTTCTTCAACCAGCCTTGGACTCGACTCGTCTCCGGCCTTATTGACCCAGCCCAAGCCTGGCTGCTCAACCAGGCAGCCTTCTGCCTTCGCGCCTTAGGCCGGCTGGCCGAGTCCAAAGAGCCGACGCGGGCGTCGCTCGATTTGTGTGTGAACTTGGCGGCGTGGGAGCCGGCTGCGGGCGTTGCCAGTAGCCTGAGCCTGCTGGAGCTGACGCTGGGCGAGGTAGCCCAGGCGAAGGTGGATGCCGAGCAGTCCGTGGCCTATGCCGACCGCAGCGGCGATCGGTTCCGGCGTATGGTGTCTCGTGTTCAACACGCCACCATATTGCACCAGGCTGGCCAGGGGGTCGACGCCGAGAAGCACTTCAGCGAGGGCGAGTCCGTGCAGGCAAAAGGCCAGCCCGCCTACCCGCTGCTCTACTCGCTGTCAGGCTTCCTGTATTGCGACCTGCTACTTGCAAGTGTTGAGCGAGCCGCATGGAGAGTGACCCTTGATCTGGACTGCGGACTGCAATCTTCCGATGTCGCGGAGCGGTGCCAGGTCACTGAACAGCGTGCTCGAAAATCGTTGAGTTGGGATGGCATTGCCTGCCAAGCCAATATGATTGGCCCGGCCCTCGACCACCTCACGCTAGGCCGCGCCGCGCTTTACCGGGCCATCCTCGGCGAATCCGAAATTCGAGATTCAAAATCCGAAATTGAAACAGGCGTGACTGACCTGCACCGTGCCGGCACGCAGCACATGATTCCTCACGGTGTTCTCACCCGCGCTTGGCTGCGCTTCATGGAGGACGCCGCCGCCGGCGCGCTGGCCGACCTGGACGAAGCCTGGGAGATTGCGGAACGCGGGTCTATGAGGCTTTATATGGCTGACATCCATTTGTACCGTGCCCGGCTGCTCCATGGGGTCAGGCCGTATCCGTGGGACAAGGATGAGCAAGGCAGACCACGGGGGCCGATAGATGATTTGGCGGCGGCGAGGGAATTGATCGAGCGGTGCGGCTATCATCGCCGAGACGAGGAACTGGCCGACGCCGAAAAAGCCGCGAAGCATTGGTGAGCAACCCGCACGGGCAGGAGACCCGCCGACCCCATGAGAAGCCTGCCTATGCACAGACACAGGGGTGTCCTCCCTGCGCTATGTGGTAATGCCACCTACTGCCGCCAGCCGCCGTGCGGTCACGCCATCGCGGATTTCTGGGATGATTTGCTGAACAGTCTCTCGGCGGGGCAGCCGATCTGACGCTGGCGACAATACCGGCACGCAAACGAGCCACGGACCACGGCGTTGCCCCAGAAGGTGAGGACGAGAAGGACCGCCAGTAAGGCCAGAGGCACCCATCGGAAATCCATGACTAATTGGACGATAGCAGCGATTGCGGGTAGAAGGGATACCGCGAAGTCCGGGAGCAGGTCGGACCAGGAGATTTGTGACTGGGCGAACCGCTGGGGGTCGCCCTGCCTGAACAGTAGGGCGCACAGCCGGCCTTTGCCGAAGGCGCACGTCTTGCCGTAGTAGCAGCAGTTCACGCAACTGTGCCGGAGCAGGCGGACCTCGATCCAGCAGCAATACACGACATACGCAGCCAGCGACCAGACGCCAAGTCCGGCCATGAGGAAGGCGCCGATGCCGTAGATGGAGACGGCAAGCAGGTTGGACAATAGGACAATCCGCCCCGGGAATTTCTCATAGACCATCGGCTCTCCCATAGTGTCTCCTTCACTCAACAGTCTGCGTGGCGCAAGACCTGCCCGCACTCCGCGCGCGACGGATCTATTCGGTCGGCTTGAGCGTAACGGAGCGGAGGTTGATCGCCTGCCACTGGCCTCGTATCGGTTTGATGCTCAACTCGCACGCGCCTGGCTGCTTGAGCTCGATCGCTCCCAGCCTGGCGGTCTTGAACGTCTGATAGTTCCCGGTGTTGGAGACCTCGGCGGTGAGCTTCTGGTCGCCGACGGCGATCTCGAATTTGCTGCTTTCGGCGGGCGTGGCGACGGAGGCGAGGACATCGAAGCGGCCTCCCTTCGTCAGCTTGAATCGCCAGCTTATCGAGTCCCGTGCGCTCGTCCAGAAGCCGACGTTCGGCTGGCCGCCGATCTCTTCAAGCTGGGCACCGCCGCCGTGGATCTCCGCCAGGTCCGCGGGCAACCTGAGCGTCCCGTCCGCCTCTTGGCCGGGCAGGGCCATCTCCACGTTCAGCTCGCCCTTGACCTCGAGCGCGACGACCGTATCGATGGGGTCCAGCGGCTCCGAAGGGACCTCGACGACTACGCCCTCGTCGCCGGCCGTGACTTTCAAGGTCTTGTCCGTGGCGAGCAGCCAGGCGCTTCGCACCTCGTTGCGCAGGCCCGGCACGAGCAGCCTGCCGTCGTTGGGCCAGTTGAAGACGTGCAGATACAGCGTCGCGCCGCCCTCGTGGAGCTTCTTCGTGCAGCGGCCCCAGGACAGGCGGTAGAACGGGCTGGCCGTGGTGGCGTAGACCGACTCGCCGTTGACCTTCATCCACTTGCCGATCTCCTTGAGCCGCTGGACGCTCGGCTCGGGAATCTCACCCAAACAGGTTGGCCCGACATTCAGGAGGTAGTTACCCCCTTTACTCGCGATATCGACGAGGTTGCGGATGAGGGTCTCGGTGGACTTCCAGTTGTGGTCGTAGCTCTTGAAGCCCCAGGTGTCGTTCATGGTCATGCAGGTTTCCCAGTCGCGACCGGGGGTGCCGGTCGCGGGGATGTGCTGCTCGGGCGTACTGAGATCGCCGCCGTAGCCGCCGCCGAGCCGATTGTTCGTGATGATGTCCGGCTGCAGCTCCGTCAGCGGCAGGAGCATGTCCGCGCGCTGCTTGTTCATGTCCGTGGGCGTGTCCCACCAGAGGACGCCCAATTTGCCGTAATTCGAGAGGATTTCCTTGACCTGCGGTGCGGCGATGTTGCGAATGTAGGCGTCCATATCGCCGTCCTGGGCCGGGTCCCAGTGCCCGCCGGCCGCGGCGCCGCCCGGATGGTTCCAGTCCTGGGCCTGTGAGTAGTAGAAGCCCAGCACCAGACCGTGCTTTGCGCAGGCCTCCGCCAGCGGCTTGAGCAGGTCCTTGCCATAGGGCGTGGCGTCCACCACGTCCCAGTCGGTGACTTTCGAGTCGAACAGGGCGAAGCCGTCGTGGTGCTTGGACGTGATGACGATGTACTTCATGCCCGCTTCTTTGGCAAGCTGCACCCAAGCGTCCGGGTCGTACCGGACCGGGTTGAACTGCGAGGCGAACTGCTTGTACTCGGCCACCGGAATCTTGCCGCGATTCATGATCCATTCGCCGATGCCGGAAACCTGCTTTCCCTTGTACGTCCCGGCGGGCACGGAGTACACGCCCCAATGGATGAACATCCCGAACCGGGCCTCGCGCCACCACTTCATGCGGGCGTCCCGCTGCTGGGGCGACTCGCCCGGCCGGCCAATGATCTCCTGGGAGAACGTGGCACCATAGAGACCCATAAGAAGCACGACCGCCGAAACCAACACATGCCGCACGGATAGGGACAGGCAAGTTCGCATCTGAGGACCTCCTAATCACAGCACAATCCGACTTGATGCCAAGACGACAGTCTACCTTTGAATGACGACAGACACTACGGAATTCTTGATCTGATTCGTGCCGATGCCCGGACTTGAAATCCCCTGCCCTTTGTTGGATAATAGCCTGGCCTGTAACCTGAAACGGCGGGGAGGGCATCCATCGCGATGTATCGCGATCGGGAGCCCGAATCGGCATGAGTGACGTCACACGTATCTTGAACGCGATCGAACGGGGGGACGCGGGGGCTACGGATGAAATCTTGCCTCTGGTGTATGAGGAGTTACGTCTGCTGGCCGCCCAGAAACTGTCCCACGAGCCGCCGGGCCAGACCCTCCAAGCCACCGCGCTGGTGCATGAGGCATATCTCCGGCTGGTGGGCGATGCACCGCAAAGCTGGGAGAACCGCGGCCATTTCTTTGCCGCCGCGGCGGAGGCGATGCGCCGGATCCTGGTAGAGAATGCCCGACGCAAGAACAGTCTGAAGCGAGCGGGGGAACACGGCAAGGTCGAGTTTCTTGCGACGGACCTCCCGCTGCAAGGAGCTCCCGACGAGATTCTGGCTCTCGATGAATCCCTCACGAGGTTATCTGAGAACAATCAGGCAGCCGCCGCAGCCGTGAAACTGTACTACTTCGCGGGGCTCACTCTCGACCAGGTCGCCCATGTCCAAGGCATCTCCCGCCCCACGGTGGCAAAGCGCCTGGCTTATGGTCGCGCCTGGTTGCATCGGGAGCTGTCCGAGAGAGACGACGCATAATTCCCTCCTCTGACAGTTGTCGCCGACGGATCTACGGCGGTAGGTGTGCTGAAGGGTTTGCGACGATGGGCGTATGCAGCTCCGCCAAGGTTTTCTGCGATTTTCTGGAATTTTCCTTTTACATTTTCGGCGTGGATTTCGCATTGCACTATAGAGATTTCGTGAAGGCAAGGCTGGACCATGAACGAAGGACTGGAAAACGTAGAATCCATCTTGTACGAGGCCCTCAGGCTGGCTGATGCCCGGGAGCGCGTGGCGTACCTGGAGGCGGCCTGCGGGATCGGCACCCCCTTGAGAGCGGATGTCGACTCCTTGCTTCGGGCCTATGAAGGCCAGGCGGGTATTCTCAAGGCTCCGGATCGTCTGTTGGAGGAGCCGGCCGACTCGGTGAGCGAAGGCCCGGGCACGGTCGTCGGGCGGTACAAACTTTTGGAGAAGATCGGCGAGGGGGGCATGGCGGTGGTCTACATGGCCGAGCAGGAGCAGCCCATCCGCCGCAAAGTGGCCCTCAAGATCATCAAGCTGGGCATGGATACCCGCCAGGTGATTGCCCGCTTCGAGGCGGAAAGGCAGGCTTTGGCCCTGATGGATCATCCCAGTATCGCCAAAGTCCTCGACGCCGGAGCCACAGAGACCGGGCGGCCCTATTTCGTCATGGAACTGGTCACGGGCGTCTCGATCACCGAGTACTGCGATAAGAACAGCCTTAGCACCAAGGACCGATTGGCGTTGTTCCTCCAGGTCTGCCAGGCCGTGCAGCACGCCCACCAGAAGGGTATCATCCATAGAGATATCAAGCCCTCCAACGTCATGGTCACGCACCATGACGGCAAACCCGTCCCCAAGGTTATCGACTTTGGCATCGCCAAGGCCACCAACCAGAAGCTGACGGAAAAGACACTCTTCACCCGCTACGCCCACCTCATCGGCACACCGGCGTATATGAGTCCGGAGCAGGCGGAGCTGAGCGATCTGGACATCGATACCCGCAGCGACATCTATTCGCTCGGCGTCCTGCTGTATGAGCTGCTGACCGGCACTACACCATTCAGCGAAGAGGAACTCCGCAAGGCCGGCTACATAGAGATGCAAAGGATCATCCGAGAACAGGAGCCTGTCAAACCCTCCACCCGAATCCGGACCGCCACCCGGGAACGCCGATCTGTAGGGGCAGGCCCCCGTGCCTGCCCAACCTTGGGCGGCCACAGGGGGCCGCCCCTACGGAAAGCCGATCGGGAGATGGGCGGCCCCGGCAGTCCCACATCCTACCAGCAGGTCCGCGGCGATCTCGATTGGATCGTCATGAAGTCCTTGGAAAAGGACCGCGCTCGGCGGTATGAGACCGCCAGCGGCTTGGCCGAAGATGTCCGGCGGCATTTGGAGCATGAACCCGTTGTGGCCCGAGGCCCCAGCACCACGTATTGCCTTCAAAAGCTCCTGCGCAGGCACCGCTCCCACGTTATTGCGGGCTTGGCAATGGCGGTCGTGGCCGGTGCTGCGGTTGTGGTCCTCTCAATGTGGGGTCGCGACCGGCTCCAACTGGCGGAGGCGGAAGGCCTCCGGCATGGGAACATTCTGTCCCAGGCCCGAGAGCAGTACGCCAAGGCTGAGCGCGAAGCCGCGATGGAAACGCTCAAGCCCATTCTCAGCAGCAAGCACGTTGGTCCGGAGGCGAGACTACTGCAAGCCGGCATCCTGGTCGACAATCGCCGGTCCGACGAGGCGGTGAATGTGCTGAACGGCCTGCTCCAAGACCGCCTGGAGATTGCGGGGGCAGCCCATGCGCTTTTGGCTCGCATCCTGTGGGAGAGCGAATCGCCCAACGCCGAGAAGCTCAAGGAGATTGAGGAGCACCGCCAACAGGCGGAAGCCTTACTGCCGGAGATGGCGGAAGCGTACTTCCTGCGGGCCATGACAGCCGTCACGATCAAGGAGCAGCTTGCCGCGCTCGACAAAGCTTTGCAGCTTGACGCCAGCCATTATGAATCCCGCCGCCTACGGGCCTTCACATACTACGCCTCCCGCAAGTACGAGAAAATGAAGGATGATGCGCTGGTCTTGACCGTTGTACGACCACGAGACCCGGTGGGGTACTCGCTGCGTGCAATTGCGTTCCGCGAACTGGGCAAGCAGCAAGAAGCAATCGCAGAGTATGACACGGCGATAGCGCTCACGCCCAAGGAGGACCCGGAGTACGTCAATTTGACCGTTCAACGGAGCGAGGTCTTTCTCCGAATGGGCGATTACGAACGCGTCGTTGCGGAGGCTCCGGTCGACATGCAGAATCTTGCACCTCTACGGTACCACGTGTTCGCGGCTCTGACGGCCCTTGGTGACTATGAGAAGGCCAGCGGCCTCTTCCGCCAGATCATTAGCCCGGGGCAGAATGCACAAGACAGATTCCAGGACTGGTGTTCGAAATATGTCTTCGACACGCTGGAAGACGGGCGGTCTTGGCATCCGCCGGAGCGCGAGCCTCTGGGTGTGGCTTTCTTGCCCATGGTGGAGGCTGACGAGAGTTGGCATCAACTCTCGGCCAAGGCTAGGCGTGTTATTACCGACGGTTTCACCGCCAACTGGTCACCGGATGGGAAGAGACTTGCGTTCAGCCTGGGGGTACGTGGCAGAAGTGGCGTGGCGGTGTTCGATCCCGCCACGAAGGAGACGGAGCTTCTCATCGTTCCCGGCAAGGACCCAAGGTGGTCGCCCGATGGTAAGTACATCGCCTTCGTTCGTGATTGCCAGT
>Ga0214473_10011812_pt1 | contig 10257 bp, 6 predicted proteins | sample RVTome_7_FD_203509 | JGI IMG/M metagenome (GOLD analysis project Ga0214473, IMG submission 203509) | Soil microbial communities from uranium-contaminated site in the Upper Colorado River Basin, Wyoming, United States - RVT98D197 | ecosystem: Environmental > Terrestrial > Soil > Contaminated >... | reverse complement strand
ATTCAAAGCGAGGCAATAGCATTGGAGGGTCGGCAGCCTTTTTCCCTGGCGAATACAGGACAATCACGGTCAACGGGAGCGACGGCCAGTTGGGACCATATTATCTTTCCGACGCCGGAGGCCGTCAAGGCGCACAGATCCTGCCGGGGTCGGAGCGGGTCTATCTGGATGGAGTATTGCAGAATCGGGGAAGCCAGAGCGATTACGAAATAGATTATGAGGCCGGCGCCATTTTGTTTACGCCATCGAAGGTAATACGCAGCGAAAGCAGGATAACGGTCGACTATGAGGTCGCCCGGGAGGAATACAGCAGGAGCTTTTACACGATTTCGGGCGCGGGCAATACCACGGGGAACCTGCGGTTATTTTCGAGCTTGATTCAAGAGGGCGATAACAAAAATTCACCCAAGAGCTTCGAGCTGACATCGGAGGCGCGGCAAATATTGGAAGCGGCGGGCGCGGACAGACTGCAGGCGTCGCGGAGCGGGGCGCAATTCGTCGGCCCCGGGGCGGGAGACTACAATCTCGATACCACGGGGATGATTCATTACGTATATGTTGGCGAAGACGGAGGCTCATACAACGTATCGTTTTCATTCGTGGGAACAGCGCAGGGATCATATAAAGCTCTCGGCGGGGGAGTATTCGAGTTTGTCGGCCAGGCATTGGGCGACTATGAGCCGGTCATCTTGATACCGTTGCCCGAGGTGAAAAAGTATGGCTCAATCGGGGCAGGGTGGAAATCGGGTGACAGCGCTTTTTCGTTCCTTGGCGAAATGTCAGGATCGTATTATGACTTGAACGCGCATTCGTCGAAAGACCGAACACAGAGCGACCTGTCATTCCTGGGAACTGCATCATATAAAAAAAGCGCATTTGGCACAGGCGGTTTTGTCGGCTTAAAGGCTCTGGCGCGTGTCATCGGCAACAATGCAGTGTTTCCAGGGCGAATAGATGAGGTCGAACGATACAGGCAGTACGACCTCGGGAATCTATCAACGCCTCAGGGAGAGGAGGTCGAGGAAGTAGAGGTAGCCGCAAGCATCGATCAAAAACGGAGAATATCATTTAATCTGGGGCATCTAACGCATCCGGAATTAACCGACCGAAATCACCAGGCGTTAAATGCCAGCTGGAGCATCGTCGGGCCGTTGGCATGGATATCGAACACCGAGAGGACGCGCGGGGATCGCACCTGGTGGAAAGCATCGAACATTTTGGCGGCGACTTTTCGGAGATGGAAACCGTCGCTGGGACTGAACTTTGAAACTCGCAACGGTAATGAAGGACTAAGATATTTTGAATATCTGGGGACGTTGCCAGTCGAATATTCATCGCGCATCGACGGCGCCACTGAAATTGCGGTGCGGGACGAACGGTATTTCGACGGCAGCTGGCGAGATAAATTCATTTCAGGGATGCTTCAGCAGAAGCTCTCACTCATAATTGCCAATTCCGGTTTTTCGGGAGATCTGGCGGTATCGTATTATAAAAAAGAATTCAAGGAATATTCCGGGGCCGATGCGGAGCAAAGGACGGGTTGGACAAGGATCACTTATTCCGATCCGGCGGGCCGAGGAAGCGTGTCGATAAGCGAGAGGCTGAGTTCCTCTAATGAAAGGGTGCAGGCAAGGAGTTATTTATTCGTTGGCGATGGCAGGGGCGAATACAGGCTGGAGGACGGTGAATATATCAGGGACCCACAGGGAGATTATATACTGATTATCGAGGAGCTCGGCGACGGGGCCATGGCGGCTGAGATATCCACGGCAATCGGGGGCAACGCCTCTCCCCTGCTCCTTTTCGATGGCACTCGCGAAATAGAGAGGGCGTCGGGGCGGCTGAATGTCGAGGCCGATTTAAATTATCGCCTGAGGAAATCATCGCAGCAGCTAATCGGCAGGGATTTCGTACCGTGGGATTTCGAACGAGGAAGCCAGGCGGCGTTTCAAACCGGCGAACTCGGCATGCGGATATATTATTATCCCCCGATCGGGAATCATCGAATAAAACATAACATGATGCGCTCGTTCGAAAGGGGGAGCCAATATGCCAATGAAGAGGCCAATAATCGAGGCCGCTCGGATGAATTGTCGTGGAGCTTCCCGGTATCGAAGCAAATAGACATGGTCGTAACGGGGCTTTTATCAAAGACCGAGCGCTCGATAAACGATCTCAAATACACGGTTGAACGCCAGAGTGCGGGCGGCCTATCCAATTACCGTTTTAAAAAACAATGGATATTATCCGCCGGGGCGTCCTATGAGACAGCCAGGCAGAGCGAGAATGGCCTGCGCGCCAAAATGCCATCGGGGGAGCTGGGCCTGGCGCGCGATCTGAAAAGGTCCGGCCGAATTTCGGCAAGAGCCTTAATTACGCGGCTGGAAGTTAATCAACAGGAATCTTATATACCGTTTCAGGTCGCGCGCGGCAAAGGGCGCGGGAATAATTTTGAGGCAATTATATCGGCGCGGATGGAGATCACGAAGAACGGGCGATTCGATGTATCGTACCGGTATGAAAATTTCGCCGGCAGGGCGCAGAAACATGATCTAAGAATGGAATTCACGGTGTTGTTCTTATGACATGCAGGGTAATTCTCGTGATATTTATATTCGGATATTCAGCGGCTCTTCATGGTGGGCCAATCGAAATTACGGGCAATCGGCATTTTTCGGATAAGGAAATGCTAAACCTCATCGACTTCTCGCAGGCAAATGATGCGCTTGGCGCCGAGATAACAAAACTTTATCGCAAGGAGGGTTACTTTGGCGCATCAGTCAGGGGAATTTCCATTTTACCTGACGGGGCTAAAGAGATCGAATTACAAGAAGGAAAACCATCGAAAGTTGCCAGGGTCGAAATACAGGTTTCGCCGCAGGATACCAAAGTGATTCTTGAGACGTTGATGTCAGAATTAACTGGAAAGATCTCATCGGAGGCAAACCTGAACGATTTCGCGGGGAAATGCATTGAGCTCATGTCGGAGAATGGGATGCCATTCGCAAGCGGCCACTGGCGGGAGTTCGAGTTCGATGAGGAGGGAAATTTGTCATTGTCGTATCGAATTCTATCCGGCCCGCAAAGCCACGTTGCGGGAGCCAGATTCTCGGGGATTAGGAGGACTAGGCGGGAATCGTTGAGACGACGCTTGGAGTATGCGCCGGGTGAATTATTTTCGGAAACGAAAGCAGCGGCATCGGACAAATCGATCGATCGCATGCCCTATATCGACATCGCTGGTCGATTCGAAATCGAATCTTTTGCAGACGGGGAATCGATTTATGTCCTGCATCAAATCATAGAAAGGCCATCGACGCGGTTCGACGGCGCCGGCGGATTTGTATCGACCAAAGGGAGCGAGTCTCTAGTCGGGCGGCTGGACCTGGAGTTCGGCGACATCCTGGGCACGGGGCGGGCGTTCGGCTTTAATTGGAATAGAAAAGACAAATGGTCAAACGAGCTGCGCGTCAACTACCTCGAGCCATATTTATTGAATAGCTCTATCGATTTGCGATTGGAGGCGTCTCAAACCGACAAAGACACGTCGTTCATTAAAATCGTAGGGAAAGCGGGCTTGCTGCATGCGTTCAAATCGGGACTGGCTGGAGGAGTGTGGTTCGGAATCGATAGGACTACCCCCGAGAAATCGACGGAAACGATTCAATCGACGGGACAATTCGTAACGGGAGTATTCGATTTCGATAGAGCCGATGAAGCGGCAAATCCGAGGGCGGGATATGGAATTTCCTCGGTGATTAATTACAAATTTAGAAGAAACGAAAGCTATGACTCTTCAAGGCAGGATTATTCCGGGAAAATCGTATCGGCGGGGACTGAATTAAGATATTTTATTGGGATATCGAAGCGCATAGCGCTTGCGCTCAAGGCGAACGCATGGGGTATTGTGGCCGAGGACGGCCGCGTGCCGTTGGATGAAATGAGATTCCTGGGAGGAATCGAGGATTTACGGGGATATGCCGATGGTAGATTTCCAGCGTACCGCTTCGCCATGCTCTCCGTCGAGCCGAGGATATTGACCGGGGCGGGCAGCCGGATTTATGCCTTTACCGACCTGGCTGAAATAAAAAGCTCGCAATATGGTTCGTCCAATTATAGATTTTATCCCGATTATGGCCTTGGGGTGGTGGCGCCATCGGCGCTGGGTCAATTCAGGATTGAGATAGGCTGGGGAAAATCAGGATTCCCAAGCGAGGGGGTGTTAAACTTCGGCCTGGTCGGGCGATTTTGATGAACAAAGCGTTGGAGCTTTTTAGAATATCGCGACCGATAAATTGCATAATTACATTTGCGTCAGTGTGGATTGGGGCTGTCGTTGCCGGCAACATCTTCTATTCGGGAGAGATTCTAACGGCTTCGCTCTCAGGAGCCTGCATTGCGGCATTCGGAAATATCGTTAATGACATTTTAGACTTAAGCGTCGATAAGATAAACAAACCGAACAGGCCACTTGTTAGGGGAATCATATCGTTGAGAGAAGCACGAATTGCGGCAATAATATTCGGGATGTCAGGGTTGATTCTCTCGGTCTGGATCGGTTTTATATCGTTTTTAATCGCAGCGGCTGCGATTTCATTACTGGTCGTTTATACGCCTCTGTTGAAGGGGATTCCATTCGCTGGAAATCTGACAGTGGCGTTGGTGGCAGCGATGGCATTTGTTTACGGCGGAAATGCCGTGGGAAAGCCGTTCGGGGCCCTGATACTCTCGGCGTATGCCTTCCTGATGCACCTGGGGCGGGAAATCGTGAAGGACATCGAGGATCGGCTGGCAGATATGAATTACGGCCACAGAACAGCGGCAATGCTTTATAATGCCCGGCTTTCGCGGCTAACTGCTATCGGAGTGTTCACGATACTGATAATGGCCACATTTCTGCCTGTGGCGACAGGGTTTTATGGCGCGGGTTATTTTCTGACGGTGCTTATCGGGACCGATTTTTTTCTGGTGGAGTCGGCACATAAATTGGCAAAGACTAATAATGAAAAGGAAATGCATCGCATAGCCGTATGGCTCAAAGTGGCCATGCCATTCGGACTGCTGGCAGTGCTGCTGGGGCATTTGGGATGGTAGTAAGGCCTCATGAAATACGTGCCTCAGGATGTCGCCCGCCCATATGCGGCACGCTCCATCCTGAGGCATAAATAATTTAAAGATTGGCGATAATATTAGTGGCGTACTGAGATGTCGAAACCTTGGAAGCCCCTTGCATCTGACGCTCTAAATCGTAAGTTACCGTTTTTTGTATAATCGTCTTCTCGATAGCGCCTTCGATGGCGCGAGCGGCCCCGACCCATCCCATATACTCGAGCATCAGCACTGCTGAGAGCATCAAGGAACCGGGGTTGACCATGTCCTTATTGGCGTATTTCGGGGCGGTGCCGTGAGTAGCCTCGAACAGGCCTACGAAGTCGCCGATGTTGGCGCCGGGAGCCATGCCCAGGCCGCCGACCTGCGCAGCGCAGGCATCGGATAGGTAGTCGCCGTTAAGGTTGGGGGTGGCAAATACATCGTATTCGTCGGTGCGAGTCAGGATCTGCTGAAACATGGAATCGGCAATGCGGTCCTTGATAACAATTTTACCCTGCGGCGCCTGCCCGTTATGCTGGGAATAGACCTCTTCTTCGGTGATCGTTTGCCTGGCAAATTCCGTTTTGGCAAGCTCGTATCCCCAATCGCGGAATGCCCCTTCGGTATATTTCATGATATTGCCTTTATGCACAAGCGTCACAGAACGTCTGTTGTTGGCAATCGCGTATTCGATCGCTTTACGAACCAGGCGCTTGGTTCCAGTGACCGAGATAGGCTTTATGCCGATACCCGAATCGGTTCGCAGCTTGACTTTCATCTCATTCTTCAAAAAGCTGATGATTTTGCGGGCTTCTTTTGAGCCCTTTTTCCACTCGATACCGGCATAGACGTCCTCGGTGTTTTCCCTGAAAATCACGACGTTCATTTTTTCCGGATTTTTGACGGGAGCGGGAACACCCTGGAAATATCTCACCGGGCGGACGCAGGCGTAAAGATCGAGCACCTGGCGCAGAGTCACGTTGAGGGAACGGAAACCGCCGCCGATGGGTGTTGTCAAGGGCCCCTTAAGCGCGACGATAAAGGTCCGGATGGCATCAAATGTGTCTTTAGGCAGAACCTCGCCATATTTGGCCTGGGCGGCTTCGCCCGCAAAAATATCGAACCAGACAATTCTCTTTGCGCCCTGATAGCTCTTGCCTACAGCAGCATCGACGACGCGCCGTGTGGCGCGCATGATATCGCGCCCGATACCGTCGCCCTCTATGACCGGTATAATCGGATTCGGCGGCACCTTGAGTTTTTTTGCTGCTATTGTAATCGGCATGCCGTCTTTGGGCGGCTCTATTTTCTTGAATTTTTTCACCAAATCAACCTCCTGTTTCATCAAGTTCAATATGCTTTCAAATTCTCCGTAATGTCATGTCGCCGATAACGCCGTTTATCGATATAAGCAATTTATCAGCGGCCTGCTCATAATTGTCGTCGCAAAATTCAATTTTAGGCAAAAGGCCCTCTCCCCGTCGATCTCCAATCCAAATATCCCCCAGTGCGGTTTTGCCCTCGACCTTTGCAGGAAATGAGCGGGGAACCAGCATGAGAATATCGCCTATGACAGTGGAAACACTGAGACGATTTACGCCCGCGGCAAGCCTGCTTCCGGCGAGATCGATCGTCATATCGCCGATTACCTGAGATGATTCAATATTGCCGGTTTCGCGATTATTGAAGTCGAGTTGCAGATCACCGACGATGCGTTGTGAGGGGCTTGGTCCGAGTCGTATCTGATTTTTCAATCGGCCATGGCCGAATAACATGTAAAGGCCAATTAGAATGAGGACAGCCGGCCAGAGGCGGCCCAGATTTCGCCAGAAATGATAATCGGGAAAAATATTTCCCACAAGAAAAACAAGGCCAAGGAATATGATAAGCAATCCGATGAGAGTATTTCCATCGACCTTTGAGATCGTCCTGAGAGGCATCGGCTATTTCCCTCTGGGGCCGTAATGGCGGTCGAATATCATTCCCAGCCCCACAATGATGAGGATAAGGGGCCACCAGGTGTGCAAAAAATCGCCCAGGTCAAATGTTATATAACCAACGCGGTCGAGCAGCAACGCCACGCCGACGGCGATGAAGACCAGTCCCCAGAGCAACCCTGAAATACTGCGGTTCATTAAGGCGCTAACTTTAAAAAGCACATACTGTTATTGCTCAAGGGCGAGGGATCCTCGCTTCCACGATTCCAATTCATTTAAGCCAATTTAAAATCGCCATGCTTCTGCAAATGCGCTATCACGCCGCCGTCATTCAGGATGCGCATCATCGAAGGGGGCAGGGGCTTGAATTCCAGTGTTATACCGGTGGTCAAGTCGCGTATCTTGCCATTTTCAAGATTAACCTCCAATTCGTCGCCGGCGTTAATCTTGTCGGTGTCGCAAATAAGAACGGGAATTCCAACGTTGACGGCGTTACGGAAAAATATCCTCGCAAATGATTTTGCCAAAACGGCGGCCACTCCTGCCATCTTGATAATGGTCGGGGCATGTTCGCGAGAGGAACCGAGCCCGAAGTTTTTGCCACCAACCACAAAATCTCCCGGCGTCATTTTGGAGGCAAATTCCGGATCGGCATCCTCCAATACATGTTTTGCCAGCTCCGGCAAATTAGAACGGAGGTGAAAGTATCTGCCCGGAGCAATATGATCCGTTGAAATACCATCGCCGAATTTCCAAGCTTTTCCTTTAAGCATCTTCATTCACCTCCTATTTTCTGCCCTTAGTGGCCATCTTGGTTAATCGTCTGGTGGCGGTTCTCTTGGGCGCCCTGGCAGTCGAGCGTTTTGCGGATGATTTTCTGGCACCAGAAGTTTTGGACTGGCCCTTTGATTTGAGCGCGTCCTTCACCGACCTGGTAGCCTCAGCAGCCAATTTGCCCAACTTCTTTTCGAACTCCTGAGCCGCTTTCTGCGCTTTTGGGCCGTATTGAGCGATGGCCTTTTTCGCCATGAATTGCCCCTTTTGGGAGGCTTCCCTGGCAGCGGGGCCGAGGATGGCTGCCGTTTCGCTGGCAACGCGCTCGACAGTTTTTTGAGCCGATTTTGCAAGAGTCTTGAGAGCGTCAACGTCTATCAAATCTTCCTTGCCTATGCTCTGAAGCTCCTTTACGTATTTGCGGGGATCGGCGATAGTTCCTTCGATAGCGGTGGCGGCAATGACAGCAGGAGATCCGAGATAAATCGAGGCCTCGGGATTCCCCATTCTTCCCTGGAAATTGCGGTTTTGAGTGGTTAAGCAGACCTCGCCGTCGGCAGGGACACCTTCATGGATACCGACGCATGGGCCGCATCCAGGAGTCACCATAATGGCGCCGAACTCGAGCAGGGTTTGATAATAGCCTCGCGCGATGGCTTCCTTCATGACCGATTCGGATCCCGGAACAGCAATGAATCGGATGTTCGGAGCTTTCTTTTTTCCCTTTACGATTTTGGCAACTACTTCCCAATCCTCGATACGAGAATTAGTGCAGGTACCGAGGAAAACCTGATCGACCTTGATGCCGGCGGCCTGATCGATGGTGCGAGTGTTATCGACGGTATGCGGAAAGCTGACGGTGGGTTTGACCTTGGATGCGTCTATTTCGATTACGCGTTCATATACCGCATCGGCATCGGCGGCCAGTGGAATCCATTTATTGCCGCGACCCATCATGTCGAGAAAAGCGCGGGTGGTTTGGTCGGAGGCTATAAGACCAACCTTGGCGCCGGCCTCTACCGCCATGTTGGAAAGAGTGAAGCGGCCGGCCATTTCCATTTTTTCTATGGTGGGTCCGCAGAATTCTAAAGCTTTATAAGTCGCGCCGTCGGCGCCTATCAGGCCGATGAGATGCAGCATCAAATCCTTGGGGAAAACGCCCAGAGGCAAAGTCCCCGTGATATAAACTTTGAAGGACTCGGGAACGCGGAACCAGGTTTTGCCGTAGGCCATGCCAATGCCGACATCGGTGGAACCCATGCCGGTGGCGAAACAGGCCAGCGCTCCGCCAGTGCAGGTGTGGCTGTCGGCCCCGATTAGAACCTCGCCGGGGTTGACATAGTTTTCATTGATTACGACGTGGCAGATTCCTTTGCCGACTTCCTCGACAATGGCGCCCATCCTGGCAGCAAAAATGCGGATGAATTGATGGTCGTTGGCAAGCTCCTTGCGCGATGCCGGAGATGAATGGTCGAGGAAAAAGACTGTGCGCCTGGGACTTGCCAATTTGGTGACCCCCAATTTTTCGACCTGTCGGATTGTCAGGGGCCCGGTGCCATCCTGCAACAAGCAGAGATCGACTTTGGAAATGGTGATCTCGCCGGCAGTGACTTTTCTTCCGGAATGGCTGCTTAATATTTTCTCAGCAAGGGTTTGACCCATTCTTGCCTCCTCCCTCGGGGACGGGCGCCAAAAGATTCAGGCGCCAGTTGCCCGGAATCTTAATATCCCAATACCGATAACATTTCTTTGTAAATAGCGGCCGATTTCTGAAGAGCGGCGAGCTCCTCGTTGTTCAGCTTTAATTCAATCACTTTTTCTATTCCGTTGGCGCCCAAAACTGCGGGCACGCCGATGTACAGATCTTTGATGCCGTATTGTCCGGTCAGATATGCGGAGCAAGGCATAACCCTTTTGCGGTCTGTGAGGATGGAATCGACCATCTCCACGGAAGCGGCTGCGGGAGCGTAGTAGGCTGAGCCGGTTTTGAGCAACTTCACGATTTCACCGCCGCCATCGCGGGTCCTGTCGGAAATAGCCTTGATTCGTTCCGCTGAGATCAACTCCGTGATGGGGATGCCGGCGACTGTCGTGTAGCGCGGAAGCGGCACCATCGTATCACCATGTCCGCCAAGAACCATGGCCTGAATATCATTGGGAGAGACCCCGAGCTCCCATCCGACAAAAGTGCGGAAGCGAACGGAATCGAGCACGCCTGCCTGTCCGAAGACATGTTTATGGTCGACGCCCATTTTTTTCCAGGAGTGAAACGTCATTATATCGAGCGGGTTGGCAACCATAAGGACCATGGCCTTGGGAGCGAATTTCTTGATATTTTCGGTAACGGCGCCGACGATTTCGGCGTTCTTGGTGATCAGATCTTCGCGCGTCATGCCGGGCTTACGAGGCACGCCTGAAGTAACAACCACGATGTGAGAATCTTTGATATCCGCGA
>Ga0214473_10011811_pt1 | contig 10257 bp, 8 predicted proteins | sample RVTome_7_FD_203509 | JGI IMG/M metagenome (GOLD analysis project Ga0214473, IMG submission 203509) | Soil microbial communities from uranium-contaminated site in the Upper Colorado River Basin, Wyoming, United States - RVT98D197 | ecosystem: Environmental > Terrestrial > Soil > Contaminated >... | reverse complement strand
CCGCGGGACGGAGCGGCGCATCCGGGCGCGACTGGTGCGCGGACGGCTGGACGATCGCGCCGTTGCGGAGTTTGTCGGCGGCAATCTCACCGTTCTCAGCACGATGGTGGGGTCCACGTTTGAAAGGACGGTGAAGCCCCGCGGGCGCTGGTTGATCCTGGAAGATTTCAACGACAAGATTGAACGGATCGACCGGTTTTTGTCCCATCTGACTCTGGCCCGCTACTGGAATGAATGCGGGGGGCTGCTGATCGGCGATTTTCACCGCGGCTATTACGATCTGACGCCTGCGGTCCTGGAGCTGTTGCCCTATCATCTTTCGCCGCAGCACCGGTTTCCGATTCTGGTGACGCCGGACGTGGGGCACGTCTGGCCTATGGCCCCGCTGCCGCTTCACGTTGAAGTACACATCGAACGCACCGGCGAGGACCGGTTTGCGGTCGACTGGCCGGCGGGACTTCTGGCGAAGGGGGCGGGTCCGTAGGGATCGGCGAGATTGTCACGGTCGGCCTATCGGCCGCACTCGCAATGACAGGGAGCGGGGGGCAAGAGACTATTCGTGTGACTTGCTGGGCGCCCTTGCAATGATAGAGACGTGAAATCTCCGATCGAAATGGCGGTTGGTGTATCCTATGCGGCACGCGTGATTCGGAATCGTCGTGTACCGCCCGTCATCATTGCGTGGGCGCTTGGCATACATTGTTAGGAACATCAAATTCGTATTGAATACCTCGAAAAGCGTCCAGCGCGGTAACCACGTCAACGATGTCAACGATGAGATTCACTCTTGCAGGCTTTAGGTCGCAGCGAGCCTTGACCAACGCCACGGGCGCGTTTATGAACTTGTTCAGCACAGCTACGATGTCCGTGATATCTACAATACCGCTATTCGAATTACACGGGCCGTAAACACTATCGTAATAGCAATTCACATCTCCGTGCTTGCTCGATTTCAGAGCCAACGTAGGCATTTCGATTTGGCAATCGGGGGTGCTATGTGCAATCCCGTATTCTCCGCCGGGTACTATCACCTCGTGGTACACGGCGACTTTGTCGAATTGGCTCCAGTCGAGATAGGTCGGTGTGCACGCTAGACTCGCGACCCAAAAAAACTTCTCTCCAGGGATATACATGGGATCCACGACGCCCGATAACTCGCTTTTCAGTGTTGGTTCCGTAACCCAAAACACTTGCCCGGTTGCCGCAAGGAACCGGGGCGGTAAAGCATCAACCGTTACCCTAATCGCAAGATTCGGATTAGTGGAAAAGCTCCGAAAGAATAAGAAACGATTGGCCGAAAACAGCGGCTCAATGTTCTCGATTCGAGGTAACTCTTGATCGGGATTAGCGAAAAACGGGCAATTATCAAAACAATCCTGCACGCCGTCGCCGTCGCTGTCTCCAAACGCAACACAAGTGTCTTCGCAATCCGCGAAGCCGTCGCCATCTTGGTCGTTCCATTTATCGCCGGGGCATTCGCAGACATCCAAGTACCCATTGGCGTTCGCGTCATTGGTCGAGAGTTGGTTTTCGTCGGCGATGCCATCCACGTTACAATCAAGTGGATCGTCCAACGTCAGCGCCGATACATAATACCCATCACCTATTTGCATCCACTCTGTTCCATCGAGACGAGAACGATAAAGACCGTCCGAGGCCGCTACGAACACAAATTGCCCCGGAGAGTCAATGGCAACACCGCTCGGTGTAGATGGAGAATCGAATAGCGTGACCGGGTTGGTGCCATCATATTGAACAGTACGAATCTGCTTGTTGTACGCAACCGCCCAATACAGGCGGCTCCCGGTACGATCGATTGCAAGGTTTCTCACGAGGCTGTTGCTGGTCGGAAAGTAGAGTTTGGCGACCTGTTGCCCGATATTGTCTGACGCAAAGATTGCTGCCCCGTTGCCATCGTGCCAAAACATGCGGTGGCGAAAGCTGTCGACTCTGATCGCGTTCGGGGTAAGATCTTGACATCCGTCTTCGAGTTGAGGTTCCTCAAAGTGAATCAGCTCTTCTATGTTGGTACCGTCGAGGTTCGCGCGTAAAATTCGCGCAACGCAAAGCGGATATGCCTCTGTGTATTCGTCCCAGTAAAGTTTCGCATTCACGACATCAACGTCGAGCCCGGAACACCCATATACGCAGGAAACAACGTCCTCTTCGTTCGAGCCATCGAGTTCAGCGCGGCGAATGGTTTGGGTGTAAACGGGCCAACAACAATTTCTTGTCCAATATAAGTTGCCGCGAACTACGTCGATTGCAAGATCCCCAGGATATGCCTGGGACACAACGAGTTCTTGATTCGAACCATCACGATTCGCCCGGTATATATCACCGTAGCGTTCCCAATACACCTTCTGGGCATGTACTGAAGATGCAGTTACGAAAACGAGAATGATGAAGGTGCATGGCTTCATGCCGGGCTTCCTTTCAGAATGTTTGCCTCTATCCGAAAGGCCCAGCACGGCTCGCGTTGTGCAACGCCAGTCGATTCGGATGGGTTCGCGGGCCGCGCGAGGTCGAATCGGAATCAGACCGGACAGCTCGATTGGCGTTACACGCCGACATTATCGCACGTAATGCCTTGCGATACAACGGTAAGGACCGGTTTTCGATCGACTGGCCGGCGGGATTCCTGGCGACTGTCCAGGATTCGTAAGCATCGCCGCGATTGCCCGGCGTTCCGATTGCGTCAGGATTCATTGCGATGAGAGGTCATGCACCGGCAGGGTGCCGGTGCCACACAGAAAGTACCGCGAGACCGGCAGGAGGCCGGTGCCACTCAAAAGGCGCCGGGCGGGGAGCTATAAAAGGTCTGTCAGCGTTGAGCTGATGCGGGCGAGGCCCTCCTCCAGGATATCGGGGGGAACGCCAAGCCCAACGCGAATATGGTCGTCCAGGGCAAAAAAGCAGCCGGGTACGACCTGGGTATCGGCGTGGGCGGCAAGGTGTTCGTTCAACACGTGTCCGGGAAGTCCGCCCGCCAGGCGGAGGCACTCGAACATAGCGCCAAAGCTGGGGTAGGCGGTGACCCGCGGTTCCCGATCCAACCAGCGAGTGAAGATGGTCCGGGCGGCCTGATGGTGGTTCCGGTATCGCTCCTCCAACCAGTGAATGCGGGATAGGGCGTGCTCGGTCAAGTCGCCGACCGGCGCCGGATTGTCGGCGTGCAAGAGGTCGACCACATCGCGGGCCCGCTCGATCAATCCGGGGGAGGCCATGAGCCACCCCGCGCGAAGCCCCCCTAACCCATAAACTTTGGTGAGTGAACTGGTCACCAGGACGTTCTCCCCCAGGGCGGCGGCCGTCCAGCGCGGCTCGTTCAGGCAGATGTGCGCGGCGTCGAGGTAGACTTCGTCTACGATGAGCCGAGCGTCGTAATCGACGCAACATTCGACGATGCGGCGCATGTCCTCGCGCGTGATTCGACGTCCGCTGGGGTTGTGCAAGTTGGTGAGAACGACGGCGGTGACGTGTTCTTTCAGCGCCTGGCGAAGGGACTCCGGTGAAACTTCGAAATCCGCAAACGGTTCCCGAATCAGAGGACGGGTTTGTAAGCGAAGGAACGACGCGACCCGCGACAGAGGATCGTATAAGGGTTGCTCGACCAGCACGAGGTCCCCGGGATGAGTGGCGGCGGCCAGGGCCACGAAGTTGGCCGAACTGGTTCCCGGAACGGGGAGGACCTGTTCAGGAGCTACATTGTATAGCCGGGCCAGTTCCCCGATCACCAGGGGGTCGCCATAAGGGCCGCGGACGTCCAGGCACACGGGTCGGTGGGAGCCGAATAGCTCGCCGGCGGGCATGGCGGGGGCGCCGCTCCCGGTCAACTCATAACGGACACGGCGGTGCGTTTTGTGCCAGCGCAGGTAGGGCATCGTCCGGTCAAGGGCGAGGCGGGTCACTAAAGACTCCCTGAATCGTCCCCACGGTCCGGCAAGAGTGTCGTGACCGTGACACGATTCTTTCAAAAAACCAAGTGCCACTGATTGTCAGTTTCGAGGCCGTGTGTTATAATACCTTATCCCGTCCGTCTCTCATAGTGAGCTACGGCGGTCCGAGGGATAACAGGGTAAGGATGTCGCCGGGGCGGGGCGGCGCAACGAGGGAGAGCATCATGGCTGGTCAGCTTAGTGCCAAATCCGAATTTACCGAAACGCTCGCGATTCATGCCGCGCTCAAGGGGGCGCTAAAATCAAGGCTGTTGGATAAGAACGCGGCCGTGCGCAAGGCGGCTGCCAATCTTTGCCAGCAGATGGAAGGTGAGCGCTCCATTTACGGGAGACAGCTTAAGATGCTGAATCTGATGGAGCGGGGGGCGACCCTGGTCGATCTGGGAAAAAAGCTACGGTGCTCTCGCCGCACGATTTTTCGCTACCTGAACCACTTGGAAGAAGCCGGGATCCCCATCAAGCTCGACGGAATGAAGTACTTTATCGACAAAGAAGTGGCCAAGCTGCTTAAGCTTTGACCCGTTGGACGACGGGCCGGGCTGCATTCGGACGCCGTGGATTGGGTCGGATGTTATGAGTCGCCATTGCAAGCGGCAAATGCTTCCCAGATTCACAAATGGGTGGTTTGACTTCTCCGGGTTGGCTGAGGGAACGTAGGCAAGAGCCGTATGGCGACTACCCGTGATGTCCTCGTGTCGTTCTTCAGTTGATTCGTAACTTCCAGCTTCCTAGCCTCTTATAGGTCAGTTTGGGGCGCTCGTATAATGACTCCGGCGGGTATCCGTGGCGGAGCGATATCGCCGTGCGCGCGGGGAGTCTCCCTCGCGTGCGTTGTGGGCGCCTAGGGGTTTTGCGTCACCGTGAAAGGCCGATCCTCTTTAAGTCTGTTTCTCGCGCTGGGCCTGCTGTCGCTGGCTGCGTCCTGCAATCAATCGATCGGCGGGTTGTTCGGCAGTTTGTTCGGCGGCGACAACCAGAATTCCAATTCAAACTCCAACACCAACTCTAATGATAATTCGGGAGACGATCCCGGCAACACCAATGACAACACGAATAACGACAACGATTCGGAGGCGCCCCGGCCTCGACCGCCGGCGGGAACGTCCGCCCGGGTGCGCAACGAGAGCGCCTTTCGGGCGGATGTGACGCTGCAGTTCATCGAGGACTCCGCGGTTTCGCATCTAGCGTTCGTTCGCGTGCTCCCGGAGAGCACGACGATGGTGACGGGACCGACGATGGTCGATGTGCTGGAGCTGTCCGGCGCCAGTGAGCGCGGTGTGGCGTTGCCGGAGGCGACGTTTTTCTACGGGGTGGACTTCTCGGAAACCACGCCCGCCGAATATCTGATCCCGGCCGATCTGGATGCCGGGCCCGATCCGGATCCGCCGACGCTTACGATGTTGGAGCCGTCTAGTGACATCACCGTGGCGTTGGGGGGATGGCTGCTGACGACGTGGGAGGACGAAGCGCCGACGGCGGGAACGACGGTCCGCGTGGGCTTGCGGACGGCGGATGACCCGAATGCCGACGTGGTCTTTCTTGGTCCGGCGGTCGGGGCGGTCCTGGACGGAATCAATGACCAGGTGAGCGTGGTGGTGGAAGGCGTGACACCCGGTTTTTACGAAGTCGTGGGACAAATTGACGACGGAACGAACCGGGTGGAATCGATGTCACCGGGTCGGGTACAGGTGGTGAACGCGGACGACAACATCGCCCCCTTGCTGATGATTCTGGAACCTGACGGAACGGTGGAATTGATCAACGGCGATTCGTTATTGTTGGTCTGGCAGGACGAGGACCCGGACGACAACGCCACGATTGTCTTTTCCCTGGAGGTGAACAATCCCAACACCGTCGGCGTCGGCCCTTACACGATCGGCCCTTCGCTGGCCGAAGACCCGGACGGGCCGTCTGGGGATTCCATCACCGTGACCATCGACGATGTGCTGCCGGGGTTGTACGACCTGGTAGGTCGAATCGACGACGGGGAACTGGTGGGAACGCATCGCGTTTTGCGAGCCGTCCGCGTGCTTGCCGATCCGCAAAACGACACCCCGCAGCTTACGCTGGTTGAGCCGGCGACGGATGTCACCGTGGCGCCCGGCGGATCGTTTACCGTTCGGTGGACCGATTCAGACGAAAACGACAACGCCTCGATTTCCCTGTTTTTTGATCCCGATCTCACTTCCGGCACTTTGGACGGTGATGAAGTCCTGCTGGTTTCAGCGTTGCAGGAGGACAATGACGGCGCGGGGGACCGGATCACGCTGAGGGTGCCGACCGGTGTTCCCAAGGGTTCCTATCGAATCGCGGGGTTGATCACCGACGGCGTGGTCGAAGTGGCGACTTGGGCGCCGGGTCGTTTACATCTGGGCGTATCCGGGGGCGGCGATGGTCCTCCGGAACTGGCGTTTGAGAGGCCGATTGCGGCGGTGTTTACCCGACTTGGCGAATCGATCGAGATTCAGATTCGCGCGGACAATCTCCCGATCGGCTCGTCGCCAAGATTGAAACTCTCCAACGAGGCGTCGGGCGGATCGATCCGCGTGGACGTCACGCCCGATCCGCTGGTACTGAATGGGGCCATGTCCTTGCCATTGCCGGCAGGTGCGGCGTCCATACCCAATCGGGCGTGGCCGCGCTCCTTTGAGCTATCCGTCGAGGTGGTGGTGGACGGGGTAAGCTATTCGGCGAAGGCTCCGGGCGTGGTCTGGATTCGCCAGGAGGTGGAACTGGTTCATGCGGCGGTGATCAACTGCGATTGTTCGCCGGGGGCGGAACCGGTTGACGATCCGCGGGCGTTTATCGGCTTTGGCGTCACCTATTACGGGGGAGGCTTCACGGATCGCGACGTACGCGGGGATGTGCAACTTTGGGTGACCGCCGACGGCGTGGTGCCGACCGAACCTCAATTGGCGGATTCGCGGCACGGCTTCCTGGGAACGGTCAGCGAGAGCCCGAACCTGGAACGGACCGTGCAATTGCCGCTGAGACGATTGGCCATTCTGGATAGTCAGGGGCAATTGGTGGATCTGGCCATTCTTCCCGGCGTCTACCAAATAGCGGCGGTGGTGGATCATCCGCCATTCGGGCGCGTGGTGTCACCACCGGCGCCCGAACTGCTGACCATTTGTCGTTGCCTTCCGTCGCGGTGATACCAAGCTCGTGTTCGCTTTCCGGCGTAAGGCGTGAGGGGATCACTGAGCCGCTACGACATAGTCAGGCCCAGGTACCAGGCGGCTACGGTGACCTTTTCCGTTTGGAGACGGCGCGTACGATGAGCCGCTTGAGGGATGCGGAGACATCCGAGTCTCGCAGAGCCGCGGCGGGGCGTGCGAGGCAGACGATATCCAATCCCCCGGGTAGATCGTGCTTTTGGGTTCGGAAGGCCTCGCGAATGCGGCGCTTGGCGCGGTTGCGTTCCACGGCGCCCCCGACCTGTCGTCCGACGCTGATTCCGAAACGGGAATAGGTCCGGCCGTTGGCGGCGACGAACACGGTTAACAAACCGTCCGCGGCTCGACACCCGGACTCGAAGACCCGGTCGAATTCCCGTCGCAACAGGAGCCGTTCGTGCTGTTGGAAGCGGTGTCCGCGGGACGCGCTCTGGGGCCGGCGGGGATCTCCTGATCTCATGCGTATCATGATAATCGGTCTTGGAACATTCCGGTAACATGGGATGGTCCGTGAGGGCACGAATTCGGAGTATGCTGCGGGCGTGGACAGTGAGAGGATCCCGTGCGATACTCGATTCGATAGGTGGCCGGCCCCTAAGCGGCGAATGAGGACTCCCGCGACGGGCCTGGTTCTTTTTCCTTGTACAGGCTGCATCACTGATTCTGGAGATTAGGGATCAATCATTTATGAGCATTCTTGTGGATTCGGATTCGAAAGTGATCTGTCAGGGGATCACCGGCAAGGCGGGGGCGTTTCACACGGCCAAGTGCCTTGAATACGGCACGAACATGGTGGGCGGGGTGTCGCCCGGTAAAGGGGGCACGACATCGGAACACGGGAAGCCGGTGTTCCACACGGCTCACGAGGCGGTGGCGGCGACGGGGGCGGACGTGTCGCTGATCTTCGTGCCGGCGGCGTTTGCGGCGGATGCCACGATGGAAGCGGCGGACGCGGGGATTTCGCTGATTGTTCTGATTACGGAAGGCATCCCGACGTTAGACATGGTTCGCGCGAGGCCCTACCTCGACGAGAAGGGCGTGATGCTGATCGGTCCGAATTGTCCGGGGGTCATCACACCGGGACAGTGCAAGGTGGGGATCATGCCGGGGTATATCCACAAACCAGCGGAGCACGACGGCCGGGCGGTGGGGATTATCTCCCGGAGCGGCACGCTCACGTACGAAGCGGTGTGGCAGTGCACCACGCGGGGTCTCGCGCAGTCCACCTGCGTGGGCATCGGCGGCGATCCGGTGAAGGGATTGAATTTCATCGAGTTGCTGGAGATGTTCGAGAATGACGACGAAACCGATGCAATCATCATGATCGGGGAGATCGGTGGAACGGACGAAGAAGAGGCGGCCAGGTTCATCGAACGGAATGTGACGAAACCCGTTGTGGCGTTTATCGCGGGACGAACGGCGCCGCCGGGGAAACGCATGGGGCACGCGGGGGCGATCATTTCAGGCGGTGAAGGGACGGCGGGTTCCAAAATCGCGGCGCTGAAGGAGGCGGGCGTGGAAGTCGCGGAGTCGCCGGCGGACATCGGGGCGACGGCCGCGAGATTGTTGGGCATGGGTTGAATGAGGTTGTCGCGTTACGTCGTTCATCTCTTTTGGCTGTTCGCGTATCGAGGGGCGAGTTTGTGTTCCCTTTTTGCGATTGAGGCTGGGTCAAGTTTGCGCGGTGAAGGATACACCCGCACCATTTTCTGACGGCCACGTGCCGGTCGCCACGCCGCAGGGCTCAACCGTTTCGGCGGCGGGGGATCGTGACTCCACGCTTCCCGTGGCGCGACCGATCGGGGGATTCCTTCCTGAGGCAGGCGGATCGGTCGGCAAGGGCCTGATTGCGGGGGATGAGCTACTCCTTTCGACCAGTACTGCCCGGCGGGCGGCTCTCGACGTACTGAGGCTTGTGCTGCTCCTGGCGGCCCTGGAGCTGGCGGGTTCGCTTGCGCTCGAAGTGTTTGTGGAATCGAGTGGAAGTGGTGTGAGCGTAGACGGGCGGGAGCGCCGAGCGCCGCAGGGTATTGCAGAAGACGCGGAGACGCAGTTTCCGCGATCGTGGTTCGTTCCGTTGATCGGATTCCGCGGCGTGGGTTCGATTCTCATCGTGATGTTCCTATTGCGGCACCGGCGCCAATCCGTACGGACGGTGGGGCTGAACTTTGGCTCATTTCCGCTAAACGTCGTGGTGGGGTTGGGCGCCCTGATGATGACCTATGTGTCGATCTTCTCGATCATGCCCTTGATGTCGATGGTTTTCCCGGAGGCGATCAAACAGATGGAGGAAAACGCGGAGACGCTGATGGGCCTTGTGCCTCGATTGAGTATGGCGGGGTTTCTTGGCGTGGCGGTCATGATCGGCGTTTATGAGGAGCTGTTGTTTCGCGGTTTTTTGATGACCCGCTTGCGTCGCGCGACGGGGAGTTGGATCGCGGCGGTGCTGATTTCGACCGCGGCCTTTACGGCGTTGCACTCGCTCGACCAGGAGCCGACGGCCTTGGTGTGGGTGACGATGCTGTCGTTGATTTTCTCGGGTGTGACGATCTGGCGGCGCTCGATTGTGCCGGCGATCGTCGCGCATGCCCTTTTTGACTTCAGTCAATTCGTCGGTATGGCGTATCAGGCCGGGGATCGATGGCGATGAACGCGAGCGACCGGAGACGTCCGATTTCGATTCGCCCGGCCCTGGCGGACGATTATCCGGCGATTGTTTTGGTTTGGCGGGCGGCGGGTCTGAAACCCGACTTAACCGCGCGCGACAGCGAGAGGGCTTTTTTGTCACAGCTCGCGCGGTTCGCGTCGTCGTATCTGGTGGCGACGGAGGGGGATCGAATCGTCGGCGTGGTCCTCGGGTCACACGATGAGCGGAAGGGTTGGATCAACCGGCTGGCCGTGACGCCCGAATGTCAGCGTCGCGGCATCGCCACGGCGTTGGCGAGAGAATGTGAAACGGCCCTTCGCGCCGCGGGCATGCCGATTCTGGCGGCGCTGGTCGAACCGGAGAATGCGGCGTCGCGCCGAGTGTTCGAGAAACTCGGCTACGCGACCGACGTGGAGGTTACCTACTTCCGAAAGCTGGGGAGGCCCGGCCTGGAGCGGGATTAGGGGGCGATGGC
>Ga0214473_10011810_pt1 | contig 10257 bp, 8 predicted proteins | sample RVTome_7_FD_203509 | JGI IMG/M metagenome (GOLD analysis project Ga0214473, IMG submission 203509) | Soil microbial communities from uranium-contaminated site in the Upper Colorado River Basin, Wyoming, United States - RVT98D197 | ecosystem: Environmental > Terrestrial > Soil > Contaminated >... | reverse complement strand
GTAAAGGTCAAATCACTGAAATAGATATTGCCATCACTTCCATAAGCAGGTCCTTCTGTAAAAAAACCGTCAACAAAAAGCTTGATGAGTTTTGATTCTTTAATAGTTATACTATTTGATGTCTGCGAGAAGATAATCGGGGGAATGAGTACAAGAAATACAAAAAGTTTCGTCATATGTAATACATGATTATTGGTTAATGCAAAACATCAATTAAGAACAACATTTATTTCTGCACCTGCAAAATAGTCTAACCAGCGTTTTTTGTCATGTTCATCAGCATTATTAATTTGAGATAATTTGTACTCCATTCCGACTCGATAAGCCTTATCTTTGCCCATGGTGTGATAGGGCATTATCTCTACCGATTTAAGCAGGGAATATTTTCTTATTATCTCTTTAATTCCTTTAAGATGATCATCACCATCATTTATTCCTGGAATTAGAGGACAACGCAGAATAATTGAAGCTCCGCTTTTATAGAGAAATTCTAGGTTGCTCATGATTTGTTTATTCGAGGTTCCCGTATATTTCTTATGAAGATCATCATCATTCAGTTTGTAATCAAAAAGAAAAAGATCGACATAAGGAAGAATTTCCTTGTAATGACTTTTTTCACCGTAACCACATGTATCAAGCACAGTATGAATTTGCTGTTTTTTAGCTTCAACTAGTAGTTCTTTTGTGAATTCAAATTGTGCCATCGGTTCTCCACCGGAAATGGTTATACCTCCGCCTGTTTTGTCATAGTACTTTTTATCCTTCATTACTTCAGAAATAATGAAGTCGACATCAGTATTGGCTCCAATGATTTTTAATGCTCCGGAGGGACAAACTTCTACACACTTGCCGGCAAAATCACACAAAGCCCATTCTACAAAATGTTTGTTGTCTTTGATTTTATGGGCACTGTTGGGACATACTTTCACACATTCAAAACAATGAAGACATTTTTCAGGATTAAATGAAAGCTGTGGTTTGAATGACTGCGATTCAGGATTGTGGCACCATTCGCATTTTAAATAACAGCCTTTCAAAAAAATAGTTGTTCGGATTCCCGGGCCATCATTAAGAGAAAATCTGTGTATGTCGAAAGTCAAGCCTGTCATAAAATTAATACAAAGTTCTGCTTAAAATTTCAAGTTGAACATCGCGGGATAATTCAACAAATCTTGCACTGAATCCGCCAACTCTAACGAAAACATGTCCATACTTTTCCGGTTCTTCTATTGCTCGTTCGAGTTCATTTCTATCAACAACCGTGATCATTGCCTGTTGTCCGCCGTTTTCAAAGAATGTTTCTAGTAAGGATTTAAGAATTTCTTTCTTAGTTGTAAACATCTCCTTACTGAATTTCATATTCTGTACAGCCCCGGCATGAATGTACGGTGAAGGTTTAACTAGAGAATTTAAAAATGCTGTCGGACCAGTTACATCACTTCCGCCGCTTGGATTATTTCCGTTAGCCATCGGTTCACCTGATTTTCTGCCATCAGCTGAAGCTGATGTCTGATGTCCCATCAAGGTATTTGCGCTATTATTTATAACAACGACAAGAAATGATTGCAAACTGACTCTGTCAGCCTGATCTTTTACATAATTGCAAACATGTTCGTGAACATCTACCAGCATTTTATCGGCAGAATCGTTATCGTTTCCGTATTTGGGAGTTTTCAACAGTTGCTGCCTGACTTTTTCATATCCGAAAAAATTTGCATCAAGGGCTTTAAGTAATTCATCTTTTGAGATAATCTTTTTTTCATAAACGAGTTCTTTTATAGCTGTCAAACTGTCAGCAGTGTTTGTATTGCCATATGTTTCAAGTGTTCCGCTTAAATATCGAATTCCTCCCGAAAACAATCCTTTACCCTTTTCAAAGCAGTCATCATACAATAAACTCATATAAAGATAGGGTGAATGCTCACCGGCAATTTTATATTCCAGTACTTCCTGCTCAGCCATCATTCTTACAAAAAATTCCACCTGCGTTTTATATGCATTCCATAAATCATCAAATGTTTTGAAATCTTCGAAGGTACCAAGCTGCAATCCAGCAATCTTTCCTGTCATCGGGTCAATTCCATTATGAAGTATAACTTCGAGTGCCTTCATAAGGTTAACAACGCTGCTCGGTGTTCCAAAACTTTGATGGTCAATTATGTATTCCCCACATCCATAAGGAACGAATTGTTCAGCAGTAATTTCATCAAATCCCTGTGCAAGTTGAACAGCTTTTATGTTTACTTCGTCGTTATAAAGAATCGGAAAAGTTCTTCCTTCACCAATTACCTGCAATGCTTTATCCATCAAAGCGGGATTCATTCCGTCATAAAATCTTAAAGAAAGTTGCGGCTCAATTACATTAACGGTTCGCGAAGCCTCCATTGCAAGCAATGCAAACTTATTTGCATTAGCTTCATTTCTTCTTCCTTTTCCACCGATAATAATTCTGCTGTGAACGATGGTATTTCTTGCACCGATTAATCTCCATAATGATTGAAGAAGCTTTAACGCCTCATCTTCATTCAGAATACCGTTTTTAAAATCATTTGCAAGAAAATCACCCAGCCAGACATCCATTCTTCCATAGTTGCGGATATCGCCAACATAACTGTAAAGCCAGAATAATTGGATTGCTTCTCTCATAGTTTTTGGGGCAGAGACGGTTATCATCTCAAGAGTGTCTGCTATCTGCTGCAGTTCTTCTTTTCTTTTTTCATCTTCAGTTTGATTCTTTATTTCTATTGCCTTCTTTGCATACCAATGACAAACATTTACAAGAACTTCTAATCCGATTTTGATTCCTTTGTAGAATTCCGGATCTTTATTCTCAGTAACGGCTTTCTGTTTTGCCTCTACCGCTTCCTTTATAAGTCCGGGAATTCCTTTCTTAAGAAGGATCTCCCAATTGACATTTCCGCCGGTTAGTCTATAGAGCGGAAATGCTATTCCACTCTGATGCATCCAATCATCTGAAGGAAGATATTTTTTCATCTCTTCAGTATATGCAGCACGTATTTTTGCTGAAGTACTTTCTTTACTCCAGAACTCAACCATTTCAAGAACTTTCTTTCGTGTCTCATCATCAATTGTTTGGTGTTCAAGCTCTTTCAGAATTTTATCCTTCACACAGTAGTAACCAAACGCTGCAGTACCCCACTCATCTGGAGTGATTCCGACCAAAGTGTTTTTAATTCTTCCTGCAAATAAATCCTCATCCTGTATCTGAGTAAAGAATGCAGGATACTGAACTTTCAAGCACATCGCTTCTCTGATTGCTGGATGTTCATCGATATGTTTTTTGTAAATTTCTGTAAAAAGTAATTCGGTTGTAAATTTATCAGTCTTCATTTTAATTATGTTTTAATGATATTCTGAATCTAGTCAACTCAAATATTATTCTTTTTTTTGAATTTATCTTGTTTTATAGTGATTTTTTATTGTGTTTTATTGATATTTACAACAAGAACAAAGAAGTTTTATTATGAAAGCAGTTAAATTAAAAACCAAAGATCTTATCGATCATGAATCAGAAATTCATTATGCATACCATAAATCATTAGCAACTATTACAACTCCCCATACTCATGATTTTTTTGAAATCTTTCTTATTACAAAAGGCGAAGCCTTTCATAGAATAAATGATAAACAAGAAATCATAGAAGAAGGTGATTTAGTTTTTATTCGACCAAAGGACACACACAACTACGAAAAATCGGATGATAAAAGTTGTGAACTGATTAATCTTGCTTTTCCGGAATTAACAATGCTGAAACTTTTCGAATACTTCGGTGAAGGATTTCATTCAGATAAATTATTGATGGTTGAATTTCCACCTAAAATCAGATTGAGTAAAATTGAGAAGGATATCTTGATCTCACGATTTGAGAAGCTGAACACACTTAAAAGAACAAACAAGAAAAAAATAAAAACAGAACTCCGCATTCTTCTTGCTGATATTTTTTCAAGATATTTTATTTATAAAGAAGATGCTGTCAACGAAATAATCCCCGGTTGGTTGGTAAAAATAAAATCAGAAATGGAGAAAAAAGAAAATTTTGTCTTTGGAATAAACAGAATGTATGAGTTGTGCGAAAGAACTCCTGAGCATTTGAGCCGCTCGTTTAAAAAATATTTCAACGAATCACCGACTGACTACATCACAAACCTGCGAATGAATTATGCAGCTAATCTGCTTTCAAATAGTGATGAAGATATAGCCAACGTTGCGATGGATTGTGGATTTGAAAATCTAAGTCATTTTTATCATCTATTCAAGAAGAAATTTAATTTATCACCGAAGGAGTTTAGATTAAAACATCAAAAGTCGATTATCCCTTATTAAAGGAACAGCACAGTTTTTTTCTGTGCTGTTCAGAACATTATTCCGAGGGGTAGGAACCGGAATGATTATTATCTATTATTTAACTTGTTTTCCATCCTTTAAAAATAATTCATCAAGACCTTTTAATGAACCATCTGCTTCGTAAATAACCTCCGGTGAATACTGCACTGCCCATGCACGCCGCATCTTGTTCGTATTATTTGCTCCTGAACGGTGAAAAGTCGTGCTTGAAAAAACAACTATTGAACCGGCAGGGCAATTTGCTGGTACACCTTTTTCCGGACCGAAATACCCTTCTCTGTCATTACTTCCGAGTAGAGGTTTGTGTTGAATTTTTTCTTTTGTTCCGGCTAAAGAGTAAGGTAAAAGATAAACCGTTCCATTTTCTTCGTTGACATCATCAAGCGGGATCCATGCATTAACATAAGGTTTGTGGGCATAATCAACATAGCCGGAATCTTGATGCCAAGTAAACTCAGCCCCCTTTTTATCTGTCCCTTTAACAACAAATTGTTCCCAGAATAAAAATGCAGTATTACCAATTGTTGCTTTGCAAATTTCCGCCATCCTTCCACTAAAAATAGACGTACCGAGGTGAGGTCTGATCTTATACGAGTTAAAAACAAAGTATCGACTGTTTTTTCTACTAAGATTGAGTTCGGTTACGCCAAGTCTCTCCATCTCTTTATCCTGCTCAGCAATAAGCGCATCACACGCTTTACGAATCAATTCAATCTCATCTTCAGGAATAATTTTTTCAAGTACGAAGAAACCATCTTCCTGGTATTTTCTTTTTTGCTCCTCTGTTATTACAAGTTTTTCAGTTTCACTCATTTTTACCTCATAGTTTGTTTAATTATCAAATAGCTTTTTCAGTTTTAAAATCGAAGAAGTGAATCTTATTTTTATTCAGTTTCAGCTTCCGCAATGATTGCGCCTTTGGAACGTCACGGGCAGGAATTCTTGCTACAAATTGTGAATCATCAATATTAAAATACAGGAAAGCTTCATTGCCCATTGGTTCGACAACTTCCAGCTTTACCTCAAATTCCTGATAGTCTGTATGCAAGGAAAGATCTGAAACATCATGTATGTCTTCCGGTCTGATTCCAAGCCAGACATTTTTATTTACATGATTCTTCAAAACCTCAGAATAATTATTTCCAAGTTTTATGGTTGATTCTTTTTTAATAGATTCAAACTGCAAGCCATGAGATTGGGTTATTATACCTTCAATAAAGTTCATTGACGGGCTTCCGATAAATCCGGCAACAAATTTATTTTGCGGGTTATTATATAAATTTAGTGGAGTATCAACCTGCTGAACATAACCATCTTTCATAACTACAATTCTGTCGCCCATTGTCATTGCTTCGGTCTGATCGTGAGTCACGTAAATCATAGTAGCTTCAAGCTTGAGGTGCAGCTTTGAAATCTCTGTTCTCATCTGTACCCTGAGTTTTGCATCAAGGTTACTTAATGGTTCATCGAATAAAAAGACTTTGGGCTTACGCACGATAGCCCTTCCTACCGCTACCCTCTGACGTTCTCCCCCACTTAATGCTTTCGGTTTCCGACCGAGATAATTACTTAATCCAAGGATTGCCGCAGCTTCATTCACTCTTAACTTGATTTCGTCCCTAGGCATTTTTCTAAGTTTTAATCCAAAAGCTATATTTTCATAGACAGTCATATGTGGATATAGAGCATAATTTTGAAATACCATTGCAATATCCCTGTTTTTGGGTGAAACATCGTTTACTCTTATTCCATCAATGAAAAGATCGCCTTCTGTAATTTCCTCCAGTCCGGCTATCATTCTAAGAGTTGTTGACTTTCCGCATCCGGATGGACCAACAAGCACAACGAACTCTTTATCTTTAATCTCGATGGATATATCCTTTACTACAAATTTATCGCCATCATAAACTTTACCAAGATTTTGTAATTCTACATGAGCCATAATGTACCTGCTTATATTTCTTTTATATTATTTCTGTTTTAATAATGCGTTTGATTTTTCAGCCGCCTCATCAAGAGCTTGTTCGGGCAGTTTATTTCCGATCAATGTTTGCTCAATTGCTTCAGCGAGATACTGATTAATGTTTACATAATGTTTTTCAATTGTCGGGCGTTGTCGGGCTATATCAATCTGTTCAACAAAACTTTTCATTGCAAGATCTTTTTCCAGAAAAGCCTTATATTCACTACGTGTTAGTACTGATTTCCTAACGGGTAAATATCCCGAACTCATTGAAAACATTGCCTGTATTTCCGGTTGTGTAACCCATTTTATAAAAGTCCAGGCTGCGTCGGCATTTTTACTCTGTTTAAATATTGCAAGACTTTCACCTGCAATATAAGTTGCTCTCCCTTCCGGGCCCGCGGGTAGTGAGGCAATTGCCCAGTCGATGTTTTTCATTTTTCTAAATGTCGGAAGATCCCAGGGACCATCCATAATCATTGATAGACTGCCGGAAGCCAGGCCCATATCATGAGTAAAAGAATAATTACTGAAATTCAGATCATCATAAATTTTTTTCCAAAGTGTTAAAGCTTTTACACCTGCCTCCGAATTAAACAACACTTTGGTTTGATCCTCATTAATTATTTCGCCACCTGCCTGCCACAGATAAGGACTCCATTGTAACACCATCCAGATACTTAATGGTCCGGAGCTAGGATATGCAGGAACGTAAAAACCATATTGGTCAAGTTTTCCATCACCATCTTTGTCGATTGTTAACTTCTTTGCATACTCTTTGAGTTGATCCCATGTTGCTGGAGGTAGTTCCGGATCTAAACCAGCAGCTTTAAAGTGATCTTTGTTGTATACAAGTGCCAGGACTGTTGCTTCCATCGGCATTGCATAGAGTACATTTCTATGAGAGAAAGCCCCAAGAAGCTGGGGGAAATAATCATTCATTTCTTCTTCTGTTAATCCATCGTCACCTTTAATAAACTGTTTCATCGGAAAGATTGCATCCGATTCAATCAGCTTATCCAGAAAATCAGCATGAATCCAGCTTATATCTGGAGCAGTTTTGCTCTGAATAGACGTGATTAACTTCTGAACGAGAGCATCTCCTGTTGGAACGTATTGCGCATCTATCTTTATATATGGATGTTCTTTTTCAAACCGCTCAATCAATTCATTCAAAGCAGGAATAGTTGTAGCAACGAAGCTGTGCCAGAAAACTATTTTTGTCTTTTTTGAATCCTCCTTTTTTGAACAGTTTGCAAGAATAATCATCAGAGAAATTATTAAAATAAAAGAATAAAATATTTTATCATATCTCTTCACCATCTTAGAATACCGAAAAATACTCATTGCAAAATTCTTCTTTGTTTACTGTTGTCGCAATTTTGTGTTTACCGTTCTGTTTCTTTTCCCATTTTGTTAAGCCGTTGTTTTCAGAATCATTTAATTCAATTGAAACATTCCCACTTTCAAATCCGCAGATTTTATCGTTAAATATTGTTGCAGCAGCAAGGGGATCATGAAATGTTACAGTGTGCGAATAATCATACCAGTGCTGAGCATAATCCTGCAATGGCTTGAAAATTTCCGCGCTGAACTTTTCTTTAAACTTCTTTGAGTCCATTGTTACCTGAGAGGTAACATCAATACCAATCGATCTGTGCATTTTAACATTCGCATAATAGACTATGTTTGAAGAATGAAAGTCTCCCTTAGCATTCCATTCTAGTTTGTTCCATCCCTCAATTTTGTGTTCGAAGTAACCGCACATCATTACAAGTCCTTTTAACAGAGATGGAATTTCTTCATCAACTTTAAAGAGTAGTCCAACATTAGTTAAGGGTCCGATAGTCAAAAGAACTACTTGATTGGGATTTTCTCTGATTGTCCTTCGCATAAATTCGATAGCCTGGCCTTTGGGAAAATCCTTTTTATGTTTCCACTTCTCTAATGACTTTGCCTGCTGTGCAATTTTCTGCTGCTGCTCAATAAATAATGGTTCGGCTGTTCCGGGATAGATTGGGATATCTTTTCCAGCAAGAATACATAAAGAGCTTGCAAGCATAGCTCTTTTATCAGGTTCACCAGTAACGGTCGTAATTCCGAGTAAATCACAATTTGGATTAGCAAGCAAATATGTTAAACATATCGCATCATCGATATCTGTACCTATATCGGTATCAAGTAAAACTTTAATTGCCATAATGTTTATTTACCTTATCAGAAATATTTTCAAAAGTAATTTTTAGCTGTGGATAAAACTGTTTATAGATAGAATAAAAATCATTGTAAATAGAAACTCTTTTTTTATCGGGTTCAATCTTTGATTCTATTTTTAACATTTTTTCACAAGCTTCATTTATGCTTTTATATTTTCCTGTTCCAACCGCGGAAATTATTGCAGCACCGTAAGGAGCCCCTTCTGTGCAGCTGCGTGTATTTATCTCTGCATTAAAAACATCTGCTATTATACTTCTCCATAATTTACTCTTTGCACCTCCGCCGGAGATGATCAAGCTTTCAGCTTTAATTCCAAGATTCGAAATCAGCTCGTAACAGTCTCTCAGACTGTAAGCAACTCCTTCTAAAACTGCTCTTGTTAAATGTGCCTTTGTATGTCGAACATTCAATCCTATGAAAGCACCTTTTGCATTTGGATCGGAATAAGGAGTTCTTTCCCCTGTTAAGTAGGGAAGAAAAAATAATCCTTCACTTCCAGCAGCAACAGATTCAGCTTGTGAAGTCAATATTTCATAAATATCTCTTCCTGATTTTTCAGCTGTAAGCTTCTCTTCGAAAGCAAATGTATCCCGAAACCACCTGAATGATCCTGCGGCTGATAGAGTTACTCCCATCAAGTGCCATTTACCAGGAACCGAATGACAAAATGCATGAAGTTTACCTTCCGGCTCAATCCTATAGTCATTCGAATGAGTAAACACAACTCCTGAAGTTCCGAGAACTATAGAAACAATTCCCTCTTTAATTGCGCCGGAGCCAATTGCACCCGCTGCCTGATCGCCACCACCAGCAAAAATCGGTGTTCCTTCTTTTAAACCGGTAAGTGCTGCTGTTTGCTTTGTAATACTGCCGGTCTGAGAAATTGATTCCACTACTTCCGGCAGCCATTCAAATGGAATTTCAAGTTTATTTAATATTTCTTTTGACCAGGTTCTTTCCTTGACATTTAGCAGTGAAGTTCCACTCGCATCTGATACATCAGTAAAGAATTCATTTGTTAGTTTATATCTGATATAGTCTTTAGGAAGTAGAATTTTATTTATCCCCGAATAGACATCAGGTTTATATTTTCTCAGCCAAAGAATTTTCGGTGCTGTGAATCCTGGTAATACCTGATTTCCTGTAATAGTTAACATCTTATCAAAACCAATCTTTTCTGTTATCTCTTTGCATTCTTCTGCTGTTCTCTGATCGTTCCACATTATACACGGATATAGAACCTTTCCAGTTGCATCAATAGTGACTAGTCCATGCATCTGTCCTGTCAGTCCAATTCCCTTTACATCAGAAGAATTAATATTGGCTTTTCTTATCACTTCACTGAGGCTTTGGTATGTTGCTGACCACCAATCTTCAGGATTTTGTTCGGCCCACAGTGGATGTGTAGTAAACATAGGATACTCATGTGTTGAAGTCGTAACTACAATACCGTTAACATCCATCAGTAACGCTTTAGCTCCTGTTGTTCCTATATCAATTCCGATGAAGTAATTCATAATTATTATTTGTTAAAATATTTATCTACCCAATGATCTAACTTCTGACCAATTCTTTTACAAGCATCTATAGCCTGTTTAGTATCCGGTGCTCCGGGATTGGTTGCACCATAGTGTAAAGTGAATTTATCAGCCACATAATCAGTCGCACCAAAAACAAGAAAACCAAAATTCATCAATACTGTTAAAATTGA
>Ga0214473_10011808_pt1 | contig 10258 bp, 12 predicted proteins | sample RVTome_7_FD_203509 | JGI IMG/M metagenome (GOLD analysis project Ga0214473, IMG submission 203509) | Soil microbial communities from uranium-contaminated site in the Upper Colorado River Basin, Wyoming, United States - RVT98D197 | ecosystem: Environmental > Terrestrial > Soil > Contaminated >... | reverse complement strand
TCGTTCTTGTCCATGCTGCCAGAGATGTCCATCACCAGCATCGTCGTCACAGGGATGACCTCCCCGCCAACTTCCCCACCGCCCTGGATATTGGCAGGCTGCATCACCATGCCATTCTCGCGGATTTCAATGGTAGCCGGGTCGATGCCGACCGGCTCGCCCGCCGCGTTCGTCACAGAAACGTAGACCGTTACATTCGGGAACTGGGAATTATCCACCTGCGTGATGCGGATCTGCGGCTCTTCCTCGCCTTGAGCTGATACCGTTACGAACGGCGACACGCTGACTGCGATAAGCAGAAGTGTTGAAATGATCAGGTTTAGCTTGCGCATGGTTACCTCTTTTCGTGATAGACCAATTCCGTATTCCCCATACGGATCTTCTGACCGTTGCTCAACTGAATACGTTCGATCTTTTTGTTATTGATGAACGTTCCGGAAAGACTCATGTCTTTCAAATTAAAGGACATTCCGTCTCCGGTCAACATGGCATGTTGAGGAGAGATGTCAGGGTCGGGCAACACAATCTCGGATTTCAAAGGCGAACTTCCGATTGCAACCGAAGGGAAACCCTTGGTCATGAATTTGTCGAGCATAAATTCAGTACCCTTGAGTTTGCCTGATTTGACTTCGAGCCAGGCACGCGACAGCAACACAGTGATCAATGAGATGAACGCACCCACTGAGGCGCCCAGCAGAACAAGACCGGCCGCCTTCCCGGTTAGCGGATCACTCAACCAGTTGTGCACCGATTCGAGCAGAACGCCTCCCAACATGCCGCCGATCAAGCCACCCAGCATACCCTTCCAGGCCTGGGTTCTTCCGACCATCCCTTCGGCTAATCCGATGAGCAAGCCGAATATGCCCCAGCCCAGGGCGCGGCCAATGATTCCGGCGCCGACAAACTGGAACAAATACTCGCTCAAGGGCAAGCCAATTGCGCCGGCAGCCGCTCCCAACAAACCACTGAATACACCCGACTTCACAGCTTGAATGGGATTGCGTGTCAGTGCACCTTCAGTGAGGCCAATGAACAAGCCAACACTGAGACCTACCAGGGCGCCTACCAGGGCCTCGTTGATATAGAGGTTTGGGGAAAATGATAGACCGAGCAGATCGCTGACCTGCCAGCCAACCAATCCGCCGATCGCGCCCAGCAATGCATAGTAGTAGGAACGCATACGTCTATTCATAGGTTTTACCTCTTTCGGTTTCGATTTCAGCCTTTTGTAAATTTTGCCAACGGACAACACTGCGTCCGGAGCCTCCATCCATTTCGTAAAAACCAAAATACCGTGTGGGATCAAAAGTTCCGTCTGTCTGACGAATAAAGAATCCGGCCACCGAGGAAAATGGTTCAACCACCAAAGCCACCTGCCAGGGTTCGGGAAAAAAGTTGTGATGCAAAAAAGTATCGTAATGGGAAAGAAAGACTCCCATGCGCGGATGCGTATGGAACCAACCAACGATCTTTTCGCCTTCGAAGCGTTTGTCGATCTGGTCATGCAGGTCGACGATCGTATCCTGTGTAAACGTCAAATAGACACTGCCCTGCCTGGTGTGACGCGCCGGCAGGACATGCTTCACAACAACGAACTGTTCACCTGTCTGCTCGTCCATGCACAATTCACCGATCAACGCGCCACCAACTTCCACATCCGCGCTGCACGCGTGTACACAAACGCGGATATAAGCCGCGCGTGTCACGAACACCGAGACATTAGGCTGAAGCCCGCGGTTATCGTAGGGAGAATCCCAGCGCTGGGCAAACTCCATCGGCCGCGACACGATCTCAGGCTGGCTCGTTTCAGGTGGTGCGATGCGAATCTTGAATCTGGGCATAAAGAGTCTCTTGGTCAGTTTCAGATAAATGAAGCCTGGGCTACCTCGGCTCCCCGAAGCAGCCCAGGTGAGGGGAGGTTACCCCGCGGTGACGTCTGCCGTCATCATGAGACGGTCGCCTTCGGGGATCCCAGCTTGTGACAGGGTCTCTTCTTCTTTCAACTCACGACCCAGCGCCTTGCTGTCCAAACGATAGGACATCGGGCGACCATCCGGACCCGTAACCGGCAGCTCAAGTGAAGTTGTTAGCTCGGGGAGCAACTCCTTCACGGGTACCTCAGCGGGCACCTCAGCATTGCGGCTACCTCCAGAGGGCAACACAATCGTAACGGGAATATCGGCCATGCTAAACTCCTTTCTGAGAGTGGTTGGCTGATCCGCAGCCAAGAGGAACGTTCTGCATATGCAGTAGTTACAGGTTATCGCAAATGAATTTTTGGTTTCTTCTTCGCCGGTGTTTCCGGTTTGAGTTTCACTTGCGGTTTTGGTTGGTTCTTTCCGGAATCAGTGGAAGTGAGTTTCACACGCTCCGGCCTCAACAGTTCACGGTGATCGAGCGGAAAGGCATTGGGATGCGTCTTGCGATATTCACGGCACCAGCGTGCGGCCTCCGCATCCCACGGGAAAGGCGGCTTGGTGGGGTCATCATGAAAGTTCTTATATTGAAGCATCTCACCCAGCATCACGACTAGTCGGTCAAGAGATCGGCTGGCCGCCCACCAGGCTGCATCGATGCACACGCTGCCATTCAAATGGTTGATATTCGGATGCCAGATGGGTGTCAACCACTTCATGCCAGGCCAGCGCTGCGGGTATTGGTTGTGCAAATAGATCTCAACCTGGTGATGCTCGGCATATTTTGGATTGCCTAGTCGATCCACAGCAACGATGCTTTTACACTTGAACGTAACGATATACCGTTCAGGTGGAAGATTTGGATTGGGCGAGGAAGCCTTGAAAGAGATAAGGTCACTGCGTGAGTCCAGTTCTCTCATCAACTCATAATCGCCGCGCAGTCGCCGCATCCGTGGAGTCTCTGACACAGGTGTCGCACCCGCGGTAATATCGGCAGTCAACATCAGACGGTCATTATCCGGGATGCTTGCCTCCGCCAGGGTTTCATCTTCTCTCAGTTCGCGGCCCAGCGCCTTGCTGTCCATTCGATACGTCATTGGGCGCCCATCCGGGCCGATAGTTGGAAGCTTCAGCATTGAGATCAGTTCAGTCATAAGATCTCGGACCTGCACGTCATCGGGCACTTCAGCGGTTCGAGCGCCACCGCTAGGCAGAACAAACGTTACATTCAGATCAGACATGGTTGCAACCTCCCGTTAGGTATTTAAATGGGGTACCTGGCATATGCCGGTAATTGCCCAACAATCTGCATGATGTAGTGTATGGCAAACTTCGCATTCTTTGACTCCGCGTGGATCGTTGCGACTAACGTCAGCTAAACAATATGGACAGCGATGTTCTTCGACTAAAGCAAACTGGATTTGTGGTTTGCGGCGGGAGCGCCTGCGCTTTGGCCGTACCACCGAATCTCTTTTCTTTTTCGCGTCTTGCAGGACCGGGGAACGGCTCCCGTTATTTGAGTGGGGCCGCGGCCCAGTCATTGCACCCGGCCTCGGTCGCGTGTGCCAGTTTCGAGTTGCCGGTTGGACGCGAGCCCGTCCATTCGAAGATGACGTAGCGCGTCTCCCGCGCTTTGAGCGAGTCGTCCTCGGAGTTGGTGCAGCCGGCAGAGGTGCAACTTCGAGGGGCTGTGAAGCGGGCATCGAAGAAGATCGCCATGCGTACAGCGACAGAACGGTCATCATAAGGCTGGTGCCCAGATGGGTGAGGTCAGCCCAGTCCATTTTGCTGAAATCAATTGCGTGCGAATCAATTTGTAATGCACGAATCTCATTCACAAAATCGCTCAATCGGATCTCTCGAATCTGAGCTGTAAGCTCTTGCTCAAGCAGGATCGGCCCAATCCCCAGCACCGAGTCGGTGAGCGAACCGATCATGATCATCCCGACGACTACCACGAGGACGGCAATCAGTAATCGAGTAAACCATTTTTGTTTGCGCAGCACAAACCGCGTGCCAAAACCGGCAATGAATCCCAGGCTTGCATCCGCAAAGAAAGTGGATAAGATAAGCGGAAAAGTGGTTTCGCGCTTGAAAAGAATGACGATCCAGAGCGTGGCCGCGCTAATCAGAAGCAGCAGTAAGACAAGCTTGCGAAATAGAGAGTCGGACTCTCGCACACTTGGGGAAGGATCAGTCGGGTTCATCGAACTCATCGTTGCTGCACGCATTGCCATGGATTATTTGCCTATAGCTTGCATACTTTTACACGTCCGCGGCCCAGTTTGGAAATAAGGCGAAGTGATCGTTCCGCGCTCGTGTAGCGAACATGCTTCGGCTTGGAAGTCGAATCTGACAGCTTGGATCGTTTGGTTGTTTCCTTTCGATTCTTTTTGAATTTAATTTTTCCAGCAGCAGACTTCATGACAACTTTACTTTTTGCAGGCTCTTCCTTGATACGAATCCGGCTGCGAACAGGAGCCACTGGAGTTGGTTCGACCGGGTGGACTTCGCTTTTCAGACGGATGCGTTCAACTACTGGCTGAGTCTGTTCCCGCCCATTGTGCTCAAAGTGACGGAAGTGCAGCGTTTCCGGCAAATCACCTGTTAATTCATAGAAACGATATTCCAGCCCATTTTGCGCGCGCAGGATATGCAGAGCAGGTACGCCAACACTTCTCAATGTGTGATGCAGGAAGTTTTCATCGCCCGTGATCATATGAGTAAACTGGGCATCACGCAGCGTGCCACACGTGGGACAGTGCCCGGCTTCGAAGGTAATCTCGCTCAATGGACGCAATACCTGTTCCATGGTGTGGCAGCTTGGGCACTCCAGGGATGTGATCAATTCCTGATCGAGCTCTATGATCGCCTGCGGCCCCAGATCGGAACGGGCGATTCGCAGCAGATCCTGAAGGGTCGTGCGTTCGGCGCGCGCGGGTAATTCGGTAATTTCGCCGTACGCCCAGTGACTCTCACAATCTTCGCGCGGCACATATGCCGTTGTGTGCATCACATTCGTTAAGCCATTGAAGTGCACAACCTTGCCCGGTTCAACAGGCATGTTGTGAATGAGCTTGAGCGCCTCCTGGGATTGCATTCCGCCAATGATTGAAGCAATCGTCGGTGTGGTGGGAACCTTGCCAAGCAGAACATTCTGGCGTGCCAGCAGTTGACACGAATAGCGCAACGAGAGATCGCGGAGCGCCTGCTCGGTAAGCGTACATTCATAGCAGGCTCCGTCACCTGGAACAAAGACGCGCATCAAGCCAAGTAGTTCCTGAATGGCACCGTCCACCCAGGGCTTATTCATCCAGTAGCAAAAACGGTTGACCGCCAAGCGGGCTTCGCGATTATCCAGGCAACCAATGATCGCATCCATACGGCGGATGATTCCCAGCCCCAGATCGGTGGTCACATCTGCATTAAGGTATTGGATATGTACTCCCGGATTGATGGACTTGGCGCGCGCTGCAACTACTTCCGCTTTGCTGCGGTTGTTGTCAGACTCACGGAACAACACGGAACGGCTGAGATTCGCGGCTTCGATCTTATCGAAGTCGATGATGAAGATATTGCCTACACCCATCAGCGCAAGGTTCTTGATCACCTCATTGCCAAGCGCGCCGGCTCCGATCACAAGCACCTTTGCCTGCTGGACTTTCTCGCGTTCCCACCAGGAAATGAACTCGAACGTACCCAGGCGGTCCTTTTGCAGGTTGGGGATGTGGATCGGTTTCTCAGGCGAGACCGGTATCCGGCGCGGCCCGGTGAGGGGTTCGTTCGCGGCCGTAACAGGAGAATGAGTCTCCATACCACCCGCAAGCTCCTTCGCCTGGGTGATGTTCGTCTCGTCGATCTTGCGCGCGAACCAGCCTACGTGTGGGCGGGACTCAACCAGCCGGTTTTCCTCCAAAGCTTTGAGCGCTTCACGCAATGTGGCTCGGCTGATCCCGAATTGGGTCATCAGCTCGCGCTCGGGAGGAAGTTGCGCTCCTTGTGCCAGGCTTCCATCTAATAAAGAGGCAGCCAATTTTCCGGCAGCAGTTTCTGACAAAGTTTTGTGGGAGATTTTTTGTATTTTCATAGTCGCTCGTGGTATGGTGGTCAGACCAGTTGAAGGCATTATAGGAAATTTCGCATCGAGAGTCAACCGGTTTTAATGAGAAATAGGTACTGTCTACTACCTTGCTTAAATGCAAAAGACGGCCCGCTTCGTGCGAAGCAGACCGTCTTTTTGATTATCCGAAAGAGCTTTACGCTAACTCAACATTCGCGCCAGCTTCTTCGAGTCTCTTCTTGGCCTCTGTAGCGGCATCTTTGCCAACCCCAGTCAGCACCTTGCCACCCGCGGTTTCAGCCATGGTCTTGGCTTCACCGAGGCCGAGGCTGGTCAATTGACGAATGACCTTGATCACGTCGATCTTCTTGGCGCCAGCATCCTTGATGACCACATCGAACTCGGTCTTTTCTTCAACAGGTTCAGCGGCCGCCGCGGCACCCGCACCAGGCATGGCAGCCATCGCGACGGGAGCGGCGGCGGAAACGCCCCACTTCCCCTCCAATAACTTCACCAGTTCAGCCGCCTCGAGGACGGAAAGTGTGGAAAGATCTTCCACGATTTTGTCAAGTTTTTCAGCCATTGCTTAGATACTCCTTGCTTAGAGATAGATTATTATTTTGAATTGCGTAATGTTCAGGCCGACTACGCCGCGGCGGGTGCTTTCTCAGAGAAAGCCTTGAGTACAGCAGCCAAACCACGCGCGGGTTCAGCGATCGTGCGGACCAGTTTGCCAGCCGGCGCTTGTAATACACCGAGCAACTGAGCACGGACAACAGGCAGCGGCGGCATCTCAGCCAATGCCTTGACTTGCGCGGCATTTAGCGCTTGACTGCCCATGAATCCACCTTTGACTTTGATGAATTCAAGGCCTTTTGTGGCATCGGTCAGTGCTTTTGCAGTGGAAGCCGGATCAGTGAAGGCAAAAGAGACAGCTGTGCTCTTTACCAGATAATCGTCGGGCACTTGCATTCCATTATCTGCAAAGGCACGGCGCGCTAGCGTATTCTTCACCACATGGAATTCACCACCAGACTCGCGGATCTTGGCGCGAATACTATCCAGGTTTTTCATCTTTACGCCGGTATATTCCACAAGGATCACAGCATGGCTGCGTTTCATCCAGTCTGCATACTGGGATAGCACTTCCTCTTTGCGTTCTTTCGTAATTGCCAAAGGACACTCACCTCCTTTCAATAAAAAAGTCTTTGCCACTTTACAGGCAAAGACTTTTAGCAAACCTAATGAGGGGATACGGCATAACGCCGTATTTTGCTTTCGTCATCACCTGAGCAGGAAATTAAGTGGCGCCGGTCGAAGATCCCGCGTAAGCGGGGGGCGCCACACCCGCCTTCATTGGCGAAGTGGCTTACAGGATGTACTGAGTAATTTTACTCGATTCCTTCAAATTTGAAAGTGTCACCAGGATTTACTTTGATCCCGGGCCCCATCGTTGTAGTAAGGGTGATACGCTTGATATATTCACCCTTCGCACCCGCGGGGCGTGCTTTGTGCACTGCATCCATCAACGCGGCAAAATTCTCATAAAGCTGGTTTGCATTAAATGAAACCTTGCCAACCGACACATGGATGTTGGCGGTCTTATCGAGGCGGAACTCGACACGACCTGCTTTCGCTTCTTTGATCGCGCGCGCCAGGTTGTCCGCGCCGACAACAGTACCGGCTTTCGGGTTCGGCATCAGGCCGCGCGGACCAAGTATACGTCCCAAACGACCAACCTTTCCCATCGCATCGGGCGTGGCGATTGCCACGTCAAAGTCCAGCATGCCGCCTTCGATCTTTTTCAAGGTTTCATCATCATCGGCAACGAGATCAGCACCGGCAGCACGCGCGGCGGCCGCGCCTTCGCCCTGAGCGAAGACCAACACTCGCACCGTCTTACCCAAACCGTGCGGCAAAACGACCACATCACGCACCTGCTGATCCGCCTGACGCGGGTCAAGCGCCGTGCGCATATGAACTTCCACTGTTGAATCGAACTTGGTAATGCTGGTTTCCTTGGCGAGCGTTACTGCCTCGAGCGGAGAATATTCCTTGTTCAGATCCACCTTAGCCAGAGCGGCGTTGTATTTCTTTCCGTGTTTAGTCATTTTATCCTCCGTGGTGCAAGCGTGGCGCGCTGGGCGCCACTCCCACAAATTTAGTCAACGATAGTAATGCCCATCGAACGGGCAGTACCTTCAATCTGCTTGATCGCGCCGTCGAGATCGATCGCGTTCAGATCCTTCATCTTCGTTTCAGCGATCTCTTTCACTTGCGCGCGTGTCACTTTGCCAATCTTTTCCTTGTTCGGCACGCCCGAGCCTTTCTCAACTTTCGCAGCCTTACGCAATAGCACAGCCGCTGGAGAGGTCTTCAGCACGAACGTGAACGAACCATCGGTATAAACAGTGATTTCTGCCGGGAGAACTTCACCCGGACGATTCGACGTGCGGGCATTGTACTCCTTACAAAAGGCCATGATATTGATACCATGACCCGCCAATGCAGGACCCACCGGGGGCGCCGGGTTGGCTTTTCCAGCTTCGAGCTGGAGACGAACGATTGCCTTAAACTTCTTTGCCATTTTTACTCCTTTGTGGTTTTGGCGTGGCGCCTTGGCGCCACTCCCACTGCATCAAGTTACAGACCTGGATTCTCGCTTCACGCAAGCCGCAACCTGTTACCGTTTTATTATGCTTTCTCTATCTTTATTTTTCCACTCCCAGCGCCGAGGATGGCGCTGGATAATTACGCCTTCTCAACCTGCAAGAAATCCAGCTCGACAGGCGTCTCACGCCCGAAGAACGACACCATCACACGCACTTTCGTACGTTCCATATCGATCTCCGAAACAACTCCGCGGAAATCGTTGAACGGCCCATCGATAATACGGACACGTTCCCCCACCTTGAACGTGACTTTGACGGTTGGCGCTTCGGCTTCCATGCGTTTGACGATCTGCGCGACTTCCTCAGGGCGCAGTGGAGTTGGATTGTTTCCCATGCCCACGAAGCCGGTTACACCCGGTGTATTGCGAACCACGTACCAGGACTCTTCGGTCAATTGCATGTTGACCAGCACATAGCCAGGAAAAATATGTCGCTCCACCGTACGGCGCTTGCCATCCTTAACTTCGATCTCTTCCTGGGTGGGGATGACAACATCGAAGATCTTGTCCTTCATGCCCATTGTCTCGATGCGCTGTTCAAGGTTGTGGCGCACTTTATTCTCATAACCTGAATAACAATGGATCACATACCAGGCAGGGCCCTCGGTCGCTTCGGGCTGAGGTAGCTCACCTGAAGACGGAGGCAGGTTTTCGGGAGCAGGACCGTTCTCATCGTCCGCCTCTGCCACCGAAGTGGAATCGTCAGATGACGATGAAGTTGATTCATCGCTGAGAACGTCAACGGATTCGGATTCGCCTGACGGAGCATACGGATCCGAATTAAGCATTGGAGATTCAACTGAGGTATCTTCTTCCTCAGCTGATTCCGTTATTTCGCGTTCGAACGGTTCCTGCGGTTCCTGCAAAGACATCAAAACCTCAAACTCCTGGTGCTACAAACCGAGTATCAGATTCAAGAGCTCACGAGCGGCTCCGTCGGTCAGACCGAGAATCACGCCCATGACAACCATGACCGCCAGGACCAGCAGGGTTAACTGCCGTGCTTCGGGCCAGGTGGGCCAGGACACTTTGCGCAGTTCCCCAGTTGTCTCGCGAAAAAACGACTGGATCGCGTTAGGCTTTTTGCCTTTATCTTTCTCAGCCAAGATTTACTCCTTCATGATTCGGCTAAAACGCCGCCCTATGAACAGCGGCGTTGCCAATTCTACAGGCCAGGCAGGACTTGAACCCACAACCGCTCGTTTTGGAGACGAGTGCTCTACCAATTGAGCTACTGGCCTACATCCGCTAGGTAGTTGCCTCGTTTTGCAATGCAACTACCTAACTAACCAACTATTTCGTTTCGCGATGCATCGTATGTTTCTTACAACGCGGGCAAAACTTGCTGAACTCAAGACGATTCGGGTCGTTACGCCGATTCTTCTCTGTCGTATAATTTCGCTCTTTGCAGTCACTACACTGAAGCGTAATGACCGGGCGAACATCTTTCTTCTTGGATGCCATTCTAACGTACCAACTTTCTCTTATTCAATAATTTTAGTAACGACACCGGCGCCGACGGTGAGACCACCTTCGCGCACCGCAAACTTGGAGCCCTGCTCCAACGCCACCGGCACGATCAACTCCACCGTCAGGTTCACATCATCTCCC
>Ga0214473_10011807_pt1 | contig 10258 bp, 5 predicted proteins | sample RVTome_7_FD_203509 | JGI IMG/M metagenome (GOLD analysis project Ga0214473, IMG submission 203509) | Soil microbial communities from uranium-contaminated site in the Upper Colorado River Basin, Wyoming, United States - RVT98D197 | ecosystem: Environmental > Terrestrial > Soil > Contaminated >... | reverse complement strand
GTATCGCCCCCAAAACCAAACCTTTTAGTCAAACTATCGCGTGAGATTAGCAAGATGAATCGATCAGCTCGTAAAAGTCTGAATCTGGGGCTACTCTTGATAGTTATCCCAGTCGCCGCTCTGCTTGGTTTGGGCGCTAATCCCCTTGCACAAACCAAGGCCGCGCTTCCTGCTCGAGTAGGGCACGTAAATGATTTTGCTGGCGTGCTCGATGATAAGGCCCGGCAACGGTTGGAGATCCTTCTCGAAAATCTGAAACAGCGAAGCGGAATACAGTTTGACATTGCCATTCTACAAACCGTAGGCAGCCACGATATCTTCGAAGTATCCAGGCAACTATCTCGCGATTGGAACGTGGGCGCCAGAAATACCGCAATGAGAAGTCTGCTCCTGGTTCTGGCCGTGGACGAAAAGGTCTCTTTCACCCAGTTTAGCCGGTCCGTCCAGCAGGAACTGCCCGATGGTGTTCTGGGCGACATTGCCCAGCGCCTGCGCGTCTTAATCGGAACGGGCCACTACAGCGATGGACTGCAGGAAGGCGTGTGGATTTTTGCTAGTACGGTCGCGAAGAAGGCAGGTTTCAGTCTTGACGGCATCGACCAACCGCAGCCCGTAGCTCAGGCAAGCGAAACACCCACGCCGGCGCCATCACCTTCTCCCAGCGATGCACAGTTGTCGGCGCCTATTAAAGCGGTACCTGACACCAACGCGACAAAGGCGGCTGGAGGCAAGAGTGAAGGTCGCAAGGATAACAAAGCGACACAGGAACCTGTGGAAACGCCGCCCGCAAACACAGCCGAAACTGAAGCTGATGAAGCGGAAGAAGTAGAGCTTACGCTAACGCTGCCAGTCGGCGAACGTGTAGCCAAGCTTAATGATTTCTTGACTGCACATCCCGAATCAAAAGCGCGAGGGCGCGCTTTCGAACTTTTGGCGGGTGCCCATGCGGGCGTCGGTGATCTAAAGCTGAAGAGCGGAGATGGAGCAGGATCTCTTGAGGAGTTTAATCAGGCGATAGAGATTGCCTCACCTGAGACCCCAGATGAATTTTTCTTTGAGACGTTAGCGCAAATCCCTGTCAAGCTTTATGGTCACGGCGAACGCGCGGCTGCCTTGAAAGTCGCTCAACAGATAGAGTCGAAATTTGGTAATACTCCCAAACGTCTGCTGTCAATTGCTGGCTTCTACGTGGGCGCTGAGTACGGAGAAGATGCTATTCGTGTGGCGACCAGAGCAGTATCTTTGGCCCCAGAGATGGCTGAGGCTCATTACGTGTTAGGGTCCGCTCTGCACATCTCCCTCCGCCTGGATGAAGCTAAAGACGAGTACGCAAAGGCGCTCAAACTCGATCCTAACTCTACGAATACGCGACGACGACTTGCAGACTTGATCAGAGCTCGCGGCGACGCTGAGGAGGCTCTAACTCTCTATCGACAACTCCTCGCTGCTGATGCACGGGACAAAGTAGCTCAAGCAGGCGTAGTACTTGCACTACTCGACGCTGACCGCCTGGAAGAAGCAGATCAGGAACTATCAGCTGCCCTTCAGAACGACCCGCAAAATCTTCCGCTACTTACAGGAACCGCCTACTGGTTTGCCGCTCATAAAAACCCCGAACGCGCGCTTGAGCTAGGGCGTAAGGCAGCGGAACTTGAGCCCCGCTACGTATGGTCCCAGATAGCTCTTTCCAGAGCGCTGTTAGCGATGAAGAAACCACTGGAGGCAGAGCGAGCCATCCGTTTTGCACGTCAGCACGGCAGATTCCCCACTCTGGATTACGAATTAGCCAGCGTGCTGGCAGCGTCGGGACTATATGAAGAAGCCATCAACTTACTCACACAGACATTCACGATAAAAGGTGACTTAATTCAAACTCGACTGGCTGGTCGCATCGCTGCCGAAGCTGAGAACTTTACAGCACTTCTCGCTCCTGAGCGTCGGGCCAGCATGTTTCAGTTCACCGCAGCTGATGATCCTAATAACGCCAGGATCCTAAAGGCGCTTCTGAAATTGGGTTTCTTGGTTAACTCGCAGGAACGCGGTCAGATTGATCCAGCCGTCGCCGCAACAGCTGCAAATGAATTTGCTGGCGGCGACGACGAGATGCGTACCTACCGGCAGATCTATGCAGCAGCACGGCTGCTTCGCGCGGGGGTTGCTCTACCGGCGGCGTATGCGCTCGCGGAGAATGCACGAAACGGCATTAAGGATGCCTTAACCATTCCCGCAGTAACGGTAGCAGTTCAGGCAGATGAGTACTTTGAAATTAGAGCGAAGGCAATAGCTTCAGGCGGCACGCCCGACGTTCCCGAAGCACCGCGCAGCGTCTTGTCAAATATCTTAACGGGACGTATCGAGGATCTGTCCGGCTGGATTCTGTTCAACCAGGATCGGCCCGCAGCTGCCGTTGAATACCTTAGACGAGCCATCAGCATTCTTCCGGAAAATACACCCTCCTGGCGTACTGCGTCATGGCATTTGGGCGCGGCGCTGGATCAAACCGGAAATGGCGAGGAAGCACTCTCTTACTATGTCCGCAGCTACAATGCCGGTGAACCTGACTCTGTTCGCCGTTCAGTAATTGAACAGCTTTATCGTAAACTCAACGGCTCGTTGGATGGGTTGGATCAAAAGATTGGTTCAGCCAGAGTAACAGAAACCGCATCCGCTGCACCTGCGCCTGCCGAGTCGCCTGCTCACGTGGGAACCGAGATTGCAAGTAGCCCATTGGATAGCAGTGGTTCTCGTCCGCGCCGAGTCTCGGTCACGGCATCAGATACCACGGTCTTGCCCCAGTCGACCCCGGTGGCAGAGCAAGCAGATTCAGTGAGGCATCCGAATGAACCAGTAGTGAAGATCGAGGAAGCCGGCAAGAGTGATCTATCCGCCACGGCCACTCCGGAAGCGACGACGACAACCGATCTGTCAAAGCCTAACGAGCCAGTCGCGGAAAAAATAGCAACGCCTTCCAATGGCTCTACAACAGCGCCGGAAACTGGCACAACATCGCCAACGCCGGCGCCAATTGAATCGCCAACTCCCCAAGCCGAGCGTGAACCATCGCCAGAAGTCGCACCGGCGCCATCGCCACGCGCGGATGATTCTCCCGCAAAACCCGAGTCAGGATCTGCTGAACCCAGTCTCGCAGATCTGCCGCCGAAACTACCGGAAACGGTTAAGGTGACCGGTCGCGTCAAGCAGGAAGATAATAGCGGTATCCCGAATGTAGTTGTGGTTTTAATAAGTGCCGGAGGGACGGTGCTTGCGTCCACGACTGACGCGGAGGGCAACTATTCTTTTACCGTCGTGCCCTCACGACGTAGTTACAGGCTTATTCCCTCACGGGATAGCTACTCGTTCGCGCCGCTCGACGTCGTATTAAACGGACTGACGGAGGACAAGAGAGCAATCGACTTCGTGGGCAGTTCCACTCGCGCGCCGTGAGTCTCAAGCGATCCACGAATCCACACGAAACAGCACAAAATCAAGTTTCGTGGGATTTGAATTCGTGCTTATTCGTGCAATTTCGTGGATCATCTTATTTTGTCAAGACTTTGCGGCGGGTTCCTGCGGTATTCCCCGTAAGCCTCCAACCTGGAAAAGATTGAGCCCACAACACCAAGATGTAAGAGACAGTACTTTTGTTCAGCCAACCGGCAGCAGGCTGCTGCCATCCAAAACCTCGGCTCCTAAATAAGAACGGCTGTATAATCGACTGGTGTCCAGAGGATTTATGTCCAAAACGTTCCCTTTCCCCGGCGGGCTGAGACCCCTCTTCTTAGCCGGATGTGTTCTTGCTGGTCCCTTCATTGCCCATGCGCAACAGCCTCCACCATCCCCGGCGGGTACCAGGTTTGATGTTACGAACTATCGAATCGAAGCCCAACTTATTCCCGATCAACATCTTCTGCGCGCCGGTGCTGACATTACCTTCATACCTCTCGAGTCGACTCGGTCGGTCGTTTTCGAGCTTAACGGTTCTCTCCGCCTCGAAGGCGTTGAGCGGGATGGCAAACCTCTCAGTGGTTATGTGCAAGACGCGGTGGGCGTTGGTGCTCTGGGACCGAGTGTCAGGCTGGATCTCGGAGAAGTTTTGCCGGCTAACCAGCCTATAACCTTGCGCTTGCGCTGGAGCGGTGCTCTCTTGTCACCTGAGGGAGGACCTTTGGCAACGCGGCGGCTTGCCTATGTTGGACCCGAAGGTTCCTATTTAATGTACGCCTCGCGATGGTTTCCCTTTCATGACTACGCCGCCGATCGAGCCACTTCGGATATAACAATCATTGTTCCCTCCGGTTTGCAGGTTGCCGGCACGAGTGATGACGCTGTGGTGCCGCAACAATCACCCAAGGAGGGCGCCACTCGTTTTCGTTTTGTCCACCGCCAGCCGGTTTTGATTGGAAACTTTGCTGCAGGTCAATACATTAATAAAACCTTGCGCTTCGGCAACTATGAAATTCAGTTTTATGCCAAGCCCGGAAGCGAGAGTCGCATCGACGGTTATGCCGAACTGATGGGCCAGGTACTCGAGTTTTACGGCAAACAATATGGTCCGCCCGCTTTCGACTCGCGCCTCGTAGTCGCTCAAGTGGACGATGATACTCTTGACACCTATTCCGGACCCGGGATCATCTTTCTCGCTTCGAGAATGTTTGACTCCGCCCGCGCTATACCGGAAGAGAAACTTGAACGCGAGGTGGCCTATCAATGGTGGGGGCAGACAGTAGGACTCCGGTCATTTGACGATGCCTGGATCTCCCAGGGCCTTGGCGAGTGGAGTGCTTTTGCCTACAGAGAAGCCCACTCAACTGGCGGTGCGCTCGACGCGGCCCAGAGAGAACAACAGGAACGCTCCCTCACTTTCGAGCAGACTGCCTCTATTGCCCGCGCGCCAAGCGCGCTGGACGATCAATCCGCAGCTTATCAATCGATAGTTTTCTATAAAGGGTCGATGGTATTTCGCATGCTGCGCGAGACCATCGGCAAAGAGAAATTCGACCTTCTGTTGCGCTCCTTCCTCCAGGATTACCGGGGCAAGAGTGCTTCGATTGACGATTTTGAGAAGCTCACGTCTCGGATTGCCGGAGACAACATGCGCTACTTTTTTGCGCAGTGGTTGGAAGGCACGGGGGTGCCTGAGTTCACTGTGGATTACCAGATCATTCGCACCCGTGCGGGTAAATTCCGGACGCGCGGCACCGTCAAGCAATCGCTAGAGAATCTCAGGATGCCCGTCGAGTTGATGCTGCGCGCAGAAGGTGATAACCAAACAACCACGGTTAGGATGGAGGGACGCAGTGAAGACTTCGACTTTGAATCTAACGGTCAACCGCTCGAAGTTGTGGTAGATCCCAATAACAAGATTCTGCGGATGTCAGATGATCTAAAGGTTTCGATCATTGCGCGACGTGGCATCGAACAGATGAAAGAAGGTCTTTACGCGGAGGCCCAACAACAGTTTGAGGCATCTTTGAAGTTAGATCGATCCAACTCCTGGGTCTATTACAATCTCGGGTTACTCTATTTGGAACAACGTAACTGGCAGCCCGCCATTGACAACTTTGAAGCTGCGCTGTCAGGAACGCTCAAGCCCTCGTGGATCGAGGTCTGGGCTCGGATCAAGAAGGGAAACGCTTACGACGCTAAGGGTGACCGGAATCATGCTGTTGCGGAGTATAACAAGGCAGTGCAGTCAGGTATTAACTACGATAACGCGCAGACTGTCGCCAAGAAGTTTCTGGCCGCGCCTTATGACCCCAAAGCAACGCAGTCCGCTGAATTGTCTGCTCCGGGATTCTGAACTCCACTTATCGTCTGCTGGTTTTGAGATTGCCCAATTGGGCTGAAAATTTAATTGATGCATTGCGCAAGATATTGCCAAGCACGGGCACGTAGTCGTCGTTGATTTGACTAACAGTTGCGCTGACGCCTATCGCGGCCACGACCTCGCCGCTGGCAGCTAATACCGGAGCAGCAATACAGCGAACCCCCAGCGCGTGTTCCTCATCGTCAAATGCGAAGCCCCGCTGACGCGTAAGCGCCAGCTCTTCGAGAAGATGCGGCAGGCTGACAATGGTCTTTGCCGAAACCGGAGTCACCTGATGCGTACCTACAATCTCCTGGATCTCACGGCGATCCAGATAGCAGATTAGCGCCTTGCCAATAGCAGTAACCTGAGGCGCCACTCTCTTTCCGACCCAGATCGCCATCTTAATGAATCCACTCGACTCTATACGTTCAACATAGACCGCGTCACCGTGATCGAGAACTGCCAAATGTGAATCCAACCGTGTCCGCTCGGCAATCTGTCGCAGGTAGGGTAAGGCAACATCCCGCAGTTGCATGCCCTGTACCGCCTGCCCACCCAGACTCAGCATCCTAATTCCCGGTGTAAATTGGCCAGTCTCCGGATCGCGGCGCAAGTAGCCACGCGCGGCGAGGGTGCGCAGCAGATAACTTGCCGAGCTTTTTGGGATCTTTGCACGCCGGCTTATTTCCGAGGTAGTGAGGCCCTGCTGCCTTTCGGCCAGTAACTCAAGAATTGTCAGCGCGCGTTCGACTGACGCAACAGCTGCCCGCCTCGAGCTTTGTCTGCCCGCAGGCTTTTTCGATTCGTCGACTTCCTGTCTGGGGCTTTGGACTCTCAACGTCCGCACCACTGCCTCCCAAGGGAAATTATTTTGTGTTCACATCAGTGAACACCGTCATTTAGGAGTTGGGGTTTACACCCCTTACAATTTGGGCTGTCCCGTAAAAACCCTGTCCAAGTCACTATCAAATACTGTTCGCCATTCCGAACAGCCAGTTGAAGCATTATAAGGATTGCGGTAGAAGAAGCCAAGAAATAATTTTCGGCTTCCGCGGCAACCACAGCCTGCACGCGGGGCTGCTTCAGGAGGGTGGAAGATGTTTTTGATTCACAGAGCCGTATCGCCCGGTGAGGAGCGATTAGCGGAGATTTACATGAGAACGGATGGCCTATTTGAGGGACACATTCACCGGAAGGGATCTAGTTCCTCTGGCGGTGCCCCCGCTCCGGATAACTGGAGCGTCGATTATGAGGTATGCGCTGTTACCGAAACGCTATCGGCAGCGAAGACAATTATTGACGAAGAGCTCGGTCTGTAAACTTTTAGGCGCCTGCATATGGCTTTGCTACCTACACAAGAGGAAACACTCAAGGGAACCAGAACTTTTAATAGTCCTGGGACCGGCTTCGATGCTCGTGCTGATCTTCCAGAGGGCTTTCTGGATTTCTTGTTGCCTCTCCACGATTACCTCTCACCGCGACAGCAACAGTTTATTCGCCAACGAGCGGACCGCCTGGCAGCTTCGCACAGAGGTCGCAAACCGGATTACCTGCCGGCAGCAGAAGCGCGCGTGGGGACCTGGCGGATCGAATTACCAGCTTGGTGTACTGATCAGCGCAACCAGATGACTGGACCGGCAGACGACGCTGAATTGGTAGTTAAGATGCTGAACTCTGGCGCGCCCGGCGTAATGCTCGATCTCGAAGATTCAATGGCTAACCGGTGGACCAATCTGCAACTCGGGCTTCGAAATATTCTGTCGGCTCTACGCGGTGAACTAACCTATTTCGACAAAAAGAGAAGCCAGGTGATCGAAATCAAGGAGAGCAACACCGTGGTCTTCACGAGACCGCGGGGCCTTCATATAAGCCAGGCCGGCATGATACCTGAAGAGCTAATTTCAGCGTCTCTGTTTGATGTCGCCGCCGTCGCGTATCAGGTCAACCCTGAAGAGCTACGTCATCCTCTGTGCTTTTACATTCCGAAGTCAGAATCAGCCGAGGAAGCGCTGTGGTGGCGCGACCTGTTTCGCGCGGTGGAAGATGCACGCCGGTGGCCACGGGGTTATATCAAGTGCATGGCGTTGGTTGAATCCCACCCGCTGGCCTATGAGATGGAAGAATTTACTTACAATCTTCGCGACTACCTCATTGGACTAAATCTTGGCCGCTGGGACTACATGGCTAGTCTTATTCACTTCAATTTTGAGGATCCCGAGTGGGTTTTACCAGACCGCAACTTGATACCTCATAACGTCCCCTTTTTTCAGAACCTGCGCGAGCTACTTGCTGACACTTGCCACAAGCGAGGGATTCTGGCCATCGGCGGTATGACCGCACTCTATCCCAGCCGCACTGATCCCGAACTGAATGAGCGGGCGTTGAAGGTGCTGGCGGAGGATAAGTATAACGAAGCGAAGTGTTTGATGGATGGGGCCTGGACGGGCCATCCCGATCAAAACGAAATTGCTGTTCGCCAATTCCCATATCCAAATCAGATTACTGCCCGCAAGTCGATGCTGGAGCGCCCCTCTCTGCGTCCTCTGCCCGACACAAGCGGGAAGATCACTTTGGCCGGCACCCGCGCGGCTGTGCGCACCGTGATTCGCTATAGAAACGGCGTGCTTAATGGGAAGGGCGCAAGCTTGCTCGATGGCTATATGGAAGATCTCGCCACCGATAGAATTTACCGGCTCATGATCGCCCAACGCATGCGGCATCGCGATGCGATTCAGGTTTTAGATGGGCTCGGAGCGTCGGTCAAACACACTTCGGAATTTGTTAGCCAGTTATTTGATGAGGAGCTTGATCGCTTAAAACGCGAACACTCTCCGGATTCCGTAGAGAGCTCAGCTGAGAGTTTGGTGGAGGCGAGGTTGTTGAGTGAGCTCATGATCACTAACGGCGAGTTTGATCCGATTTAGATATTCCGCACCCCTCAGGAACTTCCCAAAATCGGCGCAGTACCAAGTGTCGAGTTGAACTCACACTCTTGCAGAATCGAGGTGTCCCCGGCAGCTCTTTCGCGTCCGCATCTTTGGGCGCGTTAAGAGTCAAACAGAAGAGTGGCTCGGGAAATCAGACCATTGTTCGGTCCCCGTGCCGGCCACAGTTACTAGAGGTGGAGGTCAATCATGAACGATCAGCATCGCATACGAAAACTGGAAAATAGCTGGGCATCAGATGCGCGGTGGTTGGGGATCAAACGGGGCTATTCGGCCGGAGAGGTAATCCGGCTGCGAGGCTCCATCGACATCAAGTACACACTCGCCGAAGCTGGCGCAGCACGACTCTGGGATCTTCTGCATACCGAGCCGTACGTCCCGGCGCTTGGGGCGATGACAGGATGCCAGGCAGTGCAGCAGGTTCAAGCCGGTCTCAAAGCCATATACATGAGTGGCTGGCAAATTGCCGCTGATGCGAATCTTGCCGGTCACATGTATCCGGATCAGAGCTTGTACCCGGCCAATAGCGTTCCTGACGTAGTTCGAAAGATTAACCAGGCACTGCTACGCGCTGACCAGATCCATCACTCTGAAGGTCGAAACGGCGTCCACTGGTTTGCGCCCATCGTGGCGGATGCAGAAGCGGGCTTTGGCGGCAACCTGAACGCTTTCGAACTAATGAAGGCTATGATCGAAGCCGGCGCTGCAGGCGTTCACTTCGAGGATCAATTGGCGTCAGTGAAGAAATGTGGGCACATGGGTGGAAAAGTTCTCGTGCCAACACAGGAATTTATTCAGAAACTGATCGCTGCCCGTTTGGCTGCTGATGTGATGGGCGTTTCCACCATCTTGATCGCCCGAACTGATGCAAATGGGGCGGGCCTCATTACCAGCGACATCGATCCCCGCGATCACCCATTTCTAACGGGCGAGCGAACTGTAGAAGGGTTCTTCGGCGTCAAAAGCGGGATCGATCAAGCAATAGCTCGTGGTCTTGCTTACGCGCCCTACGCCGACCTGATTTGGTGTGAGACGTCTGAACCAAACCTTCAGGAGGCAGCTCGTTTTGCGCAGGCAATTCACTCTCGCTATCCCGGCAAGCTACTCGCCTACAACTGTTCACCATCCTTCAACTGGAAGAAAAAGTTGGACGAGCAGACAATCGCAAAGTTTCAGCAAGGTCTGGCTTTGATGGGCTATAAGTTCCAGTTTGTCACGCTCGCCGGTTTTCACGCTCTGAACCTCAGTATGTTTGAGCTGGCGAGTGAATACCGTGAGACTGGAATGGCAGCTTATTCACAGCTACAGGAGATCGAATTTGAGCGCGAAGCAGACAGTGGCTACCGGGCAGTCAAGCACCAGTCTTTCGTGGGCACTGGCTATTTCGATAGAGTGTCGCAAGCGATTTCCGGCGGCAACTCCTCGACGGTAGCGCTATCCGGCTCAACCGAAGAGGAGCAGTTTACCGCTCGCCGTCAGGACTTGGCTAAGGCGAGCTAGACCT
>Ga0214473_10011806_pt1 | contig 10259 bp, 10 predicted proteins | sample RVTome_7_FD_203509 | JGI IMG/M metagenome (GOLD analysis project Ga0214473, IMG submission 203509) | Soil microbial communities from uranium-contaminated site in the Upper Colorado River Basin, Wyoming, United States - RVT98D197 | ecosystem: Environmental > Terrestrial > Soil > Contaminated >... | reverse complement strand
CGACGGGGTTCTATCCGCCCTCAAGCTCATGGAGGCCTTGGAGGAGATCGGCCTAACCCTAGGGGAGTTCGCCGGGAGGGCGCCCGAGTACCCCCTGGAGCACGCGAAGATGGAGTGCCCCAACGCGTACAAGCAGCGCGCCATCCAGCTGGTAGCCGACTGCTACAGAGGCGTCTTCGGGGAGGTGAACAGCGTCAGCACGGTGGACGGGGTCCGGCTGGAGCTCGACGAAGGATGGGTCCTCATGAGGCCCAGCGGGACCGAGCCCCTCATCAGGCTCACCGCGGAGGGCCGTGACGCGGCCCAGGTGCGGTCCCTCATGGAAAAAGGTAAGTCTCTGGTGAGGCAAGTGCTAGGTGGTGCGAAGTGAAGGCAGTCATCCTCGCAGCAGGCTGGGGGACCAGGCTCTGGCCCCTCACCGACAACACGCCCAAGCCTCTTCTCCCGGTCGCGGGGCGACCGCTCCTGGAGTGGATGATCCTCAGGGTGAGGGAGGCAGGGGTCACGGACGTTATGCTGGTCACCAACTACCTGGAGGAGCAGATAAGGGCAGCCTTCGGGGACGGCTCAAGCCGCGGAGTCAAAATCGCCTACGCCCACCAGGCCGAGATGCTCGGCACGGCGGACGCCTTCAGGGACGCCGAGCAGTGGGTCGGCGGCGACACCTTCCTGGGCCTCTACGGCGACCACTACCTCTCCGAGGGCGCACTGAGGAAGGTGTCGGAGGCCCACAGGGAAGGGGAGGTCACCGTCGCGGCCCTGAAGGTGAAGGACCCCAGCCAGTACGGGGCCTTCGCCCTGGAAGGCGACATGGTGAAACGGGTCGTGGAGAAGCCCCCGAGGGGCGAGGAGCCCAGCAGCTACGCCAACGTCGGCGTGTACGTCTTCCCCCCCGAGGTGTTCAAGCACATCGCGGCGACCCCGAAGAGCGTGCGCGGCGAGTACGAGATCACGGACACCCTCCAGCTAATGATAGACGGGGGCTTCACGGTCCGCAAGCACGACCTTGAGGAGCGCGACTGGCTGGACATCGGCCTCCCGTGGACCCTCCTCAAGGCCAACGAACGGGCCATGGCGGGCCTGGAGAGCAGGGTCGAGGGCACCGTCGAAGAGGGCGCCCACCTACACGGCCCCGTGTGGGTAGGGAGGGGCGCCAGGGTCCGGTCAGGCTCATACATAGAGGGGCCAGCCGTCATCGGGGAGGACAGCGACGTGGGGCCTAACTGCTACATCAGGGCCGGCACCTGCCTCGGCAGGGGCGTAAGGGTGGGGAACGCCTGCGAGGTCAAGAACAGCATCGTCATGGACGGCACCCACGCCGCCCACCTGAGCTACATCGGGGACAGCGTACTGGGCCGCAACTGCAACCTTGGCGCGGGCACCATCACGGCCAACCTGCGGTTCGACAAGTCCAACATAGAGGTGACCGTGAAGGGGGAGCGCCTTGACAGCGGCCGCAGGAAGCTGGGGGTCATAATGGGGGACAACGTGCAGACGGGCGTCAACGTCAGCATGCACCCTGGCGTAGTCATCGGGTCGGACGCCTGGATAGCGCCGGGCCTAACGATCCAGAGTGACGTGCCGGGAAAGGTAATCAGGTTCATGCTCCCCGAGTGCAAGGAGAAGCAGAGGTAGCCCCGCCACATTTATTATCCGCCGGGACGCAATCCAAGCTGGAAAGATGGAGCACGACGAGTTCAAGAAACGGTACCCGGCCCTAGCCAAGGAGATAGAGCAGGGAACAGGTAAAGCCGATTTAAAATTCCAAGTAGAGCCCCCCAAAGAGGAGCGACATTTCGCCGGTTACGATCCCGGCGTTATCGACTTCCTCCGCAGGTGCAACGACGATGAGGAGGCACTGGAGATCATCGAGTACATGAAGAGACGGGGCGAGGTCACCGTGAAGGATGCCGAGGAGCTGTGTACCCAGTTAAAGGAGAAGGGCGTCAGGAGCTTCGGCCCCAAGAAAGAGCCCGGGTACTACGAGAAAGGGCGCTAGCCTCGGAAACACTCGACTGACGCTACACCAGCCAATAAGTAGCCGTCGTATCGGCTCAGGGTTCCGTCGAACACCCTGGACATGTCCAGCTCCTTGTCGGGTTCAGTATCTTTGTGAAGCCAAGCCGAAGCACATAGGCCATACATGTACATCGATGCGTTGGCTAATGATATTCATGGTTCCGAGCCGACCCGTTGAATCATGAGTTATAAACTAGGGATTCCCATTAATTTTCAGTATGCCAGAAATAGTCAGACAGCTCAAGGAGCAGAAAGCCCTGGAGCTGAGCCACGTCAAGAGCCTCACACCGGTGGCTGAGGCAACCGCCAACCCCCTGGTCAGGGTCCTGATCCAGGCGATAATTCAGGACAGCGGCAAGCACGCCTCTATCTGCCAAGCCCTCATAGATGTTGGTGCGGGAGAGTCGTCCCCCAAGCTGGACCTGGACATGGCTGCGGCTGTGGAGCTGCACCAGAACATCAAGCAGCACATTAGGGTCGAGTCAAGGATGATCACGCGCCTGGAGTCCATGGTGAAGGAAACGGAGGACGACAGGGTCGCCGAGCTGTTAAAGTACATGCTGGACGACGAGAGGCGCCACCACAGCCTCCTGACCCAGCTCTCCAACCTCCTGGACAGGGACGAGGCTGCCTACGACGAGTACATGAGGCTCTTCCAGACCTTCATGGTGGTCCCGCCGGACGGGTAGCTCCCCCCTTTCACCTGGGGCGTCGAGGCGCTAACAAGAACCTTAGCCACTCGGAACAGGCTTAGATGAGGGGGATGGCTCCCGTGTTGTATATGTCCACGGTCTCCAGTATCTGGCGGGTCTTCTCCGAGAGCGTCAGGCGGCAACCCCTGTATAGGTACACCCTCTCGAATATGCCTATCCTGGTAAGCTTCTTCCTCTGGGCGTCGCTGAACACCAGGCTGGCCTTGTACCCGTCGTCCACGAGCTTCAACTCCTTGGAGTAGAACATTACAATGTTCCTGAAGCTCTGCTCAACCTCAGCCGACATGGACACCTGTATTCCGTTTTATACGTACTTAACGTTTAAGTATTTGCTGGGATCAGGGCTCCAGGCGCCATGAATAACCTTAAGGAACCCGCCCCCAACAGTAACCTTGAAGCACGTTGCCCAAGATCGTCGGGCTGGTCGGCAAGGCCAACGTCGGCAAGAGCACCTTCTTCGCGGCGGCCACCCTGAAGCCTGTGGAGATAGCCGCCTTCCCCTTCACGACCACGAAGGCAGACAGGGGCGTCGGCTACATCAGGGCGCCCTGCGTCTGCAAGGAGCTGGGGGTTAAGGACGACCCCCAGAACAGCGCATGCGTGGACGGAGTCAGGCTCATCCCCGTGGACCTCATCGACACCCCCGGCCTAATCCCGGGCGCCCACATGGGCAAGGGCCTCGGCAACCAGTTCCTGGACGATGTGCGGCGCGCCGACGCCCTGATAGTTGTCGCCGACGCCTCGGGGTGCACGGACGCCAAGGGGCAGCCCTGCGACCCCCTCGCCAACGACCCCATAAGCGACGTCAAGATGTTCGAGGAGGAGTTCGACCTCTGGCTGCACGCCCTACTGTTCAGGGACTGGGACAGCATCACCAGGACCGCGCAGGCCAAGAAGGAGAACATAGACAAGCACCTGGAGGAGAAGCTCACGGGCCTCGGCATCAACAGGCTCCAGGTCGCCCAGGCGCTTCAGGAGTCGGGCCTGGACGGGTTCAAGAGCGCCCAGTGGAGCCGCGACGACTTCACCAGGTTCACCAAGACCCTCCGCAGGGTGAGCAAACCCCTCATAGTGGCCGCCAACAAGGCGGACAGGGACGGCGCCGAGGAGAACGTGAGGCGGATCAGGGAGGCCGGGTACAGGGTCGTCCCCACGTGCGCGGAGGCCGAGCTGGCCCTCAGGCGGGCCGCCGAGGCGGGGCTCATCGCCTACACCCCGGGCGACGGCGACTTCAAGGTCAGGAACCCCGAGAAGCTCACGGAGGGCCAGATGAGGGCCCTGGACCGCATAAGGGAGAAGGTGTTCAAGAAGTACGGGTCCACGGGGCTGCAGCAGGCCATCAACGAGGCGTTCTTCGGCCTCCTGAACATGATAACGGTGTACCCGGTGGAGAACGCCGAGAAGCTCATGAACCACCACGGCCAGGTTCTTCCGGACTGCTTCCTGGTCCCCAGGGGCACCACGGCCAGGCAGTTCGCCTCGGTGATACACACGGACCTCGCCGAGGGATTCATATACGCCGTGGACGCCCGCACAAAGAAACGGCTGGGCGACACCTATATCCTAGGGGACCGTGATGTTATCCAGATAGTGTCGGCCAAGGGCCACAGGTAGGTGAACGTGATGGTTAGGGTGCTGGTCGCGGACACAATCCACGAGGACGGTGTCAGGATGATGAGGGACGCCGGCATGGAGCTGGACCTCAGGACGGAGATCACCGCGGACGAGCTCAGGAAGGCTATAGGCGGCTACGACGCCGTGGTCGTCAGGAGCCGGACCAAGCTCACCAAGGAGGTGCTGGAGAAGCCGGGCAAGCTCAAGGTCATCGCCCGGGCTGGCGTCGGCCTCGACAACGTGGACGTGAGCGTCGCCAAGGAGAAGGGCATCGAGGTGTACAACAGCCCGGAGGCGCCCAGCAACGCTGTGGCCGAGCTGGTGCTCGGCTTCATGATAGACCTGGCCCGCAACATAAGCCGCGGCGACCACGGCCTCAAAGAGGGCAAGTGGCTCAAGAAGGACCTGGGCGGCTTCGAGCTGGCCGGCAGGACCCTGGGGATCATCGGGTTCGGCCGCATCGGGTACCTCCTGGGCAAGAAGGCCACCGCGCTGGGCATGAACGTGCTGGCCTACGACGTCATGATGGACAAGCTCAGGCACCTCGTCGCCGAGGTGGGGGCCATAGACGTGCCAATGGACACGCTGCTGGCCAAGAGCGACTTCGTCAGCGTCCACGTCCCCCTGCTCCCCCAGACCAGGCACATGATGGACGCGGCCCAGTTCGCCAAGATGAAGAAAGGCGCATACATCATCAACGCGGCCCGCGGCGGCGTCGTGGACGAGGAGGCCCTCAAGGCGGCCCTCGACTCGGGCAGGCTGGCGGGCGCAGCCCTGGACGTCTTCGAGGAGGAGCCCAACCCGGACCCCGAGCTCGTGACCAGGAACAACGTGGTGTGCACGCCCCACATAGGGGCCGAGAGCGAGGAGGCTCAGCGCGGCAACAGCACCATAGTGGCCGAGAAGCTCATCAGGTTCTTCAAGTAACCTCTCTCACCTTAGGCGCATGATTCATAAACCGGCCTACCAGCCCTAAGATAACCGATGATAACCATACTGGGTGCAGGCCTGTCGGGACTCAGCGCCGCGTACCACCTGGGGGACGGCTACATGGTCCTGGAGCGGGAGGCGGCGCCCGGCGGCTTGTGCCGCAGCGTCGAGAAGGGCGGGTACGTCTTCGACATCGCCCCCCACATCCTCTTCACGAGGGACGAGTACGCCCGGGGCCTCTTCGCCAAGATGCTGGAGGGCAACCTGCTCACCCACGACCGCCGGGCCTACATCTACATGATGGGCACCTACGTCAAGTACCCCTTCGAGGCCAACCTGCACCCCCTCCCAAAGGAGGTGAGGGACGAGTGCATCCAGGGGGTCCTGGACAGGCCGGCCCTGAAGCCCGGCAACTTCATGGAGTGGATACGGTCCAGCTTCGGGGACGGCATAGCCAGGCACTACATGGTGCCCTACAACGAGAAGGTTTGGAAGTACCCGCTTGAAAGGATGGGCACAGCCTGGCTGGGGGGCCGCGTGCCAAGCCCAAGCGTCGAGGAGATGAGGAGGGGCGCCGAGGGCGAGCAGAGGGTGGACTACGGCCCCAACGCCCTGTTCTGGTACCCCAGGACCGGGGGCATCGGGGCCCTGCCCAGGAGGCTCGCAGAGGGGCTAAAAGTATCATATAACTCCAACGCTGTTGGCGTGAAGCCCACCAAGAAGGGCGTCAGGGTAACCTACGAGAAGGGCGGGTCCCCGAGGACCGTGGAGTCCAGCCACGCCGTCTCGTCGCTGCCCCTGCCGGAGATCGTTAAGATCATGCCGGACGCCCCCGAGGACGTGGTCAAGGCCGCCAGCAGCTTGATCTACAACAGCATCGTCTGCGTGGAGGTGGGCGTGAGGAGGCCAGCCGTCTCGGACAAGCACTGGCTGTACTTCCCGGAGCCCGGATTCGTCTTCAACAGGATCAGCCTCCCCATGAACTTCAGCCCCGAGACCACGCCCCCGGGCCGCAGCAGCGTCCTGGTGGAGGTGACCTTCAGGGGCGGGCAGCCCGACCTTGAGGAGACCAAGGCCAGGGTTCTGCAGGGCCTTGAGGAGGCCGAGCTGCTGGGGCCCAGCGACGAGGTGGAGGTCTGCGACGCGTCCAGCCACAGGTACGCCTACGTCATCTACGACCTGGACCACACGGAGAACGTCTCAACGGTCCACAGGTACCTCAGGGAGAAGAGAGTCATACCCGTGGGCCGGTTCGGCGAGTGGGAGTACTTCAACATGGACAAGTCCATACTGGCGGGGAAGAGGGCCGCCGAGGGCCTCAGGGGGGGCTGAGATGATCTCCGTGGTGGTCCCCACTTACAACGAGGAGAGGAACATCGAGGCGTGCCTCAGGTCGATCACCGAGCAGACCCTGCCGCGCCACGACATAGACGTGATAGTTGTGGACGGCGACAGCAAGGACAGGACCAGGGAGATAGCGGAGCCACTCGCCGACACGTTCATCGTCCAGACCAGCGAAGGGGTCGGCGGGGCCAGGAACGACGGCTTCGCCGTGGCCCGCGGCGAGGTCGTGGCCACGACGGACGCCGACTGCCGGCCCCACCCGGACTGGCTTAAGGCTATTCAGAGGTCCTTCGGGGCCCCCGGGGTTGTTGCCGTCACGGGGGTGCTGGTCCCCTTCGACTTCGGGGACATGGGCGGCCCGGAGCAGTTCGCGTACAGGCTCCTTTTCGACCTGTCGAACGTGGCGCTTGTTGTCATGAGCTGGTTCGGGAAGCTCCACCTGTGCGGGGCCAACTCGGCGTTCAGGAGGGACGCCTTCCTGGAGGCGGGCGGGTACATGCCCCTGGCCTACGCGGACGACGTGGAGATATACAAGAGGATCAGGGGGAAGGGCAGTGTGAGGCTGGACACGGGCATGAAGGTGAATTACAGCGTCCGCCGTATCAGGAAGGTGGGGCTGCTGAGGTATATCTTACTGCTGTTCAAGATGGAGTGGGACATCATGGTCATGGGCAGGAAGCCGTTGAAGGGCGGGTACGCGCGGCAGACCTACGAGTGAGACGCTTATGCCTTATCCTTTTCATAAGGTACTATGGTTGTACCTTTCGGATTTTTTTTATAGTCTAGAAACCGATATACGCCTTTTTTTGGTTGGAAACCTTGGTTTTTTACGCCGTCCAGCCTGTGTTCTGGCTCAGTTCCTGTTGCCAGCTACCCAGCCCACATCCTTGTCGGACTTGATCGCCGGGTGGCTCGGGTCCACGAGGATGACCTCAAACCATTTGTAGTGGCCGTCCTGCCAGACCCAGTAGCTGTTGAGGACCTCCATGTTGGGGTACTTCCTGGCCACCCTCTCCTCGGCCATGAGCTGCCTGCTCTTCCCGGGGGTGTACTTGGTTACGCCCAGGCGCTTCTGCCTGCGGCCCAGCACGGGCCTCAGCTTCCTGCGTCCGCCCCTCGTGATCCTGGCGCGCACCACGGCGAAGCCCTTCTTGGCCTTGTATCCCAGGCTGTGGGCCCTGTCGAGACGGGTGGGCGTGTCGAGCCTGACGACGGAGGGCTGCTTGCGCCACGTGATGGCCCTCTCGCGCATGATGTCCTGTACGAAGCTGTCCTTGGGCCGCTTCCAAGCTTCCTTGAGGTGCCGGTACATGGTGATTATTCCTCGTTGGGCTATCAAAGTAGACTGGTTCAAACTAATAAAGATATAGGGGTGAGGTCCCGCCTAGAAGATGCTGAACAGGAGGAACAGGGGCAGGAACACGTGGGCCACCAGCCCGATGACCGTGATGAGCGTGTTCAGGCTCGGCCCCGCGGTGTCCTTGAAGGGGTCCCCCACGGTGTCGCCTATGACGGCGGCGTGGTGGGCGTCGCTGCCCTTGCCCCCAAAGTGGCCTTCCTCGATGTACTTCTTGGCGTTGTCCCAGAGGCCGCCCGCGTTGCTCATGAGCAGCGCGAATATGAGGCCGCTGAAGATGCATCCGGCAAGGTACCCGCCCAGGGCCTCCACCCCGAAGATGAAGCCCACGGCCAGGGTCACGATGATGACCGAGACGCTGGCGGGCAGCAGCTCCTTGAGGGCGCCCACCGTGGCGATGTCCACGCACCTGGCGTAGTCCGGCCAGACGCCTGGGACACCCTCTCTAAGACCCGGTATCTCGTTAAACTGGCGGCGCACCTCCTCGATCATCCTCTTAGCATTATTGCCGACACCCAGTATGAGCTGGCTGCTGAAAACCGCAGGCATGGCCAGGCCGATGAGGGCACCCAGCATAACCAGGGGGTTCATGAGGTCGAAGGCGACCGCGTAGCCCAGCTCGGCCTCGGCCACCTCCTTGAAGGCGGCCAGGATGCTGATGACGGTGAGGCCCGCGGCCCCGATGGCGAAGCCCTTGGTGATGGCCTTGCTGGTGTTTCCGGCGGCGTCCAGCGAGTCCAGTATCTCTATGGTCTTCTCGTCTAGGCCGCCCTGCTCGGCGATGCCCTTGGCGTTGTCACCGATGGGCCCGAAGCTGTCGCTGGCCACCACGATGCCCACGATGCTGAGCATGCCGAAGGCGGCGACGCCGATCCCGTAGACCCCGTACCCGGGGCCGATGGTCTCGGTCACGGAGTAGGCGATCCAGGCGGCCAGACCGATTCCTACGAGTGGTGGGAAGACGCTGATGAGGCCGTAGCTGAAACCCGTGATGATGGTGATGGCGGGGCCTGTGACGCTGCTCTCTGCCGTGATCTTCGTGGGGGGCCTGTTGATGCTTGTGAAGTAGTCGCTGGTCACGCCGATGACGACGCCCGCGACCAGCCCGACGGCGGCCGCCCCCCAGAACCTTATGTCGTAGCCCAGGACGTTGCATGCGGCGTAGCTCAGCACCATGAAGAGGACCACCGTGACGTAGGTGCCCCTGTTGAGTACGGAGCCCGGGTCGCCTCCCTCGCTGACGCGGACCGCGAAGATGCCTATGAGGCTGCTGAGGGCTCCCAGCCCGGCGAAGACCAGAGGCATGTCGAGGAGATACCCCCCGAGGACCTGACCCAGCACCATGACTGCCATGAGGCTGGCCACGTAGCTGTCGTAAAGGTCGGCACCCATGCCCGCCACGTCGCCCACGTTGTCGCCCACGTTGTCCGCGATGACGGCGGGGTTCCTAGGGTCGTCCTCGGGCAGGTCCATCTCCACCTTGCCCACCAGGTCGGCTCCGATGTCGGCCGTCTTGGTGAATATGCCGCCGCCGGCCTTGGCGAAGAGGGCCATGGCCGAGGCCCCGAAGCTGAACCCCAGGATGACGTTCGGGTCGCCGGTGAGGAAGTACAGGATGCTGACGCCCGCGAGGGCCAGGCCGATGACGCTGGTGCCCATGACGGCTCCGCCCCTGAAGGCTATGGTGAACGCCTTGGTTATGCCGTTCCGGGCAGCGCTCGCGGACCTCAGGTTGGCGTCGGTTGCCACGTCCATGCCGAGCCAGCCCGCGATGGCGCTGCACACGGAGCCGAAGACGTACGCGAAGGCGAGTGTGACGTTGCTCATGATGTTGCTGGTGGCCCAGATGGGGTGGGGCAGGAACAGCAGCAGCACAACGGCCATGACCGCCACGAACATCCCCAGCGTCCTGTACATGCGGTTAAGGAAGGTCCTGGCCCCCTCCTTGATGGCTCCGGCCACGAACTGCATCCGCTCCGTGCCAGGGTCCTGCTTCTTTACGAAGCCGTGGATGTAAAAGCCAGCTACTATCGATATCAGCGCCATTGCAGGGGCTATGTACCATGCGTCAACCATTTCACTTAAACCTCCGATATGATTCACAATTTTACCGAGTTATAAGGTATAAAAATATGTGGGGTAAACGTCGCGTTTTTAAATTTTTTTAAAGTCCAATAATCGTCTAGGCTAGGGTGGTTAGCGCAACCGCCAGTGTAGCTGGCACACAGCTCAGCGTACTCATCCCGAAAACCCTAATAAGCGTGAAGCCTACCTCAACAAGT
>Ga0214473_10011805_pt1 | contig 10259 bp, 10 predicted proteins | sample RVTome_7_FD_203509 | JGI IMG/M metagenome (GOLD analysis project Ga0214473, IMG submission 203509) | Soil microbial communities from uranium-contaminated site in the Upper Colorado River Basin, Wyoming, United States - RVT98D197 | ecosystem: Environmental > Terrestrial > Soil > Contaminated >... | reverse complement strand
AGGATCGTGTCGCACGCATTCGGCATGGAGGAGTGGCGGCCCGACCAGACGATCACGGTCGAGAGCCGCAACGCCTACCTCTGGATCGTACCGGCGAAGGTGGCCGGCACCTGGAACCTCACCCTTCCCGCGGGAAGCCGCGAGGAAACCTGGACGCTCACGCTCCAGCAGGATTTCCAGACGCTCACCGGGGTGGTTCGTCTCCCGGAAGGCTTGTTCGACCTGGTGGATGCGCGCATGCAGGGCACGGAGATCAGCTTCCACTTCATCGATGCGAGCGGCGCCCGGCGGGAGGTCGCAGGCCGCGCCTTCAGCGACCGCATGGAGGGCACGCTGCAGAACCAGGGTGGCACCTCGCTGAGATGGAAAGCGGTGCGCGAGGAGGTCAAGGCGGGTTCTCCTCGAACCTGACTTGCCGGAGAGCCCATGCCCTGGGTTTCTGGCGCGTAACAAGGCTCGTCCGGACGAGCTCCTTCTCTCATGGAGGCTCTGCTGGCCTCGCGCTATCATGGAATCTCCCTTGACCTCAACACGGAATCCGGGGTATTCTTACCGACCGGTCGGTAGGGGAAACCGGCCAAACTTGCTATGAAAAGAACTGGCGCTCAAATCATCTGGGAAGTACTTTCACGGCAAGGTGTTAACGTCGTGTTCGGCTATCCCGGCGGGGCCATTCTGCCCGCCTATGACGCCCTGCCGGAGTACACCTCCGTCAAGCACGTCTTGGTCCGCCATGAGCAGGGCGCGGCCCACATGGCCGACGGCTATGCTCGTGCCTCCGGTAGGGTCGGTGTGTGTATGGCGACCTCGGGCCCGGGGGCGACCAACCTGGTCACCGGAATCGCCACCGCCATGATGGACTCGTCACCGGTTCTGTGCATCACCGGCCAGGTGCCCAGCCACGCCATCGGCACGGACGCCTTCCAAGAGACCGACGTCACCGGCGTCATGTTGCCCATCACCAAGCACAGCTATCTGGTGACCAAGACGGACGAGATCGCCACGACGCTCAAAGAAGCGCTCTACATCGCCCAATCCGGCCGGCCCGCACCGGTTCTGGTGGATATCGCCAAGGACGCGCAACAAGGTAGCTGCGAGTATCAATGGGACGACTCGCCGGTGCGTCTTCCCGGCTATCGCCCGGACCTCCGGGCCCTGCCCGAGGAGTTCGAGAGGGCAGTGGAGCTGATCAATGCCGCGAAGAAGCCCGTGATTCTTGCCGGTCACGGCGTCCTGATGTCGGGGGCCTCGCAAGTCTTGTTGGATTTCGTGGAGAAGACGCGCATCCCGGTGGCGATGACCCTGCTGGGATTGAGCGGTTTTCCGGCCAGCCATCCCTTGAGTCTGGGCATGATGGGCATGCACGGCGAGTCGTGGGTCAATACCGCCATCCAGGAGGCGGATCTGCTCCTCGCTTTCGGGATGCGATTCGACGATCGCGTCATCGGTAATCCCAAGACCTATGCCCTGAAAGCGAAGAAGATCCACGTCGAGATCGATCCGTCGGAGATCAACAAGAACATCCCGGTGGACGTGGGCATCGTCGGGGATCTGCGCGAGACGCTGCAGGTTCTACTGCCGGGTGTGGAGAGGCGCGATCGCAGCGAATGGCATGCGCACATCTCGGAGCTCAAAGGCGATTCGGCGGTGCGGGACATCCTGCACCTGCCGGACAGCGGACATCTCTATGCGGCGCACGTCATCAATGATCTCTGGCGTTACACCGAGGGCAAGGCGCTGGTGGTCACCGACGTCGGGCAGCATCAAATGTGGGAGACCCAGTACTACAAGCACGACTACCCGCGCAAGCTCATCACTTCGGGTGGACTGGGAACCATGGGTTTCGCTCTTCCGGCGGCGATCGGGGCCAAGATGGCCATGCCCGACGAAGAGGTGTGGGTGATCGCGGGAGACGGCGGATTCCAAATGACCGCCGCCGAGCTTTCCACCTGTGTGCAGGAGAACCTCAAGATCCATGTTGCCATCATCAATAATGGTTACCTGGGTCTGGTGCGCCAATGGCAGGAGTTCTTCTACGGCGGGAGGTACAGCGCTTCCCCCATGCAGAACCCCGATTTCGTCAAGCTGGCGGACGCTCACGGGATCGCCGGGTTGCGGGTCGAGCGCCGAGATCAGATCGAGGAGACGGTGCGGCGCGCCCGGGAGCAATCGGGCACGGTGGTCATCGACTTCCGCGTCGAGAAGGAAGACACCGTCTACCCGATGGTCCCGGCCGGCGCCGATCTCCATGCGATGATCCGCCGACCCGTGCCGGTCAAGAAGTGAGAGATTGGTGAGCATCCCACACACCTTCGTTGTCTACGTGGAAGACAAGCCGGGCGTTCTGAATCGGGTGGTGTCCCTATTCCGTCGTCGGGGATTCAACATCGAATCACTCTCGGTCGGACACACCGACCGGAGCGGCGTTTCCCGTATGACCATCGTCATGGAGGCCGAAGAGTCGGCGGCCCGCTTGGTGGAGGCGAATCTCTACAAGCTGGTGAACGTGCTAAGGGTCGAGGAATTGACCGACGGCGATGCGGTGTTGAGGGATCTGGCCCTCATCAAGGTTCGCGCCGACACCGAACGCCGTGCCCAGGTGCTCCAAGTCGTGAAGGTGTTCCGGGCCCGGGTGGTGGACGTAGTGACCGATGCCTTGATTGTCGAAATCACAGGCGGCGAGGACAAGATCGACGGCCTGGTGGACGTGCTGCGGCCCTTTGGGATCATCGAGATGGCACGCACCGGAACCATTGCCATGAAACGGGGCGCCGAGGCGCCCAGCATCCAGCCCCACTTTGTGCACGCCCGTGTTCCGGAGGTCCCCGCCAACAGAGCTCCGGAGGATGATCTGCCGAGCGAAGAGCGATCGCCCCACTGAGAAAAAAGGAGAAGCAAGCCATGGCAACCATCTACTACGACAAAGACGCCGACCTCTCACTCATCCGGGGAAAGAAGGTTGGGATCATCGGCTACGGCTCTCAAGGTCACGCTCACGCCCTCAACCTGCGAGACAGCGGTGTGGAGGTTCGGGTGGGCTTGCGGCCGGACAGCAAGAGCAAGGCCAAGGCGGAGAATCAAGGCCTCCGGGTCGACAAGGTCTGGGACGTTTCTTCCTGGGCGGACGTGATCATGATTCTGGCCCCGGATACCACCCAGCCGAAACTCTACAAAGAGGAGATCGCGCCGCACTTGAGCTCCGGCAAGACGCTCATGTTCTCTCACGGTTTCAACATCCGCTTCGAGACCATCAAGCCCCCCACCGGCGTCGACGTGAGCATGATCGCGCCCAAGTCACCCGGGCACCGGGTGCGGGAGACCTTCCAGGCCGGGCAAGGGACACCCGCCCTATTGGCGGTTCACCAGGACCCCAGCGGCAAGGCCAGGGAACAGGCGCTTTCCTATGCAAAGGCGCTAGGTGCCACGCGGGCGGGAGTCATCTTGACCACCTTCGCGGAGGAAACGGAGACGGATCTCTTCGGCGAGCAGACGGTCCTGTGCGGCGGCGTTTCGGCGTTGGTGAAGTCGGGCTTCGATACCTTGGTCAAGGCGGGCTACCAGCCGGAAATCGCCTACTTCGAGTGTCTCCACGAGCTGAAGCTGATCGTGGACTTGATGTACCAGGGGGGCCTGAACTACATGCGCTACTCGGTGAGCGACACCGCCGAGCACGGCGACTACACTGGTGGGCTTCGCATCATCACCGATCAGACGCGTGCCGAGATGCAGAAGATGCTGACCGAGATACAAAACGGCACCTACGCCAAGGGTTGGATCGAGGAGAACGAAAAGGGGCGTCCCTGGTTCAACAAGGTGCGCGCTCAGGAGCAAGAGCAGCTTCTGGAGCGGGTCGGTGCCGAGCTTCGCGAGATGATCCCGTTTCTCAATCCGGTTCGCATCAAACCTGGCGAGTAGGCGTCTAGATCCCCGCTTCCTTCAGAGCCTTGGTGGCGATGCGGGTGATGTAGAACGTCACCAGAGCGGTCGCCAAAAGGCCCACCATCTGAAGGACCAGGCGCAGGGTCTCCACTCGTTCTCCACCGGCCGCCGCTTCCAGTCCGTTTCGCCCCACCGAGCCCAGGTAGACATAGAGAAACGTGCCGGGGAGGATCCCCACCATCGAGGCCAGCGTATAGTGCCAGAAGGGAATCCGCGTCAGGCCATAGGCGTAGTTCTGGAAGTTGAAGGGGAAGATGGGAGAGAGACAAGCTCTACCCAGGCTCGACCCCCACCCTCCTCGCTGAACCACGACGAGTCCGTCCCGGCCCTCTAACCGAGGACAACCCGTGGCCACACGTCTGTTTTCCAACGTGGGAAAGCCCTGACCCGATCGAAAAGAACCCGTGGGTCACCCCCCCCACTTACACCCCTCGGGTCGGCCGGCTCCTCACGACCCGCTCAGCCCGGCCCGAGCCCTTTGCGTCAACGGTTCAGAGGCGGATACAATCCCCTACCGGATCGCATTCGGGCGCGTAGCGAGGTCGGAATAGAAAGTCATGAGCCATTTATGGACGTAGAAAACTCGACTCCTCAGAAACCTCTTCGGCTATGGCCCGGCGTGGTCGCCGTTGCGCTGCAGTGGCTCGCCTGGTTGGTTCTCCCCGCCGTCGTTCCCGAGTGGGCTGGCGCCGGCATCATTGGCGCGGCCGTCTTCGGGCTGGTGATCGTCGTCTGGTGGCTCTTCTTCAGTCGCGCGCCCTGGTCCGATCGGTTGGGCGCGATCGTCCTGATGGTTGTCGCGGTGTTCGCGACATCCTTCCTCGTTCACGAGTCCATTGCGAACGGGATGATGGGCCTCATGTTGGTCGTCTACTCCATCCCGGCCCAGAGCCTCGCCCTCGTCGCCGGGGCCGCGGCCAGCCGCCGCCTCTCCAGCGGACTTCGGCGCGCGACGGTGGTCGCGACCGTCCTGGTCGCGTGCGGAACGTTCACGCTTATTCGGACGAACGGCGTTACCGGCGACGCTGATTCCGATCTCGAGTGGCGGTGGACCGAGACGCCGGAGCAACGGCTCCTGGCCCAGGCCGGCGACGAACCGGTGGCGCTCCCATCCGCTCCAGCAGCCGCAACGCCGCCTGAGAAGGTACCCGCTGAGGCGAGCGCCGAGCCGGCGGCGCCCACTCCGGCTGCGGTCGTCGCCGAGACTGCGGAGAAGCGGGTTCCGGAGGACGGCCACGAGCCGGCGTCGCTCCCTGCCGATCCAACGGGGCCGAACACGAACGCCGCCTGGCCTGGCTTTCGAGGACCCGAGCGCGACAGCGTCATTCGCGGTGTGCGGATCGAGACCGAGTGGTCCCGGACACCGCCGGTCGAGCTGTGGCGCCAGCCGGTCGGACCGGGCTGGTCGTCCTTCGCGGTTCGCGGCGATCGCATCTTCACGCAAGAGCAGCGCGGTGACGACGAGGTCGTGTCCGCCTACAACCTGAAAACCGGCGAGCCCGTGTGGAGACACCGCGACGCGGCCCGGTTCTGGGAGTCGAATGCCGGCGCCGGCCCGCGCGCGACGCCAACCCTCAGCAACGGTCGCGTCTACACGCTCGGTGGCACAGGAATTCTGAACGCGCTCGACGCCCGAGACGGCTCCGTCGTCTGGTCGCGCAACGCGGCGTCCGACACCGGCAGGAAGGTCCCGGATTGGGGCATCGCGAGCTCACCGCTGGTGGTCGGCGACGTCGTGATCGCTGCCACTGCCGGATCGCTTGCCGCCTACGACGCCGCCACCGGGAAGCCGCGCTGGTTCGGCCCGAAGGGCGGCTATGGCTACAGCTCGCCGCAGTTGTCGACGATCGATGGAGTCGCGCAGATCGTGCTGGTGAACGGACCCGGCGCGATCGGCGTCGCCCCGTCCGACGGCACGGTGCTCTGGAAGCACGAGTGGGCGGGCGACAGCATCGTGCAGCCTGCTGTGATCGCCGGCGGGGGCCTCCTGATCGGCAGCGGCTCCGGGCTCGCGGCCAAGACCGGCATGCTCCGTATCACCGTGGCGCACGAGCCGGGCGGATGGATCGTGAAAGAGCGCTGGACGTCGGCAGGATTGAAGCCGTACTTCAACGACTTCGTCGTTCACGAGGGCCATGCCTTCGGCTTCGACGGCAGCATCCTCGCGTGCCTCGATCTCGAGGACGGCACACGCAAGTGGAAGGGCGGACGCTACGGCCACGGCCAGCTCGTTCTATTACCCGATCAGGACTTGTTGCTCGTGCTGTCGGAAGACGGCGAGCTGGCGCTCGTCTCGGCGACCCCCGACAAGTTCACGGAGATCGCGCGGGTCCCGGCGATCGAGGGGAAGACCTGGAACCACCCGGTCCTGGTCGGCGACCTGCTGCTGGTTCGCAACGGCCAGGAGATGGCCGCGTTTCGGCTGTCCCTCGTTGACCGCTCGAAGAAGGACACGCTCGAGCAAAAGGGGTCATAACTTTGGAATCAGAGAAGCGCGATTATCGACGAGCGCGCCACTCCTCGCGCGATTGGCCCCAGATGTCCACCACCGATTCGTGAAACGGGGGAGGCAGCGATCCGGGACCGAGGTTCTGCGAGCCACGGCCTGTGACGCGACGTTCGCGGGATCGATGCTGTGAATCACGCGCGACCAGCCGAGATGATCGAACGCCCAATCGGTCGCAGCCTCGGCGCCTTCGGTGGCATAGCCTCGACCCCAGCAGTCGCGCACGATGGCCCAGCCCACTTCGGTGCCGGGCCACCCTTCAGGCATCCACGGGCCGAGACGGCCAACCCATCGCCCGGTCGCCTTCTCGCACACCGAGAACATCGCGAAGCTGTTCGCATGCCGCGCGCCGATCATGGTCATCAGCGCTCGCCACGTCCTGAACGCGGCGCGCCCCCACCGATAAACCGCGCCGCCTCCGCATCCGCCATCATGTCAGCCCAGGGATCGAGATCCTCGGCACGAGGCGCAAGCTGTCGAGTGTCATCGGCTGATCCTTTTCGTAGTCGCCTCCGGACCGTAAATCACGCGTCTTTCCTCACCTTGCTCAACTTGCCGATTCGGCCGCGTCGTGCCTTCGCCGCCGCCATGCGCCATGATACCGACAGCAAGTCGCGCAGAGCGTCCCGATCGATTCGCGACAGACGCACCAGTACTAAGGGATAGCTTCGATAATAGTCAGTCAGGTAGTAGGTCTCAGGCGTGGCTTTCGTGACGTTATGCTCTGACTTGGTTTCGGCATGCTGGTACGGTGAATCGTGGCTCTGTACCAAACACCTATAGAGGCTCAGCCGTCGGAATCTACGTGAGTCTTTGTTGGCGTCACGGTGACGGTGCAGGAGGTTCAGAATCCTGCGGCACTAGAAACTCATGGACATCCTGCGGATGCCGGCTGAGGAATGGCCCGACCCGCTACACCGCGCCTTCAAGCACTTGAACCCGAGCGTCTACATTCCGATGCAGGGGCCGAGCGAGCTCGGCGCGAGTGGCAAGCTGCTCAACTGGGATCGAACGGCGGATCTGGCGCGGATCGAGGTCCCGGTCTGGTCATCGGCGCCCGGTACGACACGATGGACCCCGAGCATATGGAATGGATGGCGGGCTCGGTGCGGAACGGACGCTACCTGTACTGCCCGAACGGAAGCCACCTGACGCGCTATGATGACCAGGAGGTCTACTTTCTGGGGCTGATCCAGTTCATTCGGGATGTTGACGCGGGGCACTTCTGATCTGTCCGTCTCACCCGCCGGTGAGGCTGACGCGAAGAATTCTTAACTGCCGCATGCAGCGGACGCGCAAAGCTCCTGGGTTCTCGGACGACGAGCAAGGGCAAGACGCTAGGGACCGGGCGAAGGAGTCGGAGCCGCCGAACAAGAGGATGAGCTGAATGCCATCCTGCATACGTGCCTGGCCGAAGGCTGAGTTGGCTTTTGTACCGGTCGCGGGCGGTGCCCTTCATTGGATATGGACTCATCAAATCGACCCGAAAGTTACGTTCGGTAAACTTGTCCGTGAGTCGGTCGCGCCGGATTGGGTGGCCACTTCAAAGATGAACCTTACCCCGGATAACCCGAATCAGTCTCACTAATTGTGCAGCCGTGGTTTCCACGGTCCCCTGGGCGACCACCTTGCCGCCACCTTCCCGTACGCAGTAACTCGTCGTTGCCATATAAACATCCAAACCGCCATACTTATCTATCATAGGGCTCCTTTTTCCGGTGGTGCGTTGGCACAACGCGTTCCATACCACGGGGAGGACGCCCTTTCACACTCTCTGTTAGCCAGCCCTCAATCACCACGTGCATGAACAACCCGCGTTCGAGCAACCACCCATCCTCCTCTGCCGCGGCAGGCGCACTTCGAACGTTGCCGACCGGCATCTGGGTGCTCGGTCTCGGCTCGATGTTCATGGACATTTCCTCCGAGATCGTGCACAGCCTTCTCCCCGTCTTCATGGCCACTGTTCTTGGGGCCTCCATGGTCACAATCGGCGTCGTCGAGGGCATTGCCGAGGCGACCGCTGCAATCACCAAAGTGTTCTCGGGCGCGCTCAGCGATTATCTCGGCAAGCGCAAGCTCCTGTTGGTTTTGGGTTACGCGCTGGCGGCGTTCACTAAACCGTTTTTTCCGCTGGCGACTTCGATCGGTTGGGTGTTCGCCGCGCGTTTCGTCGATCGCATCTGCAAGGGCATTCGCGGCGCGCCACGCGACGCGCTGGTATCTGACATCGCGCCGCCGCTGTTGCGTGGAGCGGCCTACGGACTGCGCCAAGCGCTCGATTCGATCGGCGCATCCATCGGCCCGTTGTTGGCGGTGGTGTTCATGGTTTGGTTTGCCGACGACATCAGAGCGGTGATGTGGGTCGCCGTTGTGCCGGCTTGTATCACGGTGGCGCTACTTGTGCTTTACGTGCGCGAGCCCGAGCGCGCGCACGCGGGCACCGCGGCCAAGGCGCCGCTGACCTTGGCCGATGCGAAGCGACTGCCGTTGCGTTACTGGCTTGTCGTGCTACTGGGCGCGGTGTTCACCCTGGCGCGCTTCAGCGAAGCCTTTCTGGTGCTACGCGCACAGGACGTTGGGCTCGCCCTCACCTACGTGCCGCTGGTGATGATCGTGATGAACGTTTTTTACGCGGCCTTCGCTTATCCGGCCGGTGTCGCCGCCGACCGCATCAGCCGCCGCGGGCTGTTGCTCGCAGGACTGGCGCTGCTGATCGCCGCCGATCTCGTGTTGGCGGTCGCCACATCGCCGTTGCTGGCATTGGTCGGCGCCACGCTGTGGGGGTTACACATGGCGTTCACGCAAGGCTTGTTGGCGAAGCTCGTCGCCGACACGGCGCCGGCGGAGCTGCGCGGAACGGCCTTCGGCATCTTCAACCTCGTTAGCGGCGGCGCGCTCCTGTTAGCGAGTGTCATTGCGGGCGCGCTGTGGAGCGTCTTCGGTGCGTCAGCCACGTTCACGGCCGGGGCAGCCTTCGCCGCAGTTGCCGCATTCGGATTGCTCGCCTACGGAACGAGGCCTCAAGCCACGAAACAGGAAGCAGGTTCATGAGGAGGGCAGAGCTACCTAACATCCTGCGAGCGGACCGCCCCCGCTGTAAAGAGGCGCTGTCGACTTTCGTCCACAAGTCCGGCGGCAGGGAGTTCGGGTCGATAATGGTCGAGCGAGCTCGCAAAGCGTCGAACGCCGATGGTCCGACGTAGGAGGGTCCCCGCGACGGGGAGCTCCATTCTGAAAACGTTGCAAACGGCGATTTCGTTACTTCTGGTAACACCGTTTCGCAAAGCACCCATCGGACCATGAGGGCGGGAAGCTTCGTTTCGTTGAAGGGGATCTCCGAGGGCTGTGGCAGCCCCATGGAGCGCCCCCACTCAACCGAGGTCAACCGACGGAGCCTGTCCGGAAACAGGAACTCTTTTTTGAAAACGTTTGCAATCGACGCTTTTTCGAAACACATCGCGAGGGCTGTAAGAGCCTGCATGGGCCCCCGCACCGCGGGGGGAGCACCACTCTGCGGCAGGTTCAATCGGCGATTTTGTCACTTCTGGTAACACTTTTTCGGAAGACGACCCTCGGATGTCGAGCGCAAGACCCTCGTTTCGTCGAAGCCCCCCTGCAATGGCGGTGTGAGCGGCGATACGAACCGTTCCAAGGCCCATCTTCGTTGAAAGAGACTGAAAAAAACTGTTTATGCCAACCAGCTCGTCTTCGACGATGAACCCGACCGACTCGAAAGGCTCGCCCGTTACCTGACCCGCGCTCCTATCGCAGTGGATGCCGTTCGAACAGACGACGACGCGCGCGTCGAGGTAAC
>Ga0214473_10011804_pt1 | contig 10261 bp, 7 predicted proteins | sample RVTome_7_FD_203509 | JGI IMG/M metagenome (GOLD analysis project Ga0214473, IMG submission 203509) | Soil microbial communities from uranium-contaminated site in the Upper Colorado River Basin, Wyoming, United States - RVT98D197 | ecosystem: Environmental > Terrestrial > Soil > Contaminated >... | reverse complement strand
CCGACTTTTGAGTGGGTCGACAAGAAAGCAGATGCCAAGAATTGGGTGGTGAACGTCGCCTTTAAGGATGGGCACAAGCCGCTCTTCGTCCTCTGTTATGAACAGAGATGGACTCCGGATAAAGAACTGTGGGATTTAATGAAGCAACATTCCGTCCGGAGCCCGGCTCAAATAACGATACTGGGTGTGAATGTGTCTCCCTCGCCTGAAATTATTTCAAAAGGCGACATCCACATATCGACCTCGAAGGATGAGGTAGGGGCGCCGATTATGTTCAGGCGCGTGCCCCCGAATTTTGCTTACGCAGCCGAGCACCCTGAAGAAATGGAATGGGTCCTTGCAGATCTCTCTTCTTATGAAGAACAGCCTGTAATCATGTCAAAGCAGCCTGTTTGCGGCAGCTGCCATACCTTCTCAAAGAACGGAGACGTCATGGGTATGGACATGGATTACAAGAAGGATAAGGGAGCTTATTTTTTTACCCGGGTTCGCGAAGATATTTTGCTGACCGAGCAGGACTTCATGAGCTGGAACGATTTTCCAAGGACGGACGGCCTTCAGAGCACGGGGCTCTATTCAAGGATATCGCCTGATGGAAAGCATATTGTCAGTACGGTAAACGATATCATGTTCTTGATCAAAATTCCGGATCCCTATTATTCCCAGCTCTTTTATCCCTTGCAAGGGAATCTGGCCATTTATTCGAGTGCCAGTAAAAAGATAACGGAATTACCGGGGGCCGATCGTCATGGTTTTGTCCAGACCGATCCGTCCTGGAGTCCGGATGGAAATCATCTTCTGTTCTCACGGGTGCCGGCCAAGATGGACCTCTTCTGGGACCTCGGAGGTCAGACGGTATTTTCCGTCCAGGAGGCTGACATAGACCGGCTTAATAAACAGTACCCGATCCAATTTGACATCTATCGTATCCCTTTCAATAACGGGAAGGGTGGCGTTGCTGAACCGCTTCCGGGCGCAAGCAACAACGGGAAGAGCAATTACTATGGACGGTATTCACCGGACGGCAAGTGGATTGTCTTTACGCAAAGCGAGACGGGGCTGGCCATACAGCAGGACAGCAAACTCTTTATCATGCCTGCCGCCGGCGGAATTGCAAGGATGATGAGTTGCAACTTGAGCCGGGTCAATTCCTGGCATACTTGGTCTCCCAACGGCAGATGGCTGGCCTTTGTATCAAAAGAAAACACAGCTGAAACCGAACTTTTCTTGACCCATATCGATGAAGCCGGTAACGACAGCCCTCCCATTCGGATTGGGCGTTTCAGCAAGACGGGCTATGCCATCAACGTGCCCGAGTTTGCGAATATCTCTCCAAAGGGAATTAAGAGAATCACCCTGAAGGAGAAATAAAATTTCCAAATTGAACCCATAGAGAAGGAGCAGACTTGAAGGAAACGACTCCGAAGAAACTTAAGAAAACAGCCTATTCACACCTGTTCAGGCTCTCCCACTGGCTACTGAGTGCGGGCATGCTGTTGCTGATCCTAACCGGCTACGGCGTCCATTCGGTGAGTATGCCTTCATGGGCCCTGTTCGAGCGATACCCCTCTTTTTACCCTGTCCTTCCCATGATCTTCTGGCACAAGATCATCGGAATTATTTTTGCCCCGGCCTCCATGATTGCACTGGTCTTTTTCCTGCGCAAAATCAAAAGCATGGATCTGTCCAACTTGAGACGCATGGCCAGCCTGGTGCTGATGGGAGCAGGGGTTGCCTGCGTCATCACCAGCCTCGGGTTGATTTATACAAATATTCCCGCCTGGCTCTATCATTTCAGCAGGTTCATCCATGCGGTCTCCGGCATGATATTCGCACCCGTTGCAATCCTTATCCATACCTACCTGGCCCTGTTCAGATATTTCCCTCTCTTAACCCCGTCTTTTGCGCCCTTCAGACAGAGTCGCTGGCTCGGTCTTCTCTGGCTCGTGGCAGGACTCGTTGTTTCATGGGGGCTGTTCACAAGGTATGTCACCATGCATTCGGGCTCCAGCGTCCTTACCGCCCTGAAGATTGGCGAGACCGTATCCGAGGCAAGGCAGATCGATTCCCTCCCCTGGAGCAAGGCCGAAAAGATGGTTGTCAAGCTCGTTAACGGAGTCGGTTTCGATTTTGGCGTAACCGATGTGACCCTCCAGGCCCTCTATAATAACGAGTACGTTTATATGAAGTTCCAGTGGAAAGACGATGTCTACAACAGGGATTACCGTCCATGGGTCAAGACCGAGGCGGGATGGATCCAGATGAACCCGGGAGGGGCCGACGAGGTGATCTATAATGAAGACAAACTGGCCCTCCTCTTTCCGATAAAGAGAGACCTTGAATTTGAGAGATACGGTTGTGCGGTCTATTGCCACAACAATCAGAAAACAGGCCGGGGCCAGCATTGGACACGTGAAGATTATCCTGTCGATGTCTGGCACTGGAAATCGGTTCGCCTGGACCCGGTGGGGTTTGTGGATGATCAGTACTGGCTGGGAACAGGTAAGATATCAATGGACAAACAGGCCCGCCTGAACGACCCGGGTGAAGCGGGTTATGGGAACAATAAGGTGGAGGGTGTGTTGCGTCCCATCATGCTTCCTGCAAGTGTCGACGCGGTTGTTAAGGGCGCGCTCCTTCAATCAAAGGCAGTCATCTATACAAAGGCATCGGACGATCATTTCCCGGAGGGCAGCGTGGTGCCCGGGGTGATCGTGTATGAACCCACCGGGGACAGGGCAGATATCAGATGTTATTCAACGTATGAAAACAATCGGTGGACATTGCGAATCATGAGGAAACTTGATACCGGCAGCAAATATGATGTAATCTTTAATCCAGGGGAAAAGTATGCCTTTACGCTTTCCGCCTTTGATCATAATGCAAATCGGCACTCTTACAATCAGCAGGTGTACCGGCTTTATTTCGCGCAGTAACTTGTGTTATCCAAAGGGAGGTGAGGCATGAGAGGAAGCTGAGCAGAATATAGAGGGATCAATCTTTTGCGAGAACATGAGACGTGAATATTAATCAAAGAAAGGAGCACATACAATGGGAAAAAATCTTGTTTCAAAATTCGTTCTGGGTGCCGTGATCTCTGCATGGGTATTGGGTTTCGGCGGAAGCGGCTTTGCGGCAGAGCCTGCAAAGTCCGCAAAGCCTGCTGCAACAGAGAGTCAGCCAGCCGATGCGAAGAAAAAACCCAATATGAATCAGATCGCCTTCATCGCAAAATTCGATAAGAACGGGGATGGGAGAGTGGACAGAACGGAGTTCACCGGCGAACATTTCCCTGTTTTTGATAAGAATGGCGATGGATTTATCGATCCCCTCGAAGCCCCGGAAGGTCAGACAGCATATTGAGTTAATGCGGTCTTGGCATCGCAGGTGGAAACGGCAAGCGCAGGGTCAGAAATGGCCCCGTTATTCTTGTTTATTTCCTCCAGTAATCATCACCACCGGGATTAACTATCACTCCAGATTTATAGGTGTCAGGAACAAAAAACACAAGAAGAGCAAGCCCCGAAAACGCAGCATGCGATTCATGTATCGAGGTTAAAGTTGCTCTTTATTGCGGCAAAGATCGTGAGCGGGGGAAAAACCGTGAAGATCCATTATTCTTCTCATTTCACTGAAAGAGAACGGTTAGATCACCTCATCCACAACCTCAACATTTTGCGGGAACGCCCGGAAATACTGCATAGTCTGGTCTATTGGCATAAGGAATGTCTGCTCCCTGTGCAAAACTTTTCTTGCATGAAAAATGCTCGCTGAGGTTTAAAATGTCATTTTGATGCAAAATTCAGGGAATAAATAACCAAATTAAAAATACAATTCCCAAATATTATCGACGGCCCTGCGAGGCACCCCTGTAGAAATTGCCACTTCTGATCTGGGAACATCGAACGATTGCTTCAGGATACATTGCCTTTTGCCCAGAGTCTTCTGATCTCCGCCTCCTGCGCGCAGTCCAGCCTGTCCCCACTCAGTAAGGCGCCGTAGCGGCCTCCTTGATGATCCCGGTGTCTTTGAATATCTTTTCAATCTTGACCCAGTGTTCCTTGAGGTGGCGATCAAACTCTTTGGCATTGTAATAGGCCGGGGTGAGAGAAAGCTTTTCCTGGACAGTCTTGAACTCGGATGTCTCGGTTCCTTTCGTAAGGGCGGATTCAAGCTTATTCACGACGTCCGGGGGAATGCCCGCTGGTCCGACGATGCCGTGTATCGCATCGCTGACAAAATCATACCCGAGCTCTTTTAGGGTTGGAACATTGGAAAAACCAGGGGCCCTTTGCCGCCCATAAGTCGCAAGGACCCGCAAGGCCCCCGACTGAACGAAAGGCATCCAGTCCATACCGGAGGAACACGCGTCCACGTGACCCCCCATCAAGGCTGTCCGCGCCGGGGCAGTTCCTTTGAAGGGGACGTGGACCCATTTTATGCCGTCCTGGTGGGCAATGTACTCCATGGCCGTATGCATGCCGGTCCCCACGCCTGCCGAGCTGTATTTCACCCTGCCGGGATTCTTCTTCGCATAGTCGATAAGCTCTTTGAAGGTCTTCCACGGGGCATCGGCTTTGACAAGAAGGGACGTGTTCTCCGAGGCGCTATGGCTCATAATCGCCACAAAGTTCTTCAGCGGCCTGAAGGGGACCTTCTGTAAAAGCGGGGTGTTGACCAGGGCATCGTTGGGAACGGCACAGAGCGTATACCCATCCGGCTTGGCATTTGCGAGGATCCCCAGGGCAACAGCCCCGCCGCCTCCGCCTTTGTTCTCGACAATCACCGGCTTTCCCAGTTGCTTTTCCGTTCCGATTGCCAATGCGCGGGTAATCGTGTCGGCGGTCCCGCCTGCCTCGTTACCCACGACAATGGTGACAGGCCTCTCGGGAAATTCGGACCGAGCCTCTCCCGGAAAGAATGCCACAACAATGACCATGAAACACCAGGCCGCAACAAGAGTCAACGTCTTAAACACCTCTTTGTGATTCATTCTGCACCTCCTTAAGAGAATTGGTGTAGAAACCCTTTGCGCCCCGTCGATGATGATGCGTAGACGCGTCTTTTCGAGGGTCTGCCGGAGTTTCTTTACAGAATCGCCTTCCACTTCTCACGAATTCTCGCCGCAAGTTGCGGACTTGGCTCGACCGATGGCGGAAACTCATCCTTCCACGCGTACGGTTTACATGCGGTGATGATCGCCCGCGACATCTCAAGCTTCTTAAGCCTCTTCGCCTCGGGCGAGAGCATCGGGTTCGAATCGCCGCTCAGGCAATTTTTCACGATGTCTATCGATAGATCAAGGTCGACGCGTGTGCCAAGTGCCCAGAGGACCTGCGATATATTGGATGGGTCGATGTCCTCGTCCACCACGATCACGAACCTGTTCTGAAAATTGGTGGCGCTCGAGACTGCAGCCAGCAGCCCCGCCTGTTTAGCGTGACCAGGATAGCTCTGCTTGATCGATATAACAATGATGCTGTGGAGGGCTCCTTCCTCCAGTACCCAGACACCATTGATGTTCGGCACTTGCCGGTCGAGTTCGTTCCAGAGGTATGCGGCTTTCTGGATATGCTTTCCGACCGACCAGATCGAAGGATACCGGTGGGGAGGGTTTCCCTGGAGGATCGGGTTATTCCGGTGGAGGATCGCCTTGATCCTCACGGCCGGCATCGGACGAACACCACCGGCGTAGTATCCACACCACTCGCCGAACGGTCCTTCCTGTCTGGTCTCGATTTCCGGCGGCATAATCTCCCCTTCGAGCACTATCTCGGCGGTAGCCGGAATAGGCAAATCGGTGTAAACCCCCTTCGTCACCTTGACGGGCTCGCCTCGCAATCCTCCTGCGAACTCATATTCAGATACGCCTCGTTGCAGTCCGTCCCAATGGGAGGCACCCCAAAGGGTCGGCTCCTGACCGCAGCATATGGCGACCGGGCAGGGAAGACGGCGGGCCCACCACTTCTTCCGCATCGACTCTCCCCGATGTCCCGGCACCATGCTCATGGTCACCGTGTTGCGGTCGTGGATCTGGGTCCGGTAGGTCCCGAGATTGATCCAGCCTTCGTCCGGATCCCGCAACACCCCGACGCTACCCGTCCCGATGTACCTGCCGCCGTCGTGCTCGTGCCATTTAGGTGTCGGAAAACGGTTGAGGTCCACGTCGTCTCCGGTCAGAATATTCTCCTTTACTGGCCCGTCGCTTACCTCGACGGGCGGGATGAGAGGAATGTTCTTTATCCGGTCGCGCAGTGCTCTCACGAGATCAAGGCCATGCGCCTCCAGGGGCAGGCCGAGCGTAAGCGCGGTCCGTCTTTCCGTCGCGAACATGTTTGTTACCACACGATAACCCTGTGGGTAGTCCTTGATGTTGTCGAAAAGAAGCACGGGGGAGTTCCCTTTGTCCCCGGCAAGGTGTGTTATCGTCCCTAACTCGAGGTCCCAATCCGCCCCCTCGATCACCTTGAGCTCGCCTGCTTGCCTGGCCTCCTCGATGAATTCTCTGAGATCTTCGAACAACATATCTCCTCCTCTACTGCCCTTGTATGAAGTAGCCCCGTCCTACACGCACATTGCTTCCCAAGCTGTCACCTCATTTTCTCTAACCATACCAAGATGTCCAAAGAGGCCGGGGTGTCCTGCGTATCCGATGGTATATCCGTTAGGCGGAGCGGAAGCAATGGCTGCGATGGCAACGGCGAACGAGCCTCCCGGTTTATTGACGCATACGATCGGTCGGCCGAGGACCTTTTCAGCTTCTTTCGTAATCAGACGACAGGCAACATCGGTTGCCCCGCCCCGGAGGGTAGCGGACGTTATAGACAGCTACCGATCTCTTCTAGTCAACACAACCCTGTATACCGAAATGTATACACAATGTCAAGAGAATTGTTAAGGACGGCGGCTGAACGTCGGGCGCTGCGGAATTTGGTTCTTGACAATTAAACCGTATTTGGTATACCGTTTGGACTACAAAGACCGGTTAGGTCTTAGGATTTGTTGTCGATCGGGAACGTTCTGTAGTAAGCCACAAAGCGGTAAGCTTTCTTAAGCAAACAGGTCATCATGCGTTCGCTCGAGGAAACCCAGAAAGGAGGCAATCCTATGTTTCGAAAAGTATCCGTTTTAACTTTGGCGACCATTGCTTTTTTCGGTGTTTGGATTCAACCTGTATTCGCAATAGATTATCCTACAAGGCCTATTGAAATTTTTGTTGGTTACACAGTCGGTAGTGCGATCGATATTACTGCAAGGGTGGTTGCTGACTTGGCAAAGAAATATCTACCGCAGCCCGTTGTCGTCGTAAATAAACCTGGCGCTGGGGGTAGCTTAGCAGCATTGGAGGTTGTCAACTCCCGGCCCTACGGGTATAAGCTTTTTGCCAATTCCACCCTCTATTTTGCTTTGACGAGCAAAACTCAAAAATTGATGTTTGATCCAAACCTTCTCGTTCCAATCGCAGGCTTCATGGAGTATAGAGATGGAATTGTGGTGAAAGGCGATTCTCCCTGGAAAACATTGGATGATCTAATCGCTTATGGGAAGAAAAACCCTGGGAAAATAAGATGGTCCCATATCGGCCGGGGAACGAAGCCCTATTTGGCCGCTCACTTAATATTTCGAAAAGCCGGTGTCGAGACAATTGATATTCCCCATAAAGGGGCTCCAGAAGCAATATCCGCTGTCTTAGGGGGTCATGCGGAAGCGGTATCTGCTCCTTTCGGACCTTCCTTAGAACATATAAAAGCGGGAAGACTGAGGGCTCTAGTCAATTTTAGCGACCGGAGGTATAGCACGCTGCCCCAAGTACCCTCCTCGATTGAACTTGGCTATCAAGAGCTTGGGAAGCTTATTCCGATTGGTAGTCTGTTTACACATAAAGATACTCCTGAGGAAATTAAAAAAATCCTTATCGACTGTTTTAGAAAGGTTGGTGAGGATCCAGAGTATAAAAAGGGATTCGAAAAAATTGGAGAAGAATTCAGAGCAGAAGGGCCAGAATTTGTTAAGCAGGCTATAAAAAATGCGGAAGAGGTAAGTGTTCCGCTTCTAAAGGAGTTTGGACTTTATGTAGAAAGATAACCCCCCGGAGGGGACCTGAAGCAGCCAACTCAGGTTTTAGTCATCAGTCTTATAAAAGCTCCTTTTTCAACAGGGCTTGGAGTTTTTCTCACGGGCCTGAAACGCAGTAGCGTACTCAGTTTGAATGATTGCAGAATCATTTCAACTTTCAAAAGGAGGGGGTTGTGCATAGAATATTGAACCTCCGTGGCCAATTGACCGGTCTCTTCTGGTTAGCACTCTCGATTTTCATCTGCGCAATGTCTATGCGACTTGGTATTGGAACCCTCAAAAACCCCGGACCGGGATTCCTGCTTTTTTGGGCAGGGATTATCTTAGGAATTTTGGGAATCATCATCGCCTTACTAGCCCATTCAAAGAAGAAAGAAAGGGTTAAGACATCGGATCTATGGAAGGGTTTGAAATGGGATAAGGCGATCCTCGTCCTAATCTCGCTGTTCATCTACATTCTTCTCCTGCCCACGGTGGGCTATCTCATCATGACGTTTGCATTGCTCTTTTTGTTGTTCAGTATCTTGGAACGGTCAGCATTGTGGGTTCCGGTGGTCTTTGCTTTGATTACGACAGTGACCACTTACATGATTTTTCATGTGTGGTTAGATGTCCACCTCCCTCAGGGGATATTTTAATCGGGGCCTGGAAACGCCCGAGGGGAAGCGAATGGATATTCTTCACAATCTTTTCCAGGGATTCCAGATCATATTCCAGCCTGATAATATCATGTTCTGTTTTTTGGGAGTTTTGCTGGGAACCCTCGTCGGGGTACTCCCCGGGCTGGGGCCCACCGGAGCCATTTCGATACTTCTCCCGGCGACCTTTCGAATGTCCACCACATCCGCAATCATTATGTTGGCGGGTATTTATTATGGATCGATGTACGGAGGATCTACAACCTCTATCCTGGTCAACATCCCGGGGGAAGCTGCGTCCGTTGTAACGTGTCTGGATGGCCATGAAATGGCAAAGAAAGGAAGGGCCGGCGCTGCATTGGGCATTTCCGCGTTCGGGTCCTTCATCGCCGGGACCGCGGGAATCATAGGACTCATGGTTTTCGCCGAGCCATTGGCGGAGTTCGCAATTCTGTTTGGTCCCCCTGAATATTTCGCCGTTGTTCTGCTCGGGCTCACATTAATCACCCATCTTTCGAGCGGTTCTGTCATCAAAGCTCTTGCCATGGGCATTTTGGGTATCATTCTCAGCAATATCGGTCTCGATCCGATTTATGGGACCCCCCGGATCACTTTCGATATTCTTCAATTGGGTGACGGAATCTCCCTTGTTCCGATGGCGATGGGTCTTTTTGGTATTTCTGAGATCCTTACGAATATTGAACAGGCATCTGTTCCTGAGATCTTAAGAACGAAGATCAAAGGCATCTTCCCGACCTTGTCGGACTGGATGCACAGCAAAGGTCCAATTCTGAGAGGATCTCTCCTGGGCTTTCTGTTGGGAATCCTGCCCGGCGGAGGAGCCGTCATCGCTTCTTTTGTTTCCTATGGCATGGAGAAGAGGATATCAAAGACCCCGGAGCTGTTTGGAAAGGGGGCGATTGCGGGGGTTGCAGGACCGGAGTCGGCGAATAATTCAGCGGCTGCCGGAGCCTTCATTCCGCTCTTCACCCTCGGGATTCCCGCGAACGTGGTGATGGCATTGCTCTTCGGAGCTTTCGTCATCCATGGAATACGGCCCGGACCTTTTTTTCTCAAGGAACATCCGGAAATATTCTGGGGCGTTATCAGCAGTATGTATGTTGGAAACGTGATGCTCTTAATCCTCAACCTCCCTCTGATCCCGATTTGGGTCAAGCTTCTCAGAATCCCTTACAAGATTCTCTTTCCGCTTATTCTGCTTTTTTGTATTATTGGGGCTTATAGCATCAATAGCAACATGTTTGATGTCCTGGTCATGGTTGTTTTTGGCATCGCAGGATATTTTTTTAGAAAATTTCAATACGAATGCGCTCCGCTCATTCTGGCCTTTATCCTTGGCCCGTTGTTAGAATTAAATCTGCGTCAAGCACTTCTCTACTCAAGCGGCAGTTTAAGCATCTTCTTTTCCAGTCCGATATCGATCGTCCTGATCGGTTTTTCGATTATTCTTTTTCTCAGTCCCTTGGTTCCTCACTTTAAACCAAAGAGGAAAGGGCCTCTTTGACGGAACCGGATTCAAGGGAAAA
>Ga0214473_10011803_pt1 | contig 10262 bp, 5 predicted proteins | sample RVTome_7_FD_203509 | JGI IMG/M metagenome (GOLD analysis project Ga0214473, IMG submission 203509) | Soil microbial communities from uranium-contaminated site in the Upper Colorado River Basin, Wyoming, United States - RVT98D197 | ecosystem: Environmental > Terrestrial > Soil > Contaminated >... | reverse complement strand
AGGCGGCCACTGCATTCCTGGAGCGCCACCGGCTCGACGGCCGGGTCTTCAATACCTATGAGTTCGGCGGCTACCTGATTTGGCGGCGATGGCCTGCCAATCAGGTCTTCATTGATTGACGCTATGACGCCATCCTCTTCGACCCGACACTCATGGAGGCGTACGAGGAAGCCCATCGATCCCCCTCCGCCCTGGACCGGATCACCGCGGCCTATGGCGTGGAGATCCTGGTGTTGGATGCTGACCCGAGTCGCCGCATGGCCCATATCCGTTATCACCCAGGTTGGGCTTGCGTGTACTGAGATCCTGTGGCCGAGGTGTTCGTGCGACGGGGCGGACGCCATGCAGATCTAATCGCGGAACGGGAATACCGGCTGACAGGCCCGACGGCCGACGTCGCGTACCTCGCTGGCTACCGGTCCGATCCGAAAACCTGGGCCCGTGCCCTGGCGGAACTCCGGCGTGCGATGGGAGACAACCCCGAGAACGAGCTGGCTTGGCAGGGCCTGGCTCAGGAGTATGCTGCCGCTGGTTCCCCGGCCCTGGAACAGCGGCTGCAGGCCCTGACCCGCGCGACGACCATCCTTGCTGATATGCGGGCCGCCGGCAGACTCCACGGCGAACGGGCCGAGTCGTTACTCCAACTGGGACGCCTCGATGAGGCGAAGATTGCGGGCCAGAACGCCCTACGGCTGGATGGGAACCTGCCCTTGCCCCGATACGTCCTGGCGGGTGTGGCGGAACGGCGCGGGGCCTGGGCCGAGGCCCGGGACCAACTCCGGACCCTCTTCGCGAGCTTGGAGCCCGGCGACCCGAGGGCGGAAAGCATTCGAGAGCGCCTCGAGGCTGCGGAGCGGAGCCTGCAGGCGGAAGGTAGCCGGTGAGACGGAGCTACTCTGAGCCCCGAGGACCGCAGGGGATCCCCTGAGCCCGAGAAAGCGAACCGGAGGCCGTCTGGGAATGAGCCCGCAAGCGATCACCTTTCGCTCACTCCAATTCTACGGTCACGAGCCTTGAAACGAGCCAACATTGCGTGTCTGTGCGAGGCACTCAATTCGCAGGAAGTCCGGCGCTTCGCGTGGAAGAGGGGAATGGGGAAGCAATGAAGTCCTTCCGACTGAGGAGCGGGTTCGTCGGATTATTCCTCATCCTAGCACTCGCCTTGGGGGGCTACGGGTTCCTGCTTCGATCCGGCGAGATCGTATATACCCCCCACTCGGACATCGTCGCGTATCACCTTGCAGCCAAGGAGGTCCTGTTTCGCTCTTGGCAGGCGGGTCGAGGGCTTCCATTCTGGCGCGCGGACCAGCTTGGCGGTGGACCCGCATTGACGAATCCCAACGGGCTCTACACGTATCCGCTGCATTTCCTCTTCTACGTGCTCCCCCCGGCGGACGCGATGGGTTGGACGATCTGGCTCCATCTCGTGATCGGGGCGTGGGCCTTCTACGCGGTGGGGCGGTCCCTCGACCTCGGCCGGTGGCCCTGCGTGCTGATGGCTGTGGCCGCCCTCTTCAATTTCAAGGTGCTCATGGCCGTCTATGCCGGCTGGCTGAGCGTCCTGCCGAGCATCACCCTCTTCCCGCTGCTCTTCGCCGTGATCTTCTGGGCCGTCAAGTCTCCAGGTCCGGGCAGTGCGCTGGCCGTGGCCGCGACTGGAGCACTCTGTCTGCACACCGGTCAGTTACAGCTCGTCTATTACACGGGGTGGTTCCTGGTGGCCTACCTCCTCGTGACTCTCGCAGGGTGGTGGCGCGCGGGGCGTCGCCAGGAGGTGAGACGCGCCGTCGGATGGCTCGCCGTAGGCGGCGTCCTAGCGATCGGAATGGCCGCGTACCTCTTGCTGCCCCTGGCGGCCGAGGCCCCTCTCATTTCGCGGGGCCTCGCCTCGGATGAATTCTTCCGTGCTGCGCATTCCGTCGGTGTGCGTCACCTGCTGACGTTGTTCTATCCTGCGGCACTCGGGAGCCCCCTGGATGGCAGCTATCCTGGAGTCGAGCTGTGGGAGGATGTCGCATATTTCGGCCTGCTCCCACTGCTTCTCGCGTGCGTGGGAGCCGCCCTGGGGTGGCGACGTCCGCCAACACGTTTTCTGGTAGTGGGCTTTATCACCTCCCTGTTGCTTGCTCTGGATACGCCTATCGTGCGTCTCCTATACGAGTTCCTGCCGGGCTTTCGATTGTTCCGGCTGCCCGGCCGGATGCTTTTCCTCACGGCATTCTTTGGGATCGCCTTGGCCGGCATCGGGCTTGAGGAGCTTCTGGCTCGGCTGCGGAAGGGCTACGGCGAAGCCTGGCGACCAGCGCTGGCCGCCGCCAGCATCATCCTCACGATCGTTGCCGAGGGGGCGGCGTACGCGCATCGGTACCTTGGTATGGTTGAACAGGCGGAGGTCACGCCAGCTACGGACTATGGGCGATTCCTTGCCGCGGATCGGACACTCTTCCGGATTGCACCCGTGGGCCGGTACACGGTCAGCTACGGTTGGGCCGCTGCCATGAAGCTTCAATTGATTTCAGGATATGAGCCATTTAACCTACGCCACTACCAGCAGTACTTCGGTGTGATGCAGTCGGGGCGAGAACGACGGGAAGATGCGATCGTCTGGACTGACCTGATTCGGGTGGCGAGGTGGGATCTGCTGGATGCCCTTAACGTGAAGTATCTGCTGGCGCCCTTTCCCCTTCAGCCTCCGCCTGACCGCTTCGAACCGGTAGGGTCTTTCCGGAATCAGCCGGTCTTTGTATTCTATAAGGGGGTGGAGCGGATCGACGTCTTCGCGTATCGGAACACACATGTCCTGCCACGGGTGTTCTGGGTCGAGCGTGTGGCGGTTGTCTCCGATGAGAACCAAATGCGGAACGAGGTTCTGCGGGGAGATCTCAGAGGCGTGGCGATCGTTGAAGGGACCGGGCCGATGTCGGGATTCTCTCAGGGCTCGCCGAGTGATTCCGCGAATGCCGTTGAGGCTGCTGATGGGTACCTCACCGTGGAGGCCGAGAGCCAGGCGGACCGATTCCTGGTGATTAGCGAGGTGTGGCATCCCGGATGGAGCGCCACTCTGGACGGGCGTCGCCATCCCCTCTTCCGTACGGATCTGGCGCTGATGGGGACATGGCTTCCGGCAGGAAAACACCAACTCGTCCTCGTGTTTCGGCCGCTCTATTGGCGTGCCGCCCTCGGCATCAGCCTGTTCTGTGGAGGGGTCTTTCTGACGTGGGTTGCTGTCCATTTCTTTCGCTTCCGGAGGCTACCGCCGGAAGCGCCACCGGGCTGATGAGCACCCATATGGTTTGACTACGCGAATCGCGATCCTTCGGTTCCGTTGTTCCAATGCGGGAGAGAGACTGACCACACACCAGGCGGGAGGTAAAGATGCGCGGTAGCGTCCCCTCCGCTGGGCGGGGAGAATCGAAGATGACCGCGTCGCGAATGCTCGGATTCGTCGTGGGCATCCTGTTGGTCGCCCACTTGACCCTCCTCGGCTTCTTCGAGATTACCTCCCTCGATACATGGTTCCATTTGAAGGAGGGGGAGTTGTACGTCGTCACTCACTCCCTCCCCACCCAGGATCCCTTCGCCTTCACCACCCAGGGTCGGGAGTGGATCAAGTATTCCTGGTTGGCCGACGTTCTGTTTTACCTCGTCTATGCAGCGACTGGTTTCCCTGGTCTGATCCTTCTCCGCCTTAGCCTCCTCTTCCTCCTGGCCTTCCTCCTCTACCGGATGCTACGGGATTGCGGCCTCCATCCGCTCGCCGGGGTCCTGTTGATCTTCGTCGCGAGCCTGGCGCTCCGGTTCCGCCTGTTCATCCGACCGGAGATCCTGAGTTTTCTGTTGCTCCTGACGACCATGGCGATTCTGCTGCGCTTGCAGGCCGGTCCCCGTTGGGCCGCCTATGCCCTTGTTCCGGTGCAGATCCTCTGGACCAACGTACATGCCAGTTTTGTTTTCGGGATTGGTCTCCCCGGCCTCGTCTTGTTGGCGAATCTGCTGCCGGGCGATCGCGTGGCGCCAGGATGGGAGCGCCTGCGTCTCGACCGGACGCGCATTCGCCACCTGGCTGGAGCAGTCGTCTGCCTGCCGCTTGCCGCGCTCCTGAACCCGCAGGGCATCGCCTTACTCCTCTTTCCGTTTCGGCAAAACCGCATGGTCCGGTTGACGGCGTTTCCGGAATGGAGAGGAGTGTGGGATCTTCCCGGGCTGGATCCGGTCTGGTGGGAACCAGTCATCATTTTCGGGGTGGTGGTTCTTGCTTTCGTAGCCGTGGGCATCCTCCTCTGGGGTTGGGAAAAACGGTTTGATCCGGTTGGCTGGGGCGTCGTGCTCTCCATGGGGACGTACGCCATATTGCGGAACCGCGCCGTTCCCTACTTCACCTTGGCCGCACTTCCCCTGCTGGCGCTGGCCATCGTCCGCGTCGTTCGCCATCTGCCTGTCGAGACGTCCGACCGGCCGCCCCGATGGCTGGAGCGAGTTGGGATTGTGGCATGTCTTCTGGTTCTGACCGCTTCTATTGTCGACCAATCCTTCCTTACCCAACGGTATCCGCGTGGGTTCGGTGTGGCTCCCGGGTTCTTTCCCGAGGGGGCGGCAACCTTCTTGGAGCGGTATCATCTGGACGGCCGAGTCTTCAACTCCTACAAGTTTGGGGCGTATTTGATGTGGCGACGATGGCCCGCCAATCAGGTATTCATCGACGGTCGCTACGATGCCATCCTCTTTGACGAGGCGTTGCTGGAGGAATACTTCCTGGCCCATCGCGATCCTGCCGCGTTGGATCGGATCGCCGCGACATACGGAGTGGACATTCTCCTCTTGGACGCCGACCCGGAGCGCCGCATCGCCTATCTCACCGCGCCCTCATCGTGGGCGCGCGTGTACTGGGATCCCGTCGCCGAGGTGTTCGTTCGGAGGGGCGAGCGGTATGCGGCCTTCATCGCGGCGCATGAGTACCGCCTCACGCGCTCCGAAACCGATCTGGGCTACCTCGCGGCCTACCGTCGCAATCCGGAGACCTGGAACCGCGCGCTGTCCGAGTTGCGGCGTGCGGTCCTGGACGATCCTCGCAACGAACTCGCATGGCAGGGGCTGGCGCAGGAGTATGACGTGGCAGGCCCGGCCGCCCTGGAACAGCGGCTGGAAGCTCTCACCCGTGCGATTGCCGTGTTGGCGAACAACCCAGCCACAGGGAGGCTGCACGCCGAACAAGCCGAAGCGTTGCTGCAGTCCGGGCGGTTCGGGGAGGCGGAGGCTGCCGCTCGGCAAGCACTTCGACTGGACAGCGAGCTGCTCCTGCCGCGATGGGTGCTGGCCGCCGTGGCGGAACACCGGGAGGCCTGGACGGAGGCGCGGGATCGCCTTCGGGATCTGCTCCCACGGCTGGGACCTGACCACCCGATGGCGCCACGTGTCCGACAGCACTTGGAAGCCGCAGAGCGACACGTGCGGGGGGAATCCGTCCCCTGATAGGAGGCAGCGGAGCCGGCCTCCTGAGACCCGGCCGAGCTTGTCCGGACTGGCGCTTCTGGCTGCGCCTCAGCGGAGGAAGCGTGAATACAAGTCGATGAGGCGCTCGCCCCAGAAGAGGGCCATAGTCGCTCCGAAGGCCAGGAACGGCCCGAAGGGTATGTGCTCGCGCCGACGTAGCCAGCGGAGGCCGATCAGGGCGATCCCCACGACCGAGCCGGAGAGGCACCCCACGAAGATCGTGATCAGGACGCCCTTCCAGCCCAGGAAAGCGCCCACCAGAGCGATGAGGTTCAGATCCCCCTCGCCCATTGCCTCCTGACCGTAGGCCGCGCTACCGTAAAAGAGAACAAGATAAAGAAAACCGGCGCCGACGAGGGTGCCGATGACCCTATCCAGGAGTGGCGGCTCCCCCAACGCCAGACCCGCCAGGAGGCCGAGGGGGATTCCGGGCAGCGTGATGACGTTCGGGATGATCTGGTGGTCGAGATCGATGAAGGCAATCGCCACAAGCGCGGAGAGGAAAACCAGCAGGGTGACGGAACGCGGCGTCACTCCATACCGAGAGACGGTCGTCGCGAACAGGATCGCCGTCAAAGCCTCGACCAGGGGATACCGCCACGAGATGGGATGCCCACAATCCCGGCAGCGGCCACGCAGGAGGACGAAGCTGAGGAGGGGAATGTTGTCCCAGGGGCGGATGGCCATCCGGCACGCCGGGCAGCGGGAGCGGGGGGCGACGATACTCTCCTCCTTGGGGAGCCGATGGATGCACACGTTGAGGAAGCTCCCCACCATTGCGCCGAACAGGAATGTGAAGACGGTCATCATGCTCGGCACCTGTTGTTCTTTCCCCTCTCACGGGGAAGCCTGCATCCCGTCAGCGGCGCGGCACTGGACCGAGATGCAAGGTGCGTAGGTCTCGCCATTGAGAACCCCACTCCGCGCGATATCGCTCTCACGGCTACTGCCCCTGGCTCTCCAGGGTTTCAAGCAGGGCCCGCACCTCGGCTGCCGGTTCACCGTGCGGGGCCAGTGCCAGGGCACGTTCCAGGTGGGCGCGCGCCCGCCCCAAATTCCCGCCTCGGACGACCAAGAGACGGCCAAGGTAGCGGTGGGGAAGCGGGTCGTCCGGTGCCAGGGCCACGGCCCGTTCCAACGCGGCCTGGGCCTCTGCCGTCCGACCCAGGCGGTAGAAAAGGAGGCCCAAGTCACGGTGCAGGGACCCGTTCCCCGGCAGGCCGGCCGCGGCCTGAGCGAGGTGCCTGGCGGCCTCAGCGTACGCTCCGCGGTTGGCGAGGATGTATCCGAGCTGTCCGTGGTCTGCGGCAAACACGAAGGGCCCGGGACCCGGGTGGATGATGAGCGCCAGACCCACCACAGCCGCCACGGCGGCCGTAGCCTGCCCCCATTGCTGGGCCGCAATCCATCGGAAGAGGGACACAAGACCGGCGGCCGTGAAAATGAGGAGAGGGATCACGAGCGGGAGTCGCCACCTGGCGATGACGAAGAAGGCCACTACAGAAATGTAATATGCGCCGAGGAATGCGTAGATGTGGGCCAAGCTCCGGGCTTGCCGCCGCGTCGTCCACACGCCGATAGCCGCCAGCGGCACCACCAGCCAGAATGCCAACCAGGGTAGCCGAAGGACCGGCGAGACCTCTCGGGCGAGGTAGTAGTTCACGTTCTGCGGTGGTTCGAAGCCCCCCCAGAACAAGATGGCCTTCCGACCTTGGTGGCGCCAAAACGCCGCGGAGGTGAATGGCATCCGGGTCTTCTTAGGGTAAACGAAGTTCATGGGGGTCGAATCGTAGCTGTTCCCGATCCGAAATGTCTCGGGCCCCGCCGCAGAAACCAGCACCGCTCGGCCACCGACGGCCCAATTCCGAGCCGTCGCAGGAATGATGGCCAGCGCTGCTCCCAGGATGAATGCTAGAGTTGCTCGCCGGATGGCGCTCCACTCAGGACGGCCATCCTCATCCCGCATTTGGAAAGGAAGCATGGCTACCAGCGCGGGCAGCCCGGCCAGGAAGTTTGGCCGGGCCAGGCACCCGAGGCCGACCACGACGCCCGCGCGCAGCCACCGGCGGGCCGTCGGTCGGAAGCTGGCGTCGGTCACCGCGAGGAGGGTCGCGACCACCAGGAACACCTCGACGGTCGTGCTCAGGAACACCGCAGTGTAGAAAATGGCAGGCCCGTAAGCGGCCGCCATAAGCCCGGCCAGGAGGCCGCTGGTCTCGTCCAGCAGCCTTCGCCCAAGGAGGTACACCAACGAGCAGGTCAGCGCGCCGAGGATCGCCTGGGCCACAGCCGCCCCAACCAAGTTGCCTTTGCCCAAGACAGCGAGGAGAGCGCCCAAAGTGTACGGGAACAGGGGTGCCCACCAGAAGGGACCGCTCCCGCGGCCGAGGAAGTCCCCACCCGCGATGCGCCGGGCCCACCCAACCAGAAACTCCATGTCGGTTCCCGGGACCTGATTGACGTCGAACAGCGGACGGGCGGCGAAGTCGAGGACGAACGCCACGCGAATCAGGAAGGCGAGGAAGCCGACCAACAGGGCGCGGGCGAGGACCTCCCGCCGCGGCCGCAGACTCAACGGTATGAACGGCACCAGGTTCGTCACGTCGAGCTTGTGGATCATCGGGGTGTCATCGGGTGCATCTGAGGATCCCTCCACGTTCCGTGACCTGCCAACCGTTGCCTCGGAGGGAGACGATCGCGCGCGCCGATCCTCGATCCCGATGCCGGAGGGTTCGGATGGGCAAGAAGCTCCCTGCCAGGTGCGGATCGGTCATGATCCTGTTCCCCCGGGGAGGCGAGGCTCCGACGGAGAAAGGCCGACACCGGCGCCGTCCCGTTCCAAGCGGCGAATGTGTTGTGCCGCCTCCCGGACGGCCGCGCCGTTTGGAGCCATTTCGAGAACCTGACGCCAGAGACGGAGGGCCATGAGCCGGTTATCCTGCGCCTCGAAGAGTAGGGCCAAGGCACGGATGGGCTGGGGCCGATCCGGCCGGATCTCGGCAGAGCGGAGGAAATGCTGCGCTGCCTCGGCCGGTTTTCCCGAGCGGGCCAGCAGGTGTCCCAGTGCCTCTTCCGCCTGATAGAGACCGGGGCTCAGGGTCAGGGCGCGAGAATATCGGCCCATGGCCTCTGCGGGCCGTCCGGCCCGCTCCAGGGCCCGCGCCAGAAGTTCCGTGAGATGGGCGTCCTCCGGAAACCGGCGCGCGCCCTCCTCGGCAAAGGCGAGGGCCTGGCGCACGTCCCCCACGAACAGGTGCGCTGTGCTCCGGGCCACGTAGTAGTCGCGGTCGGTCGCGCCCTCGGAGGCCAACGCCTCGAGAAGGCGAAAGCCGTCGGCCGTCCGTCCCTGGAGGACATACAGGAGGGCCAGGATGGCCCGGGGTCGCTGCTGGCGGGGGTTCAGGCGCACCGCCCGCTCGAGCGCGGCCGTGGCCCGGGGGAAGTCACCTCCCCGGTAATGGGCGAGCCCCAGGTTGAGGGGCGGGTTGGGAGAGCGCGGTGCCACCTCCGCCATGCGGGCGTACAGCGTCAGGTTATCCCGCCAGACCGGGGCGTACCTGAGGAGCTGCCACGGGTACAGGATCAGCAGGATCACCACTGCAGCCCACCCGAGGAGCTTCCTCGGTCGCCGTCCCCCCTGGGTGGCCGGTCCCATCAGGAGGACGATTCCCTGCGCCAGGAGAAGCGAGATGCCCACGGAGGGCAGATAGAGGTACCGGTCGGCCAAGCCCATCTCGCGGAACGACACGGGTATCAGGTCCAGCGAGGGAATCACCGTGACCAGGAACCAGCCCGCACCGAAGGCCGCCAGGGAGGCGCGGCGCCATGACAAGACGAGCAGGATGATGAGGAACACTCCGGCGAGCAGGCCGAGCAACGGTCCGGTGTCCAGGAACGATTGCGGGCGCGGCAGCGAGTAATAGGGCTGCATGTGGGTCGGGACCAAGCTCACCCAAACATAGCGCCCCAGGATCTCCAAGGAGCCGGGGAGGCGGTGCCAGAAGCTTCCACTCTGGATGCGGTCCCCGGCAAGCTGCAGCACCGTCGCGAGACGGAAGCCGGCGAAGACGGCCGACACCCCCCAGAACGGCAGGGAGCGGACCAGGGCGCCCCGCCATTCCAACCGATCTCTCGGCGGACCGGAAGGAGGTGGAGCCAGGACGTCGCTCAGGAGGAGCACGGCGGGCAGCGTGACCGCGGCCTCTTTGGACAGCAGGGCCAGCGCCTGGCAGGCCAGGGCCACGAGCCACCAGAGGCCGTGTCGCCCTCCCGGCAGGATCGCGCGCCGATAGGCAAGGACGCTCCCCAGCATGCCGAGGGTCGGCAAGAGGTCACTCCGGGCCGAGACGAACGCGACGGCCTCGACGTGCGCGGGATGGATGGCGAAGAGGAGGGCCGCGAGCACGGCGAGGCCCGGACCCGCCCCCAGCGCCATCGCCAGGCGACCCACGAGGCCCGTCGTCGCCACGTGCAGGAGGACGCTGGTCAGGTGGAAGGGCGCGGGCTGCGGTCCCCAGAGCAGGAGATCCAACGCCAGCGAGAGCGCCATCACGGGCCGATAGTAGTGCCCCTCCATGGCCCCGGAGGTCAGCCTGGTAAAGTCGGCGCGCAGGAACTGGGGGAGGTCGCGCAGGTCCCGCAGGCCCCGGTTCTGCAGGATCATCACACCATCGTCCCACACGAACTGGTAGCTCAGGCTGTCCACGTACACCGCGGCCGCCAGCAGCAGGACCAGCATCCAAGCCCAGCGTCCGGGCGGGATCGCGTCAGAG
>Ga0214473_10011802_pt1 | contig 10262 bp, 6 predicted proteins | sample RVTome_7_FD_203509 | JGI IMG/M metagenome (GOLD analysis project Ga0214473, IMG submission 203509) | Soil microbial communities from uranium-contaminated site in the Upper Colorado River Basin, Wyoming, United States - RVT98D197 | ecosystem: Environmental > Terrestrial > Soil > Contaminated >... | reverse complement strand
CCTGGAGCGTGCAGCGCAGCACGTCCGCCTCGCGGTCGGTGCAGGGACCGTCCACGTCGCCCGCGGGGGCCGTCCCGCCCACCAGGGTGAAGGGCCAGTTGAGATCGTGCGGCAGGGTCTCGATGATGTTGACCCGCCAAAGCTCGGACCCCACGGGATACGTGCCGGCGAGCCGGATCCGCTCCAGCGGATCGATCCCGTTGAACGCCAGCAGCGAGTCGCTATCCGGCACGCCGTCGCCGTTGATGTCGAGCAGCGCGCGGCCCAGGCCGTCCGTACCCACGACCTTCAGCACCACGCCGTTTGGCTCCGGCAGCCAGTTGGCCGCGGTGGGATCGTAGACTCCGACGGGCACGGCGGTGCCCACGGGGAAGGAGAGGAAGTTCTCCACGTAGAGCGGCACCGGCTGGCTGAACTCGATCACGGCGCCCGGGCCCGCGGCCAGCTGCTCGTCGGCCGTCAGCTGCACCGCGTAGGTGTACTGGCTCGCCGGCGGGAGCTCGGCCGGCATGGCGGCGGGGCCGTTGTCGCCCATCGTGAACTCGGTGGCGCGGAGCGCGAGCGACGTGAGGGGCTGCGTGGTGCCGTCGGGGAAGCGGAGCGTGGCCCCGGTCCCCGGCTCGACGAAGACGGTCGCCTGGCGCGCGCCGTCCTCGTCCTGTTGCACGCTGCCCCGCGCCACCTGGACTTCGGTCGAGGTCAGGTCCACCACGGTGACCACCGAGTCGGCCTGGAGCAGGACGACGTCGTCCGGCAGCGTGTAGGTCTGCCAGGGCACCTCGAGCCGGCGCTGGGCCGGCAGGTAGCCGGCCTTGTCGAAGTCGAGCACCAGCGTGCCGCCGCCGTTCACCGCCAGGTCGAACCGGCCGTCGGACCGGGTCTCGGTGGCACCCAGCTCGGGATGGTCCACCACGGTGACCTGCACCCCGTCCAGCGGATTCAGCTGGACGTCGAGCACGCGGCCGCGGAGCACCGCCGCCCGGACCAGGTCGATAGTGCCCGGCGCGACGCCGGTCTGGATGGGATTCGCCCCGGTGTAGAGGAAGGCGGTGGTCTCCTCGAGCAGCGACGCCTCGGTGGGAATGATGGGCGTCGCCACGGCGATCGGATCCGGCGGACCCGCCACCAGGCGGGTGACCGTACGGGTGGCCACGCTGCCGTGGCCCACCACGTCGGTGGCGGTGACGGTGATCGAATTGCCGCCCAGGGCCACCGGCACCTGGCCGGTGAACGACCCGTCGCCCAGCACCGGGAGCCCGAGCCCGTTGGCCATCACCGTCACCGTGGTGAGGTCCTCCACCGTCCCACTCACGGTGACGGCCTCCGCGGTCGTGGTGGCGCCGTCCTGTGGCTCCGCCACCGTCAGGATGGGCGGCTGTGTATCGCGGGTGACGATCCGGACCACGGTGCTGGCGTTCCCCGCCGCGTCCGTGCCCGTCACGGTGATGACGTTGGCGCCTTCCGCCAGCGTCACGATCCCGGCGAACCCGCCCAGCGTATCCTGCACCAGGGGCACGCCGTTGGCGTCGACCGTTACCGGGCTCAGGTCGGTGACGGTGCCGATCACGGTGACCGACGTCTGGCCGGTGATGAGCCCGTCCTGCGGCGCCGCCACGGTGAGCACCGGCGGCGACGTGTCCCGGAGGATCGTCCGGGTGGCGCGGCCGATGCGCCCTTGGGCGTCGGAGGCGACCACCTCGAGGGCGTTCGGCCCCTCGGCGCCCAGCGACACGGTCGCCTCGTAGCTGTTGCCGGCGCCGACGGTCGCGGGCTGCCCGTTGACCGTCACCTGCACGGCGGTGGCGGCCTGCACCGTGCCGGTCACCGTCACCTGGGTGGCCGCGGTCGCGCTCCCCGGGACGGGCGACGCGATGTGCACCACGGGCGGCAACCCGCCGGTCGCGGTGATATTGATGGTGATGAACGAGCCCGGCGCGCTGGCCAGCCGCACCGTGATGGCGTTGTCGGCCGCGAGGGACACCGACCGGACGATCTCGGCCACCTGCTGGTTGAAGTCGCTGGTGGTGGCCACTTCGACGCCGTTCAGCCACACCCGGCCGGACGACACCCGGTTGGAGCCGTCGGGATTGCCGTTGGTGATGATGAGGGTAAACGGCTCCTCGGCGCTCGGCGGCCGCGAGAAGTGCTCGGTCACGGTTTGCGGCGGTCCGGCGTGGCGGGTGAAGACCACGGGCCCGTAGGCAATGAACTCCCCGCCGACCACGGCCACGGCGCTTACGTCCACATGCGCGCCGGCCGCGCCGGCGACTATGACCTGCAGCGTATTGGTGGCGCCGAACGTGGCCGGCACCTCGAGCGACGCCACGGTTTCGTCGAACGGCTCGGTGATCAGCTCGACCCCGTTCAGCTCGACCGACAACAACGCGGCCCGGCCCGTTCCGTCGGCCTCGCCGTTCACGACCCGGACGGCCTGGTACGTGCCGGCCGGCACGTTGGCCGAGAACTGCTCCACGTAGGTCTGGCCGAGGCCCGTGAGGGTCACGAACTCCACCGGACCGTACAGGACCACCGTATCCGGCGGGGCGGCGCCGCCGCCGGGCGCGTCCCGTCCCGGCGCCGTCCACACGGCCGCCAGCGCGGGAAGGGCAAGGAGGGCGATGAGCAGCGGGAAGCGGGCGGACGGGCGCGGGCGCGCCTCCGCGTCGGACGAACGGAAACGGAGCATGATGGCGTTCCTCTCGGGCGCTGGGCGCCCGGGTTGTGGCTCCCCCGGGGCGCGATTATCGCGGGTGGGACAGGAAGCCGCTAGGGGGGGACTGCCGGGCCGCGGCTGGTCGGCCCGCGTCCAGCGTCAGCCTCGTCTTATTATAGGACGCCGCTGAAGCGGCTACTCGGCGCCATCTGCCCGTGAACGGGCCGCTCGTCGCCTCGGCGACCGCCGGTTGGTGATGACCGACGAGCGCCGTCGGCGTCGTGGGCCGTCACCCAGAGCTGGCCGCAGCCTTCAAGTGCTTGCCCAGCTCGGCCGCCACGTGCTTTGACGGAGTCTCCAGCTCCCACTCCCCAGCGTCGATGCATTCCAGTCGCAATATGCATTGCGCGTGAGGAGCCGAATCCGCCGCAGTCCCCTGACCCCTCTCAAGGCAAAACGCCTCAAACACGCCATCCACCACCTGCATGTCAGAGGCAGCGAGGGCCCGCAGATCCTCCGGCGCCAAGTGGAGCCCGCCAACCAGTTCCTTTGTGAGTCGCTCGAATTCCGGAAGGGGAAGCCCCAAAGGTCGACCGGCGTGTCCTTCAATATCACGCAGGACCCAGTAGTCAGCCCGAATCGCCTCGAGTCGATCAAGTATGGTTGCGAGTGGGATCAGAACCCCACCGACAAGCTCGCGAGTCATGAATCGGCTTACCATCTGTAGGGCTCCGGTGGTCCGCGTCTTGGTGTTCGCCCTCCACCACCTCCAGCAACCCCGCGATCCGCCCCAGCGCGTCCCGCGTGTACGCACTCCGGTAGAGCTCGGTCGCGCCGGCCCGCGCCGTCCGCGTGGCCCACTGGCCGAACTGGTCGTACGTCTCGCCCGTCGTCACCGTCCCCAGGAACGTGGAGTCAATTCGCCCGTTCATCCCGTCGCGATAGATGCCCAGGTCACCGGCGTTGACGAGGAGGCCATCCTGATCGTAATCGAAGAACGCGAACGGGTTGCCGTTGATCGACAGCGCGGCGACTCGGAAATCGTTGTCGTAGTCGGCCGTCACCGTCCCGCTCACCGGTCCACTCCACGTCACGCCGGTCAGCAACGAGGCTGTCGAGCTGCGCCAGCAGGCTGAACGGATTGGCTGAATCCGCCAACGTGACGGTGCGCGATCCCTTCACCGGGGAGACCAGGTCGCCCGGCGTCCGCACCTGCATGCTGTCCATCACGTCGGCCGCCGGGAAGCGCGGGTCCCGGACCGTCCGCACGGTCGTGACGGTGCCGTCCGGCCCCGTGGTTCGGCGGGTCGTTCGGCCCCGGCCGGCATCCTCGGCGCGATTGCTCTCGACCGCGAGCCCCGCCGCCGTCACGGTGCGCCGACCCTCGGATTCGGCCGCGCCCCGCGCCACCTCGTAGGTCGTGGCGCGACCCTCGGCCGTGGCGAGCACCACGTTCACCGAGTCCGCGCTCAGCTTACGGGCCAGCTCGGTGAACCCTCCTGCGGCGTCCTCGTCCCGCTCGAGCAGGCCCACATGCGTGGGGGCGATCGCGCTGGCGGAAGCGGCCGCCACCTATCCCGTGATCGTTCTCAGGTCTGCTAGGACGCGCGTCAGCTGATCGTGCTCATCCCGCAGCATGAGAAGTGCAGCTGGTGAGGGTACGTACTCCGCTCCCAGCGAATCACCGGCCGCTGGATCCCCCTCACCGAATCGGATCTCGAGATCCAGGAGTCGCAGATATTCTCGGAGGTGGTGCGCGGCGTCCGAGAGCCTGCCACTCTTTAGTGCGACTCGGGCCAAATCTCGCCGTGCATAGTACGCCAACCCTCCTTGCACATCCTGGCCGAGTGATTCCTGGTACCGCTGCTCAGCCGAATCGAGTGCTCCCTCAAGTTCATACACGAAGCCCCAGAACAGATCTGCCAGGTACGCCTTGTCCACGGGATTCGTGGCCGTGACCAGCGAATCGACGTTAAGGCGATTGGGCATTGGGATATCGTCCCGACGGACACCGCGCACACGCCGGTAGAAGTCCCTCGAATCACGGAACTGCCTCACGCGGGGCGGAAGCGAGTCGGTCGGTGCAACTACTTCTGGGGTGAAAGCACCCACAGCCGCACGGCTTGTCGCGACCTCACCGCCAGCGCGCTGCGACGCCCGACTGTCCCCACCGCCTCCGCATGCCATCAACACAGCCCCGACCATGGCCATACCAATGTGACTCGCTCGACCTGTCATGTTTCGCTCCCGGCAGATTCGGCTCGTGGCCGTTGTTCCTGGCCTAAACCCAACCGGGACTCAAGTCGCACGCTCGGAAGAACCCCGTTGGGTCGAGCCGGGTGGTACGTCCATTCTCGATTAGATACAGCTCAAGGTGTACGTGCGGCGTGATTCCCGGATACCGGCGCGTGAGGTCTTCCACGGAGCCGATGATGGCTCCCTCTTGAATGAGACCGGATCGCAAGCAGGGATCAACATCGAGATGCAGGAGACGAACCGAGTATTGCCTACCCTGAGCATCCCGCCGTGTCGTAATCCTGATGGTCTGCGGCCCAAGAACCTCGAGATTCCCAGACAGCGGAGCGAAGACCGCCGCCCCTGCAACTCCCCTGTAGTCAACACCAGCGTGGAGCCGAGCACCACGGTCCCGGCTTGCACCGTAATATCCCTCACCCCAGTCATCGAGCGGCCGGACACCCTCACAGGTCGGGGAAATCCAGAGCCCATTCGCATCGCCGATGTTGACAGGATCATTCAGCACGTAGGTGTAGAGGTTGGGACTGCCACCTGCGAAGGAGGCGACGTCCTGAGAAGTCCAGCGACCTGCAATAGGGTCGTAGTCACGCACGCCAAACCGAATCAGCGCCGTCTCCCCATCCGTGAGGCCACCCGCGTACCCGAACCGCTGGAACCCCGGATTCGTGTTCTCCACCTCGCGTCCAAACTCATCATATGCCACCCGCTGTGCCACGGTCCCGTCCGTCACCTTCACCACGAGCCGCACGCTGCCGAGGTGATCCGCGACGATCCGGTACGTCGTGTCGTTCCGGATCAGGTAGTCCGGCACGTTCGCCCGCGTCCCGTAGATGAACTGGCTCACCACATTGCCGGCCCCGTCCAGCTCCGCCACCGGGTTCAGCTGATCCTGATACAGCCACCCCTGCACCAGCACCCCGTCCACCTTCTTCCCCACCCGCCGGTTGAACCCGTCCACCACGTACTCGATATCGGTCCCGCCCGGCAGATTCACCTCCAGCAGGTTCCCCAGCGCGTCGTAGCGGTAGAACGTCGTGTCCCCACCCTCGGCCTTGAACCGTAACTCCCCGGCCTTGGTGTACCCAAAGGTGGCCCCGGCATAGGACAGCAGCCGGTCCTGATCGTCGTACGTCCCGCTCTCCACCCCACTCGGCCGCGTGACGGAGAGTCGGTTCCCGTTGTCGTCGTAGACGTAGCTCGCCGTCACCACGCCGTTGGTCTGCACCTCCACCAGCCGGCCCGCGTCGTCGTAGTCGTAGGCGAACACGGTGGTGTCGCCCTCCACCACGTCCAGCAACCCCGCGATCCGCCCCAGCGCGTCCCGCGTGTACGCACTCCGGTAGAGCTCGGTCGCGCCGGCCCGCGCCGTCCGCGTGGCCCACTGGCCGAACTGGTCGTACGTCTCGCCCGTCGTCACCGTCCCCAGGAACGTGGAGTCAATTCGCCCGTTCAACCCGTCGCGATGGATACCCAGGTCACCGGCGTTGACGAGGAGGCCATCCTGATCGTAATCGAAGAACGCGAACGGGTTGCCGTTGACCGACAGCGCGGCGACCCGGAAATCGTTGTCGTAGTCGGCCGTCACCGTCCCGCTCACCGGCCCACTCCACGTCACGCCGGTCAGCAACGACCCATCGTAGTCGAACCCCAGCGTCTCCGCCGGCGCCACCACCGCCCCCAGGTTCCCGACCGCCGTGTACCCGTAGAGGAGGGACCCGTCCTGGTGGATCACCCCCTGCGGCCGGCCCGCCGTGTCGTAGGTGAATCGCACCGTGTCCCCATCCGGCCGCAGAATCCGGGTGAGCTGCCGGTCCAGGTTGTACTGGTAGTTGGTGGGCGTGGCGCCTTCCGCCACCGGGGGCGGGTTGTAGCTCGCCGTGAGGTCCACCGGCGTGTAGCTAAACCCGTGCCCCGGCCGGCCGGGTGGGGTCACTTCCGTCAGGTTCCCGTTGGCGTCGTAATCGTAGCCCACGGTCCGGCCGTCCGGCAGCGTTTGCTCCACCACTCGGTCGGCCGAATCGTAGGCGAAGGTGCTGGCCCGGGCCAGCGGGTCAATCACGCTGTCCAGCCGGCCCCGGGGAACGACACCGCCGTCCCGAATCGGGCATCACCCAAGCGGGTGACCTTCGTCCGCGTGCCGTCTGGCGTGCGCGTGCTGTCTATCCCGCTGGGGGGGCGCCAGATGGACCGTCTATTCCACGAGCGCAATACCGCTACCCTCGACTCCAAAATGGGCCAGCGGGCCTTCACGGGCCCTTATCGCTAGCTCGGTCCGTAGAGCGGATAGCCCCAATAGCAAGGCTTGCAATGAGTCCTCGCCTTTCGCCCATCCATTGCGAACGCCAGAGCCATCGCGAATCGTCCACGGACAGTACCAAGCTGGATGAACCGAATCTGTTACTTGGGTCGGCTTTCCGACTGAAACACGCAGTCTGATCGTCGCATCGTTTCTCAACAACTCGTACTCGCGCTCGGCGATGGCGTCCGTCATCGGGTAGTCACTCATGCCGTGCTCCATTCGTTGCTCGGAAGGCTCACCGTGGCCCTGTCGTCAATTGGGCCCTGCCTGTCGGTTGATAGCGCCATCCCGCGCGCGAAGAATGGGGGCAGGGGCGGTAACGGCAGACCTCTCTTGCAGGCGTTCAGTCTTTCCAACGCTGCCTGGTAACACAGGCTCCTTTCTCGCGGGCTATACAAGGCGCCGCACACACCAACCTCAATCTCGTACTGCGCCTCGCACCGCCTTATTCGATCCTCTTCGCATTCATCTGGATGATCGTGGTGGAGGAGCTCCCAAACGATGCGGATCGCGCCCACCAGAACGGCAGCACCAACAATGTAAGGATTGACGACTGGCGCGGACACCGCAGGTGCTCCTGGAGATACCACGACCGGCGGGGGAGGTCCAACCGCCACTTGGTTTCCAGTGGGATCCACCTCGTTGGTCGGGTCATTCCGCGCGTACTCGTACAGATTGGAGGAACCACCTGCCAGTAGTAGCGGATCTTTTGCCGCCCACCGGCCCGCCTGCGGTTCATAGTCCCGCACTCCAAAGCGCACCAGCCCGGTGTGGGTGTCCGCCAGGCCCCCAGCGTACCCAAAAGGCTGAAAGCCAGGATTCGTGTTGACTAGTTCCCGGCCGTATTCGTCGTAGTCTATCCTCTGGACCACACTGCCATCGGCCACATCGACAACGAGTCGCACACTGCCGAGGTGATCCGGCAGTATGCGATACGTGGCACTGTCCTTGATGAGATAGTCCGGAACGGTCGGTTCCGAGCCGTAGACAAATTGCGCTACGACATCACCCGAGCTATCCTGCTCGGCAATGGGCTTGAGCTGATCTCGGAAGAGGAAGCCCTGCACCAGGACCCCGTCCACCTTCTTCCCCACCCGCCGGTTGAACCCGTCCACCACGTACTCAATGTCCGTCCCATCCGGCAGATTGACTTCCAGCAGGTTGCCGAGCGCATCGTACCGGTACCACGTCGTATCCCCGGCCTCGGCCTGGAACCGCAGCTCACCCGCCTTGGTGTAGCCGTACGTGGCGTTCCCGTAGGTGAGCAGCCGATCCTGATCGTCGTACGTCCCCGTCTCCGTCCCACCCGGCCGGGTCACCGACAGCCGGTTTCCATTGTCGTCGTACTCGTACGTCGCGGTCACCGAGCCGTTGGTCTCCACCTCCACCAGCCGGCCAGCGTCGTCGTAGTCGTAGACGAATACCGTGGTGTCGCCCTCCACCACCTCCAACAACCCCGCGATCCGCCCCAGCGCGTCCCGCGTGTACGCACTCCGGTAGAGCTCGGTCGCGCCGGCCCGCGCCGTCCGCGTGGCCCACTGACCGAACTGGTCGTACGTCTCGGCCGTCGTCACCGTCCCCAGGAACGTGGAGTCAATTCGCCCGTTCAACCCGTCGCGATAGATACCCAGGTCACCGGCGTTGACGAGGAGGCCATCCTGATCGTAATCGAAGAACGCGAACGGGTTGCCGTTGATCGACAGCGCGGCGACCCGGAAATCGTTGTCGTAGTCGGCCGTCACCGTCCCGCTCACCGGCCCACTCCACGTCACGCCGGTCAGCAACGACCCATCGTAGTCGAACCCCAGCGTCTCCGCCGGCGCCACCACCGCCCCCAGGTTCCCGACCGCCGTGTACCCGTAGAGGAGGGACCCGTCCTGGTGGATCACCCCCTGCGGCCGCCCCGCCGTGTCGTAGGTGAACCGCACCGTGTCCCCGTCCGGCCGGAGTATCCGGGTGAGCTGCCGGTCCAGGTTGTACTGATAGTTCGTGGGCGTCGCCCCCTCGGCCACGGCCGGCGGATTGTAGCTCGCCGTCAGGTCCACCGGCGTGTAGCTAAACCCGTGCCCCGGCCGGCCCGGGGGGGTCACCTGGGTGAGGTTCCCGTTCGCGTCATAGGCGTAGCCCACCGTCCGGCCGTCCGGCAGCGTCTGCTCGATCACCCGATCGGCCGAGTCGTAGGCGAACGTGCTGGCCCGGAGCAGCGGGTCAATCACGCTGTCCAGCCGGCCGCGGGGATCATACGTGTAGCGCCAGAGCCGGCTCCCCTGGGTCGTTTGGCTCAGCCGGCCTTGGCCGTCGTAGGTGTACCGCACCGTGTCCACGCCGGGCACCACCTCGGCGACCACCCGGCCCAGGCTGTCCACCAGCCCGCTGGAGGTGCGGCCCTCGGGCGTCGTGGCGGCGAACGTGCGCGTTGTGGCGTCGAACAGGTTCACGAACGTCCGGCCGTTCACCCGCAGCGTGTCCGTCTGGGTCACCAGGCTGAACGGATTGCTCGAATCCGCCAGCGTCACCACGCGCCGGGCGCCGATCGCCGAGAGCAGCCCGCCGGGCGTCCGCACCTCCATGCTGTCCAGCACGTCCGCCGTCACGAACCGCGGGTCCCGGGTGGTCCGGACCATCGTGATCGTGCCATCGGGCGCCGTCGTGGTCGTCGTGGTCTTGCCCTTGGCCGCATCCGGCTTCTTGGCGCTCAGCACCGTGAGGCCGGCGGCGGTAACGGTGCTCCGGCCCTGCTCCTCCGCCGCCCGGTGGGCCACCCCGTACGTCGTGGTCCGCCCCTCGGCCGTGGCCATCGCCACGGTGAAGCTGTCGGCCGCGGCGGCCCGCGCCAGCTCCAGGAATCCGCCGGCGGCATCCTCGTCCCGCTCCAGCAGCCCGTCGTCGTGTAGAAGAACACCCAAATTCCCGCACCCGTGAACAGGCAAATTCCCGCACCTGCCATTGACGGGCCCGCCGTGAGGCGGCCCCCTTCGCGACTGGGCGAGTGCAGCCCGAGGCCCCCGGCGCGGAGGACAGGATGGCACGGCTGCGGAGGGACGAGATCATGGT
>Ga0214473_10011801_pt1 | contig 10263 bp, 6 predicted proteins | sample RVTome_7_FD_203509 | JGI IMG/M metagenome (GOLD analysis project Ga0214473, IMG submission 203509) | Soil microbial communities from uranium-contaminated site in the Upper Colorado River Basin, Wyoming, United States - RVT98D197 | ecosystem: Environmental > Terrestrial > Soil > Contaminated >... | reverse complement strand
GAAACCTGTTATGAAAACCGCTGAAGCAGCAAAAACTGGAGCTGCAACAACCATAATCACCGGCTTCTCTTACGGGCTGCAGAGTGTTGTCCCACCGCTAATCGGAATAGGCGTCGCGTCAGCGATTGCATACTATCTATGTGCCCCGCTTGGAGCGGGATACGCCCTGTTCGGAATCAGTTTGGCAGCTTTAGGCATGCTCTCAATCGTAGGCATGATAATTTCCAACGACGCATACGGTCCAATAGTCGATAACTCTAGAGGAATCGCTGAGCAAGCAGGATTAGGCGACGAAGTAATACGCATAACCGACGAGTTGGATGCGGCTGGTAACACTGCTAAGGCAATAACGAAAGGCTTTGCAATAGGTGCCGCAGGCTTAACTGTGATTGCGTTGTTGGCGACGTTCCAAGAAATCGCTGCAAAGGCTGGGCACCCAGTGGTCTTCGACGTCATGAACCCGATTGTGCTAATGGGCGCACTCATAGGCGTAGGAATGCCCGCGCTGTTCTCGGCTCTGCTTATGCTCGGCGTTGGACGCAATGCTGAAAGAATGATTGCGGAAATCCGAAGGCAATTCAAAGAAATTCCAGGCTTGCGAGAAGGCAAAGAAGGCGTGAAGCCTGACTACGCGAAATGCGTTGACATCGCCACGACAGGTGCGCTGCGCGAGTTACTGCCTGCGAGTGTTATAACGTTGGTTGTGACTCTTGTGGTTGGCTTCGTAGGCGGCGTCCAAGCGCTGGGCGGCTACTTGGTAGGCAGCATATTCTCTGGTTTGCTGTTGGCGCTTTTGATGTCTAATGCTGGCGGTTTATGGGATAACGCGAAAAAGTACATTGAAACTGGCGTTCACGGTGGTAAAGGCTCAGATGCGCATAAGGCGGCTGTGGTTGGCGATACGGTTGGTGACCCGTTCAAGGATACTGCTGGTCCTTCGTTGAACACGATGATTACGGTGATGTCGTTGGTTTCTTCGTTGTTCGCGGCGTTAATTGTGCAGTACAATTTGCTGGGCATTTTAGGGATAAATTAGCTTTCTTCACTTCCCTCTTTTTTGTTTTAAGGTGTTCTTGTGAAAATCAGCAAGACACTTTACGTTACTGACCAGAAAGCTTGGCGCAGCTGGCTTGCAGAGCATTATGATAGTGAAAAGGAGATTTGGCTGTTGTTCGCGAAAAAAGCAAGCGGCAAGCCTCGGATACCCTATAACGATGCGGTTGAGGAAGCGCTGTGTTTTGGCTGGATTGATAGCACCACAAAAAGAGTTGACGATGTTTTCTACGCCCAGCGGTTTTCTCCTCGGAACCCCCGAAGCGAATATTCTCAAGCGAACAAGGAGAGATTAGCAAAACTTCTGCAACAAGGCAAAGTTATAGAGTCGGTGCGGGCAACACTCGGAGACACCTTTAGTACAGAATTTGTAGCGCCTTCTGATATTTTGAAGGAAATAGAAGCCAACAAGGTAGCATGGGAAAACTATCAGAAATTCTCGCCTGAGTACCAGAGAATCCGCATAGCATTCATCGACAGAGCAAGAAAACGACCCGACGAGTTCAGAAAGCGCTTGAAATACTTCGTGAAAATGACTGAGAAAAACAAGCAACTCGGGTTCGGCGGAATAGAAAAATACTACCATGATTCAAAACGAAAATAAGAAGTGCCTAGGGCTTATCTAACGGTGTTGTGATACCGAGGGCAGGATTTTAACCTGAGATAAGTCGAGATGGCAACCATTTCTGACTAAGAGTTAGATAGATAATTTCGAGAAAGAAATGGAGTTAAGCAGTTAGACGGCTTTTGATTTCTTTCTTCGAACTAAAAGAACCAAAGCAATCGCGACTACTACCACAGCGACTACTGCCAAGCCCAAAGGAAGAAAACCGCCCCAGAGATTATCTGCACCCGCAGCCTTGCCTGCAAAATCAACCTTGACCGCATGCGTGCTATGCTCATAATTGAAAAGAACCAACCAAGAATCTCCACTATCCAGGTAAGTATACGTCAACTGCGTCTGGTCTAAGTAAACCTTTAGATCAGAAACGTCTGTTATGAGCGATTTCGGAACGTACAAGTTCACGTACCCTGTTGTTCCAGATGCCCCTGTTACACTAAAACTCAACTCGCTGCTGTTAGAGTTAAAGCTGAGCTGCGATAAGGTCGAGTTTGAAGTCACTGAAAAAACAGTTTCCGCTTGGAAGCTTTCCACTGCAAAATTAACCACAGTTGTCGCATTCGTATAAGTTTCATCCCCATCCCAGACGGCTTGTATCATATAGTTTCCCGTCACAGCCGGCATCCACGTGACCGAGAAGATTCCTCTGTCGTTAGTATTCACTGAAGTGAGTGGAATCCAATCTCTGCCACCCGTTACGCTGTACGAGAAAAATACTGGAATATTCGGTAAGACGACGCCGCCACTATCATTGCCTCCCATTAAATACCCTTCAATCTGAGCGTAAAAGTGAGCTAACGATGCGGAACTCTTGCAGGACAAAGCAAGAAACGACGGAACCCGCGTATCATTAGGTTTAGGTTGAACCGCATCCGGAGTGGCAAAATACGCGTCCAATTGATGATCTTTCGTCATAAGAACCCCCAAATTAACGTCTAACCCTTTATACAAGCCATCTAAATACCAACCATCAAAAACGTAACCCGCATTCGAATAAGCCTTCACTTGAACACTGATTCCATAATCGTAGTACCAAACTTGCGGCAGAGGCGCAGTGTTACCTCCAACCTCCGGGTTAACCGTAATCGTTAGTTTGGCTTCTCGTTTGCTGAAAACAGCATTCAAAACACTGTCGCCGTATATGGTAACGTAAATCGTAGACAACTTTCCCTGATACTCTCCATTCAAGTACCATCCGTCAAACAAGAAACCAGCATTCGTTTCCACCGTGACCCTTACCGTTTCTCCATAACCATACTTTCCAAATGTAGGTGAAACGGTGCCCGCGCCTGCCTCGCTCATCGTCACCGTTAGCGTATACAGCTGGTAATATTGAGCTTCCACACAAACAGACACAGACTGAAAAGCAAGACCAACAAGAAAAGCAACTGCAAAAGCGGTCATGATCCGAGTTTTCCTTGAAAACTTTTTCACTCGCTTCACTCCCGAGTTAATAGTGCTGCTGCAAAAGCCTATAAGCTTTGCTCAAAACGGTTTATTTGCTGCCTAGTACCCAAGAGTGCTATTTATATGCTAATTTTCTAACTTCATTTTCATCGTAATTTTGAACCCGAAAAATAATTATTCCCTTTCCCACTAATCAAGTATACCAATGTACCTTTCGGAAGAGACAACAATGCTCACGAAATCACGTCAGAACATTCTGCTGCTGCTCATCCTCGTTCTTGCATTCTTGTACAGATTCACGCTGTTGACTTGGAACACCTACCCACCAGGATCGGACATGGGCCTCCATGAAAGCGTAATAAAATCAATTACAAACGGAGGAGGATTCTTTCAAAACCTCTATCATATGGGCGGCGGAGTCTCCGCAACCAACCCTGGCTTCCACATCTTCACTATCGCAGTAATAGAAATGACTGGGTTGCCAGACTACTTGGCGCAGTCAATTGTTGCATCGTTATTCTCTGCTCTAATTGCCGCAACAGCCTTCCTGTTTGTTAGGGCTGCATGGGGCAAATCAACTCCGCTAATAGCAGCAGCGCTTGTTGCATTTTGCGGCAGCGATATTGCCATCTTGATATGGGGTGGCTATCCAAACGTGATAACTCTGATGCTAATCCCCGTCATTTTCTATTGGTTCCTTCAGCGTTCCAGATTCTCAAAATACACCTATCTCGCCACAGGCTCACTCTTGGTGGGAAGCATGTTCTTAACACACATATTCAGCGCATTAGTTTTTGCAGCAATAGCATTGATCACTCTTTTTGCCGCAGCCCTTCTTGGCAGGAAGAACAATCAGATACGAAGCCAAGTCGCTTACTGGTTATCGCCAATACTCCTCGGCATCCTAATCGTTTCACCATACCTGCTCAGTGCTGTCCCCACATATTTCGGCACAGAAGGCACTGTCACCAATCCCATCTCAACGATAAGAGAAGCATTGCTTGAAACAAACCTAGTTTCTGTAAATGTTGTTTACCTCAGCCTAGTCCCAATGCTCCTTTTCTTTCTTCTTTCAAAAGTATACAAAGGGAAATTCTTCACAATCCAGGCAATTCTATCTGCAGCGTGGGTTATAGTCCCCGCTCTGATGACGCAAGCTTACTTATTAGGCGTTTACTTGGTGTATGCGCGGTTCGTATATTTCCTCGTCTTGCCAGCGATCATAGGCATAGCATTAATGATCAACTTAGGTTCCAGCATTTTTTCACGTGCTCTTGGAAAGCTGATGAGCAGAACCAGAAAAACAGGATTCGGCATGAAAACGAGCCGCCCAAAGTTACTCCCTTTTCATAATCCAGCCAAATGGAAAGCAACCTCAGTCTTCGCCGTCACCATTATTTTGCTCACAATATTCCTTACGCCTCTCTTTGCAGCACCAAATGTGGGAATCGCCCTCACCAATTTCTACCAAGTAATGACCCAAGAAGGATATGAAGCAATAGAGTGGATCAAAGCAAACACCACTCCTGGTTCGATCTGCGTGGCGGACGCCAACTTTGGCTGGTGGGTTTCAGGATTTTCTCAAAGACCCACCCTGAGCGCGATAGAACCGCAAAACATGATACTTGCTCACGAATTTGAAGTCGCAAAAGTGGCTGCAAACATTTTAGATTTGAACCACTTCATAGACAACGGGCTGATAAGAATCAGCCAAGATGACTCAGATTCAGCGAATAACCACGAGTTTTCAGCGTGGATAAATGGTTCGTACTTACCCTACGAATTCTTCTCTTTCAGGGATGGCGAAACAGACTTCATATACAGAAATGGGACCACCCCTTCATACCAAAGCTTTTCCCAAATTCCCATAGTGAGCACAGACGTTGAAGGTGACTCGAACTCTGCAACATTTCTCGCAACCAGAGAAAACTCGCTGTTCACCATAATAGAAGAGACCACCCTGTACAGAGAAACGAGATTTGCTGAAGTATCAATAACGCTTCAAACAAAAATCCAAGGCAGCTCTTTCGACTGGCTTCACTTCTACTATCAGCAGAGAGGTCCACCAATTCAATACGCCAACAGCATAGCTGCCGTAGACACAAGCATGCAAGTACTGAGCCAAATAATATTTCCCGAAGACACACTCGGCACAAGCGTTCTAATGCGAGAAAACCCCGATTCCTATGAGCTCGTCTACCATCTGGAAGGAAAATCTACAGCTCAAATACGATTCTTCGTTGGTTTGAGCCAAATTCAACCTTACGACGCAAACGTACAGACCAGCTATCTTCAGGAGCTCATCTTTAACAACACGCAAACATACCTTTTCGAAACCTCAGACTTGCAACTCACTTTTTTCAACTATAAAACCGAGATTCAAGAGTGGAACGTATCTTATGTAATTGCCCGCGACAAGGAATCAATTCTGCGCTTGTCTAACGAATCACTCTTCAGTTTAGTGTTCAGAAACAATGAAGTTTCGATATTCAAAGTCAAACAGAACGCAACGTGACACTGACGTAGCTTGTTCTTTGCCTCAGCTTTTGCAAAGGTTTTAGCCAAAATCTTATCTTTCTACGCCTCAACTTAGATAGCATGATCAGGCTTCAAAATGCCGTTCGAACAGCATTCAAAAAGTCTTGGAAAGAACTTCCCGTCTTAGGGGTGTACCTGATTTTGACATTGATTCTGCTTTGCCCATTCTCGGTACTGAACATTGGTTCAAGCCTGATTGGCGGCGGCCGCGACGGCTATCAAGGCTTATGGAATCTCTGGTGGGTTAAACGCAGCACGCTCAGCTTATCTAGCCCCTACGTCACTGACCACTTGTATTACCCGTATGGGGCTGATCTCTATTTTCACTCTCTGAGTTCAGGCGCAGGGTTTCTGACGATTCCATTTCAACTTGCATTTGGGCTTGTCTTCACCTATAACCTCATAGTGATACTGTCATTCGTATTGGCGGGTTACGGAGCGTACTGTCTTGCGCATCACATAACTGGGGACAAAAAAGCGTCTTTCTTCGGGGGATTAGTGTTCGCATTTAGCGCCTACCATTTTGCGCGGGCTCTTGAGCACATGAATTTAGTCTCCGTCCAATGGATTCCGTTCTACGTACTTTTCTTGTTGAAGATGAGGCAAGAAAAATCGTTCAAAAATGTCTTTCTCGCTGCGGCTTTTTTGGTCTTGTCGGGTTTGACGGCAGATTTGCAGTATGTGTTTTTTCTGGGAATGCTGACTGTTTTTTTCGTGGTTTACCAGTCGATCTCGAGTAAGGAGGGTTTCGTCGAGTTTCTGATTAGGCTTGGAAGCATGACCGCTGTCTCTGCTGGGGTATTATTGCTTTTTTTGGCGCCGACTGTGTTTGGTCTTTTCAGCGGTAAATATGATTATGCTATCTCTTCACCGGGGGATTCAGTGGTTTTGTCTGCTGATTTGTTGGCTTTCTTAACGCCTAACAGTCGGAACCTTTTCTTTGGCGGTTTGACGGGAGGTGTGATTTCGAGTTTTTCAAGCAGTCCCCTGTTTCCAATCGAAGGGGTCGCGTACGTGGGATACACTGTCTTGGCATTAGCAGTGTACGCTGCTGTTAAGCTGAAAAGGTCCGTTAGGTTTTGGCTTCTCACTGCACTTGCTTTTATAGTTCTGTCTTTAGGTCCGATGCTTCATGTGATGGGTTCTGTTTCCTTCACGGTTTTTCACGTGAACATTCCGTTGCCAGAATTGGTTTTGTATTACGTGTTTCCCGTTTTCCGCGCGCCCGTCAGGTTTATCGTTATGGCTACTTTGTGCTTATCAGTGATATCTGCGATTGCAATAAAGCAGGCAAACATGCAGATTGGCAAACTTAAACATGGCAGGATTCTTGTTTTAGTCTTTCTAATTACACTGTCTACTGCTTTCATGGTTGAGAATAATATGCTGCCTTATCCGACTGTTGAGGATACTTCGGTTCCAGAATTTTACCGTACATTAGCAGCCATGGATGGTAGTTTTTCAGTGCTGGATCTTCCCCAAACTTATCAATCGAACAATCGTTACATGTATTACGGTACGGTTTCGGAGAAGCCGCTGGTAGGCGGGTCGATATCTCGGAGTTCGCCTGAGAACGCGATGTTGCAGCAGGCTATTCCGCTCATTAGGCAAACACTGAATGTTTTGAGCGGCGAGAACTTGACTAAAGCAACTGATATCATTTTACAGGACGTAAACCTGACGAATATCAATTCGTTCAAGTTTTTTGGTGTGAAGTATGTTGTTCTTCACAGAGATTTCATGAACAGTACATGCTTCAGGACGATGGTTTCCTATCTGGATTCGCTGATGGGAATGCCTGTCTATACTGACGAAAGAATTGTGGCTTACGAGGTCAAGGCTCAGACTATCAACGGGACGTTCGCATTTGTGGCGAGCGGTTGGTGGAATTTGGAAGAGGAAGATTTGGTTCCGACCAGGTGGATGGAACGCAACGCTACCGTTAAGGTGTATAGTTCGTCGAATCAGTATTGCACCTTGAACTTCACGGTGAGAACGGATTATCCAGGTGTTGTTCTGAGTGTTTCTCTCAACGGGGAATGGATGGGTAATATTCAGTTATTCTCTAAAGAGCAAGAGACGGTTATAACGCAGGGATTTTTCAGAACAGGCATTAACGAGTTGTCGTTCAGCGCTAAGCAGACTGTTGTTCCAGCAGAGGTTAATGCAACTTCATCAGATACGAGACAACTGGGCGTGTACATTCAGAACTTGGAAATCTTGCCCTACTGAAAGATTTATTCAAAATGTTGTTGTGGTGCCGAGGGCAGGGTTTGGACTAAAGACAGTTGGTAACAAATCTCGGACTGTTACGCAGAATGGGAACGAGGCAAGCGTTATGATTAGCAGATTCCGTTAGTGTTCAAATGGGCTGCTTGCTAGTAGTCAAGTCGCAATTTCGCGCTCTTTTTCAGCATCGGAAATAAGACGTTCTCCATTCTCTTCTGTTGTTTTCGGAAGCAGACCTTTCCTCTTCACCCACAACCAAACCACTATGATCGTAACAATAGTGGACGCCAAAATGAGCGCGAGATACCAGCCCATGTCCGCTGGACTGAATACGAATATGTTAGTTTGGGACATCACAGTGGCTATTGTATTTGGCACGATAAATCCTGCGCTGAGGATTGCAAGAAATCCAGCGAGAAGCGTGATCCTGTTGTTGAGTACTGCTAATCGGTTGTTAAGTAACGCCAACCGATTGCTGTATTCCTGCAACTTGTTATTCTTTTCCTGGAGTAAATTATTCTTTTCTTGCAGTTTGTTGTTGCGGTCTGCTAACTTGTTATTCTTATCTTGGAGCAGGTTATTCCTGTCCTGCAGTTGATTATTGTGTATTGACTGTAAACATTCAAGCCCAGACGCAAGAATTTCAGATAGGTGTTCAGCCAAGCTTAGCTGGTCACGCACTTCTCTTATCAAAATGCTTATCTTATCAAGCACTTGATCGTCATCAGACATGAGGTCGGCGTCACCATAGCGAAGTGAATTAAGCGTATCCGAAGTCCCCCAGAGGCATGAAAGATATCTTACGAGTGTGAGCTTCATCTGGTATATCTCATCGCCGACTGCGCTGGGCACAATGTTGTCGCTCTGAAGATCTTTAGTTAGGTCCTCACTGCCCTTATCTATCTCCTGAAGCTGCTCGAAATTCCTTTCGTTGTTTTCATCTATGATGCGGATGAGCATCAGCGTTAGCCAATCGACCTGCTTGAGGTTCGGTGGAAGTCTCTTCAAGAAAGCTTCCGCATAACGGTGTAAATTGCGGTAAACGTGAGTTTCTTTGCTGCGTATTGTCAATATGAGGTTCTTCTTAAGAAGCATAAGTACTGGATTTATCGTAATGTCAAAACCCTTCACACTAATTGCTGGAAGGAGCAAACCCATCTCAGTGTTATAGTCCTCATAGCCACCCTGAAAACGCGTTCCATCCCCCAGTCTTGTCAGCAGTTGTTTTATTAGCAATTCTGAAAAGCCGACTTTGACCCCTGTTTCTACGACTTCCTTCTCAAAGTCGCCCACTTTAACATCTAACCACGCGATAGATGCATGCTCTATTAAAGGGAAGAAATCCTCAAGATGGCTTGAACGTTTGCTCACCGTGCCACTTCTTGCAAGAGTGAAGCAAAAATTAAGGTCTTTCTCTTCGGATAGAGTTCCAACCCTGTCCTGCCAGTCAGTCATACCTCTGTCCCCCATCATGTCGCTAGAGAAGAAGTGTCTTCGCTTAAAGGCGTTTTGGGAAACCTGCCACAAGGATTCTGATAAAAGTGGATTGGTGCCGAGGGCAGGGTTTGAACCGGCGACGACTCGGTCTTCAGCCGAGCGCTCTCCCAGGCTGAGCTACCTCGGCACGCAGCGTTGGGAGTTACAAAATCAGAAGTGAGTAGGTGTTTTAAAGTTTTCTGAATGAGAGTTTGGAGAATGTTGGGCGTTTGCTTGAAACCGCTCTTTGTTAGTGTCGGAATCGGAGTATTGAATAGATAGAGAAAGGAAACATCGCTTAATAACGAAAACGGGCTTGCTGTGGGATTGAGGAGGAGTTAAGATGGGAAAGAAGGCTATTATCACTGTTGAATTGGTTGACGCGAGCGTCACAAGTTCAAACAGCGCGATTGCGGAAGAAATGCTTCAATGGTTCAAAGACCAAGCATTGCCCGCGCCATGGGTTAAAGAAGTAAAGACGGTTAAAGTGCAGAACGCTTAAACGCCGAACAAGGCCACGTGATGTGTTAGGATATATCCTATCAACGCGCTGGTTAAGAAGCACGCGAACATTATAAGCTGATCATGCTTGTGTTCTTTTTCAAATTCGTCCTTTTTTGGTCTATGCAATATCATGCACCTTTCTAGTTCTTGTTTTGGGTGTTGCGGGGGAAAGGTTTTATGAAGGGACAATCAATATTTGGGATTCAGGATACACCGCAGGGCCGGTAGTCTAGCTGGCTAGGACGTCGCCCTCACGCGGCGAAGATCACCGGTTCAAATCCGGTCCGGCCCACTTCACTTTTATAGATCAGGAATGGGGTCTGTCCATTATCTCATTCTTCATCTTTCCCAATCCGACTGGGACGGCGACATCATCCCCCGTAGATAGAACAGCGTCCCAGTCTAATATGAACATTGTCAATACAATGCTCTGG
>Ga0214473_10011800_pt1 | contig 10263 bp, 8 predicted proteins | sample RVTome_7_FD_203509 | JGI IMG/M metagenome (GOLD analysis project Ga0214473, IMG submission 203509) | Soil microbial communities from uranium-contaminated site in the Upper Colorado River Basin, Wyoming, United States - RVT98D197 | ecosystem: Environmental > Terrestrial > Soil > Contaminated >... | reverse complement strand
ATAGGCAAAAACCACCCTGTCATCTTTAGCAAGAGCATTCGTTAATAGATTAATCATTTTCTTTTTATCCATAATCTACTTTACCCGTTAACATTGAAAGATAAAGAAAAAGAAATGATTCCAAAGAAGTAAGATTGGTGGCGGTGCAGGGATTTGAACCCCGGACACTGCGGATATGAGCCGCATGCTCTGACCGACTGAGCTACACCGCCAGACTCAATCAATTTTACTGAATCCCTGTTAATTGTCAATATCTTTATCGGGAGGACTTTAAGAAACCACGTTGTACTCTCAGAGTAAGTTTTTAAAGAAGGGAAGAACGTAGTTCCTCAGTTACGAGTGCAATAGGGTCGGAGTGGTCTCCCCTCCGAAACCTTGAAAAGCGGATCATCAGAGGGAGGATCATCGGCGGGCTGTGCTACGGGAGACTGCTTTAAAGGTATCCGCTCTTCTGCTCATCCCTTGAAAGGTTCCGCTTCAAATTTTCTCCAGAGAGACCACCCCGACCCATAGAATAGGATTTCCGAGCATCACTGAGGGATCACGGAAGAACTTGAGAAGGGATGCCTTTTTTAAGCAGGTTATGTTATGATTTCGGCTAATGGGCAGGATATTTCTGAGAAAGAAAGTCTTCCTTCTATTCTCCCTGATCACTATCCTTTGGGCATTCGGAGAAGCCTTTGCTTCATCCCCTAATTTTGATTTTAATATTCAATCCCACCAACTGATGATCCAGATCGACCCATCCCAGCACCTCCTCAAAGCGGAGGATCGGCTTGAAATAAATATAAAATGGGGAAGGCACCAACCCCTTTCATTTCTCCTCAATCAAAAATTGAAGATTACCCGGATCATTGACCAAAGGACAGGACAACCGCTGAATTGGTCTGAGACCTCTTTTTCAGCATATGCCAGGAGACTGGATATCTCTCTTCAAAAGATAGGAGAGCCTCTGCTTCTCTCCATTTCTTATGAGGGTCCTATCTATGACCCGGTCGCCAAGGAGAGGGAACTTCAATTTGTAAGAGGAGATCAAACCTCCGGACTGATCGGCCCAGAAGGGGTTTATTTGCCGTCCTCTTCACATTGGTATCCTGACAAACCGGACTCGATGGCCATATTCCAGGTAGAGGCAACGATTCCCGAACCTTTTCGAATCGTCACTCAAGGTGAACTTGTCTCTGAAAATCTCAAGGGCGGCGCCTGGAGCAGCAAATGGGTCAATGGATTGCCGGCTGCAAACCTCACGCTCGTAGCCGGGAAATATTCTGTGAAGAGGAGAGAGGTCGAAGGGATTAAACTCTCCACCTATTTCTTTCCGGAGGATGATCGGTTTTCAGAAATATTTCTAAATGCGGCCGAAGAATATCTAAAAATCTATTCAGGCCTGTTGGGTCCTTACCCCTTTAAAAAGTTTGACATCGTCCAAAACTTCTTTTCGAGCGGCTATGGTATTCCGACCTTCACCCTTCTTGCTCCGGAAACCATCCGGCAGGGAAAAGAATTCCTCAGACCGGGGGCCTTGGATCATGAAATTGTCCATTCCTGGTGGGGGCATTATGTCAGCCTCAAACCCGGCACGGGAAATTGGGTGGAAGCTCTGACCACTTATTGCACCAATTATTACTATAAGGAGTGGAGGATAGGAAAGGAAATTGCCCGCAAACACCGGCAGGAGGTGATGCAGAAATATGCCATTCAAGTCCATCCTTTAAAAGATTATCCTCTGCGCAGGTTTGAGGGCAAAGAGTCAGAATCGGACGCCCAGATTGGTTATGGAAAAGGCTCCATGGTCTTTCACATGCTCCGGAGAATCGTCGGAAAAGACCTCTTCTTCGCCACCTTGAGACAATTTGCGACGCAATACGGGGGGAAACAGGCCGGTTGGGAGGATATGAAGAAAATCTTCGAAGAGGCGAGTGGCAAGCGACTCACTCACTTCTTTTCTCAGTGGTTAGATCGCTCCGGCGGGCCCCAATTAAAATTGGAAAATGTTAAAGTTCAGAACACCTCAAATGGTTACATCGTCTCAGGGGAGGTGGTTCAGGAGGGTGACGTCTATCAGCTCCTCGTCCCTATTGAAGTGGATGATGGTTTGGGAAAGAGGCGCCTTTTTTTGGAGGTTTCAAAAAGAAGAACTTCTTTTTCCATGGAGGTTCCAAAAACGCCGCTCAACCTTACCTTAGACCCTGATGATCATCTCTTTCGAAGACTATACCCGGAAGAAATTGTTCCGGGATTGAATGCCATGCTGGAAGACCGCGAAAAGGTCATCATTGTTTCAGATCAGGGAGACGAGGAAAGTCGAAAGATCTATTTCGAATTGGCCAAAACGGTAAGGGAGAAAAAGGGCGGAGAGGTTCTATCCCTGAAAGAGGTCACAGAGGAGAAACTTAGAAATTCCTCGGTGATGTTATTAGGGGAAAGCTGGAAGACCCCAACCATTTCGAAACTCGTTTCAAATATTCCAAAACCCATTGATCATAAAAATGGTTCATTTTTTATAAAAGGGGGTAGAATTGACGAAGGAGATGAATCCCTCCTTCTCACCTTTTCCAACCCTCTCCATCCTGGGAAATGGGTAACCATTTACTTCGGACGATCAGCCAGCGCTCTTTTACGAGCCCGGTACATCTTCTTCTATGGCTGGGATAGTTACATTCTTTTTAAGAACGGAAGGCCAAAAGAAAGGGGAAATTTTTCTCCAAGAAGCTCCTTCATCTCCTATGACTTCCTAAAAGAGATAGGGAGATAGGGAGATTGGGTGATGAGGAGATAGGGAGAGGGAAAGAGAAAATTTGGAATAGTGGGGCAATGGAATCATGGGAGATCAGAAACAGTTAAGCGGCCACGCGACACGGGCACGGTCACGATAATTGGCTGAGTGCGGAGGGGTGAAATATGAAGATTGCTTATTTTGACTGTTTTTCCGGAGCCAGTGGAGATATGATCCTCGGGGCCCTGATCGATGCAGGTTTGAGCGCCCGACGATTGAGAGAGGAGTTAAAGAAATTAAAGATTCCCATAAATTTAAAAGTCAAAAAAGTACTCAAACAGGGGATCTCTGCAACCCAAGTGATGGTGGAGGGGAGGAGCGAAAAAAGATCCCATCGCAATTTGAAAGAGATCCTGAGGATCGTCGAGAGAAGCGGTGTTGAACCCAAGGTAAAGGAAAAGAGCGCGGAGATTTTCAGGCGGATTGCCTCGGTGGAAGCGAAGATTCATCACACCACCATGGAGGAGGTCCATTTTCACGAATTGGGTGGATTCGATTCCATCGTCGATATTGTTGGATCCGTATGGGGCATTGGACAACTGGGGATTGAAAAAATCCATGTCTCGAAGGTGAATGTGGGAACAGGATTTGTAAAATGCGAACATGGGATCCTTCCCGTGCCTGCTCCCGCTACCCTGTCCCTGATGGAAGGGAAACCCATCTATTCATCAGGAGTGGAAAGGGAACTTTTTACTCCCACTGGAGCGGGTATCCTTACCACGTTGGGCTCTGAATTTGGCTCAATGCCTTTGATCCATGTAGAACGAATTGGATATGGGGCTGGCCGGGATAACCTTCCTCATCCCAACCTCCTGAGACTGATCATCGGAACTTCGGAGTCAACTTCCGGAAAAGAGAGGGTTGTGGTTATTGAAACGAACATTGATGACATGAACCCTCAGTTCTATGATTATCTGATAGAAAAGCTCTTAGCCATGGAAGTTCTGGAAGTATTTATCACCCCCATCCTGATGAAGAAGAGTCGACCGGGCCATCTCCTCACCATCATTTGCCCTTCTGAAAAGCTCCCTTTGGTGACAAAATTTCTCCTGAGAGAAACAACCACTCTTGGTCTGAGGTGGCATGAGGAGGAGAGGGCGAAGGCCGATCGGGAAATCCTGACCAGAGAGACTAAATACGGTAAAATACGATTCAAATTGGCCAGATGGGATGGCAGGGTCGTCAACCTTTCTCCAGAATATGAGGATTGCAAAAGATCGGCGTTAAAGAAGGGGGTTCCTCTTAAGGAAGTCTTTGAGGAGGCAAAGAGAGTGGCAATTACTTTACAAGGAAATAGGCGACTGGTTTCAAAAAAAATCGTGAATAAAAGGCCTAAAAAGCCCGTCTAATTATTTAAAGTACCTAACCCTTCCTTGAAATTTCTATTTTGAAGATTTATATTTTAATAGAAGGGAGTGAAGAAATATGAAATATATTAAATTCATTGGGATTTTAGGAGTGTTGCTCGCAATAACCTTTTTGGCGCCTAGCCAGGGATGGACGCAATTATTCCCTTACTCGGGAGGGGCACCACCCAAACCGGGGACGCACCCACCGATCATTACCCACGCTTTTGCTGTAGATAAGGGATATTATGGGATGATTTGGCGAATCTATATTGAGGCCGAAGACCCAGATGGTGATATGCTGAGAGTTGCAGCAGTGGTGGATCAACCCGGTTATGGTCATTATCCGACCGACTGGATCTATCTTAAACCCCAGAATCAAAAGAGTTTCAAAGGTTATCTCCAGTGGAATACCTTTAGTTCAAAGGCGTCGTATCTGAGGGAGTGGACGGAAATTACCTTGCAGGTTTCGGTTATCGACAAAGCCGGGAATGAAAGTAATGTAGTGGTATTCCCATTTTCCTTTGAAACAGGGGTAAAGGGCCAATATCAATCCAAACCCCCTGCTCCCTTTGATCAAGGGGATCTGCCAAGGGTTGGGTATGTTCATATCGATCTGTTTGAGCCGACGCAGATGACGGGAGGAGATGGAGGGATAGGGTTGGATTAAGATATTTAGCCCCTAAAGTGCATTTATACTTTTTTAAGGACCCAGCCCAAAAGGGTCCTTTTTTTATTTCCTCTTGCTTTTCTTAGTGCGGAATGGTAAATTTTTTAACATCTCATAAAGAGGGAGGGAAATGATGAGAAAAAATATCTTCCATTGGAAATCTGTGATGGTTTTATTGTCGGTTGTCCTTTTAGGGCTAGCCTGGATGGGCTGTTCGACAACGGTTAAAGAGCGGCAACGAGGTCAACCCGTAACGGAGGCAACGGGAGAGGCAAAGGCAGAAGGGGAGGGGATGGGTAAATATTATCTTGACGATGTTCGTATCCCAAACGAATTAAATTATAAGCCCAGTAAATCCTTCGTCTATGAAACTGCAAAATTTAAAGCCGGTATTCTATATTTTACAAAATGGCGGCTCGATGTATCGTCTTTGATCGACTTTTTTACTTATAATATGGAGAAGGATAACTGGAAGCTGGTAAACAGTTTTAAAGGGAAGGAATCCTTCCTCAATTTTTCAAAGCCCGATAAGACGTGTTTTGTCAAAATTAAAGAAAAATGGACAGGGACGACCATCGTAGAAATCCAAGTTGGACCACTAGGAGAAAAGAAGATGTAAGAGTGGAGTATGTTATTTGATCAAGTCAAAAGGACCATTGACCGCTACAATTTATTAGAAAAAGGGGATCGGTTGATCCTGGGTGTCTCTTCAGGGGTGGATTCAATGGTCCTCCTCCATTTATTAAATGCCTACCGTGAAGCGTTTGACCTATCTCTCATCGTAGCTCATGTCAATCATGGTTTTCGGCCCGAGGAGTCAGAAAAAGAAGCCAAACTGGTTGAGAAGGAATCCGCACGGCTTGGCTTCACCTTTGAATACGGGCAATTCAATGTGAGGGAATTCCAAAAACTGGGGGGGCTTTCCCCACAGGATGCAGCCAGAAGGATCCGTTTTCATTTCTTCTATGAGCTCCTCCAAAAGCATCACGCTCAGAAGATTGCACTGGGTCACAATGCAGATGATCAGGTGGAGACGGTCCTCTTACGACTGATCAGGGGATCTGGGTTGCAGGGTTTAAAAGGGATCCTTCCCATTCGGGAGGGGAGGGTGATTCGGCCTCTTCTTGAAGTGGGGAGAGGAGAGATCGAAGCCTTTGCCATAGAAAAGAAGATCTCCTTCCTATTCGATTCATCCAATTTAAAGAAGGATTACCTTCGGAACAGAATACGTCTTGCTCTGATCCCTTTGATCGAAAGAGAGTATCAGCCCAATTTCAAGGAGGCTGTCCTGAGGACATCGAGTATTCTCAGGGGTGAGAATGATTATTTGGAGAAAGGCGCAGAGGAGGCCTATCAAAAGATTGTCCGGGAGGAAGGGGGCACTTTTTCCTTCAAATTCTCAGAATATGAATCTCTTCACCAGGCTATTCAGTGGAGAGTGATCAAGAGGATGCTGGGAAAGATTGATGATGGGGGAATGGTCATGGAGGAAGGGGAGTGGTCAGATGTTCATAAAATTTATCAGCGGTTGCGACAGTCTTCTCCAAGCTTCCTTTTAAAGTTAACGCATGGAGTCCGGGTTGAGAAACGGTATGGCCTTGTTTTATTGGGGGAAGGAGGGGTGAGTCCATTGCCACCTTTTGAAGTGGAACTGACTTTCCCGGGCCGTACCTTTATCGAAGAGATCGGGAAAGAGGTGGTGATTGAAGAGACGGACCGAGATCGGTTGAGAAGTTTCAACGGACCTTCCACCGCAGCTCTTATGGATTACGAAAGTCTTCAATTTCCATTGAAGATGAGGAATTTCAGGCCCGGCGATCGATTTGATCCATTGGGAGTGAAAGGAACTCAAAAGTTAAAAGATTTTTTTATCGATCATAAGGTCCCAAAGTTTGAGAGACCCAGGGTCCCGCTGCTCATTTCAGGAGAGATGATCGCCTGGATAGTCGGCTACAGAATCGATGAACGGGTAAAGGTCACCGGGGAGACAAAAAAAGTTTTAAAAGTGACGGTCGTTTAAAGAAGCCTATTTACTATTACTACGCTCCCCTCTAACTCTGAAAATTCTATAACACCCCTTGACAAGCAATGGAGGTTAGGTTAAAAAAAATCAATTCCCATAGAAAAAGTATGATTTTATAACATATGAGAATATCAACGAAAATTAGATACGGGGCAAGGGCAATGCTCGAACTCGCCTATCATTATGGAGAGGGCCCAATTGAATTAAAAGAAATAGCGAAGAAAGAAAATATATCTTTAAAATATCTTGAGCAAGTCATTAATCCGCTTCGTGCGGCTGGCTTAGTGAAATCAATTCGTGGGTCCAAGGGTGGTTATTCGTTAGCCAAACCCCCTTCTGACATCTGTTTGTATGATGTGGTTGAAACGCTGGAAGGTCCACTTAATTTACTTGAATGTCTGCGTGACCCGAAGGTCTGTCAGAAAGTCCCGTCCTGTGTCACGCGAGATATTTGGGAGGAGGTTTCAGAAGCCATATCCAAAATATTTTATTCGGTTACTTTAGAAGAGATGGTCAATCGAAAAAGAGATAAAGAAGAACGTAATTCTCCAATGTACCAGATATAGAATGAAAATAATAAATCCTAAGCACGAAATCCGAAATTCGAAACAAGCACAAATGTTCAAAATTCAAATGACTTAAACGAATAGAAATATTTTATAATTTGAAATTCGAAATTTGAATTTGTTTCGGATTTCGATATTCGAATTTCGGATTTCTTGGAGTAAAGCGATGGCGAAAATAGCCAACTTCATTTCGGAATTGATAGGACACACACCTTTATTAAGATTGAATCGGATCACCGATGGGTGTAAGGGAGAAGTCATAGCCAAACTTGAGTCTTTCAATCCCTGTGGAAGCATTAAGGACCGGATCGGCTTTTCAATGATTGAAGCGGCTGAAAAGGCAGGGCTGATTCGGAAAGATACGATCCTTTTAGAGCCCACCAGTGGCAACACAGGGGTTGCTTTGGCATTTATCTGTGCGGCGAAGGGATATCCACTGGTTCTGACGATGCCGGATACCATGTCCGTTGAACGGATTCATCTTCTCAGAATGTTTGGAGCAGAGGTGATTCTGACACCCGGCAATGAAGGAATGACGGGCGCCGTGAAGACAGCCGAGGAAATGGCTTCTAAAGACTCCCGGTATTTCATCCCCCAACAGTTTAAGAATCCTGCTAACCCGGAAATTCACAAAGCGACCACTGCTTTAGAAATCTGGGAGGATACCGACGGACAAGTGGATATTTTGGTGGCAGGGGTAGGAACGGGTGGAACGATTACTGGGGTCTCTGAAGTTATCAAGAAAAGAAAACCAGAATTTGAAGCTATTGCAGTAGAGCCGGAGAGTTCTCCTGTTCTTTCCGGAGGGAGACCGGGGCCTCATAAGATACAGGGGATCGGAGCAGGTTTTGTTCCGGAAGTGCTTCAAATGGGTTTGGTCGATGAGGTGATCAGAGTATCGAATGAGGATGCAGGATTGTTTACCAAAAGGCTGGCCAAGGAAGAGGGGGTATTGGCAGGAATCTCTTCGGGTGCAGCAGTTTGGGCGGCCATTGAGGTGGCGAAGAGGCAGGGCAGCAAAGGGAAGATGATTGTCGTCATCCTCCCCGATACGGGAGAACGGTATATCAGCACCTGGCTGTTTAATGGAATGAAGTGATAGTAGGGAGTTATTAGTTCGGGGTTCGGAGCACTGATTGTTTAACTCCGAACTCAAAACTCTGGACTCCGAACTGAAAGAGGGGGTGATCTTATGTTATGGATCATGGATGGCCCCGGAAGGGGAAAATGGCTGATTGCTGATAGCTAATCGCTAATAGCCAGGAACAAGAACCTGAAGAATAAAAATAAAGACCATTAGCTATACGCCATACGCTATAGGCTAACTTAGGAGGGAAAGCATGGCCAAGACCATTGAGGAAATAAATGAGAAGATTAAGAAAGGGAAGGCGGTTGTCTTAACCGCCGAAGAGATCATTGATTATGCTGCGGAAAAGGGAGTGAAGAGGACAGCGCAGGAAGTGGATGTCGTCACCACAGGGACCTTCGGTCCAATGTGTTCTTCAGGGGCCTATTTCAATGTGGGTCACTCAAAGCCCCGGATCAAACTGGGAGGGGGAAAGACCTATCTCAACGATGTTCCGGTCTATACAGGTTTTGCAGCCGTAGATTTTTTCTTGGGCGCAACAGCAATGCCGGACGACGATCCAAGGAATAAAATCTTTCCAGGGAGGTTTACTTATGGAGGAGCCTATATCATTGAAGAACTGGTCGCTGGAAAAGATGTCAGGCTGACTGCCACCGCTTACGGGACGGATTGCTATCCCAGAAAGAGTTTGGAGACTTATATCTCCCTCAAGGATATGAACGAAGCGGTTCTTTTGAACATCCGGAACGCCTATCAGAACTACAATGTGGCTGTCAATCTCTCGGAGAAGGTCATCTATACCTATATGGGAGTCCTTCAACCCAAAATGGGAAACGGGACCTACTGCAGTGCAGGCCAACTCAGTCCCCTTCTCAATGATCCGTACTTCAAGACGATCGGCGTAGGGACTCGAATTTTTCTCGGCGGAGGCATTGGATATGTGGTTGGAAACGGAACCCAGCATAACCCTGGAGTGAAGAGGACTGAGGCAGGGGTTCCCAAATCGCCATCCGGCACGCTCTGCGTCACGGGAGATCTCAAGATGATGAGTCCGAAATGGCTCAGAGGAACTTCCTATACGGGGTATGGGGTGACCCTTACCGTAGGGATTGGAGTCCCCATTCCCATTTTAAATGAGGAGATCCTTCGGTATGCTGCGGTTCGGGATGAGGAGATCTTGGCTCAGGTGGTGGACTATAGTGAATCCTATCCTCAATGTGTTCCCGGGAGCATCGGAGAGGTGAATTATAAGCAGCTCAAGAGTGGCCGGATTACGGTTCAGGGAAAAGAGATTCCTACCTCTGGCCTTTCCAGTTATCTGAAGGCCAGGGAGATTACTCAAATCTTGAAAGAGTGGATCGAAGCAGGAAAGTTCTTTTTGACCCAAGCGGTTGAACTTCTCCCTTCTGCCGATTCTGGGATCGCTTTTAAAACCTTAAAAGAACGACCCATCAAGAAAAATTAAGATTTCAGATCGCAGATTTCAGATTGAAAAATCCAAAATCCAAAATCTAAAATCTGAAATTTGAAATTGAAAAGGGGGTGCCCCATGCAGAAAAAAAGAATTGTTCTCAATTATCCTTCCCATCTCGTCGATCAACCGGTCATCTCGAAACTCGTCAAGGATTATGATTTGATCGTCAATATTATGAGAGCCCGGATTACGCCCAATGAGGAAGGAAGGCTCGTCTTAGAGCTTACCGGGAAGAGGGCCGGGATGGAAGCGGGGTTTAAATATCTTAGCGAGATAGGCGTGGAGATCCAGCCATTGGCTCAGGATGTCAAGTGGCATGAG
>Ga0214473_10011799_pt1 | contig 10263 bp, 1 predicted proteins | sample RVTome_7_FD_203509 | JGI IMG/M metagenome (GOLD analysis project Ga0214473, IMG submission 203509) | Soil microbial communities from uranium-contaminated site in the Upper Colorado River Basin, Wyoming, United States - RVT98D197 | ecosystem: Environmental > Terrestrial > Soil > Contaminated >... | reverse complement strand
TGAACAAAGTCGCACCGTACGGGGTCGTGAGCTCGTCCACGAAGTCCCCGGACCCATAGTGGAAGCTCGACGTGAGCCCGACAACGTCGGTGATCGCGACGAGCCGCCCGGCGCTGTCGTATTGGAGGCTCGCGGTCCGGCCAAAGGGGTCCGTCACGGCCGTGATCTTCAACGGATCGCTGTTGCCGTAGGTAAGCGTCGTGACTTGGCCCAAGGCGTCGGCCACGGCGACCAGCCGCATCTGAATGTCATAGACGAACTGCACGGAGTTTCCCTGGGGATCCCTTTCCTCGGTCAGGAAGACTTTCCTCGGAAACGAGATCGCACCGTCGGGCTGCGCGTACACCTCGACGCTTCCGTCGGACAGCCGCCGCTCGTAAACGATCGGACTCGCCGAGGTCCGCACCAGCACCGCCCGGCTTCGCCACTCGGGTGCGTAGCTCTGTGTGACGGCATTGAACCCCGTATAGGTCTCAACGCCCCCGCCCCTGCCGTAGACAGTCGCCGTTTGGCTCCCGTCGGAGGGGTCGTCCGTCACATACCCCAGCCAGTTAAATGTCCATTTCTGTCCAAGGTTGCTATATGTAAAGACCGCGGGCTGGAAGACCTCTCGCTGATTGTAGGTGACGACGAACCGCACCGGCGGCCCGCGAGGAGGCGTGTAGCCCACTGGTGAGTCCGTGATGCGGAGGGCGGCGAGCAAGCTGAGGAAGGTGTAGCTGGCCATTCCGGGGCCGCAGATCCCGCCGCCGCAGCCGCCTCCGTTTGTGTCTTCACAAGGCAACTGATCATTCTGATTGGCATCGTTCGGGCAACCCCGACCAAAGACATCCCCTCCTTCCTCATCACTCACGGTGCGGTATCCGGAGGGAGCCTCGGATGCGAGTCCATAGCCGCTCGCCTCCTCCTCCAGCGCCTCGGCAGGAAGCCAGCGCTCTTCCTCGAACACCGGGTCCGCGACGAGATACCGGTTGCCGGAGCGTTCCAGCAGGGTCGCGAAGTGACCCGTCTTGAGGTGGATCACCGAGGGAACCGGAAAGGGCGCCCCCTCGGCCTCGCGCTTGAACATCTCGAGCTCGAGCCCAGCCGATCGGGCTAGCGCTTTGAGCTGAACGAGCGACGTGCCCTTGGGGCCGGCGGGTGCCTGGTCCACTCGATCGTCGCGGCGCCCTTGGACGAGCCACAGCAGCTGGCCAACCGCGGCAGGCCCGCAGCGGAACGCTTCCTCGGGCCGGTTCTTCATCAACCACAGCGCTTGACGCGCGTTCTCGACTCGCTCGGCGGCCCCGCCCGATAGCGGGTAGTCTTCCACCTCCAGGAGCAGGGTCTCGAGCTCCTCCATCCGGCCGAGGCGCGCCAACAAGAAGGCGCGCTCGCCGAGCGCTCGAGAGGCGAGGGCGCGCACCCGGGGCTCGGCCGACTCCTTGCCTTCCCTCCACGCCCGCTCGGAGACCAAAAGCGCCTTCGAGAAGTACCCGTAGCGCACCGCTACGATCGCGAGGTTCGTTTCGATCGAGCTCCTCCAGGCGGATCCAGGGTGGGCCGAAAGGAACGACTCGAAGGGTTCCACTCCGGCGCGAGACGGCTCCACGAGGTAGGCTTTGATGGCGGCGGCCAGGGCCTGGTTCTCCTCGGGCGAGGATGGACCCTCGGGTACGAAGGGTTCTTCGAACACCCGCGCCCGGACCAGCTCCTCCTCGAGTGGCGGATCGGAAAGCATCGGCAGCGCCGCGGGCTTTTGGACCTGGGGGAGCTTCCGGTTCCCCAGCTTCGAGCTCGGCTCTGGTTCTTTCTTCTCCTGGGGAGCCTGCGGAGCTTGAGAAGCGATGCCAGCCCATACTTCCTGAGGCCAAGACGTCCAGAGCAGAGCGACTATCAGAGCGCGCGCCAGCCATCGGAAGAGACGAGAGCGCGAAAGGCCGCGACCTCGGGGGGATCTCGGAGCACACCATCCCGCGCGGCCGCGTGCGAAAAGCCACCCCTTCGACTCGATCGGCGCTTTCTGGATATTCAACGCAACCTCCGGTCCTGAGCGAGGCGAGGGCGTCATGGAACCACCTGGTCCGACATTCATGGCGGGCAGGGGCTCGGCGTACACACCGTGCTCACGAATACCGCGTTCGTCGGCTCCGTTAAGATGATGCCGGGCGGCGTCACGTCACCCGGCGTCGGCGGCACGCAGGTCCTTGTCGCGTCGAGAGGGAAACAGTCGGCCGCATCGCCTACCGCGTCACCGTCCGTGTCCCACCGGAACGGATCCGTTCCCTTCGTCAGTTCCAGCGCGTTCGTGAGGCCGTCGCCGTCAGTGTCCAGGTTCGTCCCCGAGACGCCCGAATCGACCGCGGCCCCGTCGAGGATGCCGTCGTCGTTGGAATCGGGGTCGGCGGGGCTCGTGCCGCTTCGGAACTCCTCGAGGAAACCGAGGCCATCCCGGTCACCGTCGCTCGCGAACGCCCACCCCATCCCCGCATCCACGAGCACGGACCCGTCCGCGGTAAGTGCCTGAGCGCTGCCTGGGCCGAGCCACAGCCCCACCCGCCGCTCCGGCGCCGACACCCCGACCATCACATCGCCGGCCTCGTATCCGAAGGTTGTGGCCTTGCCAGAATCCAGCTCCAACGTCGACACTACGTCGGCGGCCGAGCCGGGGACACCCCACGAGAAACTGTCGGGGGAGCTCACAACCGTCGGCGTTCCTGAGAGGTTGACTCCCAGCGGATGTAAGGGACTCGTCATAGCTATCTTTGTCTGTCCGGCCGCCGTGTCGAAATCGGTTCCGGACGTCCCTCCGGTCAGCCCCATGTTTGGGAAGTTGCCGGCGCCGGTCGTGAGAATGGGCACCGCCACGTCGCGAAGCTTCGTATTCAGCTGGCCCGGATTCGCTGAGGGCGCGATGAAGACCAGAGCCATTCCCACCGTGCTCGAGCTCGTCACTGCCTGGCTCGTGACCACCGTTGTCGGATATCCCTGGCCCAACAGGCGGTCGCGGATGGCCAGGTCCGACGCTGTGAGCGTCGCGGATCCAGTCACCAAAAGGGCGGGAACTCGTCTCTCCGTGAGCCACTTCACCGCGGCATCGAACAGCGCCCACGCTTCCGCCGTGTAGCTGCTCGCCTCACTGAGCATCCCCACGCGCCGACCGGGAGCTACGAAGCCCCCGACCATGGTGACGCCCTCGGGGTAGGCGAACAGAAGCGCTTGGGTGGGGGCGCTCGGGACGACGGCGACCTTGATTGCGCTCGCCACTGGAACGCCGAAAACCTGGCTCACAAGGTTCGGGAGGTGGGTCCATACGGTGCCGCTCAGTCGCGCGGCGAGCGCATGGGTGCTCACGATCGTCGCCCGCTGACCGACGGTCGTGCCGTAGTCAGTACCGGCCACGGTGCCCGTCATCTTCATGTCGTCATACACGTTGGGCTCCTGGCACAGCACCGGTGTCGCGGTGTCGCGGAACTTGGCCAGTAGGACGTTGGAGTCGACCGTGTCGGAAATCACGACGATGGCCTTGCCGTTGGCGTCGCCAGCCACGGCTTGCGAGGCCGTCTTTACGGTCACCGACGTGCCAAACTGCTCCAGCCGCGCCTTGAGCGCCGCGTCGTTCGCTGGCAGCGTCAGTGAACCGACGACCAGGAGCGCGGTCACCGCAGCCTCCACCGTGACCTGCACGTCATCGCTCGCTTGGGCCGCTCCGTCATTCACGGTCACCCGGAGCACGTAGATTCCGGAAACGGAGAAGGAGGCCGTCGTCGTCTTGGCCGACGGCGTTCCGAACGTGACTGTCCCCGGGCCGCTGACCTTCGTCCATGCGTATGTCAGGGCCGGATTCGGCAGCCCGTCGTCTCCCGCGACGGCGGTCAGGCTCGTGGCGAAAGGGAGTCTCACGGTCCGGTCGGGACCAGCACCCACCGCCGGCGCTGCATTTGCTCCCGGCGTCAGGACGCTGACCACTGCCGTGTCGAAGCGCGACAAGGCGCCGTCGGAGGCGGTCAGCTTCAGGACGTAGTCTCCTGCGACCGTGAACGTAGCGGTTGTCGAGGGACTCGAAGCGTTGCCGAAGGTGACTGGTGCCGGACCGCCCAGACGGGTCCACGTAGTCGTCACCGCTGCAGGTGGATTGGGCAGGCCATCGTCGACCCTCGAGCCCGCGAGCGACACGACCGCGCTCCCGCCGCTCAGGGTCGCCGCGAGGTCGGGTCCGGCGTTCGGCCAGGGCGCCGCATTCGTGCGGCCCAGCCATAGGATCGTCGCGTCCAGGACCCGCTTCGCTTCGGGTGTCGGTGTCTCGAGCGCCCACATGCCGAAGAACACGCGCCGTTCGGGCGAAGTGAAGCCGACCATCGTGACGTTCTTCTCGTAGGAAAAAACCGACGCTCGGTTCACGTTGCCGACCTGAGTGACCACCTTGACGCCGTTCGCGCTCGGCGTGCCCCAGTCGTGGTTGATCGGCGTCGTGTTCGTGGTGACCGTGCCGGCGACGCCGCCGGAGAGCGGGCTCGTGGGCGGCGATGGCAAGACGCCCTGAGTCTGGTTGGCAGTGCTGCCGCGATTCGTCCCACTCGTCATGGACATGTCGTCCACGATGCCCGCCGTCTCGACGACCACCGGCACCGTCACAGTCCTGAACTTGGCCAGGATGCTCCCGTTCGGCGAGCTGTGCGTGACCCACACGAAGGCGCGACCCGTTGCTTGTGACGCCGCTGACGTCGCGGCCGCCTGGAGGACGACGGGGAACCCGAGCGCCTCGATGCGGCCCTTCAGGTAGCTGTCCGCCGTGGTCAGGGCTACCGGATTGCCGACCACCAGCAGCGCCGACGCCTGGACGCTTACAACGACATCGTCGTAGTTCGTCAGGCCGCCGGACGCGCACGCGCTCGGGTAGGGGACGGGATCGCAGTCGTTCGCTGTCAGGCGCAGGACGTAGGTCCCCATCAGGGAGAAACTCGCCGTCGTCACGGCCTGGGTCGCTGAGCCGAACGTGACCGTCCCCGGCCCGCTCACCTTGCTCCACCCAAGGGACAGCGCGCCCGGGGGGTTGGGGAGGCCCTCGTCCGAGGCCGCACCCGTGAGGGTCACCGACCCGCTCGCCAGGTCGAAGACCTGGTCGGGCCCGGCGTTGACCGTCGGTGGCTGGTTCGAGTCTTCGCCAAAGACCGTGATCACGACGTCGTCGAACGTCCAGAACACGCCATCGTCGGATGCGGACAGGCGTAAGATGAAGGCACCCGTGTTGTTCATCCTCACGGTGGTCGTCAGGGCCGTGCTCGAGGTAACGAAAGTGACCTGGGAGTTCGGAGCTGTTTCGAACACGGACCACTGCACGCTGACCGCTCCGGGCGGGTTAGGCAGCCCTTCGTCGAGTACCGAACCAATGATCGTGAGATCCACGTCTACCGTCGTTGCCTGGTCAGGCCCGGCATTCGCCGCGGGCGGAATGTTGGTCTTCGTCGTCCAGAAGATCGTCCGATCGAAGATGTCGCCGCCAACGGCGGTGAAGGTCTCGGGAATCGGTCCCTGAAAACCATACAGCACGCGGCGGTTGGGTGCGTTCAAGCCGACCATCGCGACACCCTGCTCATAGCCGAACAGCGTCGCGTGCGTGGAATTCGATGTGTGACGGAGAACGTTCTGCGCGTTCGTCGACCCAATGCCCCAGTTCTGCGCGCCCGCACTGTCGCCGATCGTTTGCGTTCCCGTGAGCAAGCCAGCGATTGGGTGCGTCGGCGTCACTACGACGGCCTCGGTCGAGGCCGGATCCAGGCCGCGATCCGCGGCCGTGGCGCCTGTCATGCTCATGTCGTCGACGATGCCCGAGTTCTGCACCAGGACCGGGACCGTGACGTTCCGGAACTTCGCGGCGACGTCGGCGTTCGGAGAGCTGCCGGCCACGAAGACCATCTTCTTGCCCGTGGCGCTGCCAGACGTCGCAGTCGATGCCTTGATGACCTGGACCGTGAAGCCCATGGCCTCCATGCGCGTCTTGTAGGTCTGGTCGCTGGCGGTCAGGGTGAGGTTGCCGACGACCAGGAGAATCGTGCCACTGCCGCCGGTCAGCGCCAGTGGCTCAAGGTCCTCGGTGGGTGACAGGGTCGCGAGCGTCGCCTCGGAGTCCGGGGCCTCCCCGAGGGCCCATCGAATGGACGCATCGAAGAGGACCCACGCCGCGCCACGATAGCGGCTCGCCGTTTCGGGTAAGAGCATGGCCGCCCGCCGAGCCGGTGCGGGTCCACGCGGTGTGTTCGCACCCGCCTCGAACCCGTAGATGGACGCCCTACCGCTCTCAGTGACCGCGACGACCTGAGCGTTCTCGTTGGGCGTCGCCCACGGCATGAACTCCGGTTCCGAGACGAGCGCGTATTCCCCCTCCCCGTCCGCCCCCAACGGATGGTCCCCATTCACGACAACGCCTGTCGTTCCGGAGCGGACCTCGCGGGTTCCGATCCGTTCCGAAGCGAGGCCCAACTGCATGAGCACGTAGGGGTCCATGCTGACAAGAGCAGCTCCCGTCCGGCCGATCGCCGGGTCGACGTCTGGGCCGTCCGCGCTTGGCGAAAAGACAACCAGCGACTCGCTGGAGGCGTCGGTCGGCGTCAACTCGCGGTCCTCGATCACCCGCACGTCGAGACCGAGGTCCCAAAGACGCCGCTCCAGGCTGCGATCCAGATCGGAAGGTTCGAAGCCGCCGATCACGAGAGCCGCTCGGCCGCCCCCTGGAACCGGTGATGCAGGCGGGGGTGTCTCTTCGTCCTGCTTGGAGCTGTCGCCGAAGGTCGCTCGTGGAAACGAAAGCGCCTCCCCCGCGCGGAAAAGCGTGACGCTGCCATCGCTTCCCATCGCGGCCAGAGTGCCCGAATGACTCCAGACCCGCGCAGACTCGGAAGCCGCCATCGGGCCGTCGCTGGCTACGGAAGACTCGCGCCCGAACACCAGCATGGAGCCGTCCGGTAGCGTCACGTAGCTCTCGTCTCCTCGCGTCGCCACCTCCGCCGCTCGAATCCCGGGTACCTCGGTCGGCAAGCTCACGTCCGCACCGTAGCCGAGACCGAGTTGCCCGAGATCGCTGGCGCCCCCGGCCATCAATCGACCGTCCGCGAGGACAACGAGGCTGTGGCCAGCCCCGGCTGCGATTGCGCGTCCGGACTTGATACCTTCAACGGCCACCGGAACGTTCGATCCCCCTGCACCCTCGAGGCCGAGTTGGTTGCGTGAATTCCCGCCCCAAGCGAAGACGCGCATGTCATCGGCGAGGGCCAGGCTGTGCTCCCCGCCCGCCGCGATGCCCACGATCTCAGGCAATCCCACCACCGCGACCGGTCGAGCCGTTGCCTCGTAGCTTCCATCACCGATTTGGCCTGCATCATTCGCTCCCCAGGCGAAGACCCGGCCGAAGGCGGTCAGCGCGAGGCAATGGCCCGGTCCGCAGGACAACTGGCGCACGTCCGAAAGACCGCGCAGCGGCGCCAGTCCCGTGCCCACGCCTCGCCAACGATCGACTCCACCGCCCAGCCGAGCGATCAGGACCTCGCCACCCGAGATGGCCACCGCAACCGCGTCCGAGACACCCGGGAGCCTGGTCCACGTTCCGCTTGCCGAGCCATCGTCTGCCCACGACCAGACCGCGCCTCGCGCGTCCACGAATGCGGATGCGGGTAGCGGCGCGGCGGGCAGGGGGAGATACGACGTGGCTGCGAGCAACGCCAGCATCGCGATCGACGCGCCTGTCTTACCCATTGGACGCCTGCCCTCCCTCGGGTCGAGCAATGAGGAGGCTCCCACCCGCCATGCCTCGAGACCGTTGCGTCGAAGCCTGCTGATGTAGCCGCAGGCTCACGGGGGCATCCGAGCGGAGGCTCCCTCGTTGTCTCATCGCGACCACCTCGCCTCTCCTGAGCTCTACAGGCGGTGCAACACAGGTTTCAAAGTGCAAGATACTTTATGCTTCGGTTCGTTTCGATGTCAAGTAGAAAAGTGGCGTGCGAGCCATACCCTGCGACACCAGAGGGCTTGGGCAGCCAGCGTAAGACACACCCCCGTCAGCCGGACCCCCGTGTCGTAGTGAGGCTGCCCGCCGAGCCGACCCGGCGTTCTCGCAGAAGATGGAGAATGCCGACGGGATCGTCATCGTCGCCCGGGAGTACAACCACAGCTTGAGGATAGGAATTTTGAATCCGGGTCCGCGTGGAGGAGCGAGCAAAGAGGGGTGTTCGAGGGTCAGTGAAAGAGTGAAGAAAGCAGACGAGTCGTGTTTCTCTCTTTGGAGTGAAGTATCAGGCGGGAAGGGGTTTGTGGGAAGGCGGAGCGCGGTCGTGGTGTGGGCGCTTTCATACCTGGGGAAACTGCGATCGGAGCTCTCGGCGAGAGAAAAGACCCGGATCGAGCCCAAGACCTCTGTACGCTACTCGTAACGGAGCGCCGTCACCGGGTCCATGCGCGCCGCCCTTCGGGCGGGAATGGCGCTCGCCGCGAGAGTCGCCGTTCCGAGCACGAGGCACACCGAAGAGAGCGTCCAGGGGTCGAACGGCGACACCTGAAAGAGCACGCTCGAGAGCATGCGTCCGACGAAGAAGGCGCCCGCGAGGCCGAGAAAAAGACCGAAGGCGAGAATCCTCCACCCGTCTTTCAACGACCGCCCCAGAATCTCGCGCGGCGTAGCGCCCAGAGCCATACGGAGACCGTTCTCCCGCGTGCGCTCGGCCGCTTGATAGCTCACGACGCTCGCGACCCCGCTCACGGCGAGGACCAGCGCCACCCCCGCGAAGAACGAGAGCAAGATCGCATAGAGCCGCGGCCGGGCGACGGACTCCTCCAGTCTCGCTTCCATCGTGCGGACGTCGGCGAGAGGAAGCTCGGGGTCGAGTCCTCGGATCGCGTCCTTCACCGATTCGACGATACCGCTCACGCGGGGATCGAAGCGAACGGCGACGCTCATTCGCGAGATCGCTTCGCCCATGGCGTCCGGCACCTGGCGATAGTCGAAGTAGACCTCCGGCTCCGGGTCGCGATCGAGCCCCTCTTGACGAAAATCCGAGACCACGCCGACGATCGCCCCCATGCGATGAACGCGGGCCGCAAGCGGATCCTCCCCCTCGAAGTAGCGCCGGGCGAGCGATTCGTTGACCAGCACCACCCTCGGCGCTCCCGCTAGATCCCCTTCGCCCAGCACGCGGCCGGAGAGCAGCCGGATTCCCATGGCGCGGAAAAATTCAGGGCTGACGATGCGGACGCTCGCGCGCGGCATCTGCATTCGATCGGCGGGGCGCGGCCGGCCTTCGATGTCGAGCATGGTGATCATGCGCTCCTGGTCGAGGGGAAGCGTGGTTACCAGACCCGACGCGCTGACGCCTCCGAGCCCGGAGAGTCTCTCCCTGAGCGCGTCGAAGAAAGCCGTCCGCGCGGCGCCATCGGGATACTTCGTCTCCGGAAGGCTGAGACGGAACGTCAACACGTCTCGCGGCTCGTACCCGGGGTCGTTCCGCGCGAGATTCATGAAGCTCCGCAGCATCAGTCCCGCCGCCGCGAACAGCACGAGGGCGAGCGCGACCTCCGCCACCGCCAGCGCGTTTCTCGACAGGCGGCCGCGAGGACCCGATCCGGCGCTCCCCTTCAACCCGCTCACGACGTCGACCTGAGAGGCTCGAATCGCGGGAAGGAGCCCGACGAGAAGCGCGGTCAGGAGTGCTATGCCGAGGTTGAAGGCCACGACCGGTCCATCGAGAGCGACCTCCTCGAGCCAGGGACTCGAGGGGAGGGCGAGCCGGACGAGTCGAAGGCCGAGCGTGGCGACGACGATCGCAAGGGCGCCTCCCGCGAGAGCGTAGGTCAGGCTCTCCGCGAGGAGTTGCCGCGCGAGCCGGCTCCGGCCGGCGCCGAGCGCCGCGCGGAGCGCCATCTCCGTCTCCCGGCCCTGAGCCCGCGCGAGAAAGAGGTTCGCCACGTTGGCGCAGACGATGAGGAGAACGAACGTCACCGCCACGAACAGAACGAGGAGCGCCGGGCGGATGGGGCGCGCGAGTTGGTCATGGAGCGAAGTGAGGTGGATCGCAACGTCGCGCTCCAGCTCCGGCGGCGCGTCGCTCATACTGCGGTAGCGGTCGAGAAACGCCTGACCCTCCGCCTCCGCTTGCTCGATCGAGACACCTGGCAGAAGCTTGGCCACGACGGGAACGAGCTCGATGCGCATGGCCCCCGGAGGAAGAGGCTCGGGATCGACGTCGGGAAGGGGCACCCAGAGCTCGACCGAGGGTTGCGGAAATCGGAAAGTCCGCG
>Ga0214473_10011798_pt1 | contig 10263 bp, 5 predicted proteins | sample RVTome_7_FD_203509 | JGI IMG/M metagenome (GOLD analysis project Ga0214473, IMG submission 203509) | Soil microbial communities from uranium-contaminated site in the Upper Colorado River Basin, Wyoming, United States - RVT98D197 | ecosystem: Environmental > Terrestrial > Soil > Contaminated >... | reverse complement strand
ATTAATGGCGTATTCGAATGCATCCCTATACATGAAATTTGCTGGTAACTTTAAAATTGGTCTATTTTCTGATTTTATAAGTTCACTGGGAATTAATATTTTTTGGGTAGGACCAAGCTAAGCTTTAGACACTCAAGGAGATATGTTCCAAAAATAGATGTTTTTTGGTCTTAAATCGCCATTTTCACTGGCAAAATTGAGGTTATAAGGAATTGTATTGCCCAGGTCACCCCCTCAAATCCCTAATAAAGGCAATTTTAAATCCAGAAAAGACATTCTAAAGCGAAAATTAGCCTCTTCTTTTAACCATTGACTCATAAAATCTAACACTTGCCTCGGTCCGACCCCAGGATCTCACAGAGCCATTTTGGATGTCATGTTCGAAGTTAACAAAGATAAAGACATTAGAAGAAAGAGGTATCCCAACTCGGCTCTTGAATTTTGCAGGTGGCTGTTAAGAAGTTATGGTGCGGGGAAATTGAGTTTGATTTATGTTGATCTAAAGCTCAAAGGGGAAAAGGAGACCTATGAAGCATTAAAAATAAAATACTTTAAAGATTGTTTGCGAGTTATAGAGAAAAATGTTAAGGGAAGGGGCAAATTTGTCGATACAAGAAAAAAGTCTTTGGAATTATTATGTAAAACCGGGGAAAAGGCTACTATTCCAGAATTGGGAAAAGAAGCACGGAAGGGGAAATATGATATGAACTACAGTAGAATTTCTGTGGGATTAGGTACGTGGGTTGAATTAGGAATTGTTATTGGAAATAATGCGGAAGGATATTCAATAAATGAATCTTTTAAGGCGATTGTAAGAAAAGAATTGAAATCTTAATCATCTTTGTTGTCACGTTGCCCGTCCTTTTAAATTACTCAAGGAGATTCTTAAGAATTTTATCTTGTACTTCTCCTGCAACATTGGGCCTGTCATTTCTCCTTGACCATAACAACAAAATCTGTAATTATTGTGCAGGAGACGATATGAATGAAACTTGTTTCTAAGCAAAACATTCTTCCTACTCTTAAAACTGTTGGTATATTACTAATCGGCTCCCTTATCACATTCCTTTTTCAGGAACCAATAAAGCGCTGGCTCTACGAATCAAGTCCCAGATTAGAATATCAAGTTCTATCTAGCCAGAAGTTAGACAAGTTTGAACTCCTCCAATTACTCCATTCTAATTTCAAAAGAACCACGTTCCGTTTCCCAATGGACGATGACATCATTTCTGAATATCATTACACCATTCTCGAACTCAGGAACAAAGGCAACTTCATTAGGGACGACCTGTTTTTTGATTTAGATTTTAATAATCAAGAAATTAAGATATTGGCTGTTCTTTGCAAGACGATCACCCCAGAAGAACGAGAGATTAAGGCTGAAACGGAAAGACCTCCCCTGGATTTCCAATTGTCCAAACAAGATTTAGAAAGCCCTGCCCCGACAGTGTACTGGAACCCTGATAGCATCGAAATGGGTGCAGTAATTTACCGAAGTTATTCTAAGCATGCTGGATTCGGCAGAAGAAATCCCACCCTTAATATTGATGGATCATTTTCTGAAAAACTTCGAAACGGCTTCTCCTACTATTACGCTGTAACTAATCAAGATTCTCTTGGGCAAGAGAGCGAATTAACCCAGATTATTTATGCACCTATGCCAGAATTTTTCTTTAATAAAGCCTCCTTTAAAGAGACTATCAATGTTCGCATACGTAATCCTTCTCGTCAACCTGATCCAAATATCTTGCTATCGGAGTTCAATAACGCTAAGGCAAAGTTAAAGGGTAAGCTTAAGATTTTTGCCAATATCGATCGGAGAGATTTCACAAGGATCGTTTCGCAAAAAATTGACAATTTACCTATTTATTTTACGGACGATGTCAAGTTTCTCTACGGAAGGACAACACTGCGCCTAAATAACATAACGAGAAAAGCTAAAATACGTTTCTATATTATTTCTAAAACCTACCTGGATTATGACAATTACAATTTAACATTAGCACTTCGAGATATGAAAGACATCGAACTTACAAAAGTCCACGCTGATCTAAAGGGAATCCCAAAAAAAGACAAGGTGGTTCCATCCAAAGATTTATTGACCCCATATCAGGTTAGACTTTTTGCCCTAAACGACAGAATTATAATAACATGGGCTCAGCCTAAAACGGAAACTTATGCGGGAGTAAGAATTTTTAGGTCACCATTCTCCATATCAAACACTGATGTGCCTTGGGGTAAAGAGCTCTATGACGGAAAAGGCACACAGGGAATAGTTGTGAATTCCGGGATACTCACAGGGATTCGCACGAAACAATCCGCTACGGTTAATCCATATCCGAGAGACCCAATGGAACCACCTCCCCCCAAAAACTACCTTGACACTCTTCGCCCCCAAACACCCAGGAACCTACAAATTCAAGTCGACGTAATTCTTAACGGCTGTAATGGAGAATTGATGCCCTTTTACGAAGACCACGTAGTGCCACCTGGAGAAACATACGTATATACCGTCGTTGCCTATGATAATCGAATGGAATACTCTTATCCTGTCGAATCCATTATTGCCTACGATTCCAAAACAATCCTTCCCAATTTAAGATCTTATTCAGAATATCAAACCAACCTTAAGCTTCTTCGCTTATTAAGACAATTTTATCACTATTACAATAATAAAGCTAAAGAGAAGCAACTCCAGTCTGCTATTTCGCTTATTGAAAGAAATCTTCCCCAGAGGACTCGATAGGAGTTTAGCTTGTGACCCAGACATGGATAACAAGAGAGGTATTAAACTCTGCAAAAATCGATTGAAAAGACTAACTACTCATTAAGGAAATTATAACGGCCATGTATGGGGTTGGACTAAGCTAAGCTATAGACAATCAAGGAGATATGTTCCAAGGATACGTGATTTTTGGCCTTAAATCGACATTTTCACTTGCAAAATTGAGGTTATAAGGAATGGTTGCCCAGGTTACTCCCTAAATTTCCTAATAAGGGCAATTTTAAATCCAGAAAAGACATTCTAAAGCAAATATCAGCCTCTTTTTTTATTCATTGACTCATAAAATCTAACACTTGCCTCGGTCCGACCCCAGGATCTCCTCTCGGTGAGAAGATGACCACTGTGTCATTAAAGTCAAATGAGAAGTTGCCCGATACTGCAGTTCCAGAAACGGACTCAACCAATGAGAAACTGGCACTATTGACTGTTAAACTGTCTACAGGTGTGTCAAACTGGACGGTCACTTTTGAATTAATGGGGGCATCGTTGGTATGTGTGTCCGGATAGCCGCAAACAGTTTCTAACGGTTCGGATACGGCCGATTTCTTTATATTACCAAAATCACTGAAATATCCATACCCATCATACCCCTCAAGATCGAGGTAGCCTTTCTTCTTCCCTGTGAGCGTTCCTCCGCCATAAAGGTCTATCGCCGAATCCACTACCGCTGGTTTACTCATCCCATAAATTGACTGTGCTACAAGCAGTTCTCTGGATACCTTATTATCGCCAAATAGCAAAGGAACGGGTTGATCATAATCGTATACCTTGCCGTCGATCAAATAAACACTTCGATCCTTTCCTGAGGGATCATCGTAATCAAGTGACTTATACGATTTGGGTGCGATCCTAAGCATGGACCGGTTTAGAGTTCCTCCTCCTGCATGCCATGCAAACCTCCCGTTGGGCCGGGTATTCTCCTTGTACGTGAACGTATCAGAAGGATAGTAATAACCAGGAGGCCGCAACTCCGTGTCATAATCGGGGCTCACGGAGCAGGCAAACGAGTTACCTACAAAATGATGAATTCCAACAGCACTGCCGCTTGAGCCGTTTCCGTAATCCGGTCTTCTGCTGTGAATCATGTACGCATCAAGAAGTCCAGTATTCGAGTTTAAAATTGGATAAGCCCTTCTGTAACTCCCAGGCCACTGATCCCCAACTCGGTTCGCATAGTAACGATTAAACATAATGTAAGGATGGTGCCCAGCATCCGAATGTGTTGTTGGACCAGAGAACGAAATCTCGCCAGTCAGAGGACCCATCGTATTTCCATACCCCTCATAACACCACGGCACATCATAGATTTCCATAGGATCCGAGAATTGCAGTACCTTACCTCTTTCCTTGACCAAAAGAAATGGAGCGTCAGTACCAACCCACTCCTGGGAGCTGTACGAATCTCCGCTATAATAATAGTATTGCCCGTTCCAGTAGTATGAAGGAATATTCCAATCCTGATTGTACGTGTAGTTCAATTTATACCCAGCCAAGCAAGAGAAGTGGAGCCCCCAGTCAATATCAGCGAGGTGCCCATTCAACTTTTTCAGCCAGATAGAGAATCCAATTGGGACCGAAACCGTTTTGTTACCATCGCCTGAATTAACGCCATACCTCTCGACTGCACCTGCAGTTACAGTAGCTATCCAATGCGCTGCCGTATAGCCAAACGGGGGGGGGCCGATATTGTACCCGCCTCCCGGGGTCATCGGACCGCTACAATTAACGTACTGAGAAGCATGATCGTCATAAAACCAAATGTCAGCCGTGCCCATAGGCATGTTGGGAGTACCAATCACAAAAGTGGGCATGGGAGGAATCGGGTCGATCGTGGCACTACTCATATCAAACTGCTCACACGACCACACGAAATCACGCTTCTTATAACCATTGACCTCAACTTCTGGTGAGGTCAGCCCGAGAACCTCAAACGTCAGAACGCAGTAGGTGGTATCATTAACAGTATACACGAGAGCGCCCAACGTCCCAGAATACTCAACAATCTTTAGACTAACCGGGCTAATCACAGAATGGCCCAGCTCTCTCAGGACGGGCTCCAAATCAATGAAAAAATCATGGTTCTTTTCATCAGCTTCCATTTTTCCCACCGTAAAGAATGCCTTCATCTCACCCTGGGAATAGGTCGCCATTACTGGGAATACTCTTCCAATGAATCCATACTTACCAATGACTACACCTTTCGATCCTTCAGTTTTGACTTCGTTTCCCAGCTGTCCTGTATAGACAAGCATGTATTCGTCTTCTTTGCCAGTTTCGAAATCGGAGGGGCGCCGGAAAGAGGTAGTAAATGTGGCCTCTTTTTGGAGACCCTTCACCTCGGTTGCGCTCAACTTCAACTTGATTCTCTCGCCATTTTCATTATCGTAATAGAGTTCAAAGACGCCATCTACCAGAGGCTCTTCCGAGAGATTCGTAATAGTAATCTCAACGTCCCCGCTGGGTGTGACACCTGTCTGCTCAACACCCAGCTTCCCCCGGAAGAAATAGTTGAGAAGCCCAGCCGAGTAACCCACAGCCCGGGGGATGAGCTTCGAGGCATAATCTTTATGCACTGTATCATCGAGAGTATATTTCCATTCGCCTGGGAGCTCTGGAGCGGGATTTGCAATATAAGAATAAAGTGCCAGGTTTTCGCTTTGATATCCACTGATATAGTATTTTCTATCGATTTCTCCATCTTCAGCTTCTTCTTCTTTCAGAATTGCATTGGTATTTTCTTTCTTGGGATGGGAGTAGTTCTTAAAGATTGTCAGATCGCTGAAGAAGTTAGCATTGGTATATTCAGAAAGGCCAAGGTTGTTATTAAGAGTATCTCCAGGATTTGAGCCTGTGTATTTTTCTGAATCGAAAAGGTTAGCGAAAGGGATAGGCGCCAATGGGCTTTTCACATTCAATAGAGACTGGTCAAATTGAAATGGACTTGCCAGGAGCGATTTAAATTTCCCCTTGTATTCTGGAAGTACTTCTTTTTGATACCTCAATACGAACTTTTCGTAATGATAGCCTACGTGAAACTGATTTCTGGCATGGTCGGGCACTGAGATATCTTGCACAAGATGCATAATTTGCCCAAGTCCTCTAAAGGTTTCTGCAAAATATTTGTCTCTGTCGGTTTTCACCGCAGAGGTCAATGCCTTATTGTAATAATCCCTTATATCGAACCACGAATAGTGCCCACCAGGGCTTTGTCCCCCAATTGGCCTTTGGGACCATTGGATAGAGGATTCTCCGTTGAAGAGCACCCCGAAAATGAACCCACCGAAACCTTGATTACTTATAGGGTCATGGAAGTGATTTGTGGAACGAAGATACGGGATCTGAAAAAATCCAGGGGGCCTATCTTCGGTTACACCCCCGCCACCTATCCAGGAACATACCTTCTTGGAGTCTCCGAACTTAATTTGTTCCTCAACACCATTTTGGAATCCCAATTGATTCTTTAAATACGAATCTAAAGAAAATCCATTTATTATCCCAATCGCGATGTATTCGTTTATCGCCTTGTGGGTATCCACTTCCAGTGCATGATTTGGTATTGGGGTGATAAAAAGAAATGCAACCGCGCAACAAACTTTAAGTGTAGCCTTCATTACTATTTCCTCCGAATTTATCGTGAACGAAGGTACTTCTCTTCTTCATCTATAAATTTATATAATGTTGGGTAGTTTTTTTTGTTTTCTTCTTCTATACTTCCGTATATTCTTGGAATTGCTTCTTTCCTTTCCCCTCTTGTTTTCAACTTCGAGAATTCGATAACTATGTAGCCACCCTTTATGGTTGGATTTTGTTTTTGGACATCATCCCGAAAACCATGCATAGAGCCTGGAACGGGTTCGCCATTTTCTGGACAGTCAAGAGGAATTTCAAGACTCTCCACTTTCTGCTTTGCACCTCTCATTGAAATAAAAAAAGACCCAAATTCAAAGGGAAGAGTTTTCTCTAATGTCTTAATTCTCGGCTGGCATTTTGTGCCATAATATACGAGACCTTCTTGAAATTCTTTAATTTCTTTCTTGTAATATTTACTTTCACGTCCTTTGTATAATCCTTTATATTCTCTGTGATACTCAACTATTGAAGGACCTGGACCTATTGCATAAATACAAAGTTCATACTGATGCGGAAAATTCCCATATGAAGGTTTATAAATGATAAAGTCTGAAATTTTGATCTGCGGACCGGAGTATAATAGCTCGGCTTTTGGATCTCCTCTGAGGTCTCTTACCCTCCAGAAAAGTTTCCCCCTTTTTTCGACGTAAGCCGGCACCTCAAATAATCCGGATTTATCCGTCAGCACTTCTTTCGCCTCTTGGAAAATGGTGTAGGGACCAAACCCTGACTCGTATACCCTCTCCCATCCTACTGTCACTACAGCGCCTTCTATGGGCTGTTTTGTATCAGCATCTATCACTCTTCCTCTCCATGGGCCTCCAGAGTAAATGTCAGCATAGGTTTCTGAAAGTGGTATAAATGAAAGTGCCAAGAATGTTAAACTAATGACGGTCTTTATGCTCATATCATCCTCCAATTTAGAACTGCTGGATTTTCCAGAGGCCGTTTTCATCCTGAACAAAATAGATGTAATAAGTTATCTCCCCTGCCTCCTCCATCCTTCTAATTCTGTATTTAGCTACACCATCAATCAGATAGATCATTCTGATATTTTGCATGTCCTGTGCAATCTGAGGAAGGCGATCCCCTAAGGCCGAGAAAATGCCTGTATAACGGTCCCTGGTCCAGTCAGCAAAATAACTTCCAGCTTTTCCAACATCCCTATTTATCATCGCTTGCTTCATTCCTTCCCATTTTCCTTTGAGCAAAGTATCCATTTCCGTCTTTGAAAGCACCGCTATGGAAATCGTATCAGAAAAAGTATTGCCCTGATTGTCTGATATCATTACCTTTGGGTAAAAAATTCCTTCGGAGGTGTATGTGTAGCTTATGTTGTTAAAAGTGGCGCCATTGTAGTCATTGACTCCTTCTCCCTCAAAGTCCATTTGATATGAAACGGGGGTAAAAGGGGTTGAAACAGAAAAATAGACCTGAAGCGGTGGGATGCCGCTGGTGATGTTTGCGGAGAGCTCCACAAATTGGGTAACGTCATTTGTGTTGACCGTAATGGTCTTTGAAGCCGTATTTCCATAAGAATCGGTTGCCACTGCTGTTATTGTATTTGAGCCGATTGCAAGAGGTATATTGTTGGCTATCCAGTTATTCCCGGCTATCTCTGCAAGGATACCATTTACCGCTATCCCAACATCTCTTGTACTGGAATTAATAGTTCCTTTAACAATAGTCTTTGCCTTATTTACCGTCTCTCCATCCGAGGGAGAGATTATCGTAATTACAAGGGTTGGTTTGACCGTAACCGCGACCTGAGCCGTGGCTGTACCTTCAGGGCCTATGGCGGTTAAGGTATAGATGGTGGTTAATGCTGGAGTGACATTTGTTGAACCGATCGTGGGGTTGACACTGCCTACCCCCTGATCAATCGAAGTTGAAGTGGCTCCGATGATGCTCCAGCTCAGGGTCGAGCTTCCACCCAGATCGATCGTCTGGGGATTAGCGCTAAAGATAACCGCAGGAGGAGGTCCGAGAGAGATCACCAGTTTGACAGACGATCCCTCTGAAACAAGGGTCCCTGCGACCGGCTCCTGGCTGATCACCTTGCCTGTCGGCACACTGGTACTGGGTCTTTGGGCCAGCGTCCCAAGTTCCAAATTTACCGCCAGGATCGCGGATTGGGCCGCTGCCTCGTCCATCCCCACCACATCGGGCACAGTCACCATCTTTAGGTTTGCTGTGACTGTGGTCGTATCGGGATAACTGTCAATCTTGCCATCATTGACGATGAGCTGGCCAATATAAAGTCCCGAAAGGTCCGGAATAAATGTTGGGTTAATAGCCGTTGGTGAGTTAAGGTCGGAAGTACTTCCATCTGGCTTTGAAATAATCGACCAGAAAAAGTTAAGGGGGTCCTTATCCGCATCACTTGAGGCACTGCCATCAAGCTGGGCTCCATACCCTACGAATACTGTCTGATCGGGTCCTGCATTGGCCACAGGGCTGCTATTCGTCGTGGTAACGGTCATGGTTTTCGGGGTACTATCAACAGTCCCATCATTGACGATGAGCTGAACAACATAGATCCCAGGGAGATCCACCCTAAAGGTGGGACTAATGGCTGTGGGGTCAGAAAGTGTTGCTATGCATCCAATAGGAGTTGATGCAAAAGACCACAATAAGCTTAAGGGATCTCCATCCATATCACTTGACTTACTGCCATCGAGCTGCACCGTATCACCCACATAAACCGTCTGATCGGGTCCGGCATTGGCAACGGGTTTACTGTTTTGCGTGGTGATGGTCACGGTCTTTGAATCACTATCAACAGTCACATCATTGACGATGAGCTGAACCAAATAGCTCCCATGGACGTCAAGGACAAAGGTAGGCTTCACGGCTGAAGGGTCCGAAAGGCTTGCCATGCTTCCCGCAGGTCTCGAGGTGAAAGACCAGTGGAACGTCAAAAGATCTCCATCCACATCACTCGACTTACTGCCATCGAGCTGCACCGTATCACCCACATAAACCGTCTGATCGGGTCCAGCATCGGCAATGGGAGGATGATTGATGCCTAAGATAGAAACTGTTATAAAGCTTCCTGGAGCGCTTTTTAATTCAACCGAGATGTTATTGGAAAGTAGGAGACTGACGCTACGTTCGATTCTATCGACCTGTTGATTAAAATCACTCTCTCTTAAGATCTCTATTCCATTGATCTTAACAGTTGCACTGGAGACCCGATTTTTTCCCTTCTCTCCATTGAATACTATTAGGTTATAAGTTGTGGTGCTTGGAGCTGAGAAATTCTCTGTTACTATGATAGGTTTCCCTGTAGAGCGAACAAACTTCTTAGGACCATAAATGGTCATGTCAGACAAGACCAGGTTAGTACTCCAAAGGATCATCGTAATAAGTACAAAGGCCAGAGGGATAAAAAACCATTTACTCCTTCTCATCTTTTTCTCCTTTGGGTTTTACAGAATTTTGTTTGCAAAATTAAAGCCTGGCTTCGCTATTTTGAATTGGGTTTTAATATCTGAACATCTATTCTAAAAATATTTCGAGGGGATGTGCCGTTCACTTTACCAGCTAACTTTAATTTTGGTTAAATAATAAAAAGGCCCATGTAGTCTGATCCCTGCCCTGCTGCAGGCAGGAAATCAGAACCATAAGGGCCTCTTCTTTTTTGGCTGGTTAGGACCCATCTTCACCCCCGTTCAAGAGGGCCTATTTAACCCGTGCCTAAAAACCAATCACCGCCTATGTTATAGCCGTATTTAATTCCAGCCCATTCCCAATGTCAATCGAATTCTTTCCTTGTTAAAATTTTCTCTTTGGGGGCCAGTATTTGGGGGGGGGCGGTTGGGAGGGTCGGACCGAGCTAAGCTATA
>Ga0214473_10011797_pt1 | contig 10265 bp, 9 predicted proteins | sample RVTome_7_FD_203509 | JGI IMG/M metagenome (GOLD analysis project Ga0214473, IMG submission 203509) | Soil microbial communities from uranium-contaminated site in the Upper Colorado River Basin, Wyoming, United States - RVT98D197 | ecosystem: Environmental > Terrestrial > Soil > Contaminated >... | reverse complement strand
TACGAAACAAAAAAAGAGGCCGCCCCATAGGCGCCAAGGAGAAACGGCCACGGGCGGTGGCGTTGTTGGATTCGGATCGGGTCATGGCACGGAATCCTCCTGGGTAAAGAACGTCGCGGGCGCGCGCGAAAAAGATGGTTAGGAGCGATCAGGCGGTTTCAGGTCGCGAGCGCGGAGGGAATACGAGGCGATGTTCGATTAGAATGGAGCCCGAACGGCTCGCTTGACGCGCAGGCCGCAACTAACACTTACACGATAACTTTCCGTCGGGGCCGTCTGGGTTGGCTGATTGGATACTTGGCTCAACTCGCCTAGCCTTTATGGTTGCTTTCCCGGGCACCCATCAACCGCAATTAATGAGATAGATTACAATTCGTGGGCATCTCCTCGGTTCAGAACAGGGAACTGCGCGCTGGCCAAGTTAGGCCGTGCACATAGACCATGACTACTACGGATCAAGCCTCACCGCCAAAGGACGTAACAGCGAATTACTAAGGGCACCCGACCAGACCGGCAAACGGATAGGGGTCTCCCGTAAAAGCGTCCAACACCCGCACAACATCGCCGATGGCGATGATACGGTCCGGCACGGCGGGCTCAACATCGACCCGCGCTTTGACCGGGGCGGCGGGCTTGCCGGTGAACTTGTCGAGAACGCCCACCACGTCGATGATCTCGACAATCCCATTCGGTGGAGAACACGGCACCACAGCGCAGTCTCCCAGCACGTCACCCCAATCCGCCGTAAGAGCCACCAGATTCGGCGAGGACAGGTCGTTACTGCAATTCACGAACTCGATGACGTATTCGCCGCCGGGTACGATCTCGGCATCCGAAACGTGCACGACAGGGAACAGCGACCAATCCATGCAATCCGCGACGCATCCGAGCGTGGCCGCGATGAAAACAGGCGGCGCCGGTCCGGGGACGCCCGGGAGTTCGCTGACGGGTACCGGGGCCACCGCCCACATCACCTCTCCGTCAAAAGCATCGAATGGGGCGGGAAGATCAACGAGAGTCACGCGAACGCTCTGAAGGAGTCCGGGCACCCCACCGGAAAAGGACAAGTAACGGTTCTTGATCGGAGGCGCCGGGAGTGGTTCGGGCGGACAGCATGCGTCGGCGGGATTATTGGCAAATCTACAAAGGGCCACATTTACATCCTCGATATCTACAACGCCGTCGCAGTTGACGTCACAAGAAGCAACACAGCCGCCGCAGGCTCCACTGTTGACACACTCAAGCACGATTAAGGCATCTGCGACTTCGCGGAATCCGTTCCCGTTTATGTCCCCGTCGCAAGGACACACGCCTGCCAAAGCGTCCTGTCCGCCGTTGAAGACCGCCTCTCCTGCCATCATTGCCATCACAATCAAGCGGGGGGCGGGAAGGAATGAACGAAGTCTTCGCGCCCGAAATGGGCCAAGAAAATAAAAAATCGAGCCTTGCATGTTCCTGATCCTTTCCACGATGTGACACACTTTCTGGAATTGACTGAATCACACAGTATTGACTGACGACGGGGCATGTGCGACGGGATCACGGAGGCCCGCGCGACTGACGAGGACGATAACCGTTAAACGGCGTCGGGGAGCGTAGGGAAGATCGGATCGCTTGGAGTGATCCGGCCTCCCAAGCGGCTGCGGTCCAACAAACGCGCGCCAACAGAAGATGAAACGCGCCGATCAAACGTGAGTGCTCCGTCAACTCAAACTTGGACTGGTAAGAAGATGCGCGCCGAAACGTATTATGGCGATCATAACGAATGTGGAATAACGGATCAACAAAAATGCGCCAAAGGCCAACTAGTCGGTACTGGTCAAATTTGAACCGAGCTGCGCGTGTAAGCGAGCGGTCCAGGTGTTTGCCGGGCCGAAAAAGCCCGCTCCCTCACGGTCGCGGCTCGGATCACAAACAAACTTGACCTGTACCCAACTAGTCGACCTCTTCATCTCGATTGTGCGAGGATAGCCCCCGGAAATGCATTTCGGAGGGCAGAGGGAGGGTTTCTGTCGGGTACAGCGATTCCCAAAGTAACACCCACGTGGAGAATTGGGATGTCCGAAAATAGGACAAACGGGCAAGAGTGATTGACGTGACGTATCGGTGCTGGAGAGAGTTTCCCGGGATGCTATCACAGGTACAATCGACTGGCCCAAACCGATGGGCGGAGCCGGCTCGGATCAGGGATTTGACGCGGGTCGAACTGGGCAAGGTACGTGTGCTATTCTTCGTCGGTCTGGGTGTCAGCCGAAGCGAGGGGTTGATCGAGGTCTTCGGGTTTGAGGGGTTCGGAGATGGCGTAGGAGCCGTCGAGCCAGCGGCCCAGGTCGACCATCTTGCAGCGGTAACTACAGAAGGGGCGAAAGAGAGCGTCGTCGCGGCGCGGGACGCGGATGCGTTTGCGGCAGATGGGGCAGTCGAAGGAAAACATGATGCCAATTACGAATTACCAACTACGAATTACGAAAAAAAGAGACAGAGAAGAGAAACGCTGACACGCTAAACACTGAGAGACCGAAACGCTGATACACTGAAACGCTCAATCGCTCACACACTGGAACGCGAAAATAGTGACACGCTCACATACTGACACACTGGAACGCTGAAACTTGAGTCCTTTGAGGGAGTCTAGGAATTCCCATCCGGGCGCCTGGTCTTGCCGCCCTTTCCCTTCCTGGGCGGGGGCGCGTTTTCGGATTTTGCGCCCCCATCCGACTTTCCCGAAGCGTCGGACGCAGGCTTTCCACCGGCGTCTGACGCGGGCCTCCCGCCGGCATCGGAGGCGGACTTTCCTCCGCCATCCGCGGAGCGGGCCCCAGAGGCCGCGGCGCTCTTGTCTGCGGTCTTGGCGTCGGCCTTTCCGTCGCTCTTGCCGCCTTCCGACTCGGCCTTGACGGCCTTCTGGTAGCTTTCGGAACGGTAGTCGGTTTGATAGAAGCCCGAGCCTTTGAAGATGACGCCGCCGCCGGCGGAGATGCGCCGCGAGACGGGGGCGTCACAGTCGCAGGGGCGGGGATCGGTTTTTTTCAGGCGTTTGCGCGGGGGTTCGGTGATCGGCTGAAACAGATCAAAGACCGTTCCGCAGCGGGTGCATTCATATTCGTAGGTGGGCATGGCCCGAAACTCCAAAGACTTAGTCGATCACTCATGCGAACGGCGGCGCGGGATGTCGCACCATCGCGCGGACTCCCGACCAATCGGGATTGTTTTCCGTCCGCGTCTCGCTTCATTCGAAAGCCCGCGCGGTCTAAAGTCCGCGGCTCGCTCATGGAACAGCACTATTCCGAGGTTGCTCCCTGTTCATTCGATTCCGGCGCGGCGGCGACAATCACCCTGGCCGGGCGGATCACACGGTCGCGGAGCTTGAATCCCCGGCCCACCACTTCCACGACCGTTCCGGGGGCATCCTCCGCGGTCGGCCGGCGCAGCAAGGCCTGGTGAATCTTCGGGTCAAACGGTTGATGCAAAGGGACGATCGTCTCCAGGCCCGCGGCCGCCAGCGTTTCCTGGAGCTTGACGTTCACGAGGCGAACGCCCTCCACGACGGCCTGAAGATTGTCCGAGTCCTTGGCCGCCGCGAGGGCGCGATCGAAATCGTCCAGCACCACCACCAGCGATTTCATCAGTTCAGCGTTGGCGTAGAGGACGGCGTCCATCCGATCCTGGGTTGTGCGACGTTGCAAGTTTTGATAGTCCGCCCGGGCGCGGGCGAGACTCTCCTCCAACTGCTCGACCTTCTTTGGGAGGTCGTCGGGAGGGACGGTCGGCGATGGCAGCGGCTCATCCACCGTCGTCGTCGCTTCAGAGACGACCTCCGTCGTGCCGGCGAATGCGGTCACGTCGGAATCATTCTGGCTCTCGTTCTCGTGCGTGTTGGGGTCTGCCTTCTTCATGGCCTCATCCAAGCCGAGCTAGAACTTTCACGATACATGGTACGCCGTTTCGCTCAAACGGGTTCTTGCGGCGCGAACCGTTGCACGGGCTGAAGCGGAGGCGTAACCGGCGGTCGGGACGAAACACCGATCCATCGGGGTCCGCGGCGCACCTGGAAGTAGGCCAAGGTGCTCTAGCCACGGTTCAATCCCGCCACGTATTCCTTCAGCTTATCGAAAAACCCTTTTGATTCCGGCATCACGGCTTTGTCCTCGGAGGCCGCGAATTCGCGGAGCAAGGCTTCCTGTTGTTTATCCAAACGCTTGGGAATCTCCACCATCACCTGGACGATCTCATCTCCGCGCCTTCCGGAGCGGAGATCGGGCAGTCCCTGACCGGCGAGGCGGAACAACTGGCCCGTCTGCGTGCCTCGCGGAATCTTCACTTCGGCCTTGCCGTTCAAGGTGGGCACCTCGACCAGTGCCCCGAGCGCCGCCTGGGTGAAGCTGATGGGAAGACGGCAGACCAGTTCATTGTTGTGCCGTTCGAGGAACGGGTGGGGCTCGACGCGCACGTAACAGTGCAGATCGCCGCGCACCGATCCGTTCTCGGCTGCTTCTCCTTCCCCGCGAACGCGAATCGCCTGGCCGTCATGAATGCCGGGCGGGACTTTTACGTTAACGATCCGGTCTTTCATGACGCGGCCGCTGCCGTGGCACTCCTTGCAGGGCGTGGTGATTTCATGGCCGCGGCCATGGCACGCCGGACAAGTGGAGATGATCCGCCCAAAGAAGAATCCTCCGGTCTGCTCGACCTGACCGTAGCCGCCGCAGGTTCGACAGGAGCGGCGCTGGGCACCGGGAGCGGATCCAGTTCCACCGCAGAGGTCGCATCCATCAGTTCGTGAAAACTCCAGGGTCCGCTCCACGCCATGGAGGACGTCGAGCAGGGAAATCGACATCTCCGTCTTGAGGTCGGCGCCGCGGCGGGAGCGGCCGCGTCCGCCGAAGAAGTCGGTGAAGATATCGCCGAACATGGAGGCGATATCCTCGACGCCCATGTGCGAAAAATCATGGATGCCGGCGCCGGAAAGGCCGGCATGGCCGAACTGATCGTAGCGCTGGCGTTTGGCGGGATCGGCCAATACTTCGAAGGCTTCCGCCGCTTCCTTGAACTTTACTTCGGCGGCGGGGTCGTTTTGATTGCGATCCGGGTGATGCTTGTGTGCGAGGCGGCGGTACGCCTTCTTAATCTGATCGGGCGAAGCGCTACGCTCCAGACCGAGCACATCGTAGTAATCGCGTTTTGCGCCGGCCACCGCCATATCCAGAACGAGCCTCGGATTCGTTCAGCGGCCCGTGATTTTCAATCAGGAAAAGGGCGGACCGATCGGCCCGCCCCTTTCGCCGTATCCCTTATCGGCCGGAGGTCGGCCGTTTCAAAAACCAAGGTCAACGATGACACGCCGCCGAACGGCCGCACGGGCCAAAGCCCGCGGCTCAGGAGAGGGGCGGGGCGGGTCTTACGCCCAGCCGCCGGTCCTTTCTCCGCCTTTTACTTGACGGCATGTTCCACGGCCTTCCTGTCTTCCTTCAGCTCGGTGACCAGCACTTCGGTCGTGAGCATGACGCCGGCGACGCTGGCGGCGCTTTCCAGGGCGATGCGCGCGACTTTCGCCGGATCGATGATGCCGGACTTGACCATATCGACCATTTCGCCGGAGCGTACGTCGAATCCGTAATTTCCGTTCTTTTCCAGGATTTGCTCGACGGCCACGTCGCCGTCACGTCCGGAGTTGGCGACGATCTGACGGGCCGGCGCGCGCAAGGCGGTAGCGACGATATCCACACCGATCTTTTCATCGCCGCGGGCCTTGTCACGGCACTTCTTCACCGCGGCGATTGCGCGCAGGAAGGCGACGCCTCCGCCGGGAATGATCCCCTCCTCGGCCGCGGCCTTGGTGGCGTGGAAGGCGTCATCGACCAAGTCCTTTCGCTCCTTGACCTCGATCTCGGTGCCGCCGCCGACGCGGATGATGGCCACGCCGCCGGTCAATTTCGCCAGTCGCTCCTGGAGCTTCTCCTTGTCGTAATCGCTGGTCGCCTTCTCGATCTGCTTGCGAATCTGCTCGCAACGGGCCTGAATGTCGGATTTTTTTCCGTCGCCCTGGATCAGCGTGGTGTTATCCTTGGTGATCACGATCTTCTTGGCCGCGCCGAGGTCCTTCAAGGTGATGCTTTCGAGCTTCACGCCGAGGTCCTCGCTGATGAGCTTGGCGCCGGTGAGCGTGGCGATATCGCCGAGCATGGCTTTACGACGGTCGCCGAAGCCGGGGGCCTTGACCGCGCAGCACTTGAGCACGCCGCGGAGCTTGTTGACCACCAGCGCCGCCAGGGCTTCGCCTTCCAGGTCCTCGGCGATGATCAGGACCTGCTTGCCGGCGTTGACCACGGTCTCCAGCAGGGGGACGAATTCACGGAGGTTGGCGATTTTCTTTTCGTAGACCAGAATGGCGGCATCGGTGAGCACGCATTCCAGGGTCGACGGGTCGGTCATGAAATACGGGGAGATGAAGCCCTTATCGAACTGCATCCCCTCGACAATTTCCTTTTCCGTTTCGTAGGACTTGCCTTCCTCGATCTCGATGACGCCTTCCGGACCGACGGCCTCCAGTGCGCCGGCCAACAACTTGCCGATCGCTTCGTCGCCGTTGGCCGACACCGTGGCGATCTTGGCCAGATCGTCGTTGGATTTCACCTTGGTGGCCATCGACTTGATCGAGTCGACCGCGGCCTCGACGGCTAGGTCGATGCCGCGTTTCACGGCGACGGGATTGGCGCCGGTGGAGACGGCCTTGAAGCCCTCGCGGAATATGGCCTCGGCCAGGATGGTGGCGGCGGTGGTACCATCGCCGACGGCGTCGCTGGTCTTGGAGGCCACCTGGTTGATGAGCTTGGCGCCCATGTTCTCAAAGGCATGGGGCAGCTCGACTTCTTTGCTGACGGTAACGCCGTCCTTGGTGACGCGGGGCGAGCCGTAGGATTTTTGAAGAATGACGTTTCGACCGCTGGGGCCCATGGTGACGCGGACCGCATCGGCGAGCTTGGTCAGACCGTCGAGCACAAGCTGGCGAGCGGTCTGGGAAAACATGATCTGTTTGGGCATTGCCTGCTCCTTGATTCAAATGTCGTTGAGCGAATGACGTAACGGACACCACACCCGCGTACATACCGAGGGTACATTCGCATCGTGAGCGTCGGCGCGGGCTTACAGCCCGCGACTCGCGTCGGTCATCCCTTAGTCCACAATGGCGAGGATGTCCGTCTGCCGCAGCACGACGTACGTGTCGCCATCCATCTCCACTTCCGTTCCACTGTACTTGCCATACAAGACTTCGTCGCCGGATTTCACGTTCATTTCGCCGCGTTTGCCGGTGTCGAGCAGCTTTCCCGGACCGACGCACAGCACTTTGCCGCGCTGGGGCTTTTCTTTGGCCGTATCGGGGAGGACGATGCCGCCGGCGGTGCGCTCTTCGGCCTCCACCGGCTCAATGAGGACTCGATCATCCAACGGACGAAACTTCACTTTCGTTTTCTTCATGGTTGCGGTTGCCATCGTTCCTTCTCTCCAAATCCCTTCCGGGAAGAACTAGAGAATACGAATTACAGATTACGAATCGTCGATGCACATGGCGCTAACCCTCGGGGCGTCGTGCAGGCCCTTCGCCATTGCTCATTCTCAGGCACCTTCCTGCCAGCGGACCATCGCGCGGGCTGAAGCCCGCGGCTCAGTTTGTCTGATCGCTTTAGTAGTCCATGTCCTCGTCCATGCCCGGACCGGCCGGCTCCTCTTCTTCCTCCTTGGGCTTGCCGGTGATACAGACCTCGCTGCTGAGCAGGATGCGGGCGACGCTGCTGGCGTTTTCGAGGGCCGAGCGAACGACCTTGGTGGGGTCGATGACGCCGTCCTTCACCAAATCGGCGAATTCGCCAGTGTCCGCGTTGTAGCCGAACGAGCCGGTCTTGGACAGAACTTTGTGCAACACGATGCCGGGGTTGACGCCGGCGTTGGCCGCAATCTGCTTGAGCGGCGAGGAGAGCGCGTCGCGCACGATCTGGACTCCGGTCTTCTCATCGCCCGACAATTTTAGGGAATCCAGAGCGGAAGCGCAGCGGAGAAGGGCCACGCCGCCGCCGGGGACGATCCCTTCCTCCAAGGCGGCGCGGGTGGCGTGCAGGGCATCCTCGACGCGGGCCTTCTTTTCTTTCAATTCAGTCTCACTGGCCGCCCCGACCTTGATCTGGGCGACGCCGCCGGAGAGCTTGGCGCGGCGTTCCTCGAGCTTTTCGCGATCGTATTCCGAGTCGGTGCTTTCGATTTCCTGCGAGATTTGCTTGATACGGCCCTGAATTTGCTCCGTCGAACCGGCCCCCTCGATGATCGTCGTGTTGTTGGCGTCCACGCGGATCTTCTTGGCCTGGCCGAGTTCCGACACGGACAAATTTTCCAGGTCGACCCCGATGTCTTTCATCACCGCGGAGCCCCCGGTCAGCACGGCGATGTCCTGCAACATGGCCTTGCGGCGATCGCCGTAACCCGGGGCCTTGACCGCACAAATCTGCAAAATGCCTCGAATCTTGTTCACCACCAGTGTGGCGAGGGCTTCGCCTTCGATGTCCTCCGCGATGATGAGCAGCGGCCGTTTCGACTTGGCTACCTTCTCCAGCAGCGGGATGAGCTTGTGGACGTTGCTGATTTTGTCCTCGTGAACGAGCACGAAGGCTTTCTCGAGCACGCATTCCATCGCCTCGGCATCGGTGCTGAAATGCGGCGACAAGTACCCGCGGTCAAACTGCATGCCCTCGACGACTTCCACCGCGGTCTCGGAGGTTTTGCCCTCCTCTACGGTGATGACGCCGTCCTTGCCGACGCGCTCGAAGCAGTCGGCCAGGAGCTTACCGATGGTCTCGTCGTTGTTGGCGGAGATGCGGGCGACGTGAACGATATCCTCGCGTTTGTTGGCCTTCACCGGCCGGGACATGCTCTGTAAAGCTTGCACAATCTTGCGTACCGCCTGGTCAATCCCGCGGTTGAGAGCGAAGGCATCCGCCCCGGCCGTGAGATTCTTGAGGCCGGCCTTGAAGATCGCCTCGGCCAGGACCGTGGCTGTCGTGGTTCCGTCACCCGCCACACTGCTGGTCTTGGTGGCGGCCTCCTTCACCAATTGGGCGCCGAGGTTTTCGTATTTATCCGAGAGCTCAATTTCCTCCGCGACACTGACGCCGTCTTTGGTCACCGTGGGGCTGCCCCAGCTCTTGTCGAGGACGGCGTGGCGACCGCGTGGGCCGAGCGTGGCCTTGACCGCGCTTGCCAGTTTTTCCACGCCCCGCCAGAGCGCCTGCCGTGCTTCCTGCTCATAGGCCAGTTGCTTGACCGCCATGTTCCGATTCTCCTTCCGCCAGACAACTTGGATTAAATGATTCGCTTAGGGACCCTCAGGTCCGAGCGCCTCACGCCGCGAGGAGGCGCTGAGATAGACGTTACGCTAAGAGCAAGGTTTGGTCCAGAGCCGAATCCGCCCGTTGGACGAATGTAACTATCTAGCTGATAATCACTTACTGATCGCGTTGAGCAGTCCCCGTTTGAATGATGTCCTGCCAGCATGGCAGAACATTCGCGGCGAAGCGTTCCGCCGTGCCAATTTGACAGCGACGCTTTCCGACTTTGGTTGGGGATTCTTCCGATTCCGCCATATCGCCCAGTGGCGTAACGCGAAACAACCCCTATGCTCCCGGTCCCACTGTTTTGATTCAGGAGATCGATCGTGTCGTCATTCGACTTGCGAATTCGTGCTGCCGCTGCGGATGATCTCGCCGCGATCGTGGCCTTCAACATCGCGTTAGCTAGGGAAAGCGAAGACATTACCCTCGATCCAACGACCGTTTACGACGGGGTTTGGGCGGGTTTAGCGGATCCAGGGCGGGGGCTGTACTTTCTCGCCGAGGAAAACGGGCGGGTCATCGGGCAAACGATGGTGACGCTCGAATGGAGCGATTGGCGGAACGGTTTCTTCTGGTGGATTCAGAGCGTGTACGTTGAGCCGGCCTGTCGTCGACGGGGTGTGTTTCGGCGTCTGTATCAACATATCCGGGCGCTGGCTCGTGAGCGCGATGACGTCTGCGGGCTACGGCTCTATGTCTACGACAAGAACGTTAACGCGATCAAAACGTATCGAATCCTCGGCATGAAGCAGACGGATTATCTTTTGTGCGAGGAGGACTGGTCGAGGCCATGACCAGGATTTGCGATGGGCGATTGAGGGTTGCCTTGGCGCGGAATACCGTGGGCCCAACCCCGATTCTCCATCGACAATCGTCAATCGACCATTC